>Ga0209829_10003326_pt1 | contig 11744 bp, 11 predicted proteins | sample C_140205_EF_Meta_FD_187311 | JGI IMG/M metagenome (GOLD analysis project Ga0209829, IMG submission 187311) | Freshwater microbial communities from Lake Croche, Canada to study carbon cycling - C_140205_EF_MetaG (SPAdes) (version 2) | ecosystem: Environmental > Aquatic > Freshwater > Lake... | reverse complement strand
TTAGGCAAAATTGGTGTAAATTAACCATTCTTTAGCTGAAATTGTAGAAACTTATGGATTTGAGAAAACTTAAAACACTGATCGATTTGGTCTCTGAGTCCAATGTGGCCGAGTTGGAGATCACCGAACCCGAGGGCAAGGTGAGGATCGTCAAGAGTGTTGGTGCGCAGTATATACCCTCGGGCACGATGTCGGGCGTGGTGCCGCTCACGATCACGCCGCTGGACACGGCCCCGGTGGTGGCTTCGAGTGCGCCCTTGCCCGTCGAGCCCGTTGCCAGCACAGCGCACACGGTCAAGTCACCCATGGTGGGCACATTTTATCGCTCAGCCAGTCCCGAGGCCAAGGCCTTTGTGGAGATCGGCTCGGTGGTCAACGAGGGAGACACCATCTGTATTGTTGAGGCCATGAAAATTCTCAACGAAATTGAAGCCGATAAAAGTGGCACCATCACTCAAATATTTGCACAAAACGCGCAAGCCGTTGAATACGGCAGCCCTCTTTTTGCGATTGAGTAAGGGGGCCGGTCATGTTTAAAAAGATACTGATCGCCAACCGCGGCGAGATAGCCCTGCGCATTCAACGCGCGTGTCGTGAGCTCGGCGTCAAGGCCGTGGTGGTTTACTCGGAAGCCGACCGCGAGGCCAAATACGTGAAGTTGGCTGAAGAGGCGGTGTGCATCGGACCCGCCGCCTCGGCGCAAAGTTATTTGAGCATGCCCTCCATCATCGCGGCGGCAGAAGTCACCGACGTGCAAGCCATTCATCCGGGCTATGGTTTTTTGAGCGAAAACGCTGACTTTGCCGAGCGCGTTGAAAAAAGCGGTTTTGCCTTCATCGGGCCGACGCCTGAATCCATTCGAATCATGGGCGACAAGGTTGCGGCCAAGCAAGCCATGATCAAAGCGGGCGTGCCGTGTGTTCCTGGGTCCGAGGGAGAGCTCTCCAGCGACCCCGTGCAAATGCGCAAAGTGGCCAAAATGGTCGGCTACCCCGTCATCATCAAGGCCGCAGGCGGTGGTGGTGGGCGCGGCATGCGAGTCGTGCACGACGAGGAGTCGTTGGTGCAAGCGGTGCAGACCACCAAGTCCGAGGCCCAGGCAGCATTTGGGAACGCGGCGGTCTACATGGAAAAATACCTGCAAAACCCCCGTCACATTGAAATTCAAATTCTTGCCGATCAGCACAAGAATGCGATCTACCTTGGCGAGCGCGACTGCTCGATGCAGCGTCGCCATCAAAAAGTGATTGAGGAAGCGCCTGCGCCCCACATTCCCAGAAAACTCATTGAGAAAATTGGTGAGCGTTGTGTGGCCGCGTGCAAGCGGATCAACTACCGAGGTGCAGGCACCTTTGAGTTCTTGTATGAAAACGGGGAGTTTTATTTCATCGAAATGAACACCCGTGTCCAAGTCGAGCACCCGGTGACGGAATACATCACGCACGTGGACATTGTGCAGCAGCAAATCCGCATCGCCGCTGGTGAAAAATTGACCTTGGCGCAAAAACAAGTGGAATTCAAGGGTCACTCGATCGAGTGCCGCATCAACGCAGAAGACCCCTTCAAGTTCACGCCTTCTCCGGGTCGCATCACCACCTGGCATGCCCCGGGAGGTCCTGGTGTTCGTGTCGACTCGCACGCCTATACCAACTACATGGTCCCACCCTATTACGACAGCATGATTGGTAAAATCATCGTGCACGGTGACACCCGGGAGCACGCTTTGGCGCGCATGAGAACGGCGTTGTCCGAAATGGTGGTCGAGGGCATCTCCACCAATGTGGCCTTGCACCGCGAGATCATGCAAGACCCCCAGTTCATTCAAGGCGGCACCAACATTCACTACTTAGAAGCTTGGCTTAAAAAACGCACATGATTGAACTCCAACTCTTGGCCCCTGAGTCCTTGGTAGAGCGTTTGAGCGATGCGTTACTCGAGCTCGGCGCGCTGAGCGTGAGCGTTGAAGACGCCCAGGCCAACACCGAGCAAGAAAAAGCGATTTTTGGCGAACCTGGCAGCGTGATCGAAGTCAACGCTTGGGAGCGCTCCAATGTGCTGTGTCTCTTTGCTGACGAGGCGAGTGTGCAAGCCGCCCAAGCGGCCTTGAGTGCTCAAGAAGCGTTGTCTGGCTGGGAGCTCTTGGCCATCAAGACGGTTGAAGACCAAGACTGGGTGCGTTTGACCCAGTCGCAGTTCCAGCCTGTCGGCATCGCTCCTGACTTTTGGGTGGTGCCAACATGGTCCGAGGTGCCCCTTGCCGCAAAGAAAGTCATTCGTCTCGATCCAGGACTGGCCTTTGGAACTGGCACCCACCCGACCACGCGCATGTGTTTGACGTGGTGCAGTCAGCAACAGTTTCACGAGCATCAACGGGTCATGGACTACGGTTGTGGCTCAGGCATCTTGGCCATTGCGGCCGCACTCTACGGTGCCCAGCATGTTCAAGCGGTCGACATCGACCCAGCCGCCGTCGACTCCGCCCGTCAAAATGCACTGGACAATGGCGTTGCACCCGTCATCGAGGTGGGCCTGCCCGATCTGGCCCAAGGCACCTTCGATTGTGTTTTTGCCAACATCTTGGCCAGCCCTTTGAAAGTGTTGGCGCCCTTGCTGTGTGGCCTCGTGCGCCCGGGTGGTGTGTTGGTGCTCTCTGGCATCTTGGAGCGCCAAGCCCAGGAACTCCAAGAGGCCTATGCGGACTTGGCAGACTTGCAAGTCATTGACCATCAAGAGGGTTGGATTTTGATGAGCGCTCGTTTTTAAGCGCATGATTCAAGTGCATGATTCAAGTGCACAGTCTGGCATTGAATTCACGACGCACACCCCTGAGGTTCACCAGGCCATCGGGTATTGAGATGGCTGGATCCTCCTGGCCAGGCGTTTCAAGTATGATCCGTTGAAAGTTATTCACGCTGGCTTTGAACGGATTGTCTCGACTTCAATTCTCCACCTCTTTTAAATGATCCCCCCACTGAGCGAGAACACGCTGCCCCCCTTGGCCTTGAGTGAGCCCATTCAATGTCCGCGTTGTCGTACTCGCTACGACTTGGGTGTGGTTGACTTGGAGGCGGCCGATGGTTGGGTGCGTTGTGGGGCGTGCGAACAAGTCTTTTTTGCGCCAGCGTGCTTGAGTCGTGATGTGTCCCCATTGGGATGGACTGGGTCTGATCAGCCCAGTGCAGTGGCCCAATACCCTGGTGGGTCAGGCAACTCCCTGGGGAGCGAGCGCATGGAGCCCAACTTGCGCACGACGTCTGCACAGCAAGCCACGCCAGTGGGCCACTCCATGCCCAGCACGCCGAGGGACACTCGCAACAGGGCCTCATCAGCCCTTTTGTATGGCTTGATGGTTGGCTTGGCCGTGGTGATGATATTGAGCCTTGCCACGCTTGAGCTCTATCGCGCTCGCCATGTGATGGCGGCCATGTGGCCCGAGCTCAAACCCGCCTTGCTGGGCTTTTGCCAGCCATTGTCGTGCACGTTGGAGACCCCTCGTGACTTGCAGGCGTTGAGCATTGAGAGCAGTGCTTTGGACCCCGAGCCAGAGCGGCCTCGTCACTTTGCCTTGAGTGTCAAGCTCAGAAACCACAACTCCTACCCTGTTGCCGCACCGATGGTCAAGTTGGTGATGCTCAATGAACAAGAGGAGGTCGTGCTGCAAGAAGAGTTTGACCTCTCGCAAATCTCCAACACCTCCGCCATTGAGCCTGGCGTCATCACCCCTTGGCGAGTGCCGGTGGTCGTGAAGGAGTCAATTGCAGATAAACTGGCCACGGGCTACCGTGTGGAGTTGATCTACAAGCCTTGAGGCGGCGCCCCACTTCACGTCGCATGGCAATGAACGCTCACACAGTCCTGACAACACGATTTTTTAACTCAACTTTCACTACAACATCACCATGGCTTCTTTAATTTGTGGATCCTTTGCCTTTGACACCATCATGAACTTTGAAGGGCGTTTTGCTGAACAGATCTTGCCCGATCAATTGCACATTTTGAATGTGTCTTTCTTGGTGCCCACGCTACGCCGCGACTTTGGCGGCTGCGCTGGCAACATTGCCTATAGCCTCAAGCTCTTGGGCGGTGAGCCCGTGCCCATGGCCACGTTGGGACAAGACGGCGGCGTGTATTTGGAGCGTTTGAAGGGTCTTGGCATCAGTACCCAGTGGATCCAAGAGGTCAGCACAGACTACACTGCGCAAGCCATGATCATGACCGACAAAGACAACAATCAAATCACTGCCTTTCACCCCGGGGCGATGAACCAGGCGCACTTGAATACCATCAAAAGATCTGACGTGGCACAAATCGCCATCATTGCACCCGATGGTCGAGATGCCATGATCGAGCATGCCCAGCAATTGCATGATTTGAAGATCCCCTTTGTCTTTGATCCAGGCCAGGGTCTGCCCATGTTTGGCGCTCAAGAATTGAAGCGTTTCATTGAACAAGCCTCTTGGGCCACACTCAACGACTACGAGGCCAAGTTGCTCGAAGACAAGCTGGGGGAGTCGTTGGCGTCCATCTCCAAGCAACTCAAAGGGCTGATCGTGACCTTGGGAGCCGAAGGCTGTGACGTCTGGGTGCAAGGCGAGTGCTCGCGCGTGGCCCCAGTGGCTGCACAACAGGTCTTGGATCCCACGGGTTGTGGGGATGCGTGGCGAGGGGGCCTTCTTTTTGGTTTGGAGCGAGGCTGGAGCCTAGAGCGGTGTGCCAGTCTGGGTAACCACCTGGGGTCCTTGAAAATCGCCCATCAAGGCCCACAAAACTACCAATTGAGCGACGCCATTCGCGCTTTGCTCGTCTAGATCTACGGGGAGGGGACTCTCCATGAAAAAAGCCCGGGACCTTTGGGGTACCGGGCTTGAGATCAAACACTCAAAACTCAGGGCTTGATGGCCGTTGGAAACGGCCATGCAGCTTGGGGATTGAGCGTTGTCTGCGCAGCTGGAGCAGCAACGTGGGCTACTCGTGGGTGCGCAGGGGCAGCGGGTTTTTTCGCGGCTTTTTTAGCTACTTTTTTTTTTGCGGCTGGCTTTTTAGCAGCTGGCTTTTTAGCCGCTGGCTTCTTAGCAACCTTTTTAGCGGCAGCTTTTTTAGCAGCTGGCTTTTTGGCCGCTACTTTTTTTGCTGCTGGCTTTTTAGCGGCAGCTTTTTTAGCAGCTGGCTTTTTAGCCGCTACTTTTTTTGCTGCTGGCTTTTTAGCCGCTACTTTTTTAGCAGCTGGTTTCTTAACCGCTACTTTTTTTGCTGCTGGCTTTTTAGCCGCTACTTTTTTTGCTGGGGCCTTTTTTGCGGCCGGTTTTTTTGCAGTTGCCATAATTTACTCCTAGATCAAGTTATAAGATCGTTGGGTTAAAAAGCACTTTTCACTCGGTTGAGTGCAAAGCGATTCAGGGTGTTGGACCCGGGTCCAGCACCTTGAACGGGGGGTGTCAGTGCCAAGCAGTCCTTGTGCGCAAAGGCACAAGTGGTGTGAGACAAGGACAAATTCAGGGTATTCAAATGCTTTGATCCATCAGTCCCAAGACAGAGTGCCACCAGTTTGGTACTCAATGACTCGGGTCTCAAAGAAGTTTCGCTCTTTTTTCAGGTCAATCATCTCGCTCATCCAAGGAAAAGGATTCTCTTCATTGGGGAACAAGGCCTCTAGACCAATTTGGGTTGCGCGTCGGTTCGCAATGTAGCGCAAATAGCCTTTGAACATGGAGGCGTTCATGCCCAACACACCGCGGGGCATGGTGTCCTCGGCGTAGCGGTATTCCAATTCAACAGCGTGTTTGAACAGCTCAATGATTTCAGCTTTGAATGAGTTCGTCCAAAGCTGAGGGTTTTCCAATTTGATTTGATTGATCAAATCAATGCCAAAGTTGCAGTGCATCGACTCGTCGCGCAAGATGTACTGGTACTGCTCGGCAGCTCCGGTCATTTTGTTTTGACGACCCAAGGCCAAGATTTGCGTAAAGCCGACATAAAAGAAGAGGCCTTCCATCAGACAAGCAAACACAATCAGCGATTTCAGCAAAGTTTGATCGGTTTCCAAGGTGCCCGTGTGAAAATTCGGGTCCATGATGGCTGCAATGAAAGGAATCAAAAACTCATCCTTGTCGCGGATGGATTTGACCTCGTTGTAGGCATTGAAGATTTCACTCTCGTCGAGCCCCAAGGACTCCACGATGTATTGATAGGCGTGGGTGTGAATGGCTTCTTCAAACGCTTGGCGCAATAAGAATTGGCGACATTCGGGGGCCGTGATGTGGCGGTAAGTGCCAAGCACAATGTTGTTGGCGGCCAAAGAGTCGGCGGTGACAAAAAAGCCCAGATTGCGTTTGACAATGCGGCGCTCGTCTTCAGTCAAGCCGTTGGGATCTTTCCACAGTGCAATGTCCCGAGTCATGTTGACCTCTTGGGGCATCCAATGGTTGGCGCAAGTGGCCAAATACTTTTCCCAAGCCCACTTGTACTTGAAGGGCACGAGTTGATTGACGTCGGTTTGACCGTTGATGATGCGCTTGTCCGCTGCATTGATGCGACGAGCCGGCTGCTTGGCAGCATTCAGCGCTTCAGAGGAAAGACCGGGATGGGGGTTGGAGACATGGGTGACACTCGCCAATGGAATGGGTGCGCCATCATTGAGAGTTCTTGTCGGGACCGGGTGATTTGCCAAGTCATTTTGAGGTGACTCAACCATGCGACTCATGGAGTCACCGAGGTGTGGTGTTGGCGATGTTGGCTTAACTTCTTCGTCCCAGGTCAGCATAGATAATTTTCCAATGTTCGAATTATGAATGCAACACGATGAAATGAAAAGAAATCATTCAAAATGTGTTGCAAGAGTGTTGCTCAATTGCATCGACTTGATGCAAAAAAGTGTGTGCGAGTGTCTTGTTGAGTTCGCCGTTTTTCAAAGATAAGATCCCGGTGTGCATTTCACATGCATACCAACTTGAGCAGTTTTATTCAAACCCACAACAATCTCGCAACAACACCGAAGTGCTCATCGAGCAGTCGCATTGACGCGTGATGTGTGTGGGGTCTTCGTCATTGGCAGGATTCGCAGGTGGGGTCATCCACGCCGCAAAAACGAATATCGGTTGCCGCCGAATCGGACAACTCCATTTGTTGCGCTCTGGCAGCCGCAGCGGCCACTTCAAGTGCGGATAGAGGACTCGCAGTGGCTGGCGATGATGCGCCAGCCGCATTCATGCTTGAGCCCGAGCCCGATGAGACCGCATTGTGCTGATTGGAGTTCACGGTGGATTTCTCCACATGCGTGGCACTCATGGTGCGCAAATAGTAAGTGGTCTTCAAGCCTCTGAGCCAAGCGAGCTTGTACGTGTCATCGAGTTTTTTACCCGACGCACCGGCCATGTAGATGTTGAGCGACTGGGCTTGATCGATCCACTTTTGGCGACGCGCACCGGCTTCAACAATCCACTGCGTTTCAATTTCAAACGCGGTGGCATACAAAGACTTGACCTCAGGGGGCACACGGTCGATGGGGCGCAATGAGCCATCAAAGTGTTTGAGGTCCATCACCATCACTTCGTCCCAAAGTCCTAGACGCTTGAGGTCGCGAACCAAGTAGCTGTTGATGATGGTGAACTCACCCGATAAATTGGATTTGACCGACAAATTCCCAAAACACGGCTCAATGCAAGCGTCCACGCCAATGATGTTGGAGATGGTGGCTGTCGGTGCAATGGCCACGCAGTTGGAGTTGCGCATGCCGTCTTTGGCAATTTTTTTCCGCAGTGTGTCCCAGTCCAAGGTGCTGGAGCGGTCGACCTCAACGTAGCCACCACGCTCTTTGGAGAGCAACTCCAGCGTGTCGATGGGCAATATGCCTTGGTCCCACAAGGAGCCTTTGTAGCTGTTGTAGCGTCCCCGCTCCACGGCCAAGTCGCTTGACGCTTGGTAGGCGTAGTAGCAAATGGCTTCCATGCTTTCGTCGGCAAATTGCACCGCTTCAGCAGAACCGTAGGGAATGCGCAAAGAATACAAACAGTCTTGGAAGGCCATCAAGCCCAGTCCCACAGGACGGTGGCGCATATTGGAGTCGCGGGCTTTCTTGACGGCGTAGTAATTGATGTCGATCACGTTGTCGAGCATGCGCATGGCCGTCGAGATCGTGATCTTGAGCTTGTCGTGATCGATTTTGCCGTCCTTCAAGTGCTGGAGCAAGTTGACCGAGCCCAGGTTGCAAACCGCTGTTTCAGTGTCACTGGTGTTCAAGGTGATCTCGGTGCACAAATTCGATGAGTGGACCACGCCACAGTGCTGCTGGGGTGAGCGCACATTGCAAGCGTCTTTGAAGGTGATCCAGGGGTGCCCTGTTTCAAACAGCATGGTGAGCATTTTTCTCCACAAATCAGCCGCTTGCACTGTTTTGCTGGGATTGATCTCACCTTTTTTGGCTTTTTCTTCGTAGGCCACGTAAGCGGTCTCAAAGGCGCGGCCAAAGAGCTCATGGAGGTCAGGCACTTCCGCGGGGGAGAATAAGGTCCACTCGCCTTTTTCCATCACGCGGCGCATGAAAAGGTCAGGGATCCAATTGGACGTGTTCATGTCGTGGGTGCGACGGCGGTCGTCCCCCGTGTTTTTGCGCAACTCCAAAAATTCTTCAATATCCAAGTGCCATGTTTCTAGATAAGTGCAAACCGCGCCCTTTCTTTTGCCGCCTTGGTTGACCGCCACGGCGGTGTCGTTGACGACTTTGAGGAAAGGCACAACGCCTTGCGACTCGCCGTTGGTGCCTTTGATGTGGCTGCCCAAAGCGCGCACTCGAGACCAGTCGTTGCCCAAGCCACCCGCATATTTGGAGAGCAAGGCGTTTTCTTTGATGGACTCATAAATACCGTCCAAGTCATCGGGCACAGTGGTCAAGTAGCAGCTCGAGAGTTGCGAGCGCAAGGTCCCGCTATTGAATAGCGTGGGGGTGCTGGACATGAAGTCAAATTTGGAGAGGACTTCATAAAACTCGATGGCGCGGGTTTCACGGTCAATCTCGTTGAGCGACAAGCCCATGGCAACGCGCATGAAAAAGGCTTGTGGCAACTCAATGCGTTGCTTTTTGACGTGCAAGAAGTAGCGGTCATACAGGGTTTGCAACCCCAAGTAGTCAAACTGCAAATCTCGCTCGGGCTTCAATGCGCTGGCCAGTCTGGCCAAGTCAAATTGCGCCAAACGTTCATCGAGCAAGTCGTTGTCGATGCCTTTTTTGATGAAAGAGGGGAAGTAATCCAAATAGTGCTGACCCATCTCTTTGGGGTGAGCCTCAAAGCCCAAGACTTCCTTGGCAATGGTGTGCATGAGAAGTCGAGCAGTCGCAAAGGTGTAGTCAGGATCTTTTTCTATGAGGGTGCGGGTGGCCAAAATCGCCGCCTTGAACACTTCTTCAAGTGGCACGCCATCGTACAAATTGCGCAAAGTCTCGCCCATGATGGGGTCGGGCTTGACGTCTGCGTTCAAGCCTTCGCAGCAGGTCTCAATGAGACTCTTCAAGTGGCCCAAGTCCAAAGGCACACGCACGCCTTGATCGAGCACGTGCAGCACGGGCAGGCTGCTGTGCGATGCTTCTTGTTGAGCGGCACGCTCTTGGGTGCGACGCTCTCTATAAAGAACATAGGCTCTGGCCACTTCATGGTGGCTGCCGCGCATGAGACTCAATTCAACCTGGTCTTGCACGTCTTCAATGTGAAAGGTGCCGCCACCTGGGCGTGAACGCATCAAGGCTTTGACGACGTTTTGGGTGAGGCCTTCAACGGTTTCGCGAACACTGGCCGATGCGGCGCCTTGGGCGCCATGCACCGCCAAAAATGCTTTCATCGATGCAATGGTGATTTTGGCGGGCTCGAATGGCACGACCGCACCATTTCTTCGGATGATTTGATAGTTGGCAAGGGCTGAGTGCTGAATGGGTTCACTGCGGTCTTGCTGGCTTTGACCCACTGAAGAATGGCTTTGGGTGGGCGTCAAAGTGGAGACGGTTTGCATGTTGGAGCAGTTCCTATGAATAAAAAAAACAGGGAGATCAATTCGGAAAAAAGAACGATTGGAGAAATGTGTGCAGATTAAAAAATGAATACATTCTTAACCCGATGCCATTCACAGGACTCAATGCGTGAAAAAGCCTTTAAAAAAGCGCTTCTCTCTTTGATGAACCCACACTATATATGGTGTTTGAAATGTTTTCAACACACTAGGGGTAGTGTTTTCGTGTGTTTTGATGCAAATCGCAGCAGTTCGGCAGCACGCCCCAGTTTGGGGAGTCACGCAGAAGCCTTGCCAACACGCGTCAATGCTTCAAATATTTTGAAAAAGCTTGATTTTTCGCTCTTTTTGAATGTATTTGGATCGTAAAGTCGCATCAATATTGAGATCGTGATTTTTGGTGCGGTGCAACTTGAGGCTGTGGTGCATGAGAAAACACACGAAAAATATTTTGGTGAACTACTTGATTTTGGGAAAAAAATGCAACTTCCAGCCACTCGAGCGCTTAAAACCTGGCCAATCAAAGCCCACTCCAGGATCATTTTTGCGCTCTGGCGCGATGTGCTCATGACCGGCAACATGGGCAATGGGGTAGTGCTCGCCAATGCTCGCGCACAGCGCATTGAGCGTTTCGTATTGTTCTGGCTCAAACGTCTGCCCTTCGAGGCCTTCGAGTTCAATGCCAATGGAGTCATCGTTGCAGTCAGCGCGACCACGGTAGCTCGAGGCACCGGCATGCCACGCTCGATCGTCGCAGCTCACCAATTGGATCAACTCGCCGTGCCTGCGGATGAAAAAATGCGCCGACACCTTGAGTCCTTGGATGTCTTTGAAATAGGGATGGGAGTCGTCCAGTCCCTGGCCAGTTAAAAAACCCAACACCTGTGGGCCGCCATAAACGCCTGGGGGCAGGCTGATGGAGTGAAGCACCACGAGATCAATGTGGGCGCCTTGGGGGCGCGGGCCAAAGTGTGGCGAGTCAACGCGCTGGGCAAAGCGGTACCAACCCGATTGCCACAGCGAGTTGGGTGTTGGATCTTGTTCAGTGCGGTGTTGGGTCATGGTGGTGGTTTGATCAAGAAGATCAGTGGAGAGCAGGGGTTGGACCCACGCTCATGGCCCCGATTGACCGTGAGCGGTGCAGACGTACTGACCTTGTGCATTGAGGCCAAGGCTGGCTTTGTCCGCATGCACACCGCACACGCTGCAAGGCAGCAGTTCACGGGCTTTGGGTGTAGCAGCGCTCCCCGAGGGCGGGCCTGGGTCTTGGCGCTGGCGGTCTTTGAGTTGCTGTTGGTATTTTTTCCAGAGCACAAAAAGAAGCACCACAATCAGTAAAACAAAGACTTTCATGTCAACCGGTGCGAAGAATAATCAGTGAAGTGTGTGTGGACCAACGCTGAGACTGTTTAAATGGAGCGATGCAAAATCACTTCAAGCACGAATCTGGATCCTGCATAGGCCAAAAACAACAAGCCACTGCCCAGGTAGACCACGCGCGTGGCTTTGGGCCCTCGCCAGCCCCAATGTTTGCGCGCCCACAAGAGCCCAGCGAAGGTGAGCCATGACAAGAGAGAGAAAACGGTTTTGTGATCCCAGTGCCAAGCGTGGGCTGGGCCATACAAAAAGTCACCAAAAAGCCATCCCGCCAAGAGCGTAGCGGTGAGCAAAATAAAACCCGCGTGGACAAACCGGTACGTGAGTCGCTCCAAGGTCAACAAGGGCAGACCTTCCGTCAAGGGGGAGGCTTG
>Ga0209829_10003325_pt1 | contig 11747 bp, 10 predicted proteins | sample C_140205_EF_Meta_FD_187311 | JGI IMG/M metagenome (GOLD analysis project Ga0209829, IMG submission 187311) | Freshwater microbial communities from Lake Croche, Canada to study carbon cycling - C_140205_EF_MetaG (SPAdes) (version 2) | ecosystem: Environmental > Aquatic > Freshwater > Lake... | reverse complement strand
AAGCTTCTGGTCATTTAAACCCGTTGGGGCAAGGGTCCATGATTCATCTTTTAGTTGCCTTTTGTATAATCCAAATTGAGTGGCAATCACCACTTGTCCTTTGAATCGAAGGGCTTGATTGATCTTTCGATTATCTATTCCGTGCGGAAGACCTTTGTTGTAATCTATAAATTGATCATTTACCTTGATCCAAGCGCCAATATTCCCAAATATTAAGAGTGAATCTTTACCGATGCTAAATCCTCCGCGCACGGCGGCTTGGTTCCAATTGTTGTATTGGTATGATTTAGGTAGCCACTTTCTGGATAAATCAAACCCTGAAAGTAAACTGCGATGGTTCATCACAATCCCAGAGATCGCAAAATGGATGGCAAATAAAGTGATGATAACGCCAGGCCACTTATGCAGTTTACGAAACGTTTGAAGAAGTGATTTGCGATCCATAAGAAAGTTAAAGTTTAAATCTACTTAAATTTTCGATTTAAATGAGATAATAAAGCGGCTGGAAGGCTTACTGCGAGCAACGAGCAGTGTTGAGCTAGTTACTTGAAGTCAGCTTCCAGCCGCTTAGGAATTGTAGTGTGAACCTTATTTAATCTTATCTTGTTTTTTATCGATACTCCAGCCACCTTTCAGACCGAAGATAAACCAAACTAAGGCTAAGGTTCCTGCAGCGAAGATGGTGTCACCAAAAACACGCATCCATTTCAGCGTTTGCATGATTGGCTGCTGCATAAACTCTGCAGAACGAGCAAACCATAATCCCTCTTTGATGCTAGCGATAGTCTGCAAGATTCCAATTGGGAATACACTAAAGATTACCATGCTGGCAAGTCCGATGTTTAATGACCAGAAAGCAAACTTGATCCACTTATCTTTCCAGATAGCTGTTTTGTCCATGTCTCTTAGGACGAATAACATCAGTCCGATCCCTAGCATTCCATAGACACCGAAAAGTGCTGTATGACCATGGGTTGCTGTGGTATTTAATCCTTGCATGTAATAGAGTGCTACTGGTGGATTGATTAGGAAGCCAAAGATTCCAGCACCCACAAGATTCCAAAATGCAACGGAAATAAAACAGTAGATAGGCCATTTGTAAGCTTGAGTCCAAGCAGCCATTTTGCTTATTTTCAGATTATCGTATGCTTCAAAGCCCATTAGCACAAGCGGAACGACCTCTAAAGCGCTAAAGGTTGCACCTAAGGCCATCACTGCCGTGGGGGTGCCTGTAAAGTATAGGTGATGAAAAGTACCTAGGATGCCTCCTGCAAGAAATACCACAGTTGAAAACAATACAGCCGTCGTTGCCGTAGCAGCCTTTACGATGTTTAGTCTAACGAATAGGAAAGCAGTAATTACAGCTGCAAAGACTTCGAAGAACCCTTCAACCCAAAGGTGAACGACCCACCATCTCCAATATTCAGCTACTGCTAGGTTTGTTTGACGACCCCACATTAATCCAGCACCATAAAATGCAGCAATGGCAACTGATGAGATCAAGAACATAGCTAATAAGTTTCTGCTTTCTGATTTTTGTTTTAATGCAGGCCAAATAGCACGGCCCATCAACAAAAGCCAGATAACCAGTCCTACAAGCAAGAATATCTGCCAGAATCTTCCAAGGTCTACATATTCATATCCTTGATGACCAAACCAGAAATTCTGAATAAGTCCCAGCTTTTGCATAATACCCATCCATTGACCGGCCAACGAGCCAGCTACAATGACCAGTAGTGCAGAGAATAAAAAGTTAACTCCTAATCGTTGGAATTTAGGTTCGTAACCAGAGATTGCTGGTGCATAGTATAACCCTGTTGCAAGCCAAGAGGTAGCAATCCAGAAAATTGCAATCTGAACATGCCAGGTGCGAGAGATGGAGTAGGGAAGCCAATCGCCGAGAGGAATGCCATAAAAGGCATGACCTTCAACGCCATAATGTGCCGTTATAACACCCATGATCACCTGAACTAACAATAAGATAGAAACAATCCAAAAGTATTTCAAGGTGGCTTTTTGGGAAGGTGATTGAGTGGTTTTTAGTTGAGGATCTACTTTTGGAAATTCATCCTCTTTTTCATCTCTTTTACGCGCATAATACCAGGCCATCAAGCCGATACCTGCCAGTAAAATAATAACACTAAATCCAGTCCAAAGAACCAGTTCTGTTGTAGGATGATTGCCCACTAACTGCTCTGCCGGCCAGTTATTCGTGTAGGTGATCTCTTCACCAGGTCGCTCAGTGACACAAGCCCATGAAATCCAGAAAAAGAAGGCATTTAATTGTCTCACCCGCTCTGGATCTTTTAAGGCATTTGCCGGTATGGCATAAGCATCACGAAGTTTGTTTAGAGCAGGACTATTGGTGAACAATCCGCTGTAGAAAGCTGTGTTGCTAGCAATTGCTTCAGCACGCATATCCGATACAACGAGTGTTTTCGTCGCCTCTTGATATCGATTTTGACGAATATCTTCCTGGAGTTTGATTTTTAAAGAAGCCTGCCTCTGATGACTCTCTTTATCATACGGAAGCGAGTCGGCTTGCATGGCCAATTTATCTAACATAAAGGTAGCTTCCTTGTGAAGCCAATCGGCACTCCAGTCGGGAGCCTGATACGCTCCATGTCCCCAGACCGTGCCAAGCTCTTGTCCTCCGGTTGATTGCCAGACATTCTGACCATCCTTGATATCCTGGCCGGTGAAAAGCACTTTGCCATCGGCTGTCATCACCTTGTCTGGAATCGGAGGTGCTTTGCGGTAAATCTCACGGCCATAGTAGACCAAGACCGAGAAGGAGATGGTCATGACCAAAATAAAGCTAATCCATAGTTTTTTTGTTTTCATGTGTTTGTTTATTAGGTGAATGTTGCTTGCCTTTCAAAGGGCATACTTATGTAGGGAGATAGGTAATTCTCAAGGCCGTAATACGATCGATAAAATCGTTTTTCGTTTGACCATTTACTCCCTGGTTTTCAATAGCTTGAAATTTTATAAAAAGTGACTCTTGCTCTTGATCATTCAATGCTTCATCGGCCATTCGGAATAACATATTATTCTCTTTGTAGATGTGATGCTCTAGGAGCTCTCCGTAACGATACATATTTAGGTAGGCTAAACTGATGCCTGATAAATCACCCTCTTTCAAAAGGGTAAGTGCGTCGGTGATTCCTTGAACGTACTCACGACCAAGTGTGTGCTCTTGCAACATCATTCCAACAGGACCTTGAGAGTTTGAAAACCCATGCTCCTCTAGTTTTGGGAAGAGTAAGTTTTCCTCTTTGGCATGATGCATCCCATCGGCATAGCTTTTTATTAATTCAACAGCCTCTTCCAAATGGTTGATATTTGGTTCCGACTTGGAGGTCATAACGCCCATGATTTCAATGAGCTGCAAGATGTTAACGTGGTCGTCTTCTAAATTTGCGGTGGCCTGGTTCATATGACTTAATTTAAATTTAGTGCTGCAGGATATAGTATGTTGTTTTCTAGATGTACGTGGATATGCAGATCATCTTCAAATTGCTCAAGAAGTTTAAAGGAGACAGCATAGGTGTTACAACTATCTTCAGGTAGTTTATAATGCTGTGTTAGTTTGCTGATATAATCCATTGCACCACCAGCAAAATCATGCTCCCCAACCATTCGTGCTATTTCTGAATCAATAATCTCTTTAGATAAGGTGTCTTTGTGAGTTAAGAAATGTTTGATGGCAGGGAATAAAACCTCTTCTTCTTGTTTTAAATGCTGTGAAAGCTCTTCGTTTATTTTACTAAAAAGAACAGCTAATTCTATTAATTCAGGATGATGATCGCCATGCACATCAGCTATCTTTTGTGTATAGGTCATTAGCTGGGGCAGGGTCTGCAGAACATATTGATGGTGTGTATTGCAAATGTAATCGCATAAGAAATCAACTTTCCAAGAACGAAAATCCTGACCTGGTTTCGTTGGTGTGGCTTTTATTAAGTTTATTTCTCGGATTAATAGTTGTATATTAAGATTCGATTCTTCACAAACCTCAGTCAATGATTTTTTACCACCACAGCAAAAATCGATGCGGTTATTTTTGAAAATTTCAGCTAAACGAAAGTCTTGAGCAACCATTTCTCCAATGGTTAATGCGGTAAGATTATCTGTTTCCATGGGTTATTGAATTAATTATGATGCAATGTTAATCATCTTTATTAAAATACCAAAAGGTCTTTTAATATTTTATTGATTTTTTTATTAATTTTGAACCGTAATAAATAAAGAAAGAATACAAGATGTTTAATAAAGAGACCGAATACGCCTTGCGAGGGCTTGTATATGTTCAGTTTCAGCAGATGCTGGGCCACAAGCCTGGTATTGTAGAGGTAGCTCGGGAGATTGAGGCACCACTATTTTATACGGGCAAAATCTTGCAACGTTTAGTTAAAATGGGATTTTTGATGTCGACCAAAGGAAAAGGTGGAGGGTTTTATTTTGATACTACCAAGCCAGATCTCCCCTTGAAGACCGTTGTTCAAGCTATTGAAGGAGATAAGACCTATGCTGGCTGCGGTTTTGGGTTGAAAGAGTGTGGCGATGAGAATCCCTGTCCGCTGCATGAGCAGTTTGCCCCTATTCGCGCGGCTATTAATAAATTAATTGGCCAAAACACGGTTCAGAGTTTGGCTCACGATTTTCGAAAAGGTGGCACTATTTTAGGTTTGTAATTCAATGAATTGAAAAATAACAAATAATATTTATTGATTTTTCAGCTTTCCCGATTCAAAAGGAATGGTTATATTGGACCAAAATAATTTTGAATCCAATGGAAAATATAAATCAATATATTGCTGAAAATCAGGATCGGTTCCTCGAAGAGTTGTTTGCATTAATACGTATTCCTTCGATAAGTTCGCTTAAAGAGAATCGTCCAGATATGGATCGAGCGGCTGCTTATTGGGTTAAGATTTTAACCGAGGCAGGTGTTGATCGTGCCGAAATCTTTCAAACCCCTGGAAATCCAGTCGTATTTGCGGAGAAGATTATTGACCCGCTATTGCCCACTGTGTTGGTCTACGCCCATATGGATGTGATGCCTGTTGATCCAATTGAGCTTTGGGATAGTAATCCTTTTGAGCCTGTTATTCGTGATGGCAAAATTTGGGCTCGTGGTGCCGACGATGATAAAGGTCAATCTTTTATTCAGGCGAAGGCATTTGAGTATTTAGTCAAGAAAAATACCTTAAAATGCAACGTGAAATTCCTTATTGAAGGGGAGGAGGAGGTAGGTTCACCTAATTTGGCTCCCTTTTGTTTAGCTCATCAAGAGTTGCTGAAAACAGATATCATTTTAGTTTCGGATACCGGGATTATCGCTCGAGATATTCCTTCTGTCACAGTTGGATTGCGTGGATTGGCCTATTTGCAAGTTGAAGTAACCGGACCGAATCGCGATCTTCACTCGGGTTTATTTGGTGGAGCAGTAGCGAATCCATTAAGTGAGCTATGCAAAATGATAGCTAAAGTAACAGACGAGAATCATCATATTACTGTTCCTGGCTTTTATGATAAAGTAGAAGAAGTTAGTGCAGCCGAGCGTACTATGTTAGCGGCAGCGCCATTTGATTTGCCCTCTTATCGCGAATCTATAGGTATAAAACAGGAGCAAGGCGAGAAAGGCTTCTCAACGATGGAACGAGTGGGCATTCGTCCAGCTTTCGATGTTTGTGGTATCTGGGGCGGTTATACTGGCGAAGGTGCTAAGACTGTCTTACCTTCTGCGGCGTATGCTAAGATTAGTGCTCGGTTAGTGCCAGGGCAAGACTATCACGAAATTTCTGATTTGCTAAGTGATTATTTTAAGTCAATTGCTCCAGATTCTGTGTCGGTGAAGATAACCTATTTGCATGGAGGTCCAGGATATGTTTGCCCAATAGATTTACCTGCTTATCGGGCCGCTGAGGCAGCCTACACCGATGTTTATGGTATTCGGCCCGTTCCAGTTCGAAGTGGAGGAAGCATTCCGATTATTTCAGCTTTTGAAGAGATCCTTGGAGCTAAAACAATCTTAATGGGCTTTGGGTTAGAATCTGATGCCATCCATTCACCCAATGAGAATTTCCCATTGGAGAATTTTTTTAATGGTATTCGGACAACGATTCGGTTTTATCACCATTTTTTGAAATAATACAGATTTTCAAAAACTAGAAGTGTTCTTGAAAATCTTGTAATTATGCTTATTTTTTCGATTATTATATCTCTTAATGTTAAAATAATGTGAATTTTTAAAAATTCATGTCGAAAAAATGGGGCATTTCAAGTAAAAGTGTAATTTAGCTGAAAATTTCAGAGAAGTAATTTAAACGTTAAATATCTATCATTATGGCATCATTAAGATTTAAAGCGCTTGAGACTCTTAGTTCCAGAAAGCCTGTTGGGGTTAAAAGGGAAGAGAACCTCATTTCTGATTATTACGGCATGTTGGTTTTCGACAGGCCTAAAATGAAAAAATATTTGTCGAAAGAGGCCTTCAAAGGCATTATCGACGCTATTGACAACGGTACAACGATTGATCGTAAGATTGCTGATCAAGTTGCTATTGGCATGAAAGCATGGGCAATGGAGAATGGGGCAACTCATTATACGCACTGGTTCCATCCTTTGACTGATGGTACAGCTGAGAAACATGATGCATTTATTGATCACTCTGAATTAGGTGGTGTGGTAGAAAACTTCTCTGGAAAACTACTTGCACAACAAGAGCCTGATGCATCTTCATTCCCAAATGGTGGATTGCGTAACACTTTCGAGGCTCGTGGTTATACTGCTTGGGATGTTTCATCTCCTGCTTTTATTGTTGGTTCTACACTTTCTATCCCAACTGTATTTATCGCTTATACTGGTGAGGCACTCGATTATAAAGCCCCTCTATTAAAAGCATTGAATGCTGTTGATAAGGCTGCAGTTGATGTTTGTCAGTATTTTGATAAAAACGTGACTCAGGTAGGTGCTAACCTTGGCTGGGAACAAGAATATTTCTTGATTGACGAAGCATTATATTATGCCCGTCCTGACCTTATGCTAACTGGTCGTACCTTGATGGGACACTCTTCAGCAAAGGATCAGCAATTAGAAGATCATTATTTTGGATCTATTCCAGAAAGAGTTTCTATGTTTATGGAAGATCTTGAGAATGAGGCCTACAAGTTAGGTATTCCTTGCAAGACCCGTCATAACGAAGTTGCCCCAAATCAGTTCGAGCTTGCTCCGATCTTTGAAGAGGCTAACCTTGCAAATGATCACAATCAGTTGATCATGGATTTAATGAACAAAATTTCTCGTCGTCATGGTTTCTGTGTGTTATTACATGAGAAACCTTTCGCAGGTGTGAATGGTTCAGGAAAGCACAACAACTGGTCATTATCAACTAATACTGGTGTTAATCTTTTCTCTCCTGGAAAGAATCCAAAATCAAATCTTCAATTCTTGACATATGTTGTTAATACCATCAAAGCGGTATACGACAATCAAGATTTATTGCGTGCATCAATTGTTTCTGCGAGCAACTCTCACCGTCTTGGCGCAAATGAGGCTCCTCCTGCAATTATCTCTTCTTTTTTAGGTACTGAAGTGAATCGTATGCTTGATCTTCTAGAAGATAACGTGAACGATCGCAAGATGACTCCAGATGAGAAAACATCATTGAAATTAAATATCGGACGTATTCCTGAAATTCTTTTAGATAATACCGATCGTAACCGTACTTCACCGTTTGCATTTACTGGAAACAGATTTGAGTTCCGTGCGGTAGGTTCTTCTGCGAACTGTGCATCAGCAATGATTGCCTTAAACTCTGTTGTTGCTCATCAGCTTGTTCAGTTTAAAGCGGAGGTGGATGCGTTGATCGAAAAAGATATCAAGAAAGACGAAGCAATCTTCCAAGTACTTAAAAAATACATTACCGCTTGTAAAGCTGTTCGTTTCGATGGAAACGGTTATAGCCAAGCGTGGGCAGAGGAAGCAGAACGTCGTGGTCTAACGAATATTAAGAGTGTTCCAAAAGCACTTGAGGCTTATCTAACTAAGAAATCACTTAAGGTGTTCGAAGATTTAGGTATCTATACTCACGGTGAAATCGAAGCTCGTGTTGAGGTTGAATTTGAAAAATACATGAAGAAAATTCAAATCGAATCACGTGTTCTTGGAGATTTAGCAAGTAATCATATCGTTCCAATCGCAATTGAATATCAAACATCCTTGATTGAAAACGTGAAGGGATTAAAAGAGATCTTCTCTGATGCTGAATACAAACAACTTGCTGGTGCTAGACTTGATCTTATTCGTAAAATCTCTGGTCATATTACAGAAATTAAGAGCCAGGTAACTGCGATGACAGAAGCAAGAAAAGTTGCTAACTTAATTGAGGAAGGTCATAAAAAGGCTCATGCTTATGAAGCTACCGTAGCTCCTTATTTAAGCTCTGTTCGTTATCATATCGATAAATTAGAAGAGGTTGTGGACAACGAATTATGGCCATTGCCAAAATATCGTGAATTGCTTTTCACAAAGTAGTTTGTTCATATTCAAATAAAGTTTAAAGCCACCCTGAATTTAGGGTGGCTTTTTTTATGGCTTTTCGTACCTTTGTGCAATAAGGAATGGTCTCTTAACCTTATTTCTCATAGAACAGCATTTTACCTTTAAATCCGTGATAAATGACCAATAATGATATTTTAAAAAAGCTTCGAGTAGCACTAAGTCTAAAAAATACCGATATCATCGATATTCTGAAGCTTGTTGATTTTGATATTACGGAGAGTGAGCTAGGGGCAATCTTTAGAGCCGATGATCATCCCAACTATAAACTTTGCGGAGATCAGTTGTTGCGTAACTTCCTGAATGGCTTGATTATCTATAAACGCGGACCGGCCGAGGATAAGCATGTGGCTAAGCCTGAAAAGAAGATTCATCGTTAGGCTCGAAGGCTCACAACAAAGGTTTTTTAGTATAAACCTTATCCGAACTGCTATTTAATATTGATTAGATTATTTTGAAGCAGTATTTGAACGATTCCTATAACTGCAATCACCGTAAAAAAGCCAGTTGTAAGAATGCGGTTCGCCTCTTTGTTGTTCATCGGATTTCGGATAAAAAGATTGATCCGACTGAGCCGATGTTCACTGAGTAGCATCAGTTTAAAGACCAAGATTCCAATCCCAACGCCAAGAATTGCTCCCCCTAAGATATCGCCTGGGTAGTGCACACCTAGATAGATTCTGCTGTAGGCGATTAGCAAGGCCCATGGGAAGATAAAGGCCGTGAATCTTAGGTTGCGAAACAACAAGGAGGTAAAGGTTGCAAAGGCAAATGTGTTGGCTGCATGTGCAGAGATAAATCCATACAATCCACCACCACTATAGACTACATGAGCTACTCCTATTAAGGAGGGGTCATTCGATGGGCGTAAACGTTCGGTCATATGCTTTATTAATCCTGACAGCTGATCTGAGCAAAGGATTAATATGATTAATGCAACGATTACAAACAGTGATTTTTTATCGTATTTAAGGATAATTGAAATTAGAATAATCCCATAGAAAAGTAACCACGTTGAGGTTAGGGTAAAAAGTGTCATGGCATAGTCCATTAACGGACAATGTAAGCCATTTAGAAGTAGGAAAAGATCTTTGTCCCAGCCCTTGAGCAGATTAAGTATTTCCATAAGCGAATCGAATTTAGATCGTTAATGACTTCCAAATTAAGTCTTTTAATTCTGTAATTCCGCGTTCTGTTATAGAAGAGAAGAAGAAATGTGGTATCTCTTTCATCTCTAAGGTAATATCCTTCATGAGATCTTGATCCAATAAGTCGCTTTTTGATATCGCAACTAATCGTTGTTTGTCTAGCAAGTCAGGATTGAATTGTTTTAACTCGTTTAAGAGAATTTGATATTCGTTATAGTGATCTTTGCTATCTGCAGGAATCAAAAATAGCAAGATCGAGTTTCGTTCGATATGCCTCAGAAATCGAAGTCCTAACCCTTTCCCTTCATGTGCTCCCTCTATGATTCCTGGGATATCTGCCATGATAAATGATTGATTATCACGGTATGCAACAATTCCGAGATTTGGAACAAGGGTTGTAAATGGATAGTCGGCAATTTCTGGTTTAGCTGCCGATACTTTAGATAATAGCGTTGATTTTCCTGCATTTGGAAACCCTACTAATCCCACATCAGCAAGGACTTTTAGCTCTAATATTTTCCACCCCTCTTCAAAGTCCTCTCCTGGCTGTGCAAAGCGAGGTGTTTGCATGGTAGGTGATTTGAAATGGACGTTTCCTAACCCCCCACGACCACCTTTGGCAAGTATAGCCGTCTCTCCATCGGCATTAATTTCAAATAGAACTTCACCAGTCTCAGCGTCTTTTGCAATTGTGCCAATTGGTACTTCAAGGTATATGTCTTCTCCATCTTTACCACTACTGCGTGATTTTCCTCCAGAACCTCCGTATTCAGCTAGGATGTGCTTTCTATACTTCAGGTGTAAGAGGGTCCACATTTGCTTGTTTCCTCGCAAGATGATATGACCACCACGACCGCCATCGCCACCATCTGGGCCACCCTTTGGCGAGTGTTTCTCTCGTCTAAAGTGTCTCGAGCCAGGTCCTCCATGACCCGATCGGCACATGATCTTTACGTAGTCGACAAAATTCGAATCCATTTTTTTTATTCTTATTAAAGGACAAAGGTAGGCTCTTTATCTGAATATCTACTAATTTGGGATATGCTATCCCTCTTCTTGCCACATTGGAAATAACTCGAGAGGGTAATTTTAAACAGGTTGGGGGCCCAATTTCTTATGTTATTTTTTTTACCATTGCAATTAGGTCCTCTCCAATCTCTTCAATGGTTCCCATTCCAGAAATAGGGTGATATTTACCTTGCTCTTCATAGTAGTTGATAATTGGAGCCGTTACATGATCATAAATATCTATTCGATGTTCAATCGTTTCAGCTGTCATATCATCACATCTTCCTGATTCTAGTCCTCTTTTGAGGAGTCGTTCAACAAGTTGGTTTTTCTCAACGACCAAGCCAAGCATGACCGAAACTTTAGACTCATTTTCGGTTAATAATTCGTCTAGTTTTTTTGCTTGATCTACATTTCTAGGAAATCCGTCAAAGACAAATCCTACGGTTGATCTGGCACTTTTTAAGTGCTCCTTAATCATTTCAATAACAATGTAGTCAGGTACAAATTCCCCTTTGTCAATGAGTTGCGCTGCAATAATGCCAATCTCGGTGTTGGCAGCAATTTCTTTACGGAGCAATTCTCCAGTTGATAGGTGTTCTAAATTAAATGTCTGAGCCAAAAGTTTCGCTTGAGTGCCTTTGCCGGCCCCAGGAGGTCCAAACAGTACTAAATTGAGCATTTTATGAATTTAAATTCTTGAATTATTCTTTGACTAAGGTGTAAATGTCTTTAAAGTTGCGTCCTCTTCGGTTGTAGTCTAAGCCGAAGCCAACAATAAAATCACTTGGGATTTCAAGTCCGACATAGTCGAGCTTAATCTCAACTTTTAAGGCATCTGGCTTATAGAGCAAGGTTGCAATTTTAACCTCCTTTGCCCCTTTATGTTTAAATTGTTTGATAACTTCATGAATCGTGTGTCCAGTATCTACAATATCTTCTAGAATGACTACTGTTCTTCCTGCAACCTCTTCATTCAAACCGATTAACTCTTTGATAACCCCTGATGATTCAGACCCTACATAA
>Ga0209829_10003324_pt1 | contig 11749 bp, 11 predicted proteins | sample C_140205_EF_Meta_FD_187311 | JGI IMG/M metagenome (GOLD analysis project Ga0209829, IMG submission 187311) | Freshwater microbial communities from Lake Croche, Canada to study carbon cycling - C_140205_EF_MetaG (SPAdes) (version 2) | ecosystem: Environmental > Aquatic > Freshwater > Lake... | reverse complement strand
TCAACGCGCGCAACTCGTCCATCTTCGTCCCTTCAACGGCCATCACTGCCAGATTCCCGTCACCGACGGGAAGGGAAACCTTACCCCGGAGATCAAGGAATGGCTCCCCTTCGCCGAAGCTCTTTTCCGCGTCTGGCGCCAAGGGAATCAGGCCGGACGTGAGCTCTATGTCTGCCCCGAGATGGGACCCAACGCCGGAGGCTACAACCTCCACAGCCTCCCGAACAGCTGGGAGGAAGCGATCGTTCTCAAGGGACTGATCGAGAAGGCCTGGAAGGCCTCCGCACTTCCCGAAAAGATAACCAAAAAGAAGAGCTAATCGCGGCGGCGCAAATCGCGCCGATCATTTGAAAAAACGGCGCACCGCAATGCGGGTGTTCCGGTTTTTTTGCCACCCTAACTCCCTATCCATGCTCCCGCTCGAGCGTAATCTCGATGTATTTGGACATCGGGGTGAAGCTCTTGAGCGCGTGGTCGTCGATGCCGACCAGGACGTTGGTTTCCGGAAAATAGGCGGCGGCGCATCCGCGCGGGATGGAGTAGGCAACGGGTCGGAAGCCCAGGGCGCGCCGGACGACCCCGTCCCCCGAATGGCTTCGCAGTGTCACCCTGACGCCCTCATCCAGCCCGAGTCCGCGCATGTCCTCCCCGTTCAGAAAAATCACGCGGCGCTCCCCCTCGATCCCGCGATAGCGGTCGCCGTAGTCGTAGATCGTCGTGTTGTACTGGTTGTGGGAGCGCACCGTCGTGAGACGCAGGCGCCCGGGAGCGATCGAAAGATCGGGCAGCGGATTGGCGCTGAAGTTCGCCTTACGGGTTTCGGTCTTCCATGCCGGAAACAAAAAAGAGACCAACGAACCGTGAACACCGGACAGTCCCGGAGACCACTCTTCCAAGCGATGCCTTGGGCCGTCCCGTCCATGACCTGCGCGTCTCGCTGACGGATCGTTGCAACCTCCGCTGCACCTACTGCATGCCGGCGGCGGTCTTCGGCGACGACCACGCCTTCCTGCTCAAGGAGGAACTCATCAGCCTCACGGAATTGGACCGGATCATCGGAGCCTTCGTCCGCTGCGGGGTGAGTAAGCTCCGCATCACGGGAGGGGAGCCGTTGCTGCGACCCGACGTGGTGAAATTCCTGGAACGGCTCGGGAAATTCGAGCTCCTCGAGGATGTGGCCATGACAACCAACGGGCTCCTGCTGCCCTCCTTCGCCCACCGTCTTGCGGGGGCAGGACTCCGGCGCGTCACCGTCAGCCTCGACGCGCTCGACCCGGCGGTCTTCGGTGCCATGAACGGCCGAGGGAAACATCCCGACCTCGTGCTGGCGGGAATCGCCGCCGCGCGGGCCGCTGGACTCGGCGTCAAGGTGAACATGGTCGTCCAGCGCGGCATGAATGATTCGCAAATCCTCCCCATGGCGCGCTACTTCAAAGAAGCCGGCATCACGCTGCGCTTCATCGAGTTCATGGATGTCGGCAATGTCAACGGGTGGAGCCCAGAATCGGTGGTGGGTGGAAGGGATATCCTGGATCTGATCGACGCCGTGATGCCCTTCGAGCCGGTCTCTCCAGCCTACCGGGGCGAGGTGGCGGGCCGCTTCCGTTACCTGGATGACCAAGTGGAGTTCGGCATCATCACCTCCGTCACCTCCCCCTTCTGCGGCGACTGCACGCGTGCCCGGCTTTCTGCCGACGGCCGCCTCTTCACCTGCCTCTTCGCCACACAGGGGCACGACCTGCTGGGGGAAATCCGCGTCCGCAATCCCGACGACGAGGAACTTTACAGGATGATTGCCGGCCTCTGGCGGGCACGTTCGGACCGCTATTCGGAGCTGCGGGCCCTCTCGGCTTCGGGGGAAGGGCCGCCAAAGGTCGAGATGTCCTTCATTGGGGGATGATGCAGTAATGACCCCGCTGCTCCCCGCGTTGTTTTTTTTCGCCGCCTTGGTCTACTCGACCGTCGGCTTTGCCGGAGGCTCCTCCTATCTTGCGCTCCTGCAGATTCACGGGACGCCCTCCCATCTCCTGCCGCTCATTTCCCTAGGATGCAATCTCATCGTCTCCGCACAGGGATGCGCGCAGTTCGCAAGGGCCGGCCATTTCTCGCTGCGCCGCAGTCTGCCGTTTGTCGCGCTCTCGGTTCCCGCCGCGTACCTCGGCGGTCTTTACCCGATCCGGGAAAAGACCTTCTTTCTCCTGCTCGCCCTGTCGCTCAGCGCCGCGGGAATTCTCCTGCTGGTGCCGCTCAAGCCGGGCAAACCCGTCGAGACCCCGTTCCGCCGCCTGATGGGTCGCTTCGGACCGCTGCTCGGTGCACCGCTCGGTCTCCTTTCGGGAATCGTCGGCATCGGGGGCGGCATCTTTCTGGCCCCCATCCTTCATCTTGCGCGATGGGCCCCGGAACGCGAGATCGCGGCCCTTGCCGCTTGTTTTATTTTCACCAACAGCATCTTGGGACTGGCGGGACAGCTTCAGAAGCAGGGTTGGCACCCCGCCGGGCTTGAGGCCTACTGGCCACTCCCCTTCGCGGTGCTCGCCGGGGGATTGATCGGCGCTCACTCCGGAGCCTTCCTGCTTCCAGCGGTCCGGATCCGTCAGATCACCGGACTGCTCGTGATTCTTGTCGCCTTCAATCTCTGGATGAAGATCCTCCGCGGTGCGTGAGACATGACCGACTTGCGGCGCCACACCAATAGATGCGCGGGGCGATTTCCGGAGGAAGGGGATTCGGCGGGGGCGGCTCGCTCCTTAGCAGGGAGCGCCGCACCAGCGTGGGGGATTTCCCGTAGACGCGCGTGAAGCAGCGCGTGAAGTAGAGCGGGTTCTCCAAGCCGCATCAGCGGCGGTGGCTTCACGCTCGATGAAAATCATTATCCACTTCCTATCAACGAGCCTCCGAATCACCTCCATGGTAGAATCGAGGGGTTCGACAAGAAGCTCTGGCATATCGAGTCTCCGGAGATCACTTCGGAGGAAGCCTCTTTGCGCCTCACCTACTTGAGCCCTAACGGAGAAGAGGGATACCCCGGCAACCTGCGAGTGGAAGTGACCTATTCCGTGAACATTCAGAACGAGCTTGTCATTCGTTACTCGGGAGAAACGGACAAAGCGACGTCGGTCATCCTCACCAACCACTCCTACTTCAACCTCGCCGGCAAGGGGAGCGGCAACATCCTCAGCCAGACGCTTCAGGTTTTCTCCGACGAGATCGCCGCCACCGACGATGCCATGACACTGCTTGGAACCAAGAGTGCCGTCGCGGGTCAGGGGAATGACTTCAATCATCCGCGACTCCTCGGCGAGGCCATACCCCGCCTCCTCAATCATCACGGGGACAACCACTTCATCCGCCGCCCCTCACCCGGGGAACTCGTGCCAGCCGTCATTCTCACCGACTCGGTGAGCGGACTCACCATGACGGCCCTCACAACCCAGGACTGCGTGCAGGTTTACAGTGCAGCCATCCTCGACGGCTCCCTGACAGGGAAGTCCGGAAGGTCTTATGAAAAACACGCGGGACTCTGTCTGGAGTGCCAAGAATGCCCCTGGGCGGTGCACACACCTCTATTGGGTGACATCATTCTCCGCCCCGGAATGCGCTACGATCAGACCACCCTCTACCGCTTCGCGGTGATGGCATGACGTTCGCTTCTTCCGATCACCCCTTCCAGCCAAAGAACTTCCGTGATTTGATGATCTCGGCCACCTTGGCGGGAACCATTTGCTCCCATTCTGGATCACCTTTCTGAAGTTTGGTCAGGGCCTTGGCAGAATCGATGCCTAGGTAATCGAGCTTGCAACCGGCCATCGGAACGATGAAACGGTTCTCGATCAGGTAAGCGTACAAAGCCCGCAGACTGGGATCGACCTTGTAGGAGGCGGCTTCGATGATGTGTCCCTTGTCGTCCTTGGTGGGATAGACATAGAGACGCACCCCCTTCTTGAAGAGCCGCCCAAGACCCTCGAGAATGCCTCCGTCCAGATTGGTGTAGTACTTCTCGTCGAAGATCTCGTGGAGACTCGGAATGCCGAGTGGCATCCCTATGGCACGGTCAGTGTAGCGCCGTAAATACTGAATCAGCCGGTAGAACTCACCGTAGTTGGAGATGAGTACCGTCTGCCCCAGAGCACCGAGCATATCGACGCGGTCGAGGAAATCCTGCAGGTCGAGTTGCCCGCCGCTCATCAGATTCCTCATCGTGATTTCCAGGATAATCTCGGGCTTCTCGTCGTTCAGTTCCTCCTCCATCAGGAACATCGAGTGACCGCACTCGAGCATGTCGTAAGCGACATTGGTGACCGGTCGGAAACTGCCGCGCTCGATGATGAGTGGCTTGTGATAAAAGGCATCCGCCGCCTGCACCACTTCCCCATCAGGACGAAAAAGTACGGCCTGAGCAAGACCCTGAGTGACCAACTCCAGACACATGATCCGGTTGTCAACCATCGCGAAATCAGGTCCTGAGAACCGGATCATATCGATCTCGATGCGTGTCGACTCAAGATCATCCAGAAGCGAGGCGATGAATTTCTTCAGATCCTTGCGAAGAAAAAACGCCCCGTAGATCAGGTTCAATCCGACGATGCCCAGCGCCTCTTGCTGCTCAAGGTTATGGGGATCCAGCATGCGGACATGCATAATGATCTCGTTGGCCTGAGTGCGGGGATGGCTCTGGAAGCGGATTCCCATCCAACCGTGCGATTCATTGAGCGTCTTATAAGACCTAGCCGCAACAGTGTCAGCAAAGGCAAAGAAGGTGCGCTCCGCTCCGATCTTTTCGTCCAGACGTTCGATCAGCAGATCGTACTCATGGTCCAACATCTCACCCAAGCGTTGACGACTGACAAAGCGCGTACTCTTCCCGTAAATCGCATCCGAGAAGGTCATGTCATAGGCGGAGATCGTCTTGGCGACAGTCCCCGCGGCACCACCGACATGGAAGAAACGTCGGGCCACCTCCTGGCCGGCGCCGATTTCGGCGAAGGTGCCATAGATCGGCTTAGCCATGTTAATCTCGAAGGCCTTCTTGTTCGCTTTCAGATCGATCGGATTGAGCATGGTGAATCTCTAGAGAAGCCTTTCCCGTCTGCCTAGGCAATCCGTGTGGCAATTTCGAAACATAAAACCAAAAACTAATGAAACAGCTGAAATTTAATCATTGGATTCCTTAACTCCATTCTGCGAAAAAACATTCAATGAAGCGTTTGTGTTTATTTTTTTGCCTGCTTCTTCCACTGATTCTGGGAGGCTGTCTCCATCCGCTTCCACGCTACGAACCGCCGCTCCACCGTGCCGCGGTTCAGAAAGTCCGAACGACTGCCTACACGCATACCGAGAGTGATCACAGGCGCTACAGCAACCTCTCGGCTATCGGGAAGCCACTCCGCTGCGGCGCGGTCAATAGCGCAGCCGCCGACTGGGCTCGGTGGCCCTGTGGCACCATCTTCCGAATCAGGGCGACGGGAGAGCTCTATGAGGTGGATGACTACGGGTTTGCCCTCTCCGGGGTGAACACCATTGATCTCTACAAGCCCTCCAAGAAAACCATGCGCGAGTGGGGAGTGCGCAGGGTGACGATCGAAGTGCTCAAGTGGGGCAACCCCTGGGCCAGTTACCGCAAGATGGTCCGCGTCCGTAGCTATCGCCACATCAAGCGGATGATGACCGAGATCCAATCGTGGTTTCGCACTCCCCCAGTCGAACCGGTCTTCCCCGAGGGCGGTATCTGTCCTGCGCCACTGCCGGCCTCGCGCTAGAGAAAGAGAGCCTAAGCCGGTTGCTCAACCCACTTGTTGTGCTCTTTAATTAAATCCACCAGGCGATCAACAGCTTCCAATTCTGGAATGTTGAATTTCACAGCTTGCTTTCCGACATAGAGGTTCACCTTGCCAGGAGCTCCGCCGACATAGCCGAAGTCGGCGTCTGCCATCTCTCCCGGGCCGTTGACAATGCAACCCATGACCGCAATGCGGACACCCTTGAGATGAGAGGTCGAGGCCTTGATCCGAGCCGTAGTCTCCTGGAGATTGAAGAGGGTGCGGCCGCAGGAAGGGCAGGCGACATAGTCGGTCTTGAAGATGCGGACGCCAGCAGCTTGGAGGATATTATAAGCAAGCCGCAGGGACTGTCCCGGAGCCTCCTCGGAGCGCAGTAGGACGGCATCACCGATTCCGTCACAGAGTAGCGATCCCAGAACGGTTGCTGCTGAGAGGAGATGATCAATAAATTCACCGCCTGAAGCAGGAGTGAATATATCCTTCAGCAGAATGGGATGACGCGAATTCACCTGCGCAGCAAGCAGTCGGAAGGCAACGATGGGATCCACCGCAACTCCATCGCGCACGGTGATAAGGCGCGGCTCCGAAGCCGCATTCACTGCGGTGATCTCTTCCGGAGAGAAGGGATCCACTTCCACTAGTAACAAGTCTTCAAAGATCAGTTCCGGCTTATAGTCACCGAGAGCGTCACGCTTGTGGGCCACGGCCTCATCGACGCGACGCGGCACAGTAACAGCGACAGTTTCTGTTCCTCCCAGAGCGATCCGCCGAGTGATGCCCTCCAGGACGATCCGTTCGGTAGCACGCCTTTGATAGTCGAAAAGCGGCCAGTTAGCTTCGATCCCGGAAACTGGGGAGATGCCTGTAGTTCGTGCTTCAAAGGGAGCCACCAAGGCACGTGCCACAGGGATCTCATACTCGCTATCCTCGGTCAGCGAGACGCGGACGGTATCGCCGATCCCGTCGGAAAGGAGAGAACCGGTCCCGATGGCACTCTTGATTCTACCATCCTCACCGTCTCCAGCCTCAGTCACACCAAGATGGATCGGATAGTTCCAGTCGGGCCCCTCCGCATTCAGCCTTGCCACCAGCAACCGGTAGGCGGCGATCATGACTTTCGGATTTGAGGCCTTCATCGAGAAGATCATCTGATGGAAATCGAGACCCCTTGCGATCCGAGCGAACTCCAGGGCACTCTCCACCATGCCGAGTGGCGAGTCGCCGAAGCGATTCATGATCCGGTCGCTGAGCGATCCGTGGTTGGTTCCGATCCTCAGTGCCACACCGCGCTTCTTGGAGAGAATAACAAGCGGAGCGAAACGCTCCCGGATGCGCTCCAGTTCTGCGGCATATTCCGCATCCGTGTAATCTCGGACATTGAATTTCTTCGAGTCGGCGAAGTTTCCTGGATTGATGCGGACCTTCTCCACCCAAAGAGCGGCCTCCATCGCCGCTTCCGGCTTGAAATGGATATCCGCGACGAGAGGAACGGAACAGCCGCGCGCATTCAACTCCTCACGGATTTTTTGGAGATTGGCGGCATCATTCACGGTCGGCGCCGTGATACGAACCATTTCACATCCGACCTCGACCAGTCGCAGCGTCTCCCGGACACAGGCCTCCGTATCCATCGTGTCGCTGGTGATCATCGACTGAATCCGGATCGGATTGGCCCCACCAAACCCCAAGCCTCCAATGATCACTTCACGACTGGGACGTCGTGCGTAGGAGAAGAGATCGGCCGCATAGCTGAGCGGCACTCCCGTTTGGGATGCGGCATCACCCGCCCTGCTCATGGCTTTGGAGGGGAAACCGGCGAGGGAGCCGCAACATTGGAAGCAGGAGATTTCGGCGAGAAGGTCATGATCTCCGCTGTTTTGTCACTCGTAGCTGCCGCTGCAGATTTGTGTCCCTTCACTAAGTCACCGACATCGTAAAAGGAGATATAGAGCATGGTTCCGATCAGCAGCATGGCAAAGGTGGTCTGGACAATCTCCAGCGTCTTCTGATGGATCGGATGTCCGCAAATCCATTCGATAAAGGCCAACAGGATATGCCCGCCGTCGAGAACAGGCAGCGGGAGCATATTCATCACGGCCAGGTTGACGTTCAGAACGACACTGAACCAAAGGGCCAACTGCCACCCCATCGGACTCTGGAAGAGAAGGTAGTAGATCCTCATGATCCCAACGGGCCCGCTGAGCTGTTGGACGCCTATTTCGGAATGGCGGGCCGTGACGGCCGAGATGGTCTCCCACATGGTCAGAAGGCTCGACTTGATCTGGGTGATGGGATCCGGATGGACCAGCCTGATAAGCCCGCGCTGATCCCATTGGATACCGAGGCGTACCTGCTTCTCGCCCTCCGGGATGCGTGGGGTGATGGAAATGGGAAAATCTGTACTGCCACGGCGGATTGTCAGAGTCACTGGGGCTCCCTTGGTGGTGCTTAGCAGTTCTGCAAGTGTCTGGCCGCTGTAAAGTTTTTGACTATTTGCCGCCATCACGAGATCACCGGCTCGTAGCCCGGCCTCTTCAGCGGGGCTGTTTGGGATGACCCGCGCAATCAGCGGGGTCATGGCCGGAATAATCTGGATCTGGCGCAGGTTCTTCCGCCCCCAACCTTTGGTTGGCTCGACAAAGGGCTCCACCTCGACCGCCGATTGCTTGCCGGCGCGTTCGTACCGGATAGGCACCACGGGAGCCGAGCTGATAGCTAGATTCCAGGCAGCGCTGTCACTCATCCGCCCCATGCCATTGATCCGAGCGACCGGATGTCCGTTGACGGCCAGGATCCTGTCTCCAGGTTGCAGTCCAGCCTTGGCAGCGGGTCCTCCCTCAAGGACATAGCCAATCATGTTGGTCGTTTCGGCCTCGCTGACAGGGCGGCCAACATACCAAACCACGCAGGCAATCAGAAAAGCTAGTCCAAGGCTGGCAGCGGGTCCGGCAAGAGCGACGATGATCTTGTCGAGGGGGCGTGCCGGCGGCAGGTCCTCACCCTTCTCATTGGTCTCACCTTCCAAGGCCTCCATGGGGGCAAGCTGGGGAATGGCCACGAATCCTCCGGCAGGAATGCTGCCGAGTCTATATTCCACACCATTGATTGTCTTTGACCAAAGAGCCTTGCCGAACCAGATAGCGAACTTCTCGACCTTCAGACCACGCCACTTCGCAGCGAAGAAGTGACCCAGTTCGTGGACCACGATGAGGAGGTTGAAGAGCAGCACCACCTCGAGAAGGATGCCGATGACTTTAATGGTACCTAAAAACATGAACCCGAAGCCTCGCCCGAGGCGCCCTAAAAATCAACATCGATGCTTCGCCCTCCCCGGCCCCCTGCATGCATCCCTACAGGATCCAAAAAGCCTTGGACAGTCTCACGACATAGCAGTTTTGGCTCAAGTACCGCCCCGCATAGTGAGCAGAGGGCAGAGGAGAGTGGTCTCACTTTCATCTCCGGAGTGCGGGCTCGATCATGTGGTGGCGCAGTCAGCCGACGTGCGGCACGGGATGCTCACTCCCGTCAATGGCTTCCGCCCTCCCAGGAACTGCCGCAGGGACCACCGGCGTGGTTAGCCTCGATCATGACGTCCTCGCCTTCGGGCGTGAGCAGGGGGAGATAATGTTTGCTGATACGCTGTGTGGATTTCGGAACGTAGTGGCAGGTGAACGAGCGGCGGTAGCGCTCCTTGGAACGGTTGGGTCCGGATCCGTGGATGGAGCTGCCGTTAAAGAACAGCGTGTCCCCGGCCTTCATCCTGCAGGGGAGTGCCTTCTTGCCTTTCGGCGTCGGGACGAAGTGCGTGGTGAAGGATTCGGCTGCATTGGCCTCCTCCGGGCAGGAGATCTCCTCCTCGGCAGTGCCCCCTACCAGATACATCCCCCCGTTCTCGGGATCGGCGTCGTCGATCGCCGTCCAGGCGGCCACGCAGGTCTGCGGCTCCACCAGGAGGTAGAAATTGTCCTGATGCATCGCCTGACCGCGCGAGCCCGGCGGCTTGTAGTAGAACATGCTCTGTGCGGCCAGAATGTCGTCCCGCATGAGTTCCCTCAGGCAGGTGAGAACGCCCGGATGAACAAGGTATCTGCGCGAAACGGCGTCATGCCGGTGGGGATGCATGACACGTGGAAATTCCTTCAACGGATCTCCCCCCGATTCCTCCTTGGACACAGGTTCGAAGTAGCCCGGGATCGGGCCCTTCTCCGCGATGCGGGCGAAGTTGGCTTTGATCTCCTCGACTTCAGCTTGGGAAAAAAGGCCGCGGGCGACAGCGTATCCGTGCTGCTGGAATGAGGTTTTCATTTCCTCCAGATCCACGGTTTTTGGGAGCGAGGGCGAGGTTGAGGAGGTGATGTTCATAGGATGACTAAACTCGTGCAAGGATGGTAAAATGAAAATGGACGAACTTCTTAAAAGGATGGACTATCTTACAATTCATGAAAGCGAAGACACAGGGGTTCGCGGGCCAGATCATCCATTACTCGCCCGCCAAGGTGCTCGGCGATGCGGCCCGCCATCCGCTCGGTTTTGGTCTGCATGCCAAGTGCCTCGGATGGTATCCCAAAGCGCAAGGTCATAGCATTCAACGCCCGAATGGACTCAATGAATGCATTTTGATCGTTTGCACCAAAGGGAAAGGCTGGGCTGAAATCGATGGGCTCAAATTGGCAGTCGCAGCCCATCAAGTGCTTTTCATTCCGGCGAACAAACCGCATGCCTATGCTGCGGATGATAACGATCCCTGGTCGATCCACTGGTCGCATTTTTCGGGAACGGAGGCTGCTTCCTATTCAATCATGCTACCGGCCCGCGAATATGTGCTATCGATCCCTGTCGCCGATGCCAAGGAGATCTCGAGCATGTTTCGTGAATCTTACCGATTGACATCCAGCGGTCTTACCGAGCGCACCTTGCTGCTTGTGTCCCATGTCCTGCGGCATGTGCTGGGGCTTTTGTTTTTTCAGACCGTAAGAAGCCCGGGAGGCGGTTCGCGCACCATCGCGCACGATCTGAGCAAGAGCATTGAATTCATGCGCACTAATGTCGCGCGCTCACTCACCCTTCAGGAACTATCCCGGCACGCCGGTCTCTCTCCGGCCCGTTACTCCGCACTCTTTCGCGAACAGACTGGCTCATCGCCGGTGGAGCACCACATCCGCCTGCGCATGCAGGCGGCATGCCACTGTCTGGACACCACAGCCCTCAGTGTGAAAGAGGCGGCGGCGGAACTCGGCTACGACGATCCGTATTACTTTTCGTGCGTCTTTCAGAAGATCCTCGGCTGTTCCCCGCTGACCTACCGGCGATTGATCAAGGGATGAGAAGCCATGGTTGTCTGCGGAGCGCAACATTGGCGCGAAGCGGGTCGGCCCGGGTAGCGTTATCCTCCTTAGCCCCGGGGTTATGGCACCACTACAAGCCCGACCCGGAGACGGGCTGGAGGGAAAGCTGGATCGAGATGCGAGGGAGAGTAGTCACGGACCTCCTTTAATCCGGAACCATTTCCAAGGGGCCCCTGCTCCGAGGAAGCCGGCTCACGTCACTTCTCGAGGAACCCCTTGAGACGATCCACAGGAGGACAGGCGCGAAAATCCCCACCCACCGGTGGGAACTCTCCGCGGAGGCGCTCAGGATGCTGGCTCTTCTCTGCGGCATGGAGGCGGAGGAACCCGCCGGGGGAAACCTCCACGCGGCCGTCACGCGGGCCGAACAAAATGCCAATCACTAAATTAACGACCGGAGGAGAATCGATTAATCCTGATCCATCCCCGGAATCGGCGTGCTCCTTACCAAGAGTAATGAACGGTGTAGGTCACCTTGCGCTCCTCCCCGGCTTTCACGGGAATGAGGAACTCGATCTTGTCCGAGTCGAGCTTTGTGAAGTCATCGCTCTTCTTGGTGATCTCCCAGTTGCTCCAGCGGTAGAGATGCTCGACAACGCGAATGGAGACCGACTCTTTTTTCCG
>Ga0209829_10003321_pt1 | contig 11758 bp, 10 predicted proteins | sample C_140205_EF_Meta_FD_187311 | JGI IMG/M metagenome (GOLD analysis project Ga0209829, IMG submission 187311) | Freshwater microbial communities from Lake Croche, Canada to study carbon cycling - C_140205_EF_MetaG (SPAdes) (version 2) | ecosystem: Environmental > Aquatic > Freshwater > Lake... | reverse complement strand
GTGCGGGATAGCCCATTACGGGTGTCAGCACGAGATCGAAGTTCTCGAACATCGGGTCGGGGTCGGTCGCGGCTTTGCGCAATCGCCTGATGGAGAGGGGCATGCGTTCGGCCTGAGTGGTGAACATGCGGGCGAGGCCCTTGGTGAACTGCTCGGTCTTGGTGCCGTCGAATCCCTGGCCAAAGACTCGCGAACCCCCGTAGCGCAGCGTAAACGCGAGCATCGCCCAATAGCGCAGGAAATCATTGCCGAACTTATCGGCGAATGGCATCACGGTCTCATCGACGTGATGACCCATCCGCCCGAGGAGCAAGGCCGTAGACATCAATGCACTTGTTGTTTCTGCATCAACGGTCAGACCACGTATACCGCCACGGATCATGCCGATGCGCAGTCGTTCTGATGACGCACTCTCAACGAGGCCGATGGGCGGCAGGTCCGGGTTCGCATAGGCCTTTTCCGCCTGCGCGTAGTACAAAGCGGTGTCTCGTACAGAACGGGTCAACACGCCTTGCACGGGGAGTTTGATGGGCAGTTTGTCGAGATCGGGACTGTCAATAATGCGACCGCGTGTGGGCTTCAAACCGACGAGTCCACATGCCGCTGCAGGGATACGGATCGACCCGCCACCGTCATTGGCGTGCGCGAGGGGTACGACCCCGGCTGCGACTAGTGCAGCTGAGCCTCCGCTAGAACCGCCTGCGGAGTAGTTGGTGTTCCACGGATTGCGGGTGGCACCGAAACGGGAGGTCTCGGTGCTCGCCGTCAGGCCAAACTCCGGGAGAGTGGTTTTTGCGATCGGTGCGAAACCGAGCGAGCGAAACTGGGCCACGAATGGCGAATCGACCTCGACTGGACGATCGGAAACCGCCCACGAGCCCTGCAAGGTTGCGTATCCCGCGATGTCCTCGTTGTCCTTAATGACGGACGGGAGGCCGGCGAAGGGGCCGGAGAAGTCGCCTTCATCGGTCACCTCGCACACGACCGCGTTGAGCCGTGGATTGACTTCAGCGAGACGCGCTCGTGCTGCAGCACGCAACTCAGCAGCTGAGACCTCGCGCGACTTCAGGCGAAGGAGGAGACCCACCGCATCTTCGGTTCCGAGAGCATCATCAGCCACTCTTAGAACCTAGGCCTCCATGGAGATTCCCGCAATTACCCGAAACGTAAGTGTCCCCTATGCTCAGGGGGTGAAGACCGCTGATTCGCCGCTTTTGCAGGCCATGTCCGAACGGGTCGTTGTGGCGGATGGCGCGATGGGCACGATGTTGCAGGCGCACGATCTCTCCTTGGAAGATTTCGAGGGCTACGAAGGCTGCAACGAGATCCTCAATGTCACGCGCCCCGACGTGGTGGCTTCGGTGCACGACGCGTACTTCGCAGTAGGAGTTGACTGCGTCGAGACCAACACCTTTGGTGCCAATCTGGCCAACCTCAGCGAATACGCAATCCCTGAGCGCATCTACGAGCTCGCCCGTGCGGGTGCCCAAATCGCCCGCGATAGTGCTGACCGCTGGTCAACCGACAAGCCGCGCTGGGTGCTCGGTTCGGTGGGTCCAGGCACGCGCCTTCCGACCTTGGGTCATGCCCCATACTCCGATCTGCGCGATGCCTATAAGACTCAGGTCCTCGGCCTCATTGACGGCGGCGCAGACGCGGTCCTCGTGGAGACTTCGCAGGATCTGCTGCAAACCAAGGCAGCCATAGTTGGCGCCCAGCATGCGATGGCCGAGACCGGTACGCAACTGCCGATCTTTGCGCAAGTGACCGTCGAGACCACGGGCACGATGCTGCTCGGCACTGAGATCGGTGCGGCTCTCAACGCCCTCGAGGCCCTCGGCATCGATGGCATCGGACTCAACTGTGCGACTGGTCCGCAGGAGATGAGCGAACACCTACGCACACTGTCGCGTCAGTCGCGCATTGCGATTACATGTATGCCCAACGCTGGAATGCCGATCCTGGGCGCAACCGGCGCGGTCTATCCATTGGGGCCTGATGAGTTGGCCGATGCGCATGTGCAGTTCATTAACGACTACGGAGTCGGTCTGGTGGGTGGCTGCTGTGGCACGACACCGGAGCACCTCGCGGCAATCGTGCAACGTGTCACGACATTGACACCCAAACTGCGTAACCCCCAACCCGAACCAGGCGTCTCATCGCTCTATCAGACGGTGCCGTTCCGCCAAGACACCGCTTATCTCGCCATCGGGGAGCGCACGAATGCCAATGGTTCGCGGGCCTTCCGTGACGCGATGCTCGCTGAGAATCTGGACGACTGCGTGCAGATCGCGCGTGATCAGATCCGCGATGGTGCGCATCTACTTGATTTGTGCGTCGACTACGTAGGTCGAGATGGCGTTGCCGACATGCGCAAACTCGCGAGCGCGTTCGCGACGTCATCCACGTTACCGATCGTTCTGGACTCGACCGAGCCCGCTGTTATTGAGGCGGGTCTGGAGGCCCTCGGCGGTCGCGCCATCGTCAACTCGGTCAACTATGAGGACGGTGATGGGCCAAACTCCCGATTCGCACGCATCATGCCAATAGTGCGAGAGCACGGCGCTGCAGTTGTTGCGTTGACCATTGACGAAGAGGGTCAGGCGCGCACGGCAGAGTGGAAGGTGCGTGTTGCGGATCGATTGATCAAAGATCTACGCGACAACTGGGGCATGCGCGTAGAAGACATCATGGTGGATTGCCTGACCTTCCCGATTGCGACTGGTCAGGAAGAAACGCGTCGTGACGGCATCGAAACGATGGACGCGATCCGCGAACTCAAGCGTCTCTACCCCGAGGTGCAGACGACGCTGGGCCTTTCCAATGTGTCTTTCGGTCTCAACCCAGCCGCTCGTCAGGTGCTCAATTCCGTGTTCTTGCATGAGTGCATGGCGGCCGGACTTGATTCGGCAATTGTGCACGCCAGCAAGATCCTGCCCATGAACCGCATCGCGGAGGACCAGCTCAAGGTCGCGCTGGATTTGGTCTACGACAGGCGTGAATACGACTCCGATGGCAACCTCACCTATGACCCCCTGACTCGACTTCTGGATCTGTTCGATGGCGTCAATGCTTCGGTGAGTGCGGAAACGCGTGCGCAAGAACTCGCGGCACTCCCCTTAGGTGAGCGTCTGCAGCGCCGCATCATCGACGGCGAGCGACAGGGTCTCGAAGGCGATCTGGATGAGGCGCTGCTCGAGCGGCCCGCATTGGCGATTGTCAACGACACACTTCTCGCCGGTATGAAGACCGTGGGTGAACTCTTCGCTTCTGGCGCAATGCAGTTGCCGTTCGTTCTCCAAAGTGCCGAGGTGATGAAGACGGCAGTCGCGTACCTTGAGCCACACATGGAAAAGTCCGACGAGGCAGGCAAGGGCTCCATGCTGCTTGCAACAGTCAAAGGCGATGTCCATGACATCGGCAAGAATCTCGTCGACATCATCTTGAGCAATAACGGCTATACGGTGCATAACCTCGGCATCAAGCAGCCGATCTCGGCAATTCTTGAAGCAGCCGAAGAACACAATGTCGATGTCATTGGTATGTCGGGTCTGTTGGTGAAGAGCACCGTGATCATGCGCGAAAATCTCGAAGAGATGAACATTCGCGGAGTTGCCTCGCGGTTCCCCGTAGTCCTCGGTGGTGCGGCCCTTACGCGTGCCTATGTCGAGCAAGATCTCGCAGAGATTTATGACGGCGAAGTGCGTTATGCGCGCGACGCGTTCGAAGGCTTGCGCCTGATGGACTCCCTGATCGCGGTGAAGCGCGGTGTGCCCGGAGCGGAGATGCCCGCGTTGCGCGAGCGTCGTGTGCCAGCCCGTGCGCAATCGACAGGGGTTCCCGAGACAACAGACACAGTGCGCTCCGATGTGGCGAGCGACAACAGCGTCCCGACGCCGCCGTTCTGGGGAGCCCGTGTCGTACGCGGCATCTCGCTGGCCGACTACCTGCCCTATCTCGATGAGCGAGCACTCTTCATGGGCCAGTGGGGTCTGAAGTCGATCAAGGGCGGTCAGTCCTACGAAGAGATCGTCGAGACAGAAGCACGTCCTCGTCTGCGCCACTGGCTTGATCGGATCCAGCGCGACGCCATGATCGAGCCAGCGCTCGTCTACGGCTACTTCCCGTGTTATGCCGACGGCAACGATCTAGTGATTGTCTGGCATGAAGGTGACCGAAAGGGCGAGGAGCGCGTTCGCTTGTCCTTCCCGCGTCAGCGTCGCGACCGGCGGCTGTGTCTCTCGGATTTCTTCCGCACGAAGGAGTCCGGAGAGCTTGACGTGGTGTCGTTCCAGATCGTCACGATGGGACAGGTAGTCGCCGATGCGGCGGCGGTGCTGTTTGCTGCGGATGCCTACCGCGACTATCTCGAACTCCATGGGTTATCGGTGCAGTTGACTGAAGCGCTGGCGGAATTCTGGCATGCGCGTACACGTGACGAACTTGGTTTCGGCGTTGAAGACTCCGGTGATATGGACGCTCTCATTGCGAAGCAGGCCTATCGGGGTTCGCGTTATTCCTTCGGCTATCCCGCCTGCCCAGATCTTGAGCAACAGACGCAACTTGTGGAGTTGCTTGACCCAGATCGCATCGGTGTGAGTCTCTCCGAAGAATTCCAGTTACACCCTGAGCAGTCGACAAGTGCGATTGTGGTGCATCACCCCGAAGCTAAGTACTTCAACGCGACCTGACTCTCACACGTTGCGGAGTGTGAGTGCTTCGTAGACCTGACGAGTGGCGCTTGAACGATTCAATGTGTAGAAATGCAACCCTGGCGCTCCCTGCGCGAGAAGTTCGGCGGCGAGGTCGGTTGCCACTTCGACACCGAGTTGTTGCACCGCCTCAGCATCTTCGGCAATTGCTTCAAAGCGCTCGGCAAGGTCTGCGGGGAAAGCAGCACCCGATAGTGCGGCAAATCTTTGGATTTGCGCGACGTTGGTGACGGGCATCAAGCCGGGGATAATCGGCATATCGCAACCGTGCGCCGCAGCGCGCTCAATGAGATCGAAGTAGTCAGAGGCGCGGAAGAAAAACTGGGTGATGGCAAACTCTGCGCCTGCATCCTGCTTGCGCGCCAGGACCTGAGCATCCTGATCACGCGTGCTGGACTCGGGGTGTCCATCAGGGAATGCTGCGACGCCTATGCCGAAGTCGCCAGTCTGTCGGATCAGTTCGACCAGCTGGTCGGCATGGTCGATGCCGCCTGGCGTGGACACCCAAGGGCTGCCTGGCCCAGCTGCCGGATCTCCCCGCAGCGCAAGCACGCTGCTTACACCTGCAGCGGCATACTCCGCAAGAATTTCTTCGAGTTCGGTGATGGTGCTACCCACACACGTGAGGTGGGCGACCGGGACCAGCGAGGTCCGGGCCGCCATTTGGGCGGTGATGCGAACGGTGCGATCGCGCGTCGAGCCGCCGGCGCCGTAGGTCACCGAAGCGAAGGTCGGCTTAAGGGGCTCGAGTTCGGCCAGCGCCTGCCAAAGTTGCTGCTCGCCCTCGTCGGTTTTGGGCGGAAAGAACTCAAAGGAATACGTCCGGCCGCCCTGACGCAGGGTCTCGCCGACGCGATGCGTGGTCGCTGGTGTATCCATTGCCGGGAGTCTAGTGCCGTTTTGCTGTGGGCGATCAACCGCTGGGAATGAGATTAATGGCCCGAGTGAGAGTGACGACGATCGTGACCAAGGCGATGCCGGACTGCAGCGTGAAAAGGATCTTGACTCGCTGGCTTAGCGGCATCGTGTCCGTCGGGCTGAACGCGATGATGTTGGTGTAGGCGGTGTACAGGTAGTCAATGAGCCCGGGCTTCCAGTCGGCTTGGTCCTCCATGCCCTGCTGCGGAAAGAGGAAGTCAGCTCGCGCGACAGTGTGCGCATGACGCTTGCCGGGACCTCCGCCGTCAAGCCACCAATAGACGAGGCCAAAGCTGAGCACATTGATGATCAAGACACCGAAACCGGCGAAGAGAAGCTCCACGCCAGAGGCGGACGAGCCACGCAGCAGAGACAGGAGTAACAACGTCGCGTTCATGACACTTGCTGTGACCAAGAAGCCGAGGAAGATGTTCATGGCCACTCGAACAAACTGGGTCTCACGCCCTGCGACGGCGCGAAGACTCAGCACGATCGGGATGCCGACAAGTTCGATAAACGGAATCAGCCAGACGGGGCCGACGGTGTCGTAGTGGGGTAGTGCTAGCTGCACTCCGACGATGATGCACACGAGTGCAACCAGCAGCATGATGGTGGTCCACGATGCCCCTGCGAATGCCCGACTCCTGCTCATAGCCGGACTTTAGCGCCGAACCTGTCTATGGGCATCACGCGAAGGGCCGTGTGCAGGCACAATGTGGGTGTGAACATTTCCGCGAAGGCCGATTACGGAATGCGGGCGCTCCTTGAACTCACCGGGAGCTACGCCGTCAACCCCATGGCGTGGCTAAAGGGTGACGCCATCGCGACAACTCAAGACATTCCCATGAAGTTCTTGGAGGGGATTCTCCGCCAATTGCGTATGTCTGGCATTGTCGCGAGTCACCGTGGTGCCGAAGGCGGTTATCGCCTTGGTCGCGCTCCCGAATCCATCACAGTCGCCGACGTGATTCGCGCACTTGATGGGCCCCTCGCAGCTGTTCGCGGTCAACGCCCAGAAGATATTGAATATCACGGCACGTCTGAGAATCTGCAACAAGTTTGGGTCGCGGTGCGCGGTGCGCTTCGAGGGGTTCTAGAGAGCGTGACGCTGGCCGATCTTGCAAGCGACCACATCCCCGACGGCGTGAAGTCCTTGCTCAGCCAGCCCGGGGCTTGGGAGCGTCGCTAGCTAAGTCTCGTCGGCATAAGATGTCGACATGTCGAATGCGATGGATGAGATGTTCGAGATTGAGCGTCGTGATTCGATACTGATTCTACGAATGAACCGCCCAGATCGTCGTAACGCCGTTTCTCAGGATGTATGGCTCGGCCTCCCCGATCTGGTGGAACGCATCAATGCGATGGATGATCTGCGGCTGGTTGTGTTGACGTCCTCGACGCCCGGAATGTTCTCCTCGGGCGCTGATCTCGTCGAATTTAAAGAAGTAGGTTTTGACGTTGAGTGGAGCATCAGCAATCAGCGTGCTGTTGGCGCTGCGCTTCAGGCGCTAGCCGAGTGCGTGCATCCCACGCTTGCGGCGATTGATGGCCCGACTATTGGTGCTGGAGCGGCGCTCGCCCTCGTATGTGATTTTCGCATCGCGACGCCCAGTTCGATCTTCGCGATCCCGCCGGCAAAGCTCGGGATTTTGTATCCACAATTCGCCACGGTCGCGCTGGTCGCGCTGGTGGGCGAACGGCACGCCCGTTCCCTGCTCATGACAGCTCGCACCATCGCCGCGGATGAGGCCGCGCAGATGGGGCTGGTTGATAACGTGGTTGAAGATCTAGAGTCCGGCGTAACCGACTTAGCGGTGCTCTTCTCAAAGACGAGCCCAGCGACTGTTCGTTTGCTTAAGCAGTCGATCAGGCGGGCCGTGAACGATCCGACCGCTTTGAGTGATGATCTGGTGCGCGCAGCTGTGATGTCGGCGGACTTCCGCGAAGGCGTACACGCGTTTATGGAACGACGACCCCCTCGTTTCGCCTCATCGAGCGGTCAAGAGTGAGCCGGTGGCCGCGCTCCCGCGAGTCACAAGTCGCTTTAGTAACGCATGTGACGGGATAATCCTTAAGTGAATCCGTTTACGGTAATTGGTGTCGGGCTAGGTGTCGCCGCCCTTGGGGTGGCGAGCTTTGCGACTGGCATCGTTGCCAATGAACGCCTTGTCGGCGACGCGGCGCCGGTCGCAGTTCAACCGGTTGCGGTCGTTTCGACGGTCGACTCGTCGGGCTCGGGTTTTTCTGTGGAAGTTCCCACATCCCTCTGGGTGCCGGACAAGGTCAAGGGGGAGCGTGCGTTCAGACCAAAGTCCAAAGCCATCGCCACTTCGATGACTCCGTTCGGCACTGGAAATTTCGGAGTGGGCATCACTATCTCTGTGACTTTTGACGACGCGGTTGAGCCCGCAATGCGCAAAGCACTAGAGCGCAATGCTTTTGTCACGGCCTCCAAGCCGATCGGCACGGCGGGATGGTCCTGGCCGACCGACCACACAATGGTCTTCCGCCCGCAGAACCTCTGGCCTGCACATACCGATGTGTCGTTCACGACAAAGTGGATTGAAGCAGGACTCACCGATTATGACCCAGGCCGTAAGTTTCACATTGGGCGTTCGTTGATCTTGCGCATCTCGTATGACTCGAACATGGGTCGGTTGTTTCTTGCTGGCAAGAAGATCCGTGAGGTGCCGGTCTCCTTGGGTCGCCCGGGGCTCGAGACCTGGTCGGGTTACATGACCGTCATGGAGAAGTACGAAGTCAAGCGCATGATCAATCCGCAGTACCACTACGACGTCGAGGTGCCGTACGCGATGCGGCTGAGTTGGGATGGGATCTTCATCCACGCAGCGCCGTGGAACGAAAATAATCTCGGAGTCGTAGCAACTTCGCATGGCTGCATCAACGTGTCCTACGAAGAGGGCAAATGGTGGTTCGAGCACTCCCTCATCGGAGACGTCGTCACGGTCACTGGGCCAAGTGTCAATACCCCGATCGCGTTTGCCGCTGGAGCCGTCTGGAACATCCCTTGGGGTACGTGGGTCGATGGGGCTGCGGCTGCCCCGTGAGGGAGCCCCAAATCAGTCTTTACCTTCTCCATACCTGCTCTGGGGACTCTCCTTCCCCTAGATGAGGTCTCATTGGGTATGTACGAAAGGCATGAGGTCACATTGAGGCACCTTGAGGCTAGGAGAACCACATGAAGCGCACTTCTCGAATCGCCATCGCCGCACTTGCGGCAACTGGTGCACTTGCTGGCGCGACAGCTGCGATTGCCGCACCGGCGTGGTTTAACCCGGCCCCCAACCATGGCTCGACCCTCGTCGCCGACACGAGCGCTTCTGCGTCACTAGCGGCTGCGCCCACCACCAGCAACGCGATTGCCACTGAGTCGCCCTCGACAGATGCCTCCGCAAGCGCAGCGCTTGATGCCTTGAAGCAGCGCGAGCAAGACCTTCGCGATCAGCTTGCCGCGCAGTCTGCAGGCTCGCAAGATACCGGCGAGACGCCCGTCAGCAACGAGACGCCCGTCAGCAACGAGACGCCCGTCAGCAACGAGACGCCCGTCAGCAACGAGACGCAAGGTGCCGCTGCTGATCCGACTCAAGATTCGCAAAATCCGGATTCGCAAAATCCGGACTCGCAGACTCAGGCGCCTGATCCGACACCGAGCGCCGATCCCTCGCAGGGCCCGGTCGTAGTGAAGCCAAAGCCACGCCCCCCGGCCCCGCACACATACACCGGTGCGTCGGGTGGTGGCCCGTACCCCGGTCAGCCCGGTGATGAACAGGGCGGCACTACCGGTGGTCAAGCGGGCAATGACGACGGCCAAGACGGCAACGACGATGGCGGCCAAGGAAGCGACCAGCCAGCCGATTCCGGGCAAAAGCCACCACCCCCGCCTTCAGGTGGAGAGGACAATTCAGATGACTAGAGGATCTAAGGCGCGTTGGAGCGCCGCACTTGTCCTGGCCCCGGCTGCTGCTGCACTGTTCGCAGGCACTTCGGCGTGGGCCGCCACGCACAACCCACTAGCGACAAGTGCACCTGTTGCCAAGCCGGCTACAACCGATGCAGCAGCGTTGACAACAAACGCCGCAAATCCGGCGGGTGCTACTCCCATCGCCACTGATCCGGCCACGCAGGCGCAAATCGATGCACAACGTGCGTTGGTGCAGAAGCTGCAGAAGAAAGTCGCTAAGGCGGCAGCAGCAGGTGGTCAGACGGTACAAGCCTGGACACAGAGTGTGTCTAACGGTTCGACTCAAACGCAGTCTGCCCCACAGCCAGCTCCGCAGCCAGCCCCACAACCAGCCCCTCAGCCGGTCGTCAAGCCCGCGCCCCAGCCCGTGCCAGCTCCTGCTCCGGCACCGACGACCCAGGCATCCACCGGTGCCTCCGGTGGGTGAGGTCACCGCCTCCAAAGTGTTGCGTCATGAGTTTCGCTGTATGGCGAGCACCGTGCGCATCCAGATCGTTGATCCCACGAGCGATGCACAGATGCGAGTGCAAGCTGCCGAAGGTGTATTTCGCGACGTAGAAGCGACATGCACACGTTTCGATCCGTCGAGTGCGCTGATGCAGGTCAACAGTGCACTTAAATCCCGGCATGTCGTCTCGCCCTTGCTCTTCAATGCGTTCAGTGCGGCGCATGAGGCGTACGTACGTACGGCAGGCCGATTCGATCCGCGTGTTCTCGACGATCTAGTTCGCGCGGGTTACGACCACAGTTTTGAATTTGCCAAGCCAGGAGACGAGGTCGTGGCAACCGCACCGGCTGAGTCGTGGTGGTCAAGATCGCGTCGACGTGAATGGAAGCCCAAGTTCGACAAAGCGGCATCTTCTGTGTCGATTGGCAATCGCGCGATCGACCTTGGTGGCATTGGCAAGGGCTTGGCTGTTCGCTGGGCCATGGAGTCTCTGGCTTCCGCGGGCACCGCAGTGTTGCTCGAAGCGGGCGGTGACATCGCGACGACAGGTCGTGGCCCCGATGGCCACGGCTGGCGAGTGGCAGTCGAGAACCCATGGAACGTCGAAGGAGATCCCGCCGTAGTCCTCGATGCCTCAGATGCAGCTGTTGCGACATCTTCTATTCGACTGCGCACGTGGACGGTCAATGGAACGGCTCAGCACCACCTCATTGATGCTCGCACGGGTCGTCCTGCTCAGTCCGGCCTGCAGTCAGTGAGTGTCGTCGCCAGTGACACCGCATGGGCGGAGGTCTGGAGCAAGGCTGCCTTTATTGAGGGGAAAGCGGGGATTCGTACATTTGCTGACGAACAACGCCTCGCCGTCACCTGGATCGACGACAATGGCAACGTCGGCATCAGCCGAAGGGCGCAAGACAAGGTTGTGTGGAAGGTGTCTCGTGTCCAGCAATGAGGCGAAAAACGACTCCACCTCGCGCGCCGTTGTCCGTGGTGGCGTCACTTTATTGTCCGCGAGCATTACTGGGCTATTGCTCGGCGCTGGCATCGCATGGATTGTCGGCAATTCCATGGGCACGTGGCTGCTAGCGCGTTCAGCTGGCATCACTGCCTACGTCCTACTTACGATCGTGACGTTAACCGGTTTGTGGCTTTCACATCCGAAGCGCTATCGCTGGCGTCGGCCTTCTCCGCCGACTCGCATCCGCATTCACATTGTGCTGACCGTGTTCACCTTGGTCTTCCTCGTCATGCATATCGTCGCTTTGGTGCTGGACCCATACGCAAAGGTGGGTTGGATCGGGGTTGTCTTGCCGTTTGGGTCGGAGTATCGACCTTTGGCAGTCACGCTGGGACTTCTCTCGTTGTGGGCCGGGCTCATTGCCGGGATCACCGCGGCCTTGGCTGGGCGAATGGGTCGCTGGTGGGCACCGCTGCACAAGGCGGCAGGGCTCACATGGGTGCTGGCCTGGCTGCACAGTGTTCTCTCGGGTTCTGACACAACTGTGATTGTGGTTCTCTACATCGTTACTGGCGTGATGGTGCTGGGGATGGCCATTTGGCGTTACTCCGCCAAGACTCCCGCGGACGCTCAGGCGGAGTTTCATGCAGAGGTGACTCGGTGATGTTGGTCGATTACTTTGTTCTTTCGGCACCTGCGGGCCAACGTGAGGACTACAACGCGCATATTCAACGTAATGG
>Ga0209829_10003319_pt1 | contig 11760 bp, 8 predicted proteins | sample C_140205_EF_Meta_FD_187311 | JGI IMG/M metagenome (GOLD analysis project Ga0209829, IMG submission 187311) | Freshwater microbial communities from Lake Croche, Canada to study carbon cycling - C_140205_EF_MetaG (SPAdes) (version 2) | ecosystem: Environmental > Aquatic > Freshwater > Lake... | reverse complement strand
GGGAGTGTGGCCACTGCGGCCGGCATGACGGGCTGTCCGGCGGCAGGATTGACCGCCGGCGCCGCATAGCCGGCCGGTTGCGTGTAAACCGGCGGGGCGTTTGGATAGGCGTAGGCGTACTGGTCCTTCGTGTGAGCGCAGCCCGCCACCATCATCGCGGCGGGAACGAGCAGCAGCGGGAGCGTCGGACGGCGCATGGCGCGGGCTCCGGATGGTGACAGCCGCAAGACGGTAGGAGCCGCGGGCGCCGGCGGTCAAGACCGATCCCCCCACGGGGGTCCGGGGTGACGGGCTAGGCCGCGGGCGGCGGGACAGGCCGGGGCTGCGGGCACGGACTGGCCGTCAGGCCCCCTCGATCAGGGCAATGCTGGCGGTGAATCCGTGGAGGAAATTGCGCTTTCCGATCGGTCCGATCTCCCCCTGGGCGAAGAATCCGGCGGTCGGGACCGGCCCGAGCGCGTCCTGGAGGCAACGGGCGTCGTGATGGGCCGCAGGGAAAAGCCGCGTGCCACGGCCGTTGCAGGTGAACACGAGCGCTCCCGCAGGGGGCGTCTCACTCGGCCCGAGCGTGAGAAGGTGGAGGAGATCCTCGTGGGCGGTGTCGGCGTCGCGGACATGGAATTGCACCGTCTGGCCGGTCCGGACGAGGTCGCCGACGGCAATCATGCCCGATTCCGGATCGGCGCCGACGACATTCCGGACGAGGAAGTCGCCCCGCTGGAAACGATCCTGATACTCGCTCGCGACGCGACCGACGTGGAGCGAGGAGCGGACGAGCTGGCGGTCGGCCTCGCTCAATTCGCCATACACGTCGCGGAGCCGTTCGAGGGCGGGCCGCCCCCCCAGCTCGACGATCACGTTTTCCTCGGCGCGCGTGATCACCATCGGCCGCCCGATTGGACGGCAGCCCTGGGAGACGACCGGCCGGAGCCGGGCGCTGCCGCCGACGACCACCCCGACGGCCCCGCAATCGGAGAGATGGCGCCCCGCGACGAGCGTGTTGCTGCCGGGCACCCGGCCGCCGCTGGCCATGCCACCGATGATCGGCACGCCGGGATGATCCTGCTCCATCCGCGCGATGAAGCTGTCGACCGGGAACGAAAACGGATCGGCCAGAAGGAGCATTCCGGCTCCCTCCGGCCACCCTCCTTCGAGCTCCGCCGGCCAGCCGATGAAACGTCCGCCGTCGGGGTTGCCGACATACTCCAGGGCGAAGATCTCCACGACCGCCCCCGGCAGCCGCGCCAGCCAGACGGCCACCGCCGGCCCCGACTCATGTTCGGTGTCGCCGGCCAAGACTCCTTCGGCCGTCGTCGCGATCACTCCATCGATGCCGAGGGTGTCGGCCAGGCTGTCGAGGGCCGGCCTGATCGCCTCCCCGTACGCCGCCGAGACAAACACCACCGCGAGCGTCGCGCCCGCTTCGCTTCCCGCGCCCGTCAGCCCAGCCTGGGCCCGCGTGACGGCCTCGAGGAGCGCTGTTTCGAGCTCGGGATGCGTTGAGGAACTGGCCGCGCAGCGGGCTTGCGGCATGGCGGAAGGGGGGAGGTTCTGCTCGGGCATCGGTCGCACATCCACTTCAGGTAACGATCTCGGCAAAGGTCGTCACCACCGGGTGGTCGAAGACGCTCGAGGCGGGGGGATTTCCGGGGCGGTCGGCGAGGGCTGTCTGCAGGCCGGCCTGGCGGGCGGCATCGAGCTCCTGACCGACGTCGCTGACAAACAGGATCTGCCGCGGCGGGAGCCCCATGTCGGCTGCGATCGCCGCATAGCTGGAGGCCTCGCGCTTCGGCCCGATGGCCGTGTCGTAATGGCCGCGGAAGTGGCCGGTGAGGTCGCCGTGGGCCGTGTGGCCGAAGAAGAGCTTCTGCGCCTCGACCGATCCCGACGAGTAGATCCTCACGTCGAGCCCCGATCCGCTCCACAGTTCGAGGGCCGGCGGCACGTCGTCGAAGACATCGGCCACGAGGCTCCGATCCTCGAAGCCGCGCCGCCAGATCTGCCCCTGAAGATTTTTCAGCGGGCCAAACTTCGCGTCGCGACGGATCAATTCGACGACCGCGGCGGTGCTGCGGGGAACGAACGACGATGGATCGTCGCCGCCCGTCCAGGGATCGCCGGACTCGGCCAGGATCGCCAGGGAGAGGGGGCGGATCGCGTCGTCGTCGCGGTGGGCGGCGAGGAAGTCACCGGCCCGGTCACGCGCGTAGGTGAACAGGACGTCGACCACGAACGAGATCGATGAGGTCGTCCCCTCGACATCGAGGACGATCCCGCGGCCGTCGAACAGGATCACGTCGCGCCCCCTCGACTGCCGGAAACCCATGCCGGTCCGAGGCAGAGCGGTTCATATTTCTCGTGAACGCCTGCTTCGACGTAATGCGGAGTCCAGCCGCTCATGTCCTGGAAGAGTCGGATCGCCCGGATGCGCCGGTCGTCGCAGAGATCGAACCAATGGCGCGTGTCGACCGGCACACTGATCAGGTCGCCCGCCCCGACCTCGATCGCGAACACCGTGTCGCTGCCGTCGGCTGCGGGGGCATGGACGTGGAACACGCCGCGGCCCTGCAGAATGAAGCGGACCTCGTCCTCGGAGTGCGTGTGTTCCTTGGAGAACTTCGCGAGCATCGTGTCGAGGTTCGGCGTCTCCGGCCGGACGTCGATGACGTCGGCCGTCACGAATCCCCCCTTCTGTTTGAGGACCTCGATCTCGGGGGCGTACGCGGCGAGAATCGCCTCGGCCGGTGCCGCGGGATCGACCCGGTCCTCGAGGGGCCAGATCTCGTGGTCGATGCCGAATCCGGCGAGGAACGTCTTCACGTCGTCCAAGCCGGTGATGCGCCGGGCGGTGGCGGGAACGGTGACGATGGCCATGAATAGAAACTCCGGGATCGCTGCGGGGAACTCGGGCCGGTGGAGGGGGCGGGGGAGGAGCCGGCGAGGCCGCTCCCGGATCACCCCCGGGGTCATTGCTGTTGCCGTTGGGAGGTCTGCTGCGCACGGTCGATCGACAAAGCGGGGCGGACTGGGGCCCCCTGACCCGTTGCCCCTTGGCCCGACTGCGGCTGGTCGGTCAGCGCCGTCGCGACCGCGCCGGCAGGGAAGGAGCGGGTGCGGGCGACGACCTCGAAGAGGAACTCGTGGATCTCAATCTGGCGCCGGGCCTCGGCGAGGTCGCGGCCCCACGTGTAGAGGCCGTGGCCGGAGAGGAGGAATCCGTGAAACGGCGGACGTTTCGGATCGCTCCAGTCGGCGGCGAGGAACCGGGCCCGGATCCGCGCGGCGAGCTCGGGCATCGCCTGGGCATTGGCGAAAATCGGCACCTCTTCGCAGGTGTCGTGGGTGACGATGCCATCGAGGCCCTTGAGCATCTCGTAGCCCTCGATCCGCACGGCGCCGCGGGCCCAATCGGCGCGGGAGAGGATCGTCGACCAGACCGAGTGGGTGTGGAGCACGGCGCCGACAGAGGGGACCAGTTGGGCGACGAGGCAGTGGAGGAGGGTCTCGGCGGAGGACTTCCTCCCCGAGCCGTCGCACGGTACTCCAGCGGCATCGACGCGGACAAAGTCGTCGCGTTCGAGGATCGACTTGTCTTTGCCGCTGACAGTGATCGTCAGTTCGAGCGGGGCACGGCTGGCGACGACGCTGTAGTTGCTGCTCGTCCCCAGCGACCATCCGCGTCCGTGGAACTCCCGGCCGACGGCGCGGAGCTGGTCGATCGTGTCGAGCGCAGGATCGAACGGCGGAGGGGGGTTTGTCGGTTCGGCCATCCATTGTCTCCCGGGGGGCTCAAGCACTTTAGGTGACGCGCCGGGCCGTGACAATTCGCCCCCCTTCCCCGGCTGCACCGGGGTCGGGCCGTCGGGTTACGGGGCCGGCGGCGCGCCGGCGGAGACGTGGAGCCCGTCGATCCGGATCTCGAGGGGGGGCGCTCCCCAGCTGTCGAAGCCGAGCCCGAGCGCCGACACCTCGGCGATCATCTCACCCGACCGCACCCAGCCCTCCCCGCCGGCGAGCGGCGCCTCGATCCGCAGCCAGCCCTCGCGCGACTCGGTCGTGGCCGGCGCGGCGAGGAGGTCCTTCTCCGGCCGGAGCGTCATCGATCGGCCCGCCCCGTCGGTGAGCGTGACGAGGGGATTGCCGTCCTGCCAGGCCGGGACATTCGGGTTGCGGGCGGCGATCCATGCCACGACCCGCCCTCCGGCGCCGAGCGGGCGGGGTGCCCCGGGAAGATCATGGCGGAGCGTCACCCGCCCGCCGCCGTATGGGTCGACCCGTGCGTGGAGCGATGCCGTGCCGACAAGATGGACGTCACGGTCGATGGCGAAGCGGACCTGCGAGGCAGGGTCTTCGGCGGACCACCCCGCCGGTTCTCCGGTGTCGGAAGGCCACTCGGTGCCGATCTCGGGCGCGTCATCGACGACATACAGATCCCGCCAGGCGAGGTCCGACCGCCCCGCTGCGGTCACCGTCAGGGCGACGCGGTGGAAGCCCGGCGCCGGGAACGAAGTCTCGAGGGTCTCGGCCCCGGGGAACGGCTCTCCATCGACCTGCCAGCGGAAGGAGAGGGGCGCGTCGGCCGCAGCCCGGCTCGCCCCGGCATCGAATCGGGCGGTCTGGCCGGCCCGGAGGCTCGTCGGGCCGGCGAGGACCGCCTCGGGCACCGCGCTGCCGGTGCCCGCGATTCGCTCGTGGACCCGCAGACCATGGACGTCGCCGGCGTCATGGAGATCAGCGACGGTGTTGCCTGCGAAGCGATTGTTGACCAGGTCGAGCATGTCGGCGTGGTGGAGATAGATCCCCCAGCGGTTCCCCTCGAGGACGTTCTCCTCGACGATCCAATGGAAGGCCTTCCAGGCCGGCCCCTCCTTGGTGAGATCGCCAATGGCGGCGATGCCGGCGCCGTGATTGTCGCGGCAGACGTTTCCCCGCAGGATCGTGTGGCTCGACGGCCCAAACATGAACACGATGCCGGCATGGGAGCCAGCGGGGAGATGGGGGGAGTTGTGCGGCCCGTCGGGGCGGCCGTTGCCACAGGCCTCGTTCTCGAGAAGCTCGTTCTGGTCGGAGGCGCCGAGCCAGAAGCCGTAGCTGCCGCCGTTGGCCTTGTTGCGGATCCACCGGTTCCGCGGCGCCCAAGCCTCGATGCAGTTGTTGTTGGCGTGGGAGCAGTCGTTCCCCTCGAAGACGTTGCCGGTGCTCACCCAGCCGTTCAGAACGCGGATGAAGATGCCGTCCCCGCCATAGGTGCAGTCGTTGCCAGTGAAGCGGTTGTCGTTCGAGCCGCTCTCAATCAAACAGCCGGTCGAATCACGGGCATGGACCTCGCCGGGATCGATGCGGATCCCGTGGGAGAGCCTGTTGGCAGAAATCGTATTGCGACAGGAGTTCCACAGGGAGAGGCAGGTGTTGGACGCATGGGAGAGGTCGTTGTCGATCAGCTCGTTGTCGTCCGAACCGAAGAGGACACAGCCATCCCAGACCCGATTGGCCCGGTTGCCGACGAGCCGGCTGCGGGTCACGCGCTCAAGGAGGATCCCGCCGCGCCGTCCGTTGTCCCCCCACCCGAAGCGCGGGTCGTGGAAATTGTCGGAGAAGTCGCACCCCTCCACCCGCCAGCCTTCGCCATCACTGACATGGAGCCCACGCTCGAAGCCGCGGGCGCGGAGGTCCTTCACCGTCACCCCCGATACCCCCTCGGCCCGGACTGCCGTGCCGGTGAACGTCTTCGGATCGCCCGCGTCCGCCCCGAGGAGGAGCGCCCCCCGGCCGTCGATGGTGATGCCCGACGTCTTCACCACGATCGCGCCATAGATCGTGCCGGGATCGAGGACGGTGTCGGCGGAGATTTCGAGGATCGGCCGATCGGCGGCGGCGAGCGCCGGCAAAGGGCCGAGGAGCAAAAGCGCCGCGGCGACCATCCCGGAAAGGCTTTTTACGGTCGGCATCCGCGGCCTCGGAGTTTTTTAGAGGTAGGGGGAGAAGAGCCGGGCGATGCCGTCGCGCAGTCGGACCGGCAGGCTCCGACCGTCGACGTCTTCGAGGGTGATCCGCCGCGATCGCGCCACGGTCTCAGCGACATGCCGGCCGAGCCGGGCACAGAGGTCGCGGTCGTAGGTCTCGACGTTGAACTCGAAGTTGAGCCGCAGGCTGCGCTCGTCCCAGTTGCCGCTGCCGAACATCGCCCAGGCGTCGTCGACGACGAACAGTTTGGTGTGGTCGAAGGGCGGCGGCGAGAGCCAGACGTTGCACCCCCGCCCCAACACCTGCCAGAGCATCGCGGTCATCGCCCACGCGACGGGGGGAAGATTGTTCTCGGCCGGGATGACGATGTCGACCTTGACGCCGCGCATCGCCGCGACGTCGAGGGCTTGGCAGACGGCGTCGTCGGGAAGGAAATAGGGGCTCATGATCCGCACCGAGGCTTGTGCCGCCGCCAGCGCCGCCATGATCACCAGACGGATCCGGCCGACATCCGGATCGTCGGGGCCGAAGCGGATCCCGCGTGCCAGTCCCGCACCGGCGGCGGTGGCCCGGGGGCGCCAGGGATCTTCGGCCCCGTCACCACCGTCGAGCGACTCGTCCGTGGCGAACTGCCAATCTTCGGCGAACACCTCGAGGAGCTGGGCGACGACCGGCCCCCGGAGCTGGAAATGCATGTCGCGCACCGGGTTCCGCGGGGCATGGGCGAGCCAGCATCCGTCGCGGATGTTGAGCCCACCGGTGAAGCCGATCGCGCCGTCGATGACGAGGAGCTTGCGGTGGTTGCGGAGATTCGCGTAAGGGAAGAAGAAGGGCACACCAGAGGGGAGGAAGGTTGCCACCGGCACGCCGGCCGCCGCGAGGCTGGCGGTGATCGGCGGGTGGGAGTAGGTCGAGCCGATCCCGTCGATGAGGACCCGGACGGTGACCCCGCGGCGCACGGCTGCGGCGAGGCCGTCGACGAACATCCGCCCGGTGCGGTCGTTGTCGAAGATGTAGCAGGCAAGGCCGATGCTGCGTTGGGCGCTTTCGATCGTCGCGAGCATGGCAGGGTAGGCGGCATCGCCGCCATCGAGCGGCTCGATGGCATTCCCCTCGGTGAGCGGTCGCTCGGTGACCCGTTCGACGAGCACGGCGAGCGACCGCAACGGCGACTCCGGCGGCCCGATCGCCGCGGTGAGGCGTTCATCGCCGGCCGTGGCGTCGTCGAGCTCGTGCTCGATCCGCACCGTCCCGGCGCGGAGCCGGCTGGCGCGCGACCGGATCCGGTTGACGCCCAGGAGTGTGTAGGCGATCGCCCCGAACACCGGCGAGAACCAAATCAGCCCGACCCACCCGATCGTCGAGCGCGTGTCGCGCTTCGTGAGGATGGCGTGGGTCGAGAGGACGATGTCGATGACCAGGATCGCGGCGGTGAGGAGGTGGGGCCAGAGGTGGATCCACCAGACAAAGATCTGTTCGAGAAACTTTTCCATGCGGCAGTCGGACGCGGGGGGATGTCAGGAACCGGGATCGGCCGCGCGGCGGATCCCCTTCATCGCGCTGGCGTCCGGCTCGAGGGCCTTGTAGTAATCGTCGAGCGGGTAGCACCCACTGCGGAGCCCGCGGCGGGGCGCCGTCGTGCAGTCGCTGAAGGTTCGGCAGATCTTCTTGGGGCGCAGCGGGCGCCCGGCGAGGGTGTCGGCGGGGAGCTGCGGCGAGGAGAGCACCATCCGCCCGAGCCCGACCCCGTCGATCCAACCTTGGCGGACGACGGCCTGGGCCACCTGCGGGAGCCACTCCTGGAGATAGCTGTAGGCCGTCCCGATCATCACCGCGGCGGGGACCGCCCGCTTCGCTTCCCGGGCGGCATGGATCTGCCGCCACACGCCGACCAGCGGATCTTCAGGAGGCGCGTAGCCGTCGCTGGGGGGATACGCCGCCGGCCGGGAGACGTGCGGCGCGGCGTAGGGGCAGCCGGCGGTGAGGTTGAACGCCGCCACCCCCATTCCGTGGAGCCGCGCGAGGAGACGGATCGGCTCGTCGAGATCGATCTTCGTCGGATCATTCCCGTCGACACCGAAGCCGCAGTCGTACGGCGTGCCAGCGTCGCGTGGCCACGGCACCCCGCGGCCGTCGAGGGCTTGCCAGGGAATCGTGTCGAAGAGCGAGAGCCGGACGCCGACGAGAAGGTCCGGACAGGCCGCGCGAACCCGGCCGACAAGGTCGGTGAGGAGCCGCGTCCGGCCGTCGAAATCCCCCCCGTACCGCCCCTCGCGGCGCCGCGCGGCGAGGAACTCGTGGACGAGGTAGCCATGGCAGGCCTTGAGGTCGACCATGTCGAAGCCGGCGGCGGCGGCGAGCCGAGCGGCCTCGACGTAGGCCTCGACGAGCGTCTCGACCTCGGCGTCGGAGAGGACGCAGCCCGGGTCGTGCGGCGTGCCGTGGCGGGCGTCGAGGAGAGGATGGTGGAACGCGATCCGCGGCTGCCGCGCCCCGGCGGAGGGTTGGCAGAAACGGCCGGAGTGGGTGAGCTGGAGGGCGACGACGAGATCGTCGTCGGTGCCATGGGCCTCCCGGTGGGCGGAGCGGACGGTGTCGAGGAGCAAGCGGAGGCCGTCGCGCCCCAGGGCGGGGGCGACGAGTTGGCGCGGGTTGGCCCGCCCGGCGGCGACGACCGCCACCGCCTCCCCTCCCCACACGAGCTTCGCCCCGCTGATCCCGAAGTGGCGCCACCGTCGCAGGAGCGGGTCGGTGGGGAGCCCGTCGGGGGTAGCGTCCCAGCCCTCCATCGGGTGGATGGCCCAGCGGTTGCCGACCACCCGGTTGCCGATCACCAGTGGCCGCGCGAGCGGAGAGCCCTCGGCGGCCGAGAGGATCGCCTTGTCGACCGGCAGAGGGGCGTCGAGCGACGCCAAATGGGCCTCGAAAGCGGCGACGGATCGGAAGCGGGCGGGGCGCGGGAACATGAGAGGAAACCTCCCGCGGGCGGAGAGGGCATCGATGGGGATCGGTTCACGATACGCTCCCGGCATGGGAACTCCCAGCCCCGACGAGTCGCCGGCCGGCGGAGCCGCTGGCCGACCCCGCCGGCTTGTCCGGCGTGGTGGGGGGTGGTAGCTTCCGTCCTCGCCGTCGTCGGCCGTGGCGTCACCGAGCTCTTTGGGGTTTTCCCGTTGAAACGCGCGCTCGTCACTGGGATCACCGGCCAGGACGGCTCCTACTTGGCGGAGTTTCTCATCGCCAGGGGATACGAGGTCCACGGGATCGTGCGCCGGTCGAGCGCGGCCGGTGCCCAGCGCATCGAGCATCTCCGCCGGGAGACCTTCGGCCCCGCCCCGCGGCTGGTCCTCCACGACGGCGACATGGCTGACGGGAGCGGGCTGGCGCGGATCGTCCGTGAGGTCCGGCCGGCGGAGGTCTACAACCTCGCCGCGCAGAGTCATGTCGGCGTGAGTTTCGACCAGCCCACCTACACCGCCGATGTTACGGCCGTGGGGGCGCTGCGGCTCCTCGAGGGGATCCGCGATCAGCAGGTGGCGACCGGCGAGCAGATCCGCTTCTACCAGGCGTCGAGCTCCGAGCTCTACGGTCGGGTCGCCGCGACCCCCCAGGACGAGTCGACCCCGTTCCATCCCCGTTCGCCCTATGGGGTGGCGAAGCTCTACGCCCACTGGATCACGATCAACTACCGGGAGAGCTATGGCCTCTTCAGCTGCTGTGGGATCCTCTTCAACCACGAGAGCCCGCGGCGCGGCGAGTCGTTCGTGACGCGGAAAATCACCCGCGGGGCGACGCGGATCAAGGTCGGCCTCCAGGAAAAGCTCCGGTTGGGGAATCTCGACGCCCGCCGCGACTGGGGATTCGCGGGCGACTACGTCGAGGCGATGTGGCTCATGCTCCAGCAGCCGACCCCCTCCGAGTACGTGATCGCCACCGATGAGACCCACTCGGTGCGCGAGTTCTGCGAGATGGCGTTTGCCCGTCTCGGCCTCGACTACCGCGACCATGTCGAGATCGACCAGCGCAACTTCCGCCCGGCGGAGGTCGATCTTCTCCGCGGATCGGCGGCGAAGGCGCGGCGCGAGCTCGGTTGGAGACCTCGTGTGAATTTCGCGACCCTCGTCGGAATGATGGTTGACGAGGATCTGCGGATCGCCGAGGCGGAACGGGATCACCCGGCGCGGGCATCGATGTGAGGCTGGTGGCATGGCAGGCTCCGATCCGCCGGGCGTGACCGCCATCCAGTCTCCCGGCACGCGCCCCTTGCGCCGCTCGATCCGGGGGATCTCGGCCGTGCTCCTCCCCGTCGACGCCGCCGGCGCCATCGACTGGGTGGGGTTCGCCGCGCACGTCGCCCGCACCGTGGCGGCCGGGATCGTGCCGGCGGTGAACATGGACACCGGTCATGTCCACCGCCTCGCCGGCGACGCGCGGCGGCGCGTTCTCGGGGTGGCTCGGGAGGTGATCGGCCCGGCCGTCCCGGGGGACCTCGTCGCCGGCGCGTGTGTCGTCGATGACGCAGGTGAACCGTTCGACGAGCGCGGGTATCTGGCGGAGTGCGAGCCGATCCTCGCGGCCGGGGCGACGCCCGTTCTCTTCCCCTCCCACGGGCTCAACGCCGGCAGCGATGCCGGGACGGTGGCGCGAATCGACATGCTCGCCCGCCGGCTTCCGTCGTTCATCGGTTTTGAACTCTCGACGGCGTTCCATCCCGCCGGCCGGATCCTCTCGCTCGCCGCGTACCGCGATCTCCTTCACATCCCCAACTGCGTCGGGGCGAAGCACTCGTCGTTGTCGCGGCGGCTCGAGTGGGAGCGGCTGGCCGTCCGCGATCGGGAGCGCCCGGCGTTCCAGGTCTACACCGGCAACGACCTCGCCATCGACATGGTCCGTTCGGGGAGCGATTGGCTCCTCGGCCTGTCGACGGCCGCCCCGGCAGCCTTTGCCAGGCGCGATGCCTGGCTGCTCGCCGGCGATCTCCGTGCCCCCGAGCTCGACGACGCCCTCCAAGCCCTCGGCAGCTTCACCTTCCGGACGCCGGTGCCGGCCTACAAGCACTCGATGGCCCAGGTTCTGCGGCTGCGAGGCTGGATTGGCAGCGACGCGCCCTTCCCCGGCAGCCCGCGCCGCCCTGACAGCGATCGGGAGATCCTGGCGACGATCCTGGCGCGGATCGACGAGGCGGTCGGGGCGTGAGACGCCGATCGGTCGGTCGGCGGCGGGCCCCGGGGCTTATCGCATCAGGGCCGGGCCCCCGGTGGGACCATTGCGCGATTCGGTCGTCCGATTGCGCTTTTCGTACCGCCGAGGGTGACATTCACGACAGGCTGGACCGTCGTCTGGATTTTACCGCGCCTGGCTGTAACAACGTCGCGGAGTTTGTTCTCCGGAGACCCCCGATGGCGCCTCGATCCGTCTTGGATATCCGTAAGCTTGGCGAGAGACCGACAGCGGTGAGCTCGGTCCGTCGCCCGCCCGACCGGGCGGGGCGCGGCGTTGCCGCGCTGCTCCTGGGAGCAATCGTGGCCCTGATCGTGTTGCCGGCGTTTGCCCAGACGACGACGCTCTCCGGCACGACGACGGGGAACGTGTCGATTCCGGCGACGACCGGTGCGCCTTTGATCGTCGGCAACAGCGTCCTCACCGGAACGGCGACGTTTATCTACACCGGCGAAGGATCGACCGCCGCCGTCGGCACGATGACGAGCAACCTCTCCGGGACCGGGAGCCTGTGGTTCAGCAGTCCGGGAACACTCGGAATCTCCGGAACAAACACGTATTCGGGGGGAACGAGCG
>Ga0209829_10003317_pt1 | contig 11761 bp, 9 predicted proteins | sample C_140205_EF_Meta_FD_187311 | JGI IMG/M metagenome (GOLD analysis project Ga0209829, IMG submission 187311) | Freshwater microbial communities from Lake Croche, Canada to study carbon cycling - C_140205_EF_MetaG (SPAdes) (version 2) | ecosystem: Environmental > Aquatic > Freshwater > Lake... | reverse complement strand
CTTCCAAATCAATTGAGCGTCGCGATTGATCTTTAGAGCCACAGATCAGCTTAGAAGCGCAAAAAATGCTGACGGTATTTTCCAAGGCGGACATCTCACACCGATGCCACATTCAGCTTAATTTAAAGTTCACTTGACAATGCGCATGCCACCTGGCCCAGTCTCTTCCTGGATGCACGGCAGAGCAATGGGGACAAGTTCGAGCAGCTTCGGAGGCGTCATAAAAACGATTGAAGGCTTTTGGCAAATCGTCAACGATGCTTTTTAACTGAATTTCAACTCGAGTCACCAAAGATGCACAATTGGCACAATACCATTCAAAAGCATCAATGTCTTGGTCGGTTCGATTGCGCTCTATCACGGTGCACAAACTCCCCTCCTCGGTCCTTTGTGGAGAGTGTCTGACGTGGGGAGGAAGCAAGAACACATCCCCCTCTCGCAAGTGCACCCGCTCGAATTTCCCCCGGTCAGCAACGATGATCGATGCATTGCCTTTGAATTGATGAAAATACTCTTCAAAGGGGTCGTCATGGAAATCAGTTCTTTGATTGGGCCCCCCCACGATCGTGCAAATCAGATCAGAATTTTTCCATATCTGTTGGTTGTTGACAGGCGGCACCAGTTTAGAGGCGTTCTCCTCCAACCAAGAGGGCAGGTTGATCGGTTGGCTGTAGTGATCTGCTCTGTAAATGGGGTTTGAGGTTGACATGGTCAGACGTGTTTTAAGTTTTTAAGCCAGATTGCTTAAACGCGCTTTGGATGGTTTCTTTCTCCTCTGGCGTCAATTGAAGCAGAGGTCTTCTCACCGGTCCACCATGTTGGCCGAGCAACTCTTGCCAATATTTTGCATGTGCCTGGGGCTTGCCTTTGGGCTTGGAGGACTTGAAGGCTTCACGAACCGGGTCTAAGCTGTCGTTGACCTTTTTGGCTGCTGCAAAATCACCCTTGAAAGCCAATCGGGTGTACTCATTCATGCGTTGATCCACTTTGGACTGAAGCAAAAAAGGTGGTGTTGAACAAAGGTACAAACTCCAATGAAGTTCCTCAATGTTTTGAAGCCAGTCGTGCTCGTCGGGGTTGCTGATTTGTATCTCTGAGCCCGACAACTGGGTTAATTCTTTGTACAACTCTCTGTCGGTGCTGTACTTGATGGCCACCATGTTGGGTAGCTTGGCTATTTTTGAGCACAACTGCGCAGACATCACATACCCACAATCAGGGTGATTCCACATGGCAATCCCAATGTTCAGTTGCTCGGACAAAAAGCGATAGTATTCATAGATCGTCTCATCGGTATGGGCGCCAAAATGAAGCACCGGGCTGTGAACAATCACATAGTCTGCGCCAATCTGTTCAGAGTAACGTGCCAAATCCAACACCACATCTAAATTGGTGTCCGAGCAAGAGGTGATGATGCCAGCATGACCCACACCATTGCGATCTCCCAAGTCCCGAGCGACGTCAACGGATATCGCCATCATTTTCTTTCTCTCGGCAATGGACATCGAGAAAAATTCGGCCTGCTTGCCAGCGATAAAAATACCGCCCAAATGAAGATCGTTCAACCAGTGTAAAAGGTTCTCGCGGTAAGCCTTTTCATCAAAACGCAGTGCATCATCAAAGGGGGTTAAATTGGCAGCCCAAATTCCCCTCATGTGTTCTTTTGCATAGGCTTTGGCCTCGTTTTTTTTGTAGTTCATCTCTGCTCTTCTCCTTTAGATCGTCTCAAAAAGCTCCATAACTTCTCTGAAGTCAGGGGGAAATCAATGTCCTCCTGCACCGACAGTTGCAAGGCATCTCTTGCCGCGTTCAACAAAGCGGCCGGCACGCCAATACAACCCGCCTCACCCACACCCTTGGCCCCTAGCAAATTGTGCGGGCTAGGTGTGCATTCGCTGTGGATCTGAATGTAGGGGATATCGTCCGCCCTGGGTATAGCATAATCCATTAAGGAGCCTGTCAGGAGTTGTCCATGGCTGTCAAACACCATGTGCTCCATCATGGCTTGTCCAATCCCTTGGGCGCACCCCCCGAGCAGCTGATCTTTCACCAACTCGGGATCGACTTGATGGCCTGCATCGTCCACATACACGAGCCGCTCTATCGAGGGTTTACCCGTGTCGATGTCGATGGCCAGTCGAGCGATGACACAACCATAGCCCCAGGCTTCTTCAGAGTTGAAGATTTCATGGGCCACGATAGGAAGGGCTTGTCCGCTGTCTTTTAAGCGAAGGACTTCGCGACACGCTTTCACAATCGCACTCCCACCAATCGCTATGCTGCGACTTGCCAAGGTCCCCAAACCGGGAGGACCAAAATCCGTGTCGCCTAAATTGACTTTGATGTTGGACACACTGCAGTGGAGTTCTTGAGCAACAATGTTGGCATAGGAGGTCTCATGTCCTTGCCCCTGCGCGGGCGAACCACAGTAAACGCTCACCGTTCCGTCTTTAAGCCATTCCACCGATGCCGACTCCCAGCCCAAGCCACAGGGCTCGATGTAAAAGCCAATGCCGATACCAACGCACTCGCCCCTCAAGCGACGAGCCAACTGCAGATGTCTTTCTTCTTCATAGGCAAAGAGTTCACAAGCCTTTAACAATATTTTTGAATAGTGGCCAGAATCCAGGGTCTCACCCGTGGGCGTTCGATAGGGCATCTCTTCGCTCGCCACCAAGTGCTTGAGCCTGAAATCAACACTGTCGATCTTCAAAGACTTGGCCGCTTTCTCCATCAAGGTTTCCATCAAAATGGCCGCCTCGGGTCTACCTGCTCCACGGTAAATGTTCACGGGCGCTTTGTGGCTCAAGTGAGCACGCCCTTGGATATCGACCAGGGGCACGTGGTAGGGGCCGGGTAAAATTCTGCAGGCGTTTCGCATCGGCACAACCGCTGAAAACGGCAACCAAGCCCCAAGGTCAAAGGACACTCGGGCTTGAAGCTCTAGAATTTTTCCGCTGGAAGACAGTTTCAATTGCCCAGACAACTCAGAGCCTCGCCCATGCATGCCACTTAAAAAATCCTCAGACCTGCTTGACACCCACTTGATGGTCTTTTTAAGAGCTTGACAACACAGTGCAAGCATCAACTCCTCTGGGTACAAAGAGGATTTGAAGCCAAATGCACCACCCACATTGAGCATGGACACGCGCACCTTGGACAAAGGAACGTCCAAGATCTTGGCAAAGTCGCTTTGTGCTCTGCTTGGCGTTTGGCTGCCCAAGGAGATGTGAAATGAATTGGTCTCCTCTACGTACCTGGCCAGGGCTGAGCGGGTCTCAAGTGTTAAAGCCACCACCCTTGGCTGATGGAGTTCAACTGCAACGACGCTTTGCACCTTCTCGTCGAGCACCGCTTGGGTTTTAAAAATGGATGAAAAAAGTGCTTCCTCGGTCTTCTCCGCGTCATAGCTGGGATCCCTTTGAAGGCTCAATTGAATCGCCTCACAAGCATTTTGGGCTTCAACATGAGTTTGGGCAATGACAACGGCCAAGGGTTCGCCCACATAAGAAATTTTTTCAGATGTTAAAACCGCAAACTCAAGCGTCTTGCTAGGACTCAGCAAAGCATTGAATGCTGGCATCTTCAGTCCAGCAAAGTCCTCACCCTTAAAAATACCCATGACACCTGGCATGAGCAAGGCTTTGGTTACATCCATCGACGCCACCAAACCGGATGACACTTGACTGCGAAAAAAAACTGCGTGCCAGCACTGACCTGGATCGAAATCGTCAATGTAGGTCCCAAGTCCAAGCAGCAAACGATCGTCTTCTAGTCTGGGCATGAACACCACCTCAGTAGATACATTTTAAAAATTAAAAACAAACGAGCGACCCCCTCACGCTGCATCGTCTTTTGCAAGACTGCTCAAGATGGCCAGTAAAACTCTTCGGGTGGTCGCCACATCTTGCGCGCTGATTCCCTTGACGCTCACTTGGTTGACTTGTTCGGCCAAGGGCACCAACAGTTGCCTCAGTTGACGGCCCTTGGGGGTCAAGTGAACGTAGAGGTTTTTTTTGTTGTCCGGTGAATGCCGTCTTTGGATGTAGCCCAAACTTTCCATTTTCTTCATGGCTGAAAAAGTCGTGGGCTCCATGACCCCGGCTTGAGCACTCAGCTCACTTTGCGTCAATCCGTCCGATTCCCAAAGAATTCTTAAAAAGGTCCAATGTCCAAAGGCCACCTCGTGTTGGCTCAGGCGCCCTTGAAGTGCACGAGAATACGCCCGACCAGCATCTCTGACTAGATGGGCCAATCGATCATCGGGCACTGCGTTTTGCCAGTGCTTGAGCATCAATTGGGTTTCTTGCTTGTTTTTTTTCATGAGGACGCTAGCGGCGCCACCTGATGCTTGGGCACCACGGTTGTGTTGCTTCGAGCCGACTCCAAGATGGCAAGACTGAGTTCGGTCGTGGCACGAGCCCAAGTGCCGCTGTGCAAGACAGGCTTTTGACAAAAAACCGCATCATAAAGTTCATCGATCACCTCTTGACGCGGCACAAGAGGGGGGGCAATTTCAACAAGTTGTGAAGCTTGGTCGCTGTCGATCCATAAACCATGGGGCACAGGCCTCATGTCGGCCCTGTCGCAACTGATGATCAAGGGGCCAAAGTGTTGGTGCTTCGCTGGCAAGCCTGGGGCCTGCGCCTTTTGCCAATCTGTCGCCCCATAATTTCTTGCCGCTTTGAGGGCTGATTCTTCCTCACGGGTTTGAACCTGTTCGAGTCTGCGCTTGGCTTGACCGTAGGAGGTCAGGTCTTTATCTTGCCCCAACTCTCCGACTTGACCCATCCACAGATCGCTGTCAAAGTGGGCATACCCACTGTAGCTGACAGTTGCAAATGCACCATTCGCAAAACTCAAGAGCGCACTGTAAGCGCCCTCGGTGGGTCTTTGGGGATCCCATGCACCCGTGCGTGCCGTCACACTGTTCACCAAACCACCGCCCAGCAATCTGACGATGTCCAGTTGGTGCGCCGCTTGGCTGAAGAGCACTCCCCCGCCTTGGCTGGTATCGAGCTCCTCAGGTCGACGAGGACGGTATAAAAAATCCGTGTAGTTCAGTGCATGGATCATCCTCACTGCTCCAAACTCTCGGCGACGGATGAGGTGGTAGGCTTGCAAGATGGGCGCATTGAAACTATGGCTGTGACCCACCACCATGATCGTCCCCGCTTTTTGTACAGCTTGGATCATTCGCTTGCATTCGTCCAGGGTCAAGGCCATGGGTTTTTCAACCAAGATGTGCTTGCCCATTGCCGCCGCCAGTTCCACATGACTTGCATGCAGTTGATGCGGCGTGGCAATGTAGACCACGTCAACATCAGCACGTGCACAGAGCTCTTCCACGCTCTTGACACACTCTGCCCCAAAGTCACGTTCAAATTGGGCACATGCCTCTTGCTGAGGATCGGTCGCACACACCAGTTGTACACGGGCGTCTTTGACAAAGCTTGGTAGCATCAGGGTGAAGGCCCGGCCCAACCCTGCCACACCGATGCGAAGTTTCTGACCCGTCATCGATCAAGCACCAACTCTTGGGACAAGGCTCGCGAGACACAGATCATCATGCATTGACTTCTTTCATCTTCAAGCAACACCCAATCTCGGTGCTCAACCTCACCAGAAATAAAACCTGTTCGACACGAACCACAGGTACCGCTCTCGCAAGAGCTTGAGACGCTCTCGCCATGGGAGCGCAAAGCCTCCAAAATGGAAACATCGGCGCCGACGTGGATTCTTCTGCCCGTGGATTGTAAGACGATATCAAAGGGGGTGTTTTGCTCAAGGGACGTTTGTGGCGCACCAAAACTTTCAAAATGGATGTTTTCACTGGGCCAGTGTCCGGTCATGTCACGCACACTGTCCATCAATCCCTGAGGCCCACAACAATAAACATGCGAGGCGCTAGGTTGCTCAAAGATGGGCCAGAAATCCAAGGCCTGCTGAAGGTCTCCATGGTCGTGATGCAGTTGGACTCGATCGACCAAGGCGGGCGAGTTTAACTCCTCAAAAAATGCTGTACTCAAGGCATCCCGGGTGCAGTAATACAGTTGAAAATTGCTTTTACCTTGGCTCAGCAAATGCCTGATCATAGAAAGAATCGGGGTGATGCCAATACCACCGGCCACAAAGACATGGCTCGGCGCAGCGTCATGGAGCTCAAAGAGGTTGCTGCATTGAAGGACTTCAAGGAGGTCCCCCTCAAGCAAGTCATCGGCCATGCTCAATGAGCCCCCTCGCCCCAAGGCCTCTCGCTTGATGGCAATTTGCCACCGATCAGTGGTGCTTGGTGAGCTGCACAAAGAGTATTGACGGTGTGAACCCTTGGGTGTTTTGACGGTGATGTGGGCACCAGGGGTGAAGCTTGGCAAGGACAGGCCTTCAGGGTGCGCCAAGTCGAACATGAAAACATCAGGTGTGAGCGCCTCTTTGCGGGTCACTTTTAGAAAAATCGAGGGGTCGCTCATAAAAATATCAGTGGGCTCTTTTGGGATGGATGGGACTTGACAGGCATTCAAACATGTCATAATCTTAGCAATCTAAGTATTTATTGGCAAGTTGATTGTCATACCAGGAGACAAAAATGCTGACATTTGAAGAAAATGAACTGCTGTGCCGAGTTGAAGGTGAGGCGGTGATGGGGCAATTGATGCGCCGCCATTGGCAGGTCATTTGCTTGGTCGAAGAGGTCGATGAACCCGACGGCACGCCCATACGCGCTCGCGTGCTCGGGGAAGACTTGGTGGTTTTTAGAGACACTGAAGGTCGCTTGGGCGTTTTAGGTGAACACTGTCCTCACCGAAGGGCCTCCTTGGTGTACGGCAGAAACGAGCACTCGGGTCTGAGGTGCCTCTACCATGGATGGAAAATGGATGTGTCGGGTCAAGTGATTGACATGAGCTCGGAGCCCAACGCAAGTGGCCTCAAAGAGAAAGTCAAGCACATTGCTTACCCCGCCCATGAATGGGCGGGCATGGTTTGGGCCTACATGGGCCCCAGCGAGACCTTGACCCCGTTTACCCCACCGGCTTGGGCGCCGAATGAATCCGTCCGCGTCTCCATCTCTAAAATGGTGATCCCTTGCAATTGGGCGCAAATCATGGAGGGACAAATCGACTCCGCCCACAGCTCAAGTCTTCACTCTTCAGACATGACCCCTTCTAGGGTGCCAGGCGCCACGGTCAATGACAGCACTTGGTTGCGCCCTTCAACAGACAAAGCCCCAAGAATGCAAACCCAAAGGGATGACTATGGCTTTCGCTACGCGGCCATCAGGCGCCCTATTCAAAATGCCAACACCCATGAGTACATTCGCGCAACCGTCTTTGTGGCGCCTTCAACGGCCTTGATTCCTCCCAACAACATGTACAACGTGGCCAACATCAACACAGCCATCGACGACACACACACGGCCTTTCACTTCATCGCCTGGGGTCCCCATGAGACGACGCCGGACACGGACGAATGGCGTCGATTCATGAGCACTCAAGTCGACGTTGATCTGGATGCCAATTACAAGCCCCACCGGGATGTGAGCAATCATTTTCTACAAGACCGCGCCCTGATGAAGTCCGGCAACTTCACGGGCATCAAAGGCATCCCTAACCAAGACATGGCCATGTGGATCACCATGGGCCCCATTGCCGATCGTTCTCAAGACCGATTGGGCGCAAGCGACATGGCCGTTGTAGAGTTTCGCCGACAAATGATCGATGCTGCCAAGCGCTTTGCTAAGGGTGAGCCCCCCATTGGCGTGGGCGAACTTAAAATTCCATCGACGGTTTGTTCGTTTCAAGCCATCGTGCCTAAAGAGCTTGACTGGAGAGAGTTTGAAGCAACACCAGTTTGAACACCTCTTTTTTTAAACCAAGTCCCTCAAGAAAAAATTTTAAGAACCCTTTGACCTTTTAGACTGCAGCTCGATGGGCTATCTAAGGTTTTGGCAAAAGGAGACTCCTATCGTATGTACCAATTCATTATGTTCAAACATTCAAATAGTCTAAGCATGGTGCGTGAATTCAATACCGCGGGCAGCTCTACTAAAGTGGACAAGCCCGTGAAGTCTTAAAAATAAAGGTCGTCGTGATATGAAATTTAAACTTCTCATTCAATGGGCTCTGTTGTCGATGGTGGGTCTCGTGCAGGCCCAGGACTATCCAAGCAAACCCGTCAAATTCTTGGTGGGTTATGTAGCAGGTGGCAGTCCTGACTTTGTAGCTAGGGCTCTAGCGCAAAAGCTCTCAGACATTTTGAACCAGCCGTTTTTGGTGGAAAACAAGCCCGGTGGCGGTGGCATCACCGCCACTGCACAGTTGGTCAAGATGCCAGCGGACGGCTACACTTTGCTTTTGGGAGACACCTCACAACTTGGCATTGCGCCCTACATCTTCAAAGCCCTGCCCTACGACACGTTAAAGGATCTCACCTCCATTGCTGGCCTCACGTCCGAGCCCTTGATGATCGTCTCCAATACAAAATCGAACATCAAAACACTCAACGATCTGCTCCAAGGTGCAAAGGCCAATCCGAGCAAGTTCAACTACGGCTCCTCCGGCATTGGAAGCATTCACCACATTGCCATGGAGGCCTTCAAAGCGGACGCAGCATTGGACATCACCCACATCCCTTACAAGGGCAGCGGACAATCCGTACCTGCCATACTGTCTGGCGACGTCTCCATCCTTGTGACAGCCTTCACCGCCTCTGCGCCTCATATCAAGGCTGGTTCTCTTAACCTCTTGGCCGTGACATCAGGAAAACGCTGGTCGCGCTATCCTGACACACCGGCCATTTCTGAGATCATCAAGGATTTTGATTTTTCAGCTGAAACGGGCGTCTTGGCCCCTGCGGGCTTGCCGCCCAGCATCGTGCAAAAGCTCACCGTTGCCATCAAACAAGCCACCGAGAGCCCTGACTTCATCAACAAGTTCAAAGAAACGGCCTTCTCAATTGGCTACATGAACCCCGCTGAATACACTGAACAAATCAAGAAAAATCTTAAGAAATACGAAAGAGCGGTTGCTCTGTCAAAAATTCAAGCTGAATGAAGATCAGTTGTTTTTGTTGAACGCTTGCCTACAACCGATGCCTCATGCTCACCCGCGAACAAAATGATTTACTGACTCAAGTTGGCCCTGCAACGGGCATGGGCAAGTTACTGAGGTGCTACTGGATGCCTGTTGCTGGCGTCTCTGAATTTGACAGCATCCAAAGTAAAGCCCTTAAAATCTTGGGCGAAGACTTGGTGCTGTACAAAGACCTGTCAGGACACTTTGGACTTGTGGACCGCCACTGTGTCCACAGAAGGGCTGATCTAAGCGCCGGCATGGTTGAAGAGCGGGGCATTCGCTGTCACTACCATGGTTGGCTTTTCAACGCGAATGGGGACTGCCTTGAGCAACCCTATGAGGATACTGCTCACCCAGAGGCCAACAGCAAATCAAGGATCAAGATCAAGTCCTACCCCACCGAGGTGAAGGGGGGACTGATTTGGGCTTATTTTGGCCAAGCCCCTGCTCCACAGCTGCCCGACTGGGAGGCCTTCTCTTGGAAGAATGGCTTTGTTCAAGTCGTCATCTCCAGTGTGCCTTGCAATTGGTTTCAATGCCAAGAAAATTCGATCGACCCCGTCCATTTTGAATGGATGCATGAAAATTGGGGCAACCGATTAAGAACAAACAAACTTGAATTTGGCGCCAAACACTTGAAGGTGGACTTCAAAGAGTTTGAACATGGTTTTACCTACCACCGGATCAAAGAAGGCAGCGATGAACAAGATGAGGCCTGGCAAATAGGTCGCGTTTGCTTGTGGCCCAATGGGTTTTTCTTGGGCGAGCACTTTGAGTGGAGGGTTCCCATTGATGATGAAAACACCCTGAGTGTGACATGGAAATACACCCGGGTTCCAAAAGAGATGGAGCCCTATGAGCAGTCGGTCATCCCCACTTGGTACGGCCCAGTCTTTGATGAGAAGGGTCAACCCATCAACACGCATGTCATGAACCAAGATTTCTTGGCATGGATGGGTCAGGGAACGGTTGCGGACCGAACGAAAGAGCATATCGGCGCAAGCGACAAAGGCATCGTCATGATGCGCAAAAGGTTTTTTGATGAACTGCAAAACCACGCCGATCAAAAGCCCCTCAAAGCCATCATCCTAGACGCCAGCCTGAACCATCACATCCAACTGCCCATGGTCTATGGGCATCAAGTGACACAAAGCAGAAGCATTCAAGAAATCAAAGAGCACAAAAGCTTGTATCCCTTTTACAAATCTTATGTTTTCCAAGCGGGACAACCCGATTGGGTCAAAAAAATGTCAAGTCAGGCATTGGGAGTTGAGGTTGAAGAATTCGATGGTGTTGTGATACCTCGGCAAACCTAAAAAACGTGGGGTTGAAGACCCATTGTGAGACTACCTCTCACATGAAGACATGGCTTTGATTCAACACAAAAAAACCCCACTGAATTTTATTCTGTGGGGTTTGAATTGAAGAAGATGAGCTCGTATCAGGGAGCGTAAATATTTTTACTTGCTGCAGCGGCTTTGAACTTATCGCCATCCTCAGCCAACAGATACCGGTTTCTCACCAAATCGTCGACTGCTTTTCCTACAGCACTGACATAATCAGCTTTGGTGGGGTATCTCTCTTCAATGGAAAGCCTAGGGTCTCCAGTTGAAATCCTAGATGCCTTGGTCAAAGGGAATGGAATATATTGTCCGGTCAAAGCGCAATCTTCATTCTCTGCAAAGGGTGCTCGACGCAGACTCCATCCCGTGAAGGTTCCCAAGGGAGCTTTTACATTGGGATTCAAGACACCAGCCACTTCGTTGCCATCAGCATCAGTTTTAGGCACTGTGACGACATATTCTTTACCTTTCATCCACATGTTAGGTAAGCTGGTTTTATCTTTCACAGCGACTGGGATATAAAAGCCTGTGTAATTCACCCCAGGGATTTTAGGAAATGCATTGGACTGGGGCAAAGAAGCCACTGAGGTACCGTCTCCTATTTTTGGGTACTGGCTGGGCGGTGGCTCAACACCTTTGGTTGCCCAGTCATCAAGAGCAACGAACAAGGCCCGCACCACCTCATTGTGTGGATTGGGATTGCTCAATTGTTGGCATGTGGGCGTTACCGCAGCGGTTGCAGACGGCCCGTGCTGGGTGCCCGATACCAAATAAACGCGAACATTCTGTGGCAAAGAGATGTCTCGACCCAAACCATCGGTGGTGATCAGGTTGTTGGCTTTCAAAAACGCTTCATTTCCGCTGTCTGTGTGCATGATTTTTGGACATGTGTTGGTCAGCTGACATCTGTTAAAAAGTCCATCAGTTTGCGCACTCACTGGATCAAACCGTACTTCATAGGTAAATGGAAACTCCATTTTTGAAGACAGCTCGCGTTGATAACTTCGTCCTGTCGCATTTGAATCCCCAAATCGATCATTGGAAGCAATTGCATGTGCACCAGAGATTTTAGGTTGTATACCTTCAAAGACCATACGCCCTGCACTGTCTTCGTTGAACCCCCAATACAAAAAGCCTTTTAAATATCTCCCGCTTTGAGATGAACCATGCGAGATTGCATACTTGATAGAATTTCGAATTGGGTTGAGATTGGATGTGTCATTTTTTAAGAATGAAACAACATCTCTCGTTGCAGCAAAACCAAGTCCTAAAACCACGGGGTCTTTGGCTGGATAAACAAATTCAAATGCAGCGCCCTGGTCATAAGCTGCAAGAAAAGCATTTTTA
>Ga0209829_10003316_pt1 | contig 11761 bp, 4 predicted proteins | sample C_140205_EF_Meta_FD_187311 | JGI IMG/M metagenome (GOLD analysis project Ga0209829, IMG submission 187311) | Freshwater microbial communities from Lake Croche, Canada to study carbon cycling - C_140205_EF_MetaG (SPAdes) (version 2) | ecosystem: Environmental > Aquatic > Freshwater > Lake... | reverse complement strand
TGATGCTCCCACCACAAGCTCGCGGGACGCGGCGCAGGGCGTTCGGTGACGGTGACGAAGAGTTTCCACTTTCCCTCGCGTACGGCCTGCGCTTGGTAGCCGAAATAGTAATAGAGCGGGCGCGGCGCGGGCGGCGTGCCCGCAAGCAGGAGCGCGGAAATGTCCGCGCCGTCAAGCGTCACACCCGCCGGTGGCGCCGCGTCGGCCAGCCGCGCGAACGTGGGGAACAGGTCGAGATGAGAGACGGGCGCGGTGACGGCGGGACGCGGTGAAATTTTTCCGGGCCACCAGGCGATCAGCGGCATCCGGACGCCGCCTTCGTAGGTGGAGCCCTTGCCGGCGCGGAGCGGGCCGTTGCTGCCCGCGAGCTGGCGACCGGGAAAATTTTCTTTTGCCGCAACCGACTTCTTCGCGGCGTTGGCACCGCCGCGCGCGGGCGCGCCATTGTCGCTGGTGAAAATCACGAGCGTGTGCGCGTCGAGTTTCAGCTCGCGCAGCGTGTCGAGGATCACGCCGGTGCTCCAGTCGATCTCTTCGACGCAGTCGCCGTAGAGGCCGCCGCGGGATTTGCCGGCGAAGCGGGGAGAGGCGTATTGCGGCACGTGCGGCATCGTGTGGGGCAGGTAGAGGAAGAACGGGCGGTCCTTGTTGGTGCGGATGAAGGCGACGGCTTCCTCCGTGTAGTGCCGCGTGAGCTCTGCTTGGTCGACGGGCGACTCGACGACGCGCTCGCCTTCGACGCGCGAAAGCGGCGTGAACATCGAGAGCTGCGTGAACGGATCGCCGACCTTCCATTCGCGCACATCGTTCGTATGCGGGAGCCCGTGGAAACGATCGAAGCCCTGCGCGAGCGGGCGGAACGGTGCGTCCCACCCGAGGTGCCATTTGCCGACGCACGCGGTCGTGTAGCCGCGAGTTTTCAGCAGCTCGGCCATCGTGGTCTCGGCGGCGGGCAGACCATGATGCTCGGTCGGAAAGAGCACGTAGGGCACGCCGCAGCGCGCGGGCAGGCGCCCGGTGAGCAGGGCCGCGCGCGCCGGACTGCAAAATGCGGCGGCGGCGTAAGCGTCGGTGAACCGGAGGCCCTCGCGCGCCATTTGGTCGAGGCGCGGGGTGGCGATGGTGGTCGATCCGTAGCACCCGAGATCGCCGTAGCCGAGATCGTCGGCGAGGATGACGATGAAATTCGGATTCGACGGGCTCATCGTGCGCGGTGCCGGCTCGGCGGTGCGGAGGGTGGGGAGTGCGAACGCGAGGAGCGGCAGCAAAAACAGCGCGGTACGGATCATGGCGGTGAGCATGGGTTTCTTACGCCAAAGGTCCATCGCGAGCATTCGTGTTGTAGTGCGGATTTGGCCAGGATCGCTGTCCGCGTGAACAAGTCGCTCGCGTGAACGGCACCGAAACGGCGTTGCCATATCAGCGAGAAATTGGATGGGTTGGCCCTTATGCAAACAAGACTACGTTTTGTCCTCGTTCCTCTGGTTTTGGCCATGCTCGGCACCGTTGCCGTCTTCGCCCAGGTCGCACCGCGTGCGCCGTCGCCGGCCTCGTCGCAGGAGCCCGTGGTCGAACTGAGCCCGTTCACCGTCGATACCTCGCGCGACACGGGCTACGCGGCGGAAAATACCCTGGCCGGCTCGCGCCTGAACGCCCGCTTGCGCGACACCGCCGGCTCGGTGTCCGTGTTTACCAAGGAATTCCTCGACGATCTCGCGATCACCGATCTCGCGGGACTGCTCAATTTCACGGTGAATTCCGAGATGGACACCAACGCGTGGCAGCCCGGCCAGCCCGGGCAGAACCCGTCCATCTCCGGCGAAAATCTCCTCAACCGCACGATGGTCCGCGGCCTCGCAGCGAGTCAGGGCATGGATTATTTCACGAGCATCACCAACATGGACCCCTACCGCGTGGGACGCTTCGACGATACGCGCGGCGCCAACTCCCTCCTCTTCGGCGTCGGCGCGCCCGGTGGTGTGCTCAATCAATCGTCGAAGACCGCCGCCACCCACCGCAACAGCGCCAACCTCCGCTATGGCTTCGGTTCGTGGGAACGCAGCCGCTCCGAACTCGACATCAACCGGGTGCTGGTGAAGGACCGGCTCGCACTCTCGCTCGCTGCGCTGCACCAGGAAAACGGCGGTTGGCGGCAGTTCGATTTTCAGGACAAGAACCGGATCTTCGCCTCGGTCACCGCGCGCCCCACCCGCACCGTGACGCTGCAGGCAATGGGCGAGACCGGCCGTGATCAGGGCGCGGTGATCAAGTCGCTTCCAGCCGTCGACGAAATGCTCGCGTGGTATGACAACCGCAACGCGCGCGGCGTCGGCGCGGTGACGTTCGCTCCGACCACCGCCGCGCCCACCGCCGCGATGATTGCGCTCGGCGTCACCACGCGCAACGGCACGAGCGGCGGGCTGAACCGCCGCGCGACGTTCATCGAAAACGACGGCACCATCTTCGACGCCATCGGCACCTATCTCTCCGGCTCCTACAACAACGCCGCCGTCCGCGCGCCCGACGGCACGCCGGGCCGCACGACTTCTGCGCTCATCATGACCGATCCGTGGTTCAATCCAAAGCGTGGCAATGCTGGCGGCCCCGGTTCGCTGCGCGAACAACGTCTGCACAACTACACGCTCTCCGCCGACTGGCAGCCTACGCGTAAACTCAGCTTCAACCTCGCTCACCACTATCAGCGCACGACGCTCACCACCCGCACGCTGGTCGGCAACGACCCCACGCTCCGCGGCGAGCCCAACACCACGCTCGGCCTCGACGGCCCGGCTAATCCCTTTGCCGGCCGGCTTTACGTCGAGGGCAATTGGCGTGGAGACATCCATTTTGGTGAATACCGCGAGTCGCGTGTCTCCGTTACCTACGCGTTCGACCCGGAGTCAACGTGGCTCGGCCGGCACCGCTTCGCCGCGGCCGCGTCCACGTCCGCGCAGACCGATATCAACGAACTTTCCTGGCTCTCGCTCGTCGGCAGTCCCTTCAACGCCCTCGCGAGCAACGCCAACAATCGCCTCGCCGTCCGAAACTATTTTACCGAGGGCAACCTCGACTCCTATCGCGCGGGCGACTGGCGCCGCCTGCCGAAGTCCTTTAACTTCGGTGGCCGCGCTTACCCGCTCGCGTTCGCCAACGACGCTGCCGGCGCCAACAACAGCGGTATGCGGCAGGACACCGACAGCGGCCTCGGCGTCCTGCAAAGCTATTTCTGGCGCGATCGCTTCGTGACAACCTTCGGCTATCGCACGGATCGCGTGACCGTGAACCAGTTCGGTTACTACGCCGACGCCGCCATCGGCGACCGCCCCGATCGCGATCCGGCCAAAGCCACCGTCACGCAGGTCAACGCCAACACGCGCACCCTCGGTGCCGTCTTCCACGTCACCGACTGGGTTTCGCTCATCGCCAATCAGTCCTCCAATGTGGGTGTGCCGCCACTCGCGCGCACGGTGTTTCCGCTCGGTAACCTCGCGCCGCTCTCGCACGGCCGCGGTGAGGACTACGGCATCGGCCTCGACCTGCTCGGCGGGCGGCTGAGTGCGCGTCTCGTGCGCTTCGATGCCGAGGAACAAGGGCGCATCACCTCGACCGGCATCGCCGGCGCACCGGGCCTCAATACGCGCGTAATGGACGCCTTCGCCGGCGTGCTGGCCGGCACCGGCCGCCCGATCACCTCGACCGACTGGGCCGCGATCTACAAAGCCTACACGCCGCCCGCCAACGCGGTCGCGTCCGACTTCGTGTCGCACGGTTACGAGGCGCGCATCACCGCCAACCTCACGCGCCAATGGCGGCTGTTGCTCAACTATTCCTACACCGACTCGCTCCGCACGCGCCTCGGCAACGAGATGGTCGACTGGTATGGTCTCAAACCCGCCGCCGGCGGCGTGCGTCTCGTGCAAGGTGTGAAGCAGGATGCCACCGGCCGCTACGTGATTGATCCGAGTGCGTATCTCCCCGGCGGCACCGTCGCCAAATGGATCGCGCTCGGCGCGACGACGCCGGCGGCCCATCCCTCGACGCTGACCACGGGCACCGGCGGCACGACGGTCGCACAGGAAATTTTCGATTTTACGGAGACGGTGAGCAACACGAAGGAAGAAAACGAAAAGCGCTGGGGCGTGCGTCCGCACAAGGCCAGTGTGTTCACCGCCTACGATTTTAAGTCGGGCCGGATCAAAGGCCTCACCATCGGCGGCGGCGGTTACTGGCGCAGCGCAAATGTCATCGGTGCGAATGCGGCCGGCCGCGAAATCACCGGCAAGGAAATCTCCTCCGCCGAGGCGATGCTCGCCTACTCGTGCTCGCTCGGGCGACTGCCGGGCCGCGTGCGTTTTCAGATCAACGTCTCCAATCTGCTCAACAAAACCGAGATCACTCCCGTACGCATCGCGACGGGTACCGGTGCGCCCGACGGCTTCATGCTGCCCGGTAGCAACCGCGGACTCGCCTACAGCCGTTACGATCTCGTGGCACCGCGCGAGGTGAAGTTCACGACGACGTATTCGTTTTGAAGTTTGAAGGGGCAGGCGAGGGCGCTGCGGACGGCGGCCGGCCGGGGCAGTGCGGCTTCACGGAGAATTTCGGAGAAACGCGAGGAGATCGAGGATTTCGCCGGCGGCGAACGGGTCCAACAAGCCGGATGGCATGAGCGAGATTTTCGACGGCGTGATGGACACGATGTCGGATTCCTTGAGCCGCACGCCCTGCGCGGGGTCGAAAAGATTTTCCGCGAGGACGAGTCCTTGTTCCGTGTAGTTGATGATGCGGCCGGAGAGGCGGCGGCCGTCGCGCAGGGCGATCGCGGAGGTGCCGTATTGGTCGCTGATCTCGCGACTGGGTTCGAGGATGGCTTCGAGCAGGTCGCGCGTCGCCAAGCGTGAGCCGGCGGCGGTGAGGTCCGGGCCGAGGGCGCCGCCTTCGCCGTTGCACGTGTGGCAGGCGAAACAGCCGGCCGCGGCAAACACGCGCCGGCCGCGGGTCGCGTCGCGCGCGCCGGTGGACTTTTCGACGAGCGCGGTGAGTTCCGCGACCGTCCACGGGTGGCTCTTGGTGCGGTCGCCGCCCGGCGCGGTCACACGGGCGGAAGCAAGGGTGGCAGCGAGAGATTTTTCCAACGTGGCGCGTTCGGCTTCAGAGGCGGACGCGACGGCTTCTTTGCGGAGTTCCTTCAACAGCAACGTGAAGCTGGAGCCACCGCGCCAATCGCCGGTACCGTGCAGCCAGGCGAGGTAGCGCGTGCGCTGGGCGGGCGTCCACTCGGCGAGGCGGACCCGGAGCGAGCGCACGAGGTCGAGTTGCGCTTCGTGGGTCACCGCACCGTCGAGGGCGGTGAAGCCGTGCGCGCGGGCGTCGGGAGCGCGCAGATACAACAGCAATTCCAGGAGGCTCCCGTTGCGTGCAGGATTCGCGGCGGGGAAGAGTGGCGAGACCAGTCCGGCCCACGTGGCACGCTGTGCAGAGGAAATCTCGCCGCCGCGAATCAACGCGAGAGTGAGGACGCGGAGGGTTTCGTCGCGCAGAGCGGGGTCGAGTGCGGACGTGAAGTGACGCTGCAGCGCGCCGAGAATTTTCGCCTGATGCGCCGCGGCATCGACCCGAACCAGCGCGAGCAAAGCGGCGAGCGCGGGGCGCGGAGAGGTTTCGGTGAGGGCGCGCTCGCTCCACGTCGTGACCGGTTGAGCTTCCAGGGCGGATCGGGCGGCGCGGCGCACGAGCGGATCGGCGTGAGCGAGGGCGGGCCACACGACGGCGAGAGCGGAGGAATCAGCGCGGCCGTGAAACGCTTCGAGGGCGGTCCGCAACGCGACTTCGGGTGAAGTGGCGGCGGGCCGTGGCTCTGGTTGCGCGGCGAGTCTCGCGTCGCCGGTCCACGTGAGACGATAGATGGCGGACTGGGTGCGGCGTCCACCGGTGGCGAAATAGAGTGCACCATCGGTCGGGTTCACGCAGATCGCGGTGACAGGTAACGGCACGCTCGTTACAATCGGCTCGGGTGTCGCGTGGAAGGTCGCCCCGTCAGGGGTAAGATGCAGGGCGAGGATGCGGCCGTAGTTCCAATCGGCGACCCAGAGTGCGTCGCGATATTTGGCGGGGATTTTCGCCGCGCGCGGAAACAGCACGGCCGTGGGTGAACCGAGCCCGAGCGGCAGCACGGCGGGCCACCCGTCGGGCGCGGTTTCGGGAACTTTGAAGAGGCCGCCGCGCCAGCCGAAATCGGCCCCGCTCACGGCATGCAGCACGCGCGTGGGTCGATACCACGGGAGGTTGATTTCAAATTCGGTGTCCGAGTCGAAGGTGAAGAGTTCTCCACGCCGATCGACGGCGAGCGCGTAGGCATTGCGGAGGCCGCCGGCGACGAGTTCCCAGCTGCGACCGTCGAGATCGGTGCGGCAAATCCAACCGCCGCCGAGGCGACCTTTCGTTTCACTGCCGATGATGGTGGGCAGGGGCGGCAGGAGGGCGTCGTCGCGCCAGAGCTGGGGCACGCGCGAGCGCGCGAGGGGCGGGAGCTTGGTGGCGTTGCCCGCGAGAACGAAGAGTGACCGGCCGTCGGGCGAAGGCATGACCGCGTGCGGACCGTGCTCGCCGTCACCCTCGAGGGCCTGGAGCAGTTCGACGCGGTCGAGTTCGCCATCGTGGTTGGTGGCGCGCAGCCGATAGAGCCCGGTCGGATGGACGGACTTTTGCGCGGCTGCGGCGTAGAGATCGCGTCCGACCCACGTGAGGCCGTGCACGCCGCCGATGGGCAGAGCGAGCGCGCGGGCGGTCGCGGTGTCGTCGGCGTTGCGCGGTAGTGTGACGCGGTAGAGCGGGCCGTATTGATCGGAGGCGAGGAGGCCGCCGGCCCCATCGGGCGCGAGCGCGACCCACGAGCCCTGGGATTCACGCGGGACGGCGTAGATTTTTTCAACCGTGAAACCGGGTGCGGTCTTCGTGGCGTCCGCAGCGCGAGCAACGTTCAGGGCAAGGAAAACGGTGAGGACAACGAGGACGCGACGGGTGAGCGAGCGTGGGGGGGCGATCATCGGAGGTCAGGCCAGTAGTCCCTTGACGAGCTTGCCGTGCACATCGGTGAGACGGAAATCGCGGCCTTGGTAGCGATAGGTGAGGCGCTCGTGATTGAGACCGAGGAGATGAAGCAGGGTCGCGTTGAGGTCGTGCACGTGCACGGGGTTTTCGGCGATGTGATAGCCGAGATCGTCGGTCGCGCCGTAGGTGATCCCGGGTTTCACGCCGCCGCCGGCCATCCAGACGGTGAACGCATCCTTGTGATGGTCGCGGCCGGCCTTGGTGGTGGCGCCAGTGCCGGAATCGGTTTGCGCCATCGGGGTCCGGCCAAACTCGCCGCCCCAGATCACGAGCGTGTCGTCGAGCAGGCCGCGTTGCTTCAAATCGCGGACGAGCGCCGCCATGCCGCGGTCGACGTCCTGGCATTTGCGCGGAAGGCGGGTGGCGAGGTCGCCGTGGTGGTCCCAGTCGGCGTCATAGAGTTGCACCATCCGGACCCCACGTTCGACGAGCCGGCGGGCGAGCAAGCAGTTGTTGGCAAACGACGCTTTGCCGGGCTCGGCGCCGTAGAGTTCGAGGGTGGCGCGGGATTCCTGCGCGATATCCATGAGACCCGGCACGGCGGTCTGCATGCGAAACGCGAGTTCGTATTGTTCGATGCGGGTCGCGATCTCCGGATCGCCGGCGTCGGCGAGCTGGGCCTCGTTGAGGGCGCGCACGGTATCGAGCACCTGGCGACGGTCGGTGGCGGAGTGGCCTTTGGGGTTGTCGAGGAACAGGACCGGTTCGCCGCCGCCGCGAAACTGCACGCCTTGATGCACACTCGGCAAAAAGCCCGCCGACCACAGGCTCGTGCCCGCGCCGGCGAGCGGGCCGGATTGCAAAACGACGTAGGCGGGCAGATCGGAATTTTCCGAACCGAGGCCGTAGGTGACCCACGAGCCGGCGCTCGGCCGACCCGGGCGACCGAAGCCCGTGTGGAGAAACAGCTGCGCGGGCGCGTGGTTGAACTCGTCGGTGTGGACGGATTTCACGAACGCGAGTTCGTCGGCGACGGTGGCGAGGTGGGGCAACAGTTCGGAAATCTCCGCGCCGCTGCGGCCGTGGCGCGCAAACGCGAAACGCGAGGCCGCGATGGTCGGGTGGCCGCGCAGAAAAGCGAAGCGCTTGCCCGTGATGAATTCGTCCGGGCAAGGCTTGCCATCGAGCGGCCGGAGCGCCGGTTTCGGGTCGAAGAGGTCGAGTTGCGACGGGGCGCCGACCATGTGGAGGTAGATCACGCGCTTGGCCCGCGCGGGAAAGTGCGGGGCGTGCGGTGCGAGCGGATTCGGCACGCCGGCGGCGAAGAGACGCTCGTTGAGCAAGGAGCCGAGGGCCACCGCACCGAGGCCGACCCCGGAGCGTTGGAGAAACGTGCGGCGGGTAATGGCGCGCAGATGGGATTCGAACGGATGCATGGCGTCAGTTTTTCGTGATCATCTCATCGAGGTTGAGCAGGGCGGCTGCGACGGCCTGCCACGCGGTGTCCGGTGTGGCGTGGGCGGCGGATTGCTGGGCGTGCAGCCGTTCGAGTGCGGCCAGTTCGACCGCCGACGGCGGGCGCGCGAGGCAAAGCTGAAACGCGTGGCGGAGGCGCGCGGTCACCGAGTTGTCGGGGCATTCACGATCGACGCGGGCGGCGAGGGCGCGGGCGGCTTCGACGTAGACGGGGTCGTTGAGCAGGGTGAGCGCCTGCAGGGGAGTGTTGGAGCGCGAGCGGCGCACCGTGCACGCGGTGCGGGCGGTGGCGTCGAAATTGACGAAGCTCGGATACGGCGAACCGCGTTTCCACACCGTATAGAGACCGCGGCGATAGGCGTCTTCGCCCGTGCTAGAATCGTAGGTCACCTTGTCGCCGCCGACCTTGTTGTCCCAGAGACCGGCGGGTTGAAACGGGCGGACGGGCGGACCGCCGAGTTTCGGACTGAGGAGGCCGGCGACAGAGAGGGCGTTGTCGCGGATGGCCTCGGCGTCGAGGCGGAAGCGTGGACCGCGGGCGAGCAGGCGGTTCTGGTCGTCGCGGGCGAGCAGATCGGGCGTGACGCGCGATGACTGGCGATAGGTCGCGGAGAGCGCGATGAGACGATGGATGTGTTTCATGCTCCAGCCGTGTTCGACGAATTCGACGGCGAGCCAGTCGAGCAAATCGGGGTGCGTCGGGGCTTCGCCCTTCGCGCCGAAATCCTCCGGTGTGGCGACGAGGCCGCGGCCGAAAAATTCCGCCCACCAACGGTTGACGGTGACGCGGGCGACGAGCGGATTCTCCGGATCGACCAGCCAGCGCGCGAGATCGAGACGGGTGGGCTGCGCGGTCGAGGACTGGGCGGCGTGCAACGCTGCGGGTGTGCCCGGTTGCACCGGTTCGCCGGGATCGAGAAAGTTTCCGCGCGTCATGACGGCGGTGGCGCGCGCCTGAGCGAGCTCGCGCATCACGAGGGTGCGCGGGCCGGACGTCGCGGGGACCGAAGAGGCAAGCCGAGTTTTTTCCTGGCGCAGAGCGGCGATCGCGGGGTCCGAGGCGAGACGGTATTCGCGCAACGCCTCGGTGTTGGCCGGCGTGCGTTGGGCCGGGGCGACGGCGAGGGCGGCGGCGACGCCCGCCGGAATCGTGGTGCCGCCGATGCGTCCGGTGAGGGCCGAGAGTCGCAGCCGTCCGATCATACGCGCGGCGCCGAACTGTTGGGTGAGACGAAACGTAAAAGTCGTGCCGGCGGTCGTCCCGACGGGCGAATCCGTTTCGAAGATCGCCCAGTGATCGCGGGCAAATTGCGGGCTGATGGCCCAGCCCTCGCGCGGATTGATTTCGGGCCGGAGCAGATTTTCCACAGAGAATTTGGCCTGGGAAAATGACGCGCTGGCACGAACGAATTTTACGGGGACGGGCGTGCCGGTGCCGGGAGCAGCGGCGACTTGAAAACCGTTGAGCACAAAATTGGGCCGCGCGGCGTCACCGCGTCCGGGCCCGGAACCGGGCAGCGAGGGATCGGTGAGGGCTTCGAGTTTAAAGCCGGTAATACCGGTGAGCTTGGTGCGCACAGTGATGACGTAGGTGTCGCGGTCCGGTGCGCTGTCGATGACGAGCGAGCGGTCGGGCAGCTGGCGGAATTCGACTTCGCCGCTGGATTCGAATTCGGCGATTTCGAGCGGGTGCGTCTGACCGGCGGTCGCGAGCGAGGCGGTGAGGGACTGCTCCCACGCGGGTAGGTCGGCGAGGGTGCGGGCGGAGGCGGTGGCGATGCGTGCGTCGAGTTCGGTGGTGCGCGCGGCGAGTTTGGCTTGGGCACTCTCGGTGGAAGCGTCGGTCAGCGCGAGGTAGGGGCCGGTGAATTTGAGCGTGGCGAGCGATTTGGCGTTGGCGAACTCGGTCTCCCGCTCGGTGCTGTTGAAGAACGCGAAGAGCCGGTAGTAGTCGCGCTGGGAAAACGGATCGTATTTGTGGTGGTGGCACTGCGCGCACTCGAGCGTCGTGCCCAGCCAGACGGCGCCGGTGGTGTTGACGCGGTCGAAGACCTGGTTGACGCGGCCCTCTTCCTGATCGGTGCCGGCCTCGACATTCGTGGGGGTTGCGCGATGGAAGCCGGTCGCGATCAGCGGATCGGGATTCTTCTGTGGGTGGGCCTCGGGCAGGAGATCGCCGGCGATCTGCATGAGGGTGAATCGGTCGAAGGGCAGATCGGCGTTCATCGCGCGAACGACCCAATCGCGATAGGGCCAGAGATCGCGGAGATCGTCGCGTTGGAACCCGTGCGAGTCCGCGTAGCGCGCGAGATCGAGCCACGGCCGCGCCCAGCGTTCACCGTAGTGGGGCGAGGCGAGCAGACGCTCGACGACGCGCGCGTAGGCCGGTTCGCCGGACGGTGCGTCGGCGAGGAACGCGACGACTTCGTTGGGCGAAGGCGGCAAGCCGATGAGATCGAGCGAAACGCGGCGCAGCCAACGCGCGGGATCGGCGGCGGGCGACGGCGCGAGCCGTTCCTTTTCGAGCCGCGCGAACACGAAACGGTCGAGGGCGTTGAGCGGCAGCGACGCGGCTTTGGCGAACGGGAGCGCCGGGAGCGCGGGGCGCACCGGTTTCACATAGGCCCAGTGCTTGACGTTTTCCGGCCATACGGCGCCCTCGTCGATCCAGCGGCGCAGCAGCGCAATTTCGGCCGGAGCGAGGCGCTCGCCCTTCTGCGGCATCACGTCGTCCTCGTCGGCGGTCATCACGCGCCTGATCAGCAGGCTGCGCGCGCCGGCACCGGCGACAAGCGCGCTCTCTGCGGACTCGCCGCCGCGGAGGGCGTTCTTGAGGGAGGTAAGTTGAAGTCCGCCCTTCGCTTTTTCGGCGCCGTGGCAGTCGTAGCAGCGACTCACGAGCAGCGGTTGGATGTCACGGGCGAAGTCGATTGTGGATTCCGCCGCGGCGGCGCCAAGCGAGAGGTGTGCGCTGCCGAGCAGAGCGAGCGCAACGAGACGACGCCCGCGGCGCCCACCGGCAGATTCGATGGCGGGTTCTAACTTGGCGGGGGGGAGCAAGCGGATCATACGGACAGGGCGGGGTGGGTTGACCCAGTCCGGTGCACCCGCGCGGGTTCGTCAACGACGGGGTGTGATGGATCGAATGGCCGTCCCCACAAAAAACGCCGGCCCTGGAAGGGGCCGGCGTTTTCGTTTTCCGTTTCTGAAATGGTGGAGGTGGTGGGAGTTGAAA
>Ga0209829_10003315_pt1 | contig 11761 bp, 9 predicted proteins | sample C_140205_EF_Meta_FD_187311 | JGI IMG/M metagenome (GOLD analysis project Ga0209829, IMG submission 187311) | Freshwater microbial communities from Lake Croche, Canada to study carbon cycling - C_140205_EF_MetaG (SPAdes) (version 2) | ecosystem: Environmental > Aquatic > Freshwater > Lake... | reverse complement strand
CTGAGCGAAGCCATGAAGGCTCGCCGGCTGGGATTCTCTTTACGAGGCGGTGTGACTTCGACGAGCGGCATACCCTTTTGGGAGCGGCCGTCGATGACCGCCATTCTGTATAGAGCTCAACTGACCGATCCAGAGCGGTCTCTCATCGCCATCGCCAAGAACATCGCCAGTACCGGTACCAGTAGCAGGCTCGCGTAGTGCTCCGGCGGATGATGTCCTGTGGGGCTGGGCTTCGTCACCCAAGCGGCCACCGACATGAGTAGCCGTTCGAGTAGCCCAAGTCCCAAAAACAAGGGCACGAGCGGCCGGTACCAAAAAGCCACGACCAATATCCCGAACCCACAGGCGATCTGCAGTGCCCCCATCCACGCGAACACGCCGATGATCGTGTGTTTGTTCGCAGTGAGATCCAGTCCGGCAATTACCCCGGCCCCACCATCCGGCAGACAGTAGTGCACGCAGCCGGTGCCGAGTTCCAGCAGGCCGTAGAGTCCGAGGAACCACACGCTGGCCCGAGAGCCCCTATAGAGATGGTTCGTACTGGGCGGAAGCAGACTCATTCGTGCTCTCCCTCCACGTGGGCTTCGCCGTCTGGGTCGATGTCCACGTGAAGCGTCATCGGGTGGCAGCAGACCGGGCAGTCCTCGACGTAGTCTTGATGCGAACCCCCGGAAATATCCACGGGAACCACGATCTCTTCGCCACACGAGTCGCAGATATAGGTAGCTTCAAGATGGGCGGCTGGCTTTCTGCGGCGGCGTTTGGGGCGTTTCTTTGCCATGGCACCCAGAAGTGTAGCCTGTTGCCAAGTGCCTATTTCGCGGCCGACTTTGATATCTTTAACGTAGTGTCGAAACCCAATCGGGAGCAATCCATGGCCGACTATTCTCCTTCAAGCCATTTTGACATCACCCGCCGTCAGGCCGTTGCTGCATTGGCTGCCGGCTTCGCGGTTGCCGTCAGGCCCATTTCAGCCGAGACCATCACGACAACTGACGAGGGGCTTCTGGCCGGTGAAGTACAGATCCCGACTCCAGATGGCGAGATCCCGGCCTACATGGCAGCACCAAAAGCTGGCGGGCCATTCCCGGTGGTCTTGGTCGTGCAGGAAATCTTCGGCGTTCACGAGCACATCAAGGACGTCTGCCGAAGGTTCGCTAGGCTCGGATATCTGGCTGTAGCCCCGGAGCTCTATTTCCGCCAAGGGGATGTCTCAAACATGAAGGACTTCTCCGAGATCATCTCCGAGGTGGTTTCCAAGGTGCCAGACAAGCAGGTTCTCTCGGACCTTGATGCGGCTGTAGCGTGGGCGGGGAAGTCTGGCGTTGGCGACATCTCGAAGCTGGCCGTCACTGGGTTCTGCTGGGGTGGCCGGATCGTGTGGCTCTACGCTGCCCATAATCCGAATCTCAAGGCCGGCGTCGCTTGGTATGGCCGGCTGGATGCCCCCAAGGACGAGCTGCACCCGACGCAGCCGATCGATCTGGTGGGCGAACTCAAGGCCCCCGTGCTGGGCCTCTATGGCGGCGCTGACCAAGGCATCCCGAATGAGCTGGTGGCCACAATGCAGGAAAAGCTCAAAGCCGCCGGCAAGCCCTCTGAAATCATCCTCTATCCCGACACACCCCACGGGTTCTATGCCGATTACAGGCCGTCATATAGACAAGAGCAAGCAGACGACGGGTGGAAGAAGCTGCAGGCGTGGTTCAAGAAGCACGGCGCCGAGTGAGCGAGCGGCAGCCCACGCACATCGGTGCCGGCCAAATCGGCGCGGCCTTTTCCCGTTTGACAAATTCATTTTGGGGCGGCGATGCTCGAGCGCAGCAGCGGCAGCGTGCTGGCCATCGGTCATGAAACTCCCTGAATTTGAACGCGACTCAAGGACCAACCAGATGACCCGAGCATCGTGGGTGCGGCAGGTGACGATCCTGGTGGGCACCGCCCTGGCTCTCGTGCCGATTGCCCTGGCCGACGACGCCCTGCCGAAGGACCTTCGGACTCTCGCCCATCTATCCGTCAAGCAGGCGCAGGCCGTTGCTGCGAAAGACGGGAGTCTCGCCCTCGACGGTCTTGAGTCGCTCTCTCCCGATGTCGCCGCAGTCCTCGCTCGTCACGCCGGCGATCTGTCGTTCGATCATCTTCAGTCTCTGCCGCCAGCGACGGCGGCGGCCCTGGGAAAACACGCAGGCGGCCTCTACCTCGACGGCCTGAAGTCGCTGGAACCGGACACCGCCAAACATCTCGCCAAGCACGTCGGCGATCTGTCACTCGAAGGTCTTGTAAGCATTTCGACGGATGTCGCTGCCACGCTGGCCAAGCACACGGGCGACCTCTACCTGGGCGGACTGACTTCGATATCACCCGACATCGCAGCCGCCTTGAAGGAATACCCCTACGGCCTGTTTCTCGACGGGCTGGCGACGATTCCCGAGGATGTCGCAAAGATGCTGGCAGACCGCCAGGGCTACCTTTCGCTCGACGGCCTGAGGGATCCTTCCCCTGGCATCGCCACTGTTCTGGCCGGTCACCGCGACGAACTTTCTCTCAGCGGGATCCGTGAGGTGTCGGTGTCCCTTGCCGAGACACTGGCAGCACATCAGGGGGGACTGTATCTCGACGGCATCAACGGTCTGAATGCAGTCGCAGCCGCGGCTCTGGCGAAGCATCGTGGCGATTTGTCGATTGGTGGACTGCATGCGATCGAAGCCGCCGTGGCGGAGTCACTTGCCCCGCACGAAGGCGGCTTGCTTCTCGACGGTCTGAAGACCGTTGATCAGGCTGCCGCTGCAGCCCTGGCGAAGTCACCAAGCGACCTTTCGCTGGGCGGGCTTGCCCATCTGGATACGGCAGTCGCCCTCGCCTTCGCTCCCCATGCAGGCAGTCTCGCGATCGGCGCCATCACCTCCCTCGATGATGCGGCGGCCATCGCTCTGGGAAATCATCGCGGCAGCCTTTCACTCAACCGCCTCAAGTCGCTGTCGCCGGCAGCCGCCGCCGGCTTGGCACGGTGTGGTCACGGGCTGTCACTCAATGGCCTCGACAAGCTTTCGCCCGAAACCGCCCACTCGCTTGGCAAGCACCAGGCTCCACTCGTCATGAACGGACTCCGAACGCTCACTCCACAGACTGCGGACGCATTGGCGCAATGGGAGAGCGGGCTTGAACTAGGCGGTCTTACGACCCTCCCCGACCCGGTCGCAGCGGCCCTCGCCAAGCACAAGGGCACGCTCGTGCTCAACGGCGTGGCGAAACTGTCGCCGGCAGCCGCTGAATCGCTGGCGTCTCACCGCGGGATCGTCATTCTGAACGGGCTGCAATCCGCTCCAGCAGACATCTCCCGCATCCTCGGCAAAAACAACAAGATCATATTCCCGAAGAAAGTCTCCGGCTCCGCAGAACATCCTGGCACACAGCAAAAATAGGCGAACCTCCTGATCGTGCTGCACTCCTGGGCTCGCACGACAGGGCAGGGGCCCTCTCCGGGGACTGTGTGCCGACGACACGAATCACCGCACCGGCTTCTTCGCCTCGTTCCTCAGTTGCTCGATGAACGTAACCGCGTGGCCATAGTCGCCGGCGGAATACGTGGACAGATGACCGAGAAGTTCGGCGTGGAAAAGATCGAGAATCGTCTCGACTTGTTGCAGGTCGTTGAAATCGACGCTCCCATGGGTGGCGGCTCGCCTGGTGAAGAAGGCGTCCACGTCATCCCGCAGGCCGTCATACAGCGGATCTCGCATCGCCTCTGGGTAAGCAATTCTGCCCGTCGCCGAATCCAGTTCGGTGCCGTTGAGCGATGGCACCACGGCATCGTGAGCGAGCTTCGACGCCTCTGCGGCCGAGACTGGCGAACCACGTTCGGCCAAACGCATGTCGTGGTTCACCTTTCGCATCTTGAAATAGGTCGAGGTCCAGAGGAGCCTGTTTTGGATTTCCGCCGTCTTCGCCTTCTCCCAGCTGATCGCAGCCTGTGAGTTCTGAAGATTCGCCATCCCCTGCGCCCGCAGCATCGCCGCATAGCCCATCATGGCTGCACTTGCGGCCGTACCACCGAATCCTCCGCCGCCGCGGCGGCCGCGGCTGTGACGCCGTGCAAATGCGACATTATCCATCGTCATGGCGATCACCACGGCTAATCCAACGAGCAGCACGCCGCGTCGCATGGTCAATTACTCCTCAGCCGCATTCCCGGGGGCCCCACGCGAACTGCGGCGGCCTTGCCCGCGGACAATACCATTAGGGATAGCCCGGTCAATGGCACCTCCGCAACCAATTCCCGGCTGGCGAGCGACTCTCGCGTCGGCAGGAAAGCCGTCCGGGCTCCCGGGGGCGGTTCTGGCCGTCTCCACGGAAAGCTCGCGGAGTGCGGGAAGCCTGAGTTGACCGTCATGCCTGGCCAAAATCCGGGCGGCTGCTGGCGGCAGATCCGTTACCCAATCGAGGGTAATCGGGTCGCCCTTCGGCACGACGATCCGTCGGGCCTGGGAAGGGGTCATCCTCCCCGCGGCTCCCTGCTTCGAAAGGAGTAAACCGCTGCAGAGGGCGCCGAAGCGTTCTCGCAACTTTATGATGAACTGACGCATCGGATGGACCTCGGGCTCGTGGGCGACGGAGGTGCCAAGATCCGCAAGAGAGACGATGTCCGCGAGCATACAGGGCGGTTAACCGTAGATACATGCGACGGCCGGTCCGCAGACGGGCCACCACCGTAACCGTCCGGCTTGTTCCAGCGGATCCACCGCAGGCTTTGTCTCGACTTCTAGCGAGCCTCGTGCGACATCCTGCGGGTTCATGCGGATTGCGGAGTGAGTCGCTTTTTGAGTCGCCTGCAAAAGCGAACACTTACGGGATGGTAGGCACCGTGACTAAGACTCCAATACTGACCGCCCGACTTAAGTTGAAGGTGGTGCCAGGGTCGTCATGAGACAAGATCGCAGGCTGTCTGGGCGATGCCCTGAAGATCAAGGTGATGGCGCCGCGAGACGTGCCGGGCATGCGTAGCTTTGATGGAGTACGAGGCTCCGCTGTCGGGTGCGATGTGTGGGCTGTGCGCGAAGGCATGTGAGAACTGTGCCGCCGAGTGCCTGAAATGCGGCGACATGCCCTGCTGCAAGAAGCGTGCAGAGGCCTGCAAGAAGTGCCTCGCGACCTGCAAGGCCATGGCTGAGTAGTGTGAGTAGACCACGGGCGGACGTGGGGTCATCGGGTACCAACGTGCCCGGTGGTCCACGCCCGTTCTGTGGAAGGCGACGTGCAGGTCCCGCCAGGTCTCTGGTGTGGTCGGAACAGAGCTGCTGACGCCGCGTCCCATGCTCGTGAAAGGCCCGGGTGTCCGCTTTCAATAGCGATAGGAACCGCCCGACCAGAACTATTTCCGGAGAAGCCCGTTATAGAGAAGAGACGGGGCAGAGTGCTCGGCAAAGGACGGCTTAAAGCCTGTCGGTTGTCAGGAGCCGTAACTATCCGGAGGTGACCAATGAAGTGGAATCTGAGTCTTTGGAATCGTTCACGGAGCAACCGTCCTCGTAAGCAACTCAACACTCGCCTGTTCGAGAGTTTGGAGAACCGCGCCTTGATGGCGGGCGACCTCCACGCCATGCACGCCCCTCCACCGCCACATGGACCTGCCCCGGCGGCTCAGGTCCACCATCATGGCAGCAGCCTATCTGTGGTCCACATCCCGCATGCTGGAAATTCGGGCAGCACCGCGACCGCAGCCCCAGGTGTGCCGACTGGCGTCACCGCCGAAGCCTACGATGGAGCCGTCAAGCTGTCGTGGACGGCGCCGGCGTCGACGAGCGGCACGGGCCGTATCGGCTACGTTGTCCAGTACAGCACCGACTCAGGCGCAACGTGGACGGCAGTGAATCACCGGTTCGGTGAGACACACGCCGTCGTGCCCATGCTGACCAATGACACCGCATATGTCTTCGAGGTTGCGGCCGTCAACAAGATTGGACAGAGTGCTTTCAGCGACATGTCCGCCGCTATGACTCCCGTGGCAGCCGCGGCGCCAGGCGTGCCGACCGGCGTGACCGCTGAAGCCTACCCTCGGGCCGTGAAGCTGTCTTGGACGGCACCGACATCGACCGGCGGGACAGAACGTGTCGGCTACGTTGTCCGATACAGCACCGACTCAGGGGCAACGTGGACGACAGTGAATCGCCGATTCGGTGAAACGCACGCCGTGATTCCCATGCTGACCGCCGGCACCTCGTATGTGTTCGAAGTAGCGGCCGTCAACAAGGCCGGACAGAGCGCATTCAGCGACATGTCCGCTGCTGTGACGCCGGTAGCCTCCACCACTCTGCCAACGTCTGGCAGGAACCGCGGCACCGCTCGTCCCTGAGTTGTTGAACCGGTGGGATAGGACACGGCAAATAGCCGCGTCACCTTTTCACTCGAGGCCCGCGCAGCCGCCCATGCCGCCCTGCTCGACAGGGTCGAATCCAACAGGTTACAGATCGTCCTCGTTGAAAACGCCAGCAGGCTCGCCCACGACCTTATGGTCGGCGAGGTCATCTGGAACATGCCGCTGTCGTCGCTGCGTATTCCGATGCTGACCAAGCAGACAACATACCCGGCGTTCGCTCAGTCGATCACGGCCAAGAGCATCTCTGACATGCTCGACCGCTCGCCGCCGCTTCGCCGGGCTCAGAAGTTTCCCGATGCTGCCTCTCGAAGAATCGCCTTGTCGAGTTCTGCATCAGCGAGGAGCCGCTTCAGTCGGGTGTTCTCCTTCTCAAGGTCCTTCAGCCGCTTCGCCTGGTCGATCCGAATCCCACCGAACTTCTTCTTCCATCGGTAGCAGGTCTGCTCCGTCACGCCAATCTTCTTGACCGCCTCCAGGACGGTTTCGCTCTCTCCACCTCAACCTCGACCTCTCGAAGCTTGGGGATAATCTACTCAGCCAGTTCCTTCTTTTCGCGTGGCATTGATTGCCTCCCTTGGTTTGCTCCACCCCCAGATTCTCTCTCTGGAAGCGGTGCCGTTTAAGGGGGGCAGGTCACTGTTCATAGGGAGATTCTTCGGTTCACTGACAACACCGCATGGAGTGCTGCTCGGCGTCACGCCGCTGATCTGTTGGCTTGCAGAATAGCGGCCGCTCTGTTTCTGGGCGGCTTGGCCTCGGCGGCTCTTCCTGCTCACGCTCACACTGCTGATGCTAGGAACGGTAGTGTGGCACGCCCATCACCGCTTTCGAACGCAATCCGGATCTCCCGCTCCGGTGGGAGCCCCCGCGCCAAGCATGCAGGACTATCTCGATTTCGGGCGATGAGTGTTCGACCGGAAACACCGTGGCCCGCCACACGACAGTCGACACGTGCCCTCAACCGCCCGGACGCCACGTCGCCGTGCGAAACTGGACGTGAAGACGCGACACTGGACTTGGAGCCGCGGGAGTGGACGCGGTCGATGGGAATGGGTGGGGCGGGGTGAGTGGTGGCTTATGTGCGGTGGGGCTGCGGCGGTAGCGGTTGGACTTTGGGAGGCTTTCGAACGTTTCAGTGATGAAACGGTCCAACGCCCAGCTACAGAAGTGCCACTGGCGAGAGGGGTTCAAGGGGCAGTCAACCAGACGACGATGATCTATTCGTGCCGGGGGCCGAATGACTGCCTAAAAAGGACAGAATGCCTTGTCCAATTTCTCGAGAGTGGCGGCCGATGCTTTTTGCGTCATCGCCGTGATCGCTGCGGTCACCGCAGCCAATTCATGTAAGGCGGGCTGTCTCGAGCCCCACGAAATACCCCTCACCCGCCGGAACGTTGCTCCGGAAATGACGTCAGTCACGCGGGCTTGTCCGGTCGAACGAGGTGAAAAGCGACCAATCATCGATGGCCTTGGCTGGGTTGTCGGTATCCCGCGAAAGATCATTCTCTGGGACTGCCGGGTCGACAACCACAACGTCTCCTGTGAGACCGAGCAGTCTATTGAAGACTACCTCGAAGAGCATCAACTCGATCACGTCAAAGTGCGAATCAATCAATACGCACCTGTCTCCGACTGGCGCCGGCTGCGGAGCAATAAGTCTGTCGCGTGGCCGTATCGGTACACGCTCGGCGCCCTCTCCGTCGCGTGCGAGGCTGTTTTGCCGGGACGGGTGTTTGGCCGTGACTACTACAACCCGTATACCGCGACCGTTCACGTTTACAGCGACGTTCCGGCACTGGCGATCAAGCAGGCCGGTCACTCGAAGGATTTTGCGCGTCGCACGTATCCGGGCACCTACTCGCTCGCGACGATTGTGCCCGTCATCAACCTTTGGCCAGAAGCAATCGCGACTGGTGACGTTCTCGCCTACGCGGACCGTCACGGTGCTACTGACCTCGAACGTGAGGAATACCGCATCCTCTACCCAGCCTACGGGGCGAACCTCGGAGGTGTTGCGAGGGATGTATTCGCAGGAGCCTTTCTTCCCGTCTATGCCGGCTCAGTTGTCGCGGGCCATGTGGTGGGGCGTTGGGAGTCAGGGCGGATCGACGACTCTTCTAATGAGTTGTTGGCCTCTTCAGGTGACACAACGGTGCAAACAGTCCTGCAAGCGGATATTGATCGACTTCCTATAAACGACTCATCGGATCCTGAGGCAACCTCGGATGATGCTGTCATCCTTATTGCGACAGCGGCGACTCCGCCACGCTGATCGCTACTCACGCCCTCAAGTCGGCTCTCTGGGCGTTCCCGTGAGTCGCGGCCACTCGACCACAAGGTCGATCTTGGCTACGCGGAGGCGTGTGGCTTGATCAAGTCTCGTGTGGCCCGAGATAAATCACGGTCCGGTGTTTCGAAGTGGCTCTTTTTCCAAATCGACAGCAGCCAGAATTCGGTTACCGGCTTCCTTGGTGTAGCCGCCTGATTCCATAGCGAGGACATCGCCTTCACAGGTTACGACAAGGACGTGAATCGCGTTCATGGACTCGATCCCGCACGACTTCAGGAACTCCCTGCGGTTCGTGTAGACCGTCCAAACGTGGCTCCTGACTTCTTTGTCGGGAATACCACGTTGCATGCCGGTATCTATGATCCACCGCATAATCACTCCGGGTTCGTCGATCACCGGCATCTCAATCCAAGGCAACTTATTCTCGCGCCGTGTGAGACCCAAGCCGGCTGTCCATGTGTCGATCTCCTTCTGTTGCTCCTCCTCGTAGCCCAGAATCACGAGCGTCCGACCGCCGGGGAAGTCCGCGGGGGCCTTCCAAGCCTTGCCATTGAGATCCTTGCCTGTAACCACTGGCAGTCGCCGGCCGGGATTCACCGTGGCGGTCTCCGATTTCACGGCAACGCCCGACAGAGCGATGCTGAGGGTGAGCAGTGCAACGACTGGACGGCAAAAATGGGGCATGACGTGAACCTCTCGGCCTCGGCAACTGTGGATGACAGTTTCATACGTTAACACCAGCGTCCCGACGATCGCCGATAGCAAAAAAAGAGCGGCCCGATTTCCCGGAGTCACTCTCTTCCTGCCTACCGTCTCTGCCACCCTCGACACCCCACCCAGTAGCCGAATTCCTATTAGCAGATGGTCGCCTTGACCACTGCTGCGGTGCCTTCAGATGCCGTAGAATTCGCAGGCCACCGGTCCTCCTTATCTTTTTCTAGCGTTAAATCCGGCGAAACCCGATAAGAAGGGTGGAGTTTGACGGCAGCTAGACTTAGGCTCCTATCGTCCCCCACCCGCAGTCCGCAGCCATGAAATGCACTCAAAACACCGCTCGGTCCGCCTCGGCAAGAGTTTTGGCAGCTGCGCGCAGTCATCTGGACATCGAGACCCTTGAGCCGCGGTCAATGCTCGCGGCCGACACGATCGATGCGTTGGTCACACCAGCAACTGATGAAACTCCGGCCTGCTTCTGGACACCCACCGACGCTCAGGTGGCTATCTCCTCGGTTGATACGCCGGTTACGGACCCTGTCGCCGTGCCATCCATTGCCACCGACCCTGTACCACTGATGTACAGCGTCCTTGATACCGGCACCGTCCTGCCCATCTTTGTCATTGATCCGACAGGCGGCTCCGACGGTACCGGTCTATTGACGGATGGCATGACGCAAGGGACCGGTGATTCTTCCGTCGATAGTGGCGTCTGCGATGGTTCAGCCGATGCGACTGTCGCGGCTCCAATCGACGTGCGCGTGCAGTTCGTTTCATCGGATGTGGGTTGGGCGGCCTACTACTACTCCGTCGCTGGAGACGGGACGTTAGCGGGTGTCTCAGTCTTCGCTTCGTACGATGAGCCGAAGATCGCGGCCTTCGTCGCAGAGCATGCTGACGACGCCTCTGTGCAAATTTCCGATTGCGGCGACGGCTGGTGGATCAGTGGTTTCCTGCCGGAGTTGGCTCCGCCCGTTCCCGTCGGTGATCAATCCTTTATTGATCCAATCACCGGGACCGATTTGATGACGGGTGACGCCACTGTTGGTACATCCGATGGCAGTGCTGCTGGGTCAACGGACTCCGGCAACGGACTGGCCACTGACCCGATGGTCGACATGACTCAGGGAACCGACGCACCATCAGTCGACACCGGTTCGACTGATGGAACTCAAGCAGGCGTTACTGACGCGGGTGTTGGACAAGGGCTCGTGCTCGATCACGTGATTCCAGTTGACCGGCCTGTGTGGGAAATGCGTGATTTGCCTGGGGTTGCGATGTTTGAGGATCTTGTCGACTTCAGCGTTGCCCAGCCCGCCGTAGAGAGCCCGGCAGTGGATGTCAGCGCGTCGCCGGTTGTTGCTTTCGCCGGTAGTGATCAACCGGCTTCAGCGATCTCGCCTGAAAGCCGTGCTGCCGCATTTTCGACGGTTCCGGTCACCGCACAACCCAGCGTCGCAAGCATGTATGCAGCATTTGCGGCTGGGTTTAGTCAGAGTGGTAGCGACGGCCAAGGCAGCAGTGCATTCGCTGGCGCCAAGCGTTCTGCCAGACGTTGATGCCAGCCTGCTGGTCGGAGGCGTAACGCTTTCTCTGGCATCTGGCTTGTTCTGGGGTATGCCGCTTCTGTGAATCTTCAGTGAAAGGCAGCCCGGTTCCCCGAAGCCGCCCTTTCTGGCTCTTCACCCAGCCCACGCCCGACACGCCGCCCGATAGCCGCATGACGAACAAGACATGGTGGAAGGGGCCGGATAGAACACCCCTGACTCGATAGCCCTCCAGACCCGCTCCACGCCGGCCAAGGTGCGTTTCACTGCGGCTGGCTCAACTTCGCGAATGTGCTCCTCGATGACCGTCTCCTTGGTCTTTGTGAGGACCAGAAACCGGGTCGCAATCTTCTTCCCCGGGCTGATCTCCGAGGCCAAGTGCGAGTACAGCAGCAGTTGTTCGCCCGAATCCTCGACCTGCTCCTGACTCCACTTGCCCCTGCTGGTTTTGATATCTGTGATCACTAGCGAATCCGAGTCTTCCGTGAGCAGGTCCACACGGCCGTACAGGTCCGGCACACCCTCGACCAGCATGCCGCGAATCTCCTCCTCGACACCCAGCACCCGCCCCTGAACGCTCGCCGCAGGGCTACTCAGGAAAGCCGTGAGCATCTTTCCGGCGAGAGCATCCAACGTGGCCCGGGTTTCTGTGCTGCCAAAAGAGATCGCGTCTGGGTCGTGCGGCAGCCATGCACTCCTGTAGGCGAACATGAGCTGGTCTACATCGGGCTGCTCGTCGCCAGATAAAGCTGCTTGGTAGTGCTGCTCGACGGCTGAATGAATCCCGGTGCCAAATATCAAAGCTGACGAGACTGACTCTTCGGGCAGGCCATCGAT
>Ga0209829_10003305_pt1 | contig 11788 bp, 10 predicted proteins | sample C_140205_EF_Meta_FD_187311 | JGI IMG/M metagenome (GOLD analysis project Ga0209829, IMG submission 187311) | Freshwater microbial communities from Lake Croche, Canada to study carbon cycling - C_140205_EF_MetaG (SPAdes) (version 2) | ecosystem: Environmental > Aquatic > Freshwater > Lake... | reverse complement strand
ATCAACTTGGAAAGATACCTTTTGCATTGTGTTAGAAATTTTAACATCGTCGAATATAAAAAATTCTGGCTCAGGCCCAAAATAGATAGTATCGCCAATCCCAGTAGTTTTTAAATATGCTTCAGCTTTTTTTGCGATAGATCTAGGATCTCTCTCATAATAATCTTTTTTAATAGGATCCATAATGTCGCAAAATATAACTAATGTATTATGCGAAGTGAAAGGATCAACAAAGGTTCTAGATAAATCTGGTTTTAAGATCATGTCGGATTCATTAATTGCTTTCCATCCAGCAATAGATGATCCATCAAAAAATGTTCCATCGTTTAAAAAGTTCTCATCAATAGTTGTTAAGTCCTGAGTCATGTGTTGAAGTTTTCCTCTAGGATCAGTAAATCTTAAATCTACAAACTCGATTTCTTTTTCTTTAATTATTTTTAGTATGTCTGTTGCAGCACTCATTAATTTCTCCTTTATTTATTAAACTTTTTTATTTTTATATTGTAGAGGTAGTATAACTATAATCAATAAATTCCATTGTATTTTAGTTATGCCAGATATGCATAATAGTAATATTAAAAATTAAACTGTAGATTGATTTTAGAAGAATGATTTTAAACTCATCAGAAATTAGAGTTATTGAACAAAAAGAATTTAAATTAAGAAAAAATTCATTTTCTTTAATGCAATCTGCAGGAGAAAAATGCGCAGACTACATATCAAATAAGATTTCTAAGAATAAAGAATTATTTATTGTTTGTGGTCCCGGCAATAATGGGGGAGATGGTTTTATAATCGGACATAGACTTATAAATAAAGACTATAAAGTTAAAATTTTTCTAGTTCATTCAATAAAAAATAAGAAAAATGACAATTACAAAGCATTTAAACAGCTTAATTGTAAAATCTATAATTTAAAAGATTTAAAAAAAGAACTTAAAAAGAAAACCAACCCTGTAATTATAGATTGTGTTTTTGGAATAGGTTTAAATAAAAATATAAACTCAAATATCAAAAATTTAATTAGATTAATTAACAATAAAAAAACTTTTGTTATTTCAATAGATATACCAACGGGAATTAACGCTGATACTGGAAACATAATGGGTGAAGCTATTAAGGCGAACATAACCTTAGCTCTTCATTGTAAAAAAGTAGGTCATCTACTGTTTCCTGGAGTTCATTTTTCTGGATTGATAAAAATTTTAGATATCGGAATAAGAAAATCACTTAATAAATTTATAAATAATAAGATTACTGAGAATGATCCAAAGTTATGGATTAAAAAGTTTCCTTGGAAAAAATATAACTCTCATAAATATTCTAGGGGCAGAGTTTTTATTTACGGATCTTTAAAAAATTACATAGGTGCTTCATTATTGTCATCAAATGCAGCTATTCGTTGCGGAGCAGGAGCGGTAACTATTGTCGCTAAAAAGAGTACCATTGACAAATACAATCAAAGATTTTTTTCATTATTAAAAGTTGAAATTAATTCTCAAAAAGAATTTAAAAATTTTTTAAAGAATTCTTTAATAACTTCATTTCTTATTGGTCCTGGGGCAGGTGTTAATCTAGAAACAGTGGAGAATGTTAAATTAATTTCAAAGTATATTAATTATGCGGTCATAGACGCTGATGCAATAACTTCTTTTAGTAAGAATCCTAAGCAGTTATATTCTATTTTAAATGAAGATAAAATTATTACACCTCATGAAGGTGAGTTTAATAGAATTTTTCCAAATTTAAAAGATATTAAGAATAAAATCGAAAGAACTACAGAAGCAGCAAAAAAAGCAAACTGTATAGTGGTCTTCAAGGGTCCAGACACAATTATTGCATCGCCAGATGGAAAGGTTTGTATTAATACAATTTCAACTGAAGAGTTAGCGGTTGTTGGCTCAGGAGATGTTCTGAGTGGAATAATAACGAGTCTCATTGGTAAAAATAAAATGTCATCATTTGACGGTGCTTGTGCAGGAGTATGGATACATTCTTTTGCGGCAAGAATGCTGAAGAAAGGATTGATAGCGGAAGATATAATTAAGAATTTGCCAAATACATTAGAGCAGCTAGATAAAAAATATAATTAATTCTGTTTTTTTTTATAAAGAACTGCTTAGTTATCAAATTATAATTTAACCATGTTTTATATAAGCAAATACTATCCTTTTGAATGTCGTTTTCTTAAATAAATCCTAGAAAGGATTTAATAATGTAGCTATATTCGCCACTTGAATTTTAATTAATATTAGAGCGGGAGTGGTGGAACGGTAGACACGCCAGTCTTAGGAACTGGTATCGAAAGATGTGAAGGTTCAAGTCCTTTCTCCCGCACCATGTTGCATATGAAAGTAACAGTATCTGAATCAAAAGGTCTAAAGATCAATCTTAATGTTTTAGTTAAAAAACAAGAGATTGATAAAAAGATAGAAGAGAGAACTGTTGAGTTGCAGAAGACAGTTAGTATTAAAGGCTTTCGACCTGGAAAAGCCCCAATTGATTTATTAAAAAAACAATTTGGACAAGCTTTATATGGAGAAGTTGTGGAAAAGATTTTACAAGACAATACCTTCCAAGCTTTAAATGAAAATAAAATTAAACCGGCCGGTCAACCAAAAATTGAGATTAAATCTTCTGGAGAGGATAAAGATTTAGAATACACAATTTCTGTAGAAAAAACTCCAGAAATAAAAAAGATCGAATTAGAAAAAATAGCTCTTACTAACTATAAATTAAAAATTGAAAAAAAAGATCTAGACGACAGAATTAATTTATTAGCAGAGGGTCAAAAGAAATATGTTAATAAAAAAGATAACGAAACATCTGTTAAGGGTGATTTAGTAGTATTTGATTTTGAAGCCACAGTTAATGGTAAGGCTTTTGAAGGAAATAAGGGTGAAAAGGTTCAAATTATTTTAGGAAAAGAACTTTTTATTAAAGGTTTTGATGAGCAATTACTAATGTGTAAAGCCGGCGAAAAGGTTAATGTTAAAATTAATTTGCCAGAAAATTACCCAAATAAAGAATTAGCAAATAAAAATGCAATATTTAACTGCAATATTTTAGAATTGAAAAAATCAGAAGCTGTAAATATTGATGACCAATTTGCGAAAAATTTAGGAGCAAAAGATTTAAATGATTTAAAAGTTTTATTAGAGAAACAATTATCTAGAGAACAATCTTCAGTTACAGAAACAATAGTTAGAAAAGAAATCTTAGATTATCTTGATAAAAATTGTAAATTTGATTTGCCGGAAGATATGGTTAAAAATGAACAAGAAATAGTTAGGCATAGCTTTATTCATGAAAAAGCTCATAAAGATGAGCCTCATGATGATCATAAACATGGGCATGATCATTCAGATATAAAACTTACTAAAGAAGAAGAAGATGAAGTTTTAGATATTTCAGAACGAAGAGTTAAATTGGCTTTGGTTTTAAATCAAATAGGAGAAGATTATAAAGTTCAGGTAACAACACAAGAGTTGCAACAAGAACTCCAAAAACAAATGAGTATGTATCCAGGGCAAGAAAAACAAATTAGAGAGTACTACCAAAAAAATCCTTCTGAAATTACAAGATTAAGAGGACCAATTTACGAAGATAAAATTGTCGAGTTAGTTAAATCTAAAGCAAAACTTACTGTTAAAGAAATTAATAAGAAAGAATTAGAAGAGCTCGTAAAAGATTTGTCGTCAAACCTTAAGTCTAAATCATCAGCCAAGTCAGCAAAGAGCAGTGATGATAAATCCCAAAAAGAGACAAAATTAGAGGATAAATCAAAATCTTCAAAAAAGATTAGTAAAAAATAAACAAAGCCTGTAGAATCTGATTCTCTATGAAAGATCAGTTTGATATTCAAATGAATACTCTTATTCCAATGGTAGTTGAACAGACTAGCAGAGGAGAAAGAGCCTATGATATTTATTCAAGACTTTTAAAGGAACGAATTATTTTTTTAGTAGGCCCAGTAAATTCTCATGTAGCAAGTTTAGTTTGTGCTCAATTACTTTTCTTAGAATCTGAGAATCCAAAGAAAGAAATTTTTTTATATATTAATAGCCCAGGAGGCGTAGTTACTGATGGGCTTGGAATTTATGACACCATGCAGTATGTAAAATCTCCAGTTTCGACAATTTGTATTGGGCAGGCAGCGTCAATGGGGTCATTCTTGCTTGCCGCAGGAGAGAAAGGAAGTAGATTTTCTTTGCCAAATGCTCGTATAATGGTTCATCAACCGTCTGCAGGATTTCAAGGACAGGCTACTGATATTCAAATTCATGCAAATGAAATTTCTTACGTAAAAAAACGTCTTAATGAAATTTATTCTAAACACACAGGCAAAGACTTAAAAGCCATTCAAGAAGCTTTAGAGAGAGACAAGTTTATGAGCCCTGAGGAAGCTAAAGATTTTGGAATAATTGATAAAGTGGTAGAAAAAAAAGTAGATTAATTAAAATATATCCACAATTTACAAGTAATATATAGTTTAGATTCAACTTAGACTTGCTTTTAGAACCAAGTCATTGTTTTATAAAATCTAACTGATTCGATCATTTTAAACATGGCTAAAGATAATAAAAACACACTTTATTGTTCCTTCTGCGGAAAAAGTCAGCATGAAGTTAGAAAGCTTATAGCCGGTCCAACAGTTTTTATATGTGATGAGTGCGTTGAGCTTTGTATGGACATCATCAAAGAAGAAAACAAAAGCAATTTTGTTAAGGATGATGCCGGAGTTCCAACTCCTAAAGAAATTTGTAAAGTTTTAGACGAGTACGTTATTGGTCAAGATAAAGCAAAAAAAGTTTTATCAGTTGCTGTGCACAATCATTACAAAAGGTTAAACCAAGATTCTAAGAGTAGTAAAGATGTTGAGATTTCAAAATCTAACGTACTGCTTATCGGCCCGACTGGTTGCGGAAAAACATTATTAGCTCAAACGCTTGCAAAAATTCTAGATGTTCCATTTACTATGGCCGATGCTACTACTTTAACAGAGGCCGGTTATGTTGGAGAAGATGTGGAAAATATTATTTTGAAATTATTGCAAGCTGCAGATTATAACGTTGAAAAAGCTCAAAGAGGAATTGTTTATATAGATGAGGTTGATAAAATTAGCAGAAAAACTGAAAATCCCTCTATTACAAGAGATGTTTCTGGCGAAGGTGTTCAGCAAGCCCTTTTAAAAATTATGGAAGGAACAGTTGCTAGCGTCCCTCCACAAGGTGGAAGAAAACATCCACAACAAGAATTTTTACAAGTTAACACTACTAATATCTTATTTATCTGCGGTGGAGCTTTTGGTGGGCTTGAGAAGATTGTATCAGTAAGAAGCAAAGGCACTGCAATGGGATTTGGAGCGACAATTAGAGAGCACGACAACAAAAGTACTGGTCAAATATTAAAAGACTTAGAACCAGAAGATTTATTAAAGTTTGGGTTAATTCCAGAGTTTATAGGAAGGCTTCCAATTGTAGCAACTTTAGAAGATCTAAATGAAGATGCTTTAATTAAAATACTACAAGAACCAAAGAACGCTCTACTTAAACAGTATGCTAAGCTTTTTGAAATTGAAGGAGCTAAACTTACCTTTACGAAAGACTCTCTGTCAGCTATTGCTAAAAAAGCCTTGATTAGAAAAACAGGCGCTCGAGGTCTTAGATCGATTTTAGAGGATATTTTACTTGAGACAATGTTTGAACTTCCTTCACAATCTAATATTAGCGAAGTTGTAATTAATAAAGATGTTGTTGATGGAAAGATAAAACCATTGCTTACTTACTCAAAGAAAAACAATCAAGCCACAACCTCAAGCATTCCTAACAATAAAGAGAGTAAAATAGGCTAGTTATTCACAGTTGAAATAACTTTAAACGTCCCCATATAGACTAAATCTTGTTATAAACTTAACTATTGTTATTCATAATTTATGGACACTAAAGACCTAAAAAACGCTAATCAGAGCCAATACCCAGTATTGCCTTTAAGAGATATCGTTGTTTTTCCAGGAATGGTAGTTCCTCTTTTTGTAGGAAGGGAGAAGTCTATCAACGCCCTAAACAGCGTTATGGATAAATATAAGAAAATTATTCTTGCAGCTCAAAAAAGTCATGACGTTGATGACCCAAAAGATAATGAAATTTATGGAGTTGGGTGTCTAGGTGAAATATTACAATTATTAAAACTGCCAGACGGAACAGTTAAAATTTTAGTTGAAGGAAAAGAAAGGGTTAAAATTAATCAATATCATAATGAAGAAAAGAATTTTTTATTAGCTTCTTGCTCAGCGTTATCCGATGATCATGGTAAAGAAGATTTATCGTTATTATCGAAAGCGGTTATAAATAAATTTGATAAATTAATTAAAGTTTCAAAAAAAGTTTCGGAAGAAGGACTTGAGGCAATTAAAGATACAAAAGAACCTTCAAAAGTTGCTGATGCAGTAGCCAATCAAATTCAAATAAGTTTAGTCGAGAAGCAAAAATTATTAGAAAACTTGTCTGTTCAAAACAGATTAGAATCTCTTTTAACCTTTATCGAAAGTGAAATTGAAGTTTTGTCTGTTGAAAAAAAAATTAGAGGCAGAGTTAAAAATCAAATGGAAAAAACTCAAAGAGAATATTATTTAAATGAACAATTAAAAGCCATACAGAAAGAATTAGGTGAAACAGAAGACGGAAAAGACGAAATTCAAAATTTAGAAGATGCTATTAAAAAAGCTAAAATGACAAAAGAAGCAGAGGAAAAATCTCTTGCTGAATTAAAAAAATTAAAGTCAATGAGTCCGATGTCAGCGGAGTCTACAGTAGTTAGAAACTATTTAGACTGGATGGTATCATTGCCTTGGGGAAAAACCTCTAAAGTAAATACAGATATTAATAATGCGAAAAAGATTTTAGATGAAGATCATTACGGATTAGAAAAAGTAAAAGATAGAATACTAGAATTTTTAGCTGTTCAAAGCAGAATTAATAAAATTAAAGGTCCTATTCTTTGCTTAGTAGGAGCGCCTGGAGTTGGAAAAACTTCTTTAGGTAAATCTATTGCCAAAGCTACAGGAAGAGAATTTGTAAGAATGTCTTTGGGTGGAATTAGGGATGAAGCTGAAATTAGAGGACACAGAAGAACTTATATAGGATCATTACCTGGAAAAATAATTCAAATGATGAAAAAATCTGGAAAAAATAATCCTTTAATTTTATTAGACGAGATTGATAAAATTGGAAATGATTATAGAGGTGACCCTTCTTCAGCGTTGTTAGAGGCTTTGGATCCAGAACAGAACACAACGTTTAATGATCACTATCTTGAAGTAGATTATGACTTATCTAACGTAATGTTTGTTACCACTGCTAATACATTAAATATTCCTGGTCCATTATTAGACAGAATGGAAGTGATTAGAATTTCTGGCTACACAGAAGATGAAAAAATGGAGATAGCTAAAAAATATCTTTTACCAAAACAAGTAAAAGAAAATGGATTGAAAGCAGGTGAATGGACAGTTTCTGATGAAGCTTTAAAAGATATTATCAGATACTACACAAGAGAGTCAGGAGTTAGAAGTCTAGAAAGAGAAATTTCAAAACTTGCAAGAAAAGGTGTAAAAGACATTGTTACCAAAACTAAAGATACAATTAAAATTGATGAGAAAAATCTTAACGATTACCTTGGTGTTAAGAAATTTAAGTATGGGGAAATTGAAAATAAAGATGGCACAGGAATAGTAACAGGACTTGCTTGGACAGAAGTTGGGGGTGAGTTATTAACTATTGAGTCTGTGATTATGCCAGGAAAAGGTAGAATGGAAATTACTGGAAAATTAGGCGAAGTGATGCAAGAGTCAGTTAAAGCTGCAAAATCTTTTGTTAGATCTAGATGTATAGAATATGGAATTATTCCGCCGGTATTTGAAAAGAAAGATATTCATATTCACGTACCAGAAGGAGCAACTCCAAAAGACGGACCTTCGGCCGGTATCGCAATGGTAACTTCAATTGTTTCATCTTTAACTGGAATTCCAGTTAAGAGAGATGTTGCAATGACAGGAGAGGTTACTTTAAGAGGAAGAGTTCTTCCAATTGGCGGTTTAAAAGAAAAATTATTAGCAGCTCTTAGAGGTGGAATTAAAACCGTCTTAATACCTGATGAAAATGAAAAAGATTTAGCTGAAATACCTAAAAATGTAATTGAGGGTTTAAAAATAATTCCAGTGAAAACAGTTGATGAAGTATTAAAAGTTGCTTTAACTAAAACTTTAACACCTGTTGATTGGGTTGAAATTGATATTTCTCAGACTCAAAAAAGCAAAGAGATTGTAAACGAAAGACCTGTTAATTAAGTTATTTAATATTTAGATACTCAATAAAACTTCTAAGTGAAATAATAATTAAAAAAATACCAAATATTTTTGTAATTAAATTTCTACTTATTTTATGCACAACTTTTGCTCCAAGTGGTGCCATCATCATAGTCACCGGCACAAATACTAAAAATCCAGCAAGATTAAAGTAACCAAAACTAAGAGGGGAGTTAACTTTTGCAAATAATGCTCCACTTGAAATCATACTAATAGTTCCTGAAATCGCTATTAAGATTCCAATTGCAGAGGATGTTCCTATTGCTTTTCTCATGTCATAACCAAATAATCTCATAAAAGGTACTGATAATGAACCACCACCAATACCTAATGGAACAGAAATAAAACCAATAAAACTTCCAATGATAATTTTATATATTTTTGGGATATTTCTTTCAGTTTCTTCTAATTTCGATTTTAAAATTAAAAAAAATAAACCGACTAAAAATGCAAATAATGAAAAGAATAAAACTAAATTTGCAGTTTTTAAATTTGAAGCTAAGAAAGTACCAACAATAACACCTGAGACTATATAAATACCAAAAGATTTAATAAGGCCAAAATCAACAGCATTAAACTTCATATGTGTTCTTGTGGACATGATTGATGTAGGAATAATAATTGCAAGAGAAGTTCCTAAAGCTAAATGCATTTTAGTCTCTATATCAAAATCAAGAACTGTGAATGCATAGTAAAGAGCAGGGACCATTACTAAGCCTCCTCCAACTCCAAGTAGACCAGCCATAAAGCCAGCAACTGAAGCAGCAATCATCATAACAAATATAAGGTAAAATATTTGCGACCAATCAATCATAATAATTAAAGTTAACTTATATATTTTTAGTTAATAAGTAGTAGTTAATATTTAAAAATGAAAAAAATTAAAAAATATTGGTATGTATTTATTGGACTATTATTGATCTGGTATTTTTATCCAAAAGATTACTTAATAAACTGCGTAAATGATTATAAAGATAAACAGAATTTTTATAATGATAAATTTTCTGAGCAGTATGGTTTAATTACATGTGCCAAAATCAAAAAAGAAGATATTAATACTTTTAATCTTTTAAAAGGTAGAGTCTTTTCAAAAACTACTGCATTTAAAAAGTACTTACCTCGATAAATTAGGTTTTTATTATTTCCACTTTCTATTTTTATTGCTATATAAAACTTCCCAAGCAAAAGGGCGATTAGCTCAGTTGGTAGAGCATCTCGTTTACACCGAGAGGGTCGGGAGTTCGAGTCTCTCATCGCCCACCATTTTTATGGACAGATTATTTGTTTACGGCAGTTTGAAGCCAAATGAAAAAAATAATTTTTTATTAAGTAAAATTAACGGAACCTGGAGAACTGCTTTTACTTACGGTTTTGTAAAAAAAATATATCTAGGACCCAAAGAAATCTATGACGCTCTTATTTTAGATAATAACGGAGATAGAATTGAAGGATATTTATTTTATTCTTACGCATTAAAAAACTTATGGAAAAAATTAGATATGTTTGAAGGCAGCAATTATAAAAGATCGGAAACGAACATTAATATTAATAACAAACATAAGGTTAAGGCTTTTGTTTATTTGTTAAAAAATAATTAGAATTTAATATAAATAAGTATATATAAAGATATTAAGAAAACTTTAATTGTGGTGACAGCATAATTTAGACTGCATCACTTTGTTTTAGGGGGTGTAGCTCAGCTTGGTTAGAGCGCCTGCCTGTCACGCAGGAGGCCGCGGGTTCGAGTCCCGTCACTCCCGCCAGTATTAATAGTATGCAAAACATTTATTTATTTTTTTAATGAGTGCTGTTTTTTTTAATTCGTTTGCTATTTTGTTTATTGCAATTGATGCAGCGGGCGTAGGTCCTTTGTTTTTAATATTAACTGATGGTGCAACAAGGGAGCAGAGATATAAAATTGCTATTAAAGCAGCATTAATTGCTCTTACGGTTCTAACTATTTTTGGGTATGTAGGTCAGTATTTTTTTAATTGGATTGGCGTATCGTTAAATTCTTTAAAAATTGCAGGTGGAATTATTTTATTTATTATTTCAATTGAAATGTTGCTCGATAAAAGGAGATTAAGAAGAGAGGATAGTGCAAATAAGATTTCTCATGAAAAAAAATTAGAAGAAATAACTATTTTTCCTCTTTCTATTCCTTTAATTGCAGGACCTTCAGCATTAACTTCAACCGTACTTTTAGTTAATGCTAATTCTTATTCTTCAGAAAAGTTATTCATGGTTTATTTTGCGCTGTTGATAGTTATGTTTATAACTTTTTTACATATGATTTTTTCTGCTTTTATTGCAAACTATACAAGCAAGAATATATTAAATGTTTTTTCTAGATTGATAGCTTTAGTATTGGCATCTCTTGCAGTGCAGTTCGTGATCGATGGTTTAAAATCCAGTTTTGGATTTTAATTTTTTTTCTCTAGATATCTAAAAAGACCTAAGGTTACAGAAACAGCATTAGAAACATTTAAGCTTTCGATGTCTTTATTAATTTGAATTTTTATAAGATGATCGCAATTTTCTTTTACTAATCTTCTTAATCCTTCGCCTTCGGAACCAAAAACAAAAGCATTGTGGCTTGTCCATTTTTGATCTTCAATATTTTCTTTTGCATAACCATCCAAACCATAAATCCAGTAATTATTTTTTTTAAGAAGCTCTAATGCATTGGTGATATTTGATACTGGAATAACATCTATTAATTCCATAGCGCCGCTAGCACTCTTGTACATCATTTTGTTTTTGGAGTTATAATTTTTTTCTAAAAGAATAACTGCATCAATATTAAAAGCACTACATGATCTTATAATAGATCCTATATTTCTTTGATCTGTGATATCATCAAGTATCACTAAAGTATTTCGCGAATTGTTTTTTTTTAAATATTCCTTTAACTCAATTACTGGAATGCTTTCTATTTCAGCAGCAACTCCTTGATGAACTATATTCTCACTAATAAAAATTTTATCTATCTCTTTTTTGTCTTTAATTTCGATTAAAATTTTTTTGTTAAAATTTTTGGCATTAAAATCTTTCTCATTATCTTGAGTAACAATAAGCTTATTTATTTTTCTTTTAGGGTTTTTGATGGCAGATAAAACTGCATGCTTGCCACCTATCCAAAATGAGCCAGTTTTCATTGATTTATTGATTATAACTACCTCAATTTGAGTTAAAAATGTATTGCATTAATATGGCTCACTAATTATATTCCGCCTAATTTTAAGCTTCTAAATCGCAATAGTGTGGTTGTGAAGTTGTGTTGTAAAATTTTTCTTTTTTAGAACACTTGAAAGCCACTCAAAACAAAACCTCCGTCGTTTTGTGAAAAATTGGAGGGGTGACCGAGTGGTTAAAGGTGACGGTCTGTAAAACCGTTGGCTCCGGCCTACGAAGGTTCGAATC
>Ga0209829_10003303_pt1 | contig 11791 bp, 10 predicted proteins | sample C_140205_EF_Meta_FD_187311 | JGI IMG/M metagenome (GOLD analysis project Ga0209829, IMG submission 187311) | Freshwater microbial communities from Lake Croche, Canada to study carbon cycling - C_140205_EF_MetaG (SPAdes) (version 2) | ecosystem: Environmental > Aquatic > Freshwater > Lake... | reverse complement strand
TATTTGTTGCTGGCCTATCCAATGGCATGCCCGTTGAACCAGGCACATAAGGAGAATTATTTCCAAACCCTGTAGGAGGTGGAGGATTTCCAAACCCTGTAGGAGGTGGAGGATTTCCAAACCCTGTAGGTGGCACATTGCTAGGAACTGCAGGTGGTACCCCGGGAGTTAATGCACCTGAAGGCACAGGCGATTGCTCTACGCCCTGCGTTAAAGTAATTGGGCTGCTATTTGTTCTTACCGGTATGGAAATAGGTTGGCCTATTGCAGCAGCACCTCCCGCTGTTAGGGCGGGTCTGCTAGATCCATTCCATATCCCTTCCTGACTATAAACAGCACTCGAGGAAACGAAAATTCCAAAACATACCAATGCTTTTTTCAAGTGATCAAAATTACTCATATAAAGGTCTCCATTGAGCTGTATCTAAGATACAACCCACCATTCACTTATTACTTGCTTATAATCCAAGGCTTTTGTCACATTTCTTAAAGTTCTTAATGCAATCTTCTCTGGATTACCCATTACTTGACACACAATTTCAGATAAACTATCCCAAGTAGTCGCCCTCTTAACTTCTTCTTAAGGTTTGACAAGATGAAAAAGCTTCTAATTCTAAGACTTTTAATTCTGTTGGTAGTTGGGGCAAGTTTGGCAAACCTGGCTCGGGCCTGGTGGGTTAACGGACATGCGACTCTCGTTGAAGCTGCAGCTTCTGCGCTTCCCGATGATATGCCCGAATTCTTTCGCAAGGCAGGTAAAGCCCTTGGTCATTTCGTTGGCGACCCTGATCGTTGGAAAAATCCCAGTGCTAAATTTCTTCGTGCAGGTACCTCCGCAGATCATTTCCTCGATCTCGAAGATGTTGAAGGGAAAGATCTTCCCTCGGATAGGTATCAAGCGATTGAGTTGCTGCAATCCATAAAAAAACGACCCGAAAAAGTCGGGATGCTTCCCTATGCAATCATGGAAAACTACGAACGCCTTGCTTGTGCCTTTTATGATTTCAGGCAAGACCCAGAGAACGAAGCCATTCGTTGGAAGTGCCTATTGCATGCAGGGGTGATGGCGCACTACACCACCGATCTTTGCATGCCTTTGCATACCACCGTAAATTATGATGGCATGAAAATCGATGGAAAGATTAAGCAGAAGGGCATCCATGCGAGGCTTGATAGCTTTCCTGAAAAGTTCAATTTTAAAGCGATGGATCTCGCCAAGGGATTGAAGGCAAACAAAATGGAATCCGATGTGGTCTGGAATAAGGTCATCGAATCGATAAGGGATTCACATCGCCATATTGCAACTTGCTATGAATTGGATTTGAAAAACAATTTCACCGAACCTACCGAAGAAAGCAAAAAGTTTGTTACAGAACGCTGCCGGATGGGGGTTCAATTGACCATGGATATTTGGTACAGCGCCTGGCATAAAAGTGCAACCATGCCTAAGCCATATTAAAAAAAAGAACCCCCAAGGGAGTTGGGGGTTCTTTTCGCTCAAGAATAAACTCCAAGGGAGTTGAAGGTTATTCTCGAGCAGGGGGGTACAACTAAAAAGTAATTTCCATGCCAAGGGTGATACCTTGCATCCAAAGGTCGGTGCTGTTGAAGTTGAAGGTGGGTTGCCCATTTCCAACATTAAGGTCGATGGTAGAACCCGGCCTCGAAACACTTGACCAATAAATAATGTTGTAACCAACATATCCTTTTACACAATCTCTGAAGGCATAGCCTACATTCACACCCATTTCTGGCACAAAAGTAAACTTCTCTTTCGAGTACTGCCCGATGTTGGAATCTGCAGCCAAGAATCCCGTAGGGGCGGTGGAAGATAAATTCCCCGTGGTGGAAGTAGTAATCCCTGTAATGTTCACTGATTGTTGGGTGCCACCGATAGCAAGTTTCGGCAGAGCATTAACGAACCATTTGTCCTTACGCAGTTCGATGCTTGCACCGATCTGGCCGCCGTAAAAATCACTCGTGGTTTTAAAATTATCGGTAGAACTAGAAATAACTTGTCCGGGTAGAGGATTGAAAGAACCTCCGGTAATATCGAGGCTTTCTTTTAAGCCAAGGTATCTGAAGCCGAACAACCCATCTACCGACATGGAAACGCCACTGATGAAGTTGTGCCTAAGGTTTCCTTCTGCGCCCCAAAGTTTGCTGTCGAAGCGGGAAGAAAAAGATCCCGCATTAGTTGTAGGCGAAGAAAGAACCAAAGCTGATTGACTTCCAGTCGTTGCGTTGGTGAAAGGCCTTGCAAGTAAAGGTGCGCCTGGCGAAGTAAGACCGATCTGATCAACCTGAGTTTGTAAAAACAGGAAATTTGCTTCGAATGCAAGGTTGTGTTCTCTGGAAAGCCAGTAAATCATGTCGAACCTTGCGCCACTTCGTAAATCTCCTCCGTAGGAAGTATCGCCGAAGAGAATGTTCGTTCCTGGTGCGTTAAGAATACCTGTTGTTCCCGAGGTAGAAATAGGCGCAACTTTGTCGCCTTTCATCCACCAAAGAAGGTACTCAGCACTAAATGAAAGACGTTCGGAATCTGCAGGAGGCCTTGGGATTTCCAAAAGCGGCTCGACTTCGCCTTCCTTTGGAATTGCTTCCTTGCCGACATCGAGGACAATTTTTTTTGCCTCTTGTGATGCTTTTAAATCAGTAGGTAATTTGGTGGGAATCTCATCTGCAATCAATGCTGATGAACTTACCCCCAATGACAATGCCAATACGAAACTCCATTGCTTGCGCATGGAAAGATCCTCCCTAAAAGCCATACCATCATGATTGATGGTATGTTGAATTTGAACCCTGCCTGTCAGATTCCCCCCGGAACCAGACAGAGTTTTATGTCTACTTTCTAATTCGACTTTGTGGTTCCGATGAAATCATCTGAAAAGGTGATAGGCCCTGTAGGAGTTATGCCGGGCGAGCAATTAATCCGTTGATCCACTAGAAAAGGAACGGTCGCTAATTCAGTTAAAAGTGTAATGTTCGGCAAAGTTTGCCAAGTTTATAGCATAATAGGTGACTTTGCCGATTATGCAGGGTATATTGAAACCCCTTGCCAGTAACTTAAGGAAGAAATGAACTTATGGAACCGAATAATCCTCCCAACCCATTAGACCCTAAACAGGTGAAGACAGCATTCAAGTCGTTCAAAAAGCGCCTGAAACTTACCCAATTGGATGAAGATTCGAAGTTGGGTCGGTCCCCAATGACGGGAGGCAGTCATTCTTCCATCGTTGCGATCCAACCCCCATCCGAGTTTTCACATGAAATCTGGCAGGAGTTGGTCAAGCAGGGAAAATTGAAGCCCGCAGGTAGGGGTATGTATGAATTGGTCAAAGAACTTTAACTTTAAGGCCTGTCATGAAAAAATCTATTTGGTCTTTATCTGTTGCAGGGGCATTATTTATTTCTCAGGCCCATGCTGAATCTTGGACAAGCTTTCGCGGCCCCACAGGCGATGGCCATGTTAAAGGCGAAAAACTTCCCGACTCCTTCAAGCCGGGTCAAGAATTGTGGAAGCAAGCCATTCCCGGTAAAGGCTGGTCCACCCCTGCGGTTGTTGCAGGAAAAATCTTTCTTACCACTGCAATCCCCAGTGGCGAAGGCGCAATGGAGAATCAATCCCTTGCAGCCATGTGCCTCAACGCCAGCGATGGTAAAGTCGTTTGGAAAACCCCCATCTTTGAACAAAAGGCGGAGACTGCACCGAAAATCCATGGCAAAAACAGCCATGCCAGCCCTTCTCCCATTTGGCATGAAAACAAGATATATGTTCACTTTGGCCATATGGGTACCGCCTGCCTCGATGAACAAGGGAAGATTCTTTGGAAAATCCCCGGTCTTTATACGAAGCCAGTGCATGGCAATGGTGGCTCGCCCATTCTTGTTGATGACATGCTGATTTTTAGCTGTGATGGAACCGATGCCCAAAAAGTTGTTGCGATTAAAACCAAAGATGGGTCGTTGGTTTGGAGCACTGATAGGCAGGCGAGTCCGACTAAGCCTTTCTCGTTTTCGACCCCTGAGCTTATCGAAGTGAATGGCCAGAAAATGGTTATTAGCCCTGCCAGCGATATGGTGGGCGCTTATGATCCTAAAACAGGTAAGGAAATCTGGCGTGTCAAATATAAAGGGTACTCAGTTATACCTAAACCTTTGTTTGCCAATGGTTTGGTTTTTATATCCACAAGCTATGACCGCCCAGCACTCTATGCCATTAAACCCGATGGTAAAGGCGATGTAACTGAAACGCATGTTGCCTGGAAGCTCGAGAAAAACATTCCTCATACTCCTAACTTGATTGCGGAAGGCCCTGATTTATTCATGGTTGCAGATAACGGCATGGCTAGTTGCGTGGAAGCTTCAACGGGTAAAGTGCATTGGGGCCCCGAGCGTATTGAGGGTGCTTACTCTTCTTCCCCGGTGATTTCGGATGGCAAGATTTATTTTCAGAATGAAGAAGGTAAAACCACCGTGATTAAGGCAGCAAGAACTTTCCAAAAAATCGCAACCTCGGATATGGGCGAAAGAACCCTTGCTTCGTTTGCGGTTTCAGATGGCAAGTTGTTTGTAAGAACGGAAAAGAGCTTGTTTGCGTTCAGCCTTAAAAGCTTGGCATCCAGATAATCGGTGCAGCAAATAAAAAAAGGAGCCTGGGATTAGTCCCAAGCTCCTTTTTGTTTTAACTCATGCTACTAGCTCTTTTTTACGAGGATATAATCCTTGGAGCCATCTGGTGTTTGAATCTGAAACAAAACGCCTTCATCATAATTGGCCTTATCGGTAAGGGTCTTTACTTCAGAAGAGGATTTGACTTCCTTCTTATCAACTTTCATGATTACCATACCCACTCGCAAGCCTGCCTTGTATCCAAGGCTTTCACGATCCATCTTAATGATCACCACTCCATTGGTTCCAGACTTGTAGCCAAATTTATCTGCAAGTTCATCATTGAGTTGGCCCACTTCAACCCCAAGTTTGTCGAGGTTGGTTTCGCCTTCAATGCTGGGGTTTTCAGGCGATTTTGGGTTAAGGCGAGACATCCCAAACTGTTTGGGTTGCTCGACAATGGTGATATTTACCTTGAGTTCTTTGCTATCGCGGACCAGCTTGAATTCCGAAGCTTTACCTAAGGGCAAAGCTGCTACAGAAAACTGGAGATCTTTGCTATCTTTGATAATCTTCCCTGCAACTTCAATAATAATGTCACCTGATTGAATTCCACCTTTGCCTGCAGGGCCATCTTCCATTACCTGAGTGATGATTACACCTTTAGGGTTTTTTAAGCCCAGTTTCATTGCAACCTGCTCGTCTTCAATATCCTTGATTGCAACGCCTAGGTAACCCCTGCGAACAATACCGTTTTTCAGCAATTGCTCTTTGATGGTTTTCGTAAGGTTGGAAGTAATGGCCATGCCAACGCCTTGAAACCCACCGGATCGGGTTTTGATTGCAGAGTTCACTCCGATAACTTGGCCATCGAGATTAACTAAAGGTCCGCCACTATTGCCTGGATTGATGGCTGCATCGGTTTGCAAAAAATCTTCATAGAAATTGAGCCTAAGGCTGCGACCCTTGGCGCTGATAATTCCCGAAGTGACAGAACCTGTGAGGCCAAATGGGGCCCCCAAGGCTAAAACTCTATCACCAATTTCTGATGCATCGGAATCGCCAAATTCCAAGGCAGGAAGATTTTTGGCGTCGATCTTAACGATGGCTAGATCGGTCTTTGGATCGCCCTTAATCTCTGTAGAAGTAAATTTCCTGCCATCATTTAAGGTGATTTCTACTTTGTCGGAGCCTTCGACCACATGGTTGTTGGTCACGATGATGCCATTCGATTCAACAATAAAGCCCGATCCAAACCCGCCTTGGCTTTCATCGGGGCCATCTTCGCCACCTCGTTTTTTAAACTCTTCGAAAAACTTTCTGAATTCTTCAGGGATCTGGGGATTATCCTGCCCCTGATTCTTTCGTTTGGGCCCTTGTTCTTTTAATCGCATTGGTTTTGCCTTCGCTTCGATGCTAACGACTGAAGGAAGTACTTTCTTAACTACATCGCGGTAGGAAACCAGATCTTTACCTTTGGCAACTGAGGGAGCCGCCGATTGGCCCTGTATCCAAGGTGAAATAACAAAACCTGCTACCCCTGAAAACATCAATGCCAGTACAAATAACTTTTTCATAATGCTCCTTTTATTGTGTTGCTAAGTCGCTTTTCCTTATAAGCAGATGTAACTCTGCTAGGATACCAAAAGAACGCCGTTTATACATTACGAACCAACATTTAAAAAGGTTCTACAAATAGAAAAAATATTTCGTCCTTATCCTTCCAATTTAGGGAACTTTATTGCACTTATTTGAATCAAATATTACATAAAAGGTGGTTTTGACATGGAATCTTGTCTCTTTTTAGTGAGAATAAGCTTATTACATCAAGGTCTTGAGTAGAAATTTTAAAGCATGGCTAGTGACAATAAGAATGTGCCGGAAATCGATCCGCTGGAAGATTGCCAAAAAGCCATCGGTTATCAGTTTAATCAGATAGATTTACTGAAATCGGCCCTTACGCATGCCTCTGGAGTTGATTCTAGACTGGCATCCAATGAAAGGCTTGAGTTTCTGGGAGATTCCATTCTAGGTCTGATTTGCTGTGAATATCTTTATCACCGGTTTCCTGATTTTCAGGAAGGTGATATGACAAAAATAAAATCAGTCGTGGTCAGCAGGCCAACTTGTGCAAAGGTCAGCGAAGATTTAAAGCTGGGTTCGTTTATGGTTCTGGGCAGGGGGGTGGCTTATAATATTCAACATATTCCCGCCAACATTCTAGCTGATGTTTTTGAAGCCATTCTTGGCGCAATTTATCTGGATGGTGGATGGGGTGCTGCTAAGGAATTTGCATTAAGGCAACTTTCCGCCCTCATCGAGGAAGTCGCCAGTAGCGATTTAAAAAATAATGCAAAATCTTTGTTGCAGCAAATTGTGCAGCGGGAATTCGGGGCAACTCCTCAATATGTTTTATTGCAAGAAAACGGCCCCGATCATAGCAAGTGCTTTATGATGGCAGTTAGCATTCAAGGGAAAACCTACAAAGGCGCCTGGGGCAAAAATAAAAAAGATGCGGAACAAGCTGCCGCTTTTAATGCTCTTTCCGAAATTCAAAATCCGGATTCAGAAACCAAGTAAAGTTACTCCCATGCCAATGAAGCCTTACAAAGTGCTCTGCCTTCAATCCGAATGCAAGAACTTAGCTAATTTTAAAATTGCATCCCGCTGGAGTGACGGGGGCGTGGAAGAATTGAAAACTTATGCTCTTACCTGCGAAAAATGCCTTCCTGCAGCGTTTGCTCAAAGTTTTGAAAAACATAAAAGTTGTAGGACCATCCCGGGTGAAGTCTTGGAATCACCCATGATATTCGAACTTCAAACAGGCAGGCATTCCAATCAACTGGCGCGAAGAATAGATCTCGAAGCTTCTTTTATTTCTTAGCCGTAATCGAAAACTTATAAGGCTTCCTTTGCAAATTTCTTCAATACTGTTGGTGATTTTGATCTTTAACTACTTTGCCGATTTTTGTAAGTAAACCGTTTATATTATCCGCTTGTGAATTGATAGTAGCCTAGGGTTTTGTAAGATAATCTTAGTGAAGAACGTGCACTTTAACACAGTGACAGTGGTCCGATTCTTTCTTGGGGAATAGTGTAACGGTAGCACAACTGCCTCTGGAGCAGTTTGTCTAGGTTCGAATCCTAGTTCCCCAGTTCTTAACTTTTATAATCATGCTAACTTTTCTTTCATTAATGTAATCTGTTTCGGCTTTATATTTTTAAGCCTTTTATTTAACATAAGCTCTGAATTATTGTAATTATCTCTCCAAAGTTAGTAATGTGAGTGCAGGATTGCGTAGATTGCTTGTCATTGCCGATGATTTTGGCATTGGACCAAAAACCTCTGAAGGCATTATTCATTGTGCCAGTATTGGTCATGCGATTAGTGGCACGGTTTTATTGGCCAATACTCCGTTTGCTGAACACGCGCTGGCATTATTAAAAAATTCCAAGTGCAATCTTCTGGTGGGTTGGCATCCTAATCTTACCTTGGATAGGCCAATCCTCCCTCCTGCACAAGTTTCAACTTTAGTCGACAAAGAAGGAAAATTCTTTTCTTTGAATACTTTTATTTCAAAGTGGTTGCTTAATGTTCTTGATGGTAATCAGATTTATGACGAGTTGGAAGCACAATTGCTTCGCTTTAAACAGCTTACAGGTGCCTTTCCTTTGATAGTCAACACCCATCAACATATTGCAGTTTTTAATCCGGTTGGAGAAAAGCTAAACCTGCTTTTATCCAATTATAATATTAAGCCTTGGATGCGAAGGGTACGGGAAGAAGGGCTATCCCTTCTGAAGTTTCCTGGTGCAAGAATTAAAAGAACTTTTTTGTCTATATTAGGGGCTAAAAATGTCGTGGATTTGGACACTATGGCTTTTCCCGGGCCAAAAACACTCGCAGGCCTTTGCGATCCGGAACAGACTTCAAACGAAAGGTTTTACTCCAACAGGCTTAATGGTATAAAAAGTGATTTTGCTGAATGGATGTGCCATCCCGGCTTTTATGATGAAACTCTTATTGGCAGGGATGGTGGTGCAAATAGTGCTGCAATTCAAATGCGGCCAAGAGAGTTAGAGTTTTTGGCTAGTGGAACTTTCACTCATCTTGCAAATCAATCTGGATTTAAAATTATTTCGTCTTCCGAAATCATTGAAAAAAGTCAGGCGGTAATGCATGCGGCCTGAGATTGCCTTAACTTCCGCAAGGCGGAAAATAAACTTTTTACATTTAGCCATCATTCTTTGGCTAATTTGTGCTGCAATTGTCTCTGTTAGGGCTTATTTAAAGCCTTATAATCATTCTGTTTATCACATCTACTCCCATGCGGTTTCAAATTGGCGCGTTGGAATTAGTACTTACCAATTGGAACCTTCCGATGAAATCCACAGGGATGTTTACCGTTACTGTCCCCCTGCCACAATCCTGATCATGCCATTTTATTATCTTGGAGATTCACTCGGTGGAGTTGTCTGGCGGTTAATTGGTCTCGCTTTTTTTCTTTATGGTTTTTATCGCTGGTTTCGTTCTGGTGCCAACTTTGGTGATGACAGCAAATCGCTTGGGCAGGCTTTTCTTTTGCTTATGCCTTTATCCCTAACGAGTTTTAATAATGGGCAGGTCAACCTATTGATGATGGGCGGTCTTCTTCTGGGACTTGCCCTTGTTCTTGAGGAAAAATATTTTTGGGCTGGGTGTGCTTTAAGTATTGGGGTGATCTTTAAACTATTCCCTTTATTTATTGTTTTTTTAATGATTTTGGCTTTTCCTTGGAAGTTTCTGCCCGGTTTTCTGTTTGGGATTCTAACTCTTTGTCTGGCGCCTTTTTTATTTCAATCGCCAGCCTACGTTTATTCGCAATATGTCGAATGGTTGGAGACTTTGAAGTCTGGGGATCGATCAATGTTAATGGTTGAAGCCGCCTACAGGGACTTTTGGCTCATCATTCGCTATTTTAATCTTCCAATCTCACATGAGTTTTATCGGGGCATTCAGGTTCTGACAGCTTTGGGAGTTAGTGCAGTTATTTTGGGGGCAAGATTTAAAGGTGTAAGCAAGGATAAACTTTCACTCTTAATCATCGGCCTAGGGTTTGGCTGGCTCACTCTTTTTGGTCCATCCACAGAATCGAGTACTTATGTAATCCTAGCCCCTGCATTTACTTACGCTATTTTAGAGGGATTTAGATTGCAAGTGATTTCACGATGGATTTTTTCAGTAGTGGGTGTTATCTTTTTCATTCTTGCCATTGGCGCAGGGGTTATTTCTGGGGCCAATAAAATTCATGCGATTGGTTTTCACCCCATGGGAGCTGCGTTGTTCTTTATTCAGTACTTGGCTTTTGCATTCATTTGGATCAAGCTGCCCGAGGATAAATGCCAACATGTTTAATAGCTATATGTATACACAAAATGAAGAAACGCTGTTGGCTGAAGATAGCGTTAAGACAATGATTAGTGTTGTCTGCCCCGCCTACCAAGAACAAGAGGTAGTACTTCCTTTTTATAAAGAGTTAAGCAGGGTGCTTTCGACTTTGGATGACTGTTTTGATTATGAAATCATCCTTGTGGATGACGGGTCGGAAGATCATACCCTTAGTGTCTTGAAAGAAATAGCAACTGCGGACAAACGGTTCTTTTATATTTCTTTGAGCAAAAACTTTGGTCATCAAGCTGCCATTACCGCTGGCCTAGAAAAGGCGAAAGGTGATCTTGTAATCACTTTAGATTCAGATTTGCAGCATCCCCCGGAGTTGATTGCTCGGATGATTACCCTGTGGAAAAAAGGAAATGATGTTGTTCTTGCTAAGCGGGAAGAAGTTGCTTCCGGTTTTTCTTTTAGGCAAATTCTGCGGAAGTTGTTTTTTAAGGCAATTGGCAACGATGTTCGAACTATGCGATCTGGTTATTCGGATTATAGGCTGCTTTCCCGAAGAGCCTTGGATTCCTTGTTGCAGTTTAAGGAATCGCATCGATACCTCCGTGGTTTGGTTTCGTTAATAGGGTATCCGACAGCGGTTGTTACGTTTACGCCTGCACAACGATTTGCGGGGGATTCTAAGTTTGGTTTTGTGAAGCTTTTTCGGTATGCAGTTGATGCGATTTTTTCATTTTCACGGGCCCCTTCAAATTTGATTTATGGTCTCGGCTTTTGTTTTTTTCTTGGGTCAGTTATGTCACTTACCCTATTTGCAATCATGATTTATTGCGGTTGGCAAATGGAGCATACTATTTGGATTCTTATGGCGTCCGTCTTATTGTTTTGTTCCTCGGGAGTGCTTTTTGGGCAAGGAATCTTGGCAGAATATATAAGCAGGGTTTATGAACAGGTTAAAAACCGACCCTTGTATTTTGTAAAAGACACTAATATCACTAATTAAAGCGTGTAATTCAATAAGTTGAAGAAGCATAATCCCCATTCTTTCAGGGGCGTTGGCCTTTTTCTGCAATTTTACGTTTGAAGCAATCTCTTATTGCGTCTACAATTTTAATTGGATTTGTTGCTTCACCTATTAAGGGCTTAGTCATGTTAAAACGAAAAGCTTTCACGCTTATCGAATTACTTGTAGTTATCGCAATTATTGCGATATTGATTGGCTTGTTATTGCCTGCGGTTCAAAAAGTTCGTGATGCAGCTAACAGGATTCAGTGCACTAATAACATCAAGCAGATTTCTCTTGCTTTGATGAATTATGAAAATACTAACCAGATGTTCCCTCTGGCCTTCACTAATAAGTCGGCCCCGGTCATGCGCTGGCATAATTGGGTTGTATTTCTTCTGCCTTATCTTGAAGAGGGGAACCGTTTAGGTTCCTACAACTACAATTACGATTGGTGGGTTCCGCCTAATCAAGACATTGTAAAAGCCAACCTTAAGATTTTTAATTGCCCTACAACTCCTGTGCAACCGCGTATGCAAAATAAGCCTGAGACGACTGCCGTTCCTACACCTACTGGGATGCAAGTGGTAGATAAACAAGGCGCATGTGGTGATTATTTTGCTCCTACTGGTGTCTTTTGGGAAATCAACAACGAGCTTCCTGTTTCTGATCGTATTCCTGCTGGTTCTGACCTTCGGGGCGCTCTTTGTTGGCATGGCCAAGATACTACGACTTCCCCACCATGGGCTTTTAATTATTCCAACCGCATCAACGATATCATGGATGGTACC
>Ga0209829_10003300_pt1 | contig 11794 bp, 6 predicted proteins | sample C_140205_EF_Meta_FD_187311 | JGI IMG/M metagenome (GOLD analysis project Ga0209829, IMG submission 187311) | Freshwater microbial communities from Lake Croche, Canada to study carbon cycling - C_140205_EF_MetaG (SPAdes) (version 2) | ecosystem: Environmental > Aquatic > Freshwater > Lake... | reverse complement strand
TTTTTCTACCCGCTAATTTTTCCAAATTTTACGATCCAAAAAAAATTGGATCATGGCTTCATTTAATTTATTCAAAGCTTTAAAAATAAAGTATCAATCAAAAGATTGTAGTGTCAAGTCTGTTTTTGATCATTACTTTTTTGATTTGAAATACTATTTACATCGAGATGCCTCTATTGATGATTTTTCTATCATACTAAATGTTAGTACTGAAATTATAGAACAAATTACTAGTAACTATTATAGTACTTCATTCCAAAAAATTATAAATGAATATAGATATAGGCATTTATTATTAGAGTTAGATAGCCCCCTCAATAATAATTTATCAATAGATTCTATTGTTAAACTTAGTGGGTTTGGGAGCATTGAAAAATTTGCAGATTTTTTTGATAAAAAAAATGCTGTAACAAATAAAAATATTTAAAATGAAATCAGAGGAAATTGATACTAAAGACGAAATGGTAGTCAAAAAGAAGTTGGATATCTTCAATCTCTTTTACAGTGGAGCTGCCGTGGTAATCCTAATTGGGGTAATTGCCAAGCTATTGGAGTGGCCTGCGCAGGATTTATTGATTACCCTTGGTTTGACCATTGAGGCCATCGTATTTGGTGTGTCTGCGGTTAAATTCGTGGAAGTGCAAGTAAAGAGGGAAGTGGCTACAGAGGAAACCTTGGCTAAATTGGCTGAAGGGATATCTGCCATTTCTGATTCAATGGGATCGGCAGGAGATGACAATTCTAGCACTTATGTTAATATACAAACAGGCGCCTTTGAGGGAACTGGAGTACCTGTGCCTGCAGATTCAGTAAGGGTAGGTGGATCAACAGCAAGCCAAGGGTTTGATTTATCTGCATATAGAACTGATTATGTGGCCCCTAAAAATGATACCAGATTGGATAAGCTTTCTATAGAAATCAATCCTTCTATCAATGAAACTAGACATAGATCAAGTAGTAACGATGTGGTAAGTAATGGAGGTGTTGACTTAAATAATTATTTAACTGGTGGAAGTGGAGCTGCCATTGGAGGAACCAATGTGGGTGGTGGTCGTAATTATTCCGACTTAGAGCAATTGGCCATTACTAGTTTAGCAAAGGATCTTTTTTATCATCCAGAATGGGCTAAGTTCAATGACAGTGAATATGTTAAGTTGACTGATGTGTTTAAAAACTTGTTTGACAAAAAACTTCCTTCAAAAGAGTCGGTTGTGCTTTTAAGTCAGTTCCAAGTTAAATTTCCAGCTATATCAATAAGCGACCTAGTTTTAACAAAACCTACTATTATATCTGAAGCTGAAGTGAATTTATTATTTACTGCATTGGTAGGTATTAAAATAACTAATTTATTTGAATACTTAGTTATTGAAGAGCATCAAGGTTTGTTTGCGGTTAGAAACAAAACAGCCAATGAAGTAGTCGTGTTTGGAGGAGAAGAGCAAAACATTTTAGCACATTGCAGAAATTTCTTCAATAAAGAAATCATCATCTGTCCAAATTTAGATACTTTAAAAAGTAGTGTAAAATACAAGAACAGAAATTTAGTTGAATACCTTGTTGACAATGCTGATGTACAATCTGAGGGTGAATTTGCATCATTAGTAGCCATCTTATTAGACAGAGAGGATGAATTAAAGAACAAATTAATAAGTAAGTTTAGAAAGGTTCGTTACAACATGCAAACCAATGCTGGATTTGAATACATTAAGAATTTAATCAGATTGGCCTTAAGCTTTAAAGATCAATCTTTGGGGCAGAATTTATTTAAGCAATTATTTGAATTGCAAGTAGATGAAAATTCTGTCATATTAATTGATGAAGTTGTAAACTACAGTAACCCTAAAATTCAATTTGGTCCAAGAAACGAATACACTGTGGATTTAAGTGAGGTATTAATGAATGGAGAATTAACTGCTTATAATAATATTAATTCCTTGTTAGATAAATTAACTGCAGAGGGTTCATTTAGCAGAGCTCAATTACAAGATGTTTTTAATTTAAACAAGCAAAATTCTAAATCAGAAATTTATAGCAGATTAAATACTCATTTGGAGAAAACGAATACAACACCAACTGGTTCTCAATTGGCATTTATTCTATTATACAAGCAGTATAATTAAACTTAAAATTTAGTAGCTATGGCCGAAGGTCACGTTGATGTCAAAAGATACCAAATTATAAGTCTTTTATACATCGTTTTTATTTGTTTCTCGGTGATTAATATCAAAATGTCAGTATTAGACTCTAATATCTGGACTATAAAGTCGTTTCAATCATTGATTAAGGAAGAAGAAAAAAAAGTGGAGATTGGAAACCAAGTAGTTCAAGACAATCTAGATACTTTAAATACACTGCCTAAAGCGCAGAGTTATTTAAAAATTAGATCTAGGTTGGCTAAAAGCTACTTAGTGGTAGATGGGGTATTAAAATATGTTGATGATGAGTTTAAGAAAAATAACACTACTTTATTAAAGCAGTTTAATAGTAGATCTTTAATAGAAGAGATACTTCTAAGAGAAAAGGGAATTCCTGTCATTAAAAAGGATTTATTTGATTTATCAGATTTTATAAAAAAATCTCCCTATAAACTTACCACTGTAGCGTCTTTAGATAGTGTGATACCAATTATGCCTAAGGTAACTTCCATTAAAGGAAAGATTGATGAATGGGATTATTATATGTTTACACATAAACCTTCAGCTATCAGCTATATGCAGTTAGAGCGTATTAAACTTTTAATTACAAAGCAACAATTGTTGTATCAGGAAGCCGCACTAGCTGAAATTGGTTACCAACCCACATATTTTTCAAAGGGTAATCCTAAATTGTACATACTTAAAGAATTAGTTAAAGAGTATAAGCCAGAACAAATTTTAGCAGATGATCAAAAAGCAGTGGCTAAAACGGATGATATATTTGATGATGTATTTAAAAAGATATTGGCCACTTTACGTACCGAAAACATATTTGTCGGTTTAAATAATACATTACTTAGTGACATTGATTTTATGATTGGTAAAGAGTTTGATATTGAAATTTTACCAAAGGTGGAAATTTCAAGGAATAAAAGCGATTACATGGTTGTTTTCAATAAAACAGGAGAGTATAAGATTCGTTTTTATGATTTAAAAAAAGGCAAAAAAGTCCTTTTTGAAAAAAAAATAATAGTAAACCAAATTCCTGATCCAATAGTTAGAGTTAAAGGTGATAATTTAAATAGGTTTATCATTTCTGTTAAAGATTTATTGAGAGCTGAACGATTAGAGGCGAAATTAGAGATCAATAATTTAAATTATTTTCCAGGTCGGATTAATAGTTTCAAAGTTTATAGAATCCATAATGGTAAAGATGAAGAGTCGGCCAATAATTATGGTGAGTTATTTCAGTCAACTACACAAAAAGTTTTATCAGCTTTGAAAAAAAATGATTTATTGATTTTTGACAATGTCAATATGTCTTTAGTTGATGGTTCAACAAGAACATCTTCACCAATAATTTATAAAATTACAGATTAAAGATATCCAATATCATAATTATGAACATTAATAAAAATATTTTTTATATATTCTTCATGACAATTGGTCTATTAGTATTAGCTGATATTCCTATTGATACAATTGCACAAGATACATTAGCTGGTAATTATCCTATGCTTGCTATTAAATCTGGTATACATGTAATTAAAGAAACTTTGACAGTTAAAGGAAAATTAGAGATTCAAGCTGGTGCAAAAATTGAATTTATTGATCCAGGAGTTTTAGTTTGTGAGGGCGAAGTAAGTATTAAAGGGGATATAAATAACAGAATCGAAATATACGGAAAAAATAAATTTGAAGGGGTAGGATTAGTAATTAGAAATTCAGATAATAGTACCTCAAGTAAAATAGATATAAGTAATACTATTTTTAGAAGCTTACAGCTTCCTATTTTTTTTGATTTTGGATGGAAAAGAGCCAGTGTTAATATTTCTGATAATTTTTTCACTAACAATATTGGGAAAGTTTCTGTTATACAGGTACTGAATCCCCCTTTTAATTTTAAAATTGACTCTAGTTACATTGATTTTAAGTTACAACATAATTTATTCTCTGATAATAATGCAGCTATCTATTTTGAAGATTTAAAAAGCGACCATGTAAATATTGATATAAGTAATAATACATTTTATGGTAATCATGTTTATGGATATAAAAATTATAATATTTCAACTAATATTTTATATGGCAGAGTAGACCAACTATTTACAAGATTTACATCTATAATTGAAAATAATAGTTTTGTTTTTAATTATCTTATTGACAATATCGCTGACACTGTTGTTCATGCTGCTAATTTTGGAGTGTATGGCTCAGACAAAAAATTTAACCTAACAAATAACTATTTAGGTTCCATAAATAAAGCACAAATATCATCATCTATATATGACCAAGCAATAAGCTACAGTTCACCTAAAGTAAATTTTGAGCCATTTTTAAAAGTACCTAATATATTAAATCCCACACATATATATACAGTTGGTAGTATTGATAATTCTTTATTTTTTGATAGTATAAAAATTTTAGAACCTTTAAAAGGGTTTATATTAAAATCTAATAATACTGCAGATTATTCAAAATCTATTCTAAACTACAGCTACTTCAGGGATGATAGTAGTTTAAAAAAGATAGATACTATATTAACATATGATATACAACCGAATGGCTTAGAAACAAAGTTTAATATTACAAAATCTGTTAACACTCAAAAAAAATCAGGATACTATACGTTAAGTAAGATTAGCAATAAAAGTGGTGATTTTGTACCTGATGTTAAAATTGGCTATGTGGCTTATTTAATTGAATTAAGAAGAAGAAATTTAATAGCAGAAACTTTAAAAGATAAAAAATTAATTGATACTGTTCAAAAGCCTATTCTGCCAGCCGATTCTCTGAAAAATACTTTTCAAAAAATTGAAGCTCCTTTAAAAAGTAGGTTTGAAATTGGATTGTTAACAGGAGGTTCTTTATTCTTAGGAACAATTAGTAAAAAGGGGAATCTTTTTTCGAACGAAATGAATATGTTACTAGGAATAAATATAAATTATACTTTATTCTCAAATTTAAGTGCTGGGCTAAATATTGAAAGTTTCAAATTAAGTAATTCAGATGCTAATTCAAATAATAATGACCAATTAGCAAGAGGTATGAGTTTTAGTACATCGATGTTAAGTGTATCCCCTTCTATAAATTATGATTTTGTAGATAATAGGCTATATACAAAGGCTAGAAGAATTAGACCATCTATTGGTTTGGGTTTGGATATAGTAAGTTTTAATCCAACAGGTATATATAATGGAACAGTATACAATTTAGAGGCATTGGGTACTGGTGGACAATATTCGGATAGTACTAAAAAACCCTATTCTTTATTAGCATTTGGTTATTTCATGAGTTTCAAAGTAAAATATCAAATTAATAGGTTTAATAGTCTTGGATTGCACTTGTCTTTTCATAAGAGTATGTCTAATTATTTAGATGATGTTGGACCTGATTCTTACCCAACTATTTCTTCTATTTTGAATAGTAAAAAGATTATAAATAAAGATGCTGCTATATATTTCTCTAATCCAACCTCAAGAAATGTAGTTGGTCAGTATAGGAATAATCCAGACGATGCAAGTGATAGCTATTTAAATTTTGGAATTTATTATTCAAGAAGATTATTTAAATAAAATGAACTTAAGAAATATCATATCAAACTTTTTTATAGTAATTACATTAGCTCTTGTAGCTGCATGCTCAAAGACTGCTGTAACACCTCCTTTGGAGTTTCAGAAACAATTGTTAGCTGGTACAGGTAGTTTTCAAAATACACAACATATTTGGCAGCTTGATTCTACAAAAATTAATGGGGTAAATAGTGTACTTACTAATGTTCAAAAAAGTTATAAAAAAACTTTCACTTTTGATGGAGCCTATAGTGATTCAGATAATAATACTGGCAAATGGAGTATAACAATAATTAATAAATTAAAGCAAACAATTACTTATCAATTTACTAACAAGCAAGACAGTACTATTTATGATATTATTTCTATTAACGCAGCTCAAATGAGTTTATCGCTCAAGTTGGCAAATGGTCAAACTGCTATATATTCTTTCAAAATATCAAATTAAAAAATTGAAGACAATACTTACCATATTAATTATATGCTTTTTCTCGCAATTTGCCAGAGCTCAAATGGGTATTGCTTATTCAATGGGAGTTTTGGGAGGGGATTTAAAATTAAATAATAGTACTAATCCATTAACTCTAAGTATGGCCAATTGTATTCAGGTTTCAAATGGTGTGACTAAATTTTTAACTACCAACGCAGGAACTTTTGTCAATGAATGTATTGTTAATTTGAATTATTCTAAAATAAACATACAAGTATTACCTAATCCTTTTTTAGATGCAGTGTATGTAACATTCAAAAGTAAGATTGATAATGATAACCATTTTAAGATTTCTGTTTTTAACAATTCGGGACAATTGGTAAAAATAGATAATGTTTATCAGGATTTGTTCTATAAAGGTTATAAAGTTTTACTATCAGGACTAACCTCAGGTATATATTACATGCAAATAAATTCAAGTAATGTAAATGAGGTTATTAAAATTATTAAACATGATTAAGTTATTAAATACTGTATCACTACTTATATTATTGATTGGAGTATTTGTAGATTCAAAAGCACAGGTAGCGCCAGGTGGTATTGTATTTCAAGCAGTAGCAAGAGATATTAATAATAATGCAGCTGCAAACAGAAATGTTTATGCTATAGTAAGTATTTTAGAAGGATCTACTACTGGCTCAAAAGCTTACGTAGAGTCATTCCAAGTAGTTTCAACAAATGAAGGTGTTTTTTCAATAACAATAGGGCAAGGCAATAGAGTTTCAGGTGCTAATAGGCTTTTGAGTTTGGACTGGTTAAATAAAACCTATTACGCAAATATAAAAATAGCCATACAGCCAACCTTACCAGATCCTAGTTGGACACCCACAGATAATTATATAGATGTTGGTACTACACAGTTTTGGTCTGTACCTTATGCTTTTACTGCATTAAATTCTAAGTTTTCAGATTCTTCATTAACTATTAGCTCTATTTTGCCGGGATCTAAAGGAGGAACAGGTGTAGATAATAGTGGCAAGACAATTACTTTAGGTAACAATATTATCACAAAAGGAGTAGGAGATTTAACAATCACTACAACAGCCAAAAGTAATGTCATTTTCCCAACTTCAGGAACAATTGCCACTTTAAAAGACATTGGCGATATATTAAAATCTGATACTATATCATTGTCAGATAGAATAAATTTAAAAGCAGATAAATTAAATACTAAAATTGATTCTTCTTTATTTGTAAAAGGAAAAACAACTATCACTGATACACTTTTTGCAAAAGCAAATATTATTGTAGATTCTAATTTATTTGTTAAAGGTATAGCTGTTGCTACTCTTACTGGGTCTGAAGCATTAAAAAACAAATCAATAAATGGTGTAACTCCTACCGCTTTAGCAAATGGTTTTAAAGTATCTGGTGGAACAAATATAAATACTACTTTAACAGTTGTAGGTGATGTGACGGTTGGTGGTGTCAATTCAGGAGATCAGTTAATTACTTTGACTGGTGATGCAAGTGGAAGCGGTACAGGCACATTTACAACTACAATTAATGCTGTAGGTGGAGTTGATTCAAGAACAATTGGAACCTTGCCTACTTTGATAGCTTCAAATACTGCAAGCATCACAGTAAACAATGCAGATATACTGTTACGTGCAACCATTGCATCACCATCTTTTACAGGAACACCAACTGCACCAACACCATTGCCTGGCTCAAATTCAACACAAATAGCAACAACAGCGTATGTTGCAAATTTTTTAGCACCTGATGCAGATGCAAATACAAAAGGTAAAGTTCAATTAACTGGAGATTTAGGAGGAGTTGCAAGTTCTCCTTTGGTAAATAAAATTGGAGGAAAGCCAATTACTCTAGGTGGTTCACTAACTACTGCTGGTAATTTTAATACTGCAGGCGATTATACAACTACAATTAATTCTATTGGTAATACTAATATAACACTACCAACAAGTGGAACCATTGCAACTTTAAGCGGAACAGAATCACTGACTAATAAAATAATTAATGGAATTACACCTACTTCTTTGTCAACAGGATTTAGTTTAATTGGTGGAAGTGTCAATCCAAAAATATTGACTGTATTATCTGATGTTACATTAGGCGGTGTAAATACCGGAGACCAATATGTAGAATTAACTGGTGATGTAAATGGCGGTGGATTTGGAACTTTTTCAACAACGGTTACTAAAGTAGGTGGTATTAGCTCATCCACTATATCAACACTTCCTACTTTAATATCATCCAACACAGCAAGTATAACAACAAATACTGCTGATATATTATTACGAGCACCAATTTTATCTCCATCATTAACAGGTACTCCAACAGCGCCTACAGCACCACTTGGAACTAGTAACACTCAATTAGCAAATACATCTTTTGTCACCACAACAATTGCTAATTCTACAATTTCATCAACTCAGATAAGAGGTGTTATGTCCGTAGAACAAGGGGGAACAGGTCAATCCAACTTTACAGATGGTCAATTATTGATTGGTAGTTCTAATGGAAATACTTTAACAAAATCTAGTTTAACCGCAGGAAATGGTGTTTCAATTTTAAATGGAAATGGTTCAATTGCTGTCTCTGTAGTTCCAGGAACAGGAGGTGTAGGGACTGTATCAAATGTAAATCCAATTACTGTTACAACTGGCGGTAGCACATTTTCATCAACAGTAACAAATCCAACAACATCACCTTCCATTTCATTAACAATGCCATTGGCCTCAGGTACAACATTAGCTGGACTATTAAGTAATGCTGATTATTTAAATTTTAACTCAAAAGTAGCTTCAAATTCAGTTATAACAGGTGCTGTAAAAACAAAAATAACTTATGATGCAAAAGGGTTAGTGACATCTGGTGCAGATGCAACAACGGCAGATATTGCACCAAGTGTAGATAAGAAATATGTAACGGATGCACAATTAGTTGTTTTATCAAATACATCAGGAATTAATACTGGTGATCAAACTATTAATTTAACAGGGGATGTTACAGGGTCAGGGGTAGGAACTTTTCCTACCACTGTTAATACTGTTGGAGGCATAAGTTCATCAACTATTGCAACACTTCCTACAAGAACTACATCAAATACTTTAAGTATTACAACTAACACAAATGCTATTGTTGCAAATACATCAAGCATTACGGCAGAAATTACAAGAGCTACCAATGCGGAAAATTCTTTAGATACGAGAGTGACCTCAAATACAAATAGTATAACTGCAAACACAGCAGATATTTTATTACGTGCAACCATTGCATCGCCATCTTTTACCGGAACACCAACTGCGCCAAATCCATTACCAGGTAACAGTAGTAATCAATTAGCAAACACTTATTTTGTAACAAATTCAATTGCAAATACTACAATTGGGTCTGGCCAAATAACTGGTGTCATTCCTGTAGAACACGGAGGAACCGGACAATCAAGTTTTACCAATGGTCAATTATTAATAGGAAATACCGATGGCAACACATTATCAAAAACAACATTAACAGCAGGAAACGGTGTAGCAATAACCAATGGGAATGGATCAATTAAGATTGATGTTGTTACAGGAGGAACTGGAGGTGTAGGTACTGTAACTGATGTGAGCCCAATAACCGTGAATGTAGGTGGAAATACTATCACATCCAGTGTAGCAAATGCAAGTACCACACCTGCGATTTCATTAACGCTTCCTTTAGCAGCATTATCAGGTACAACAGCAGGTTTATTAAGCAATAACGACTATACAAATATTAATTCATCAATTGCTTCAAATACATCAAGTATTACATCTGAGATTACAAGAGCGATAAGTGCTGAAAATAATTTAAGTACAAGAATTAATTCCAATACATCAAGTATTACATCTGAGATTACAAGAGCGACGAATGCCGAGAATGGATTAGATACTAGGGTAGCTTCAAATACTTCAAGCATTACTGCAAGCAATGCAGATATATTATTGCGAGCAACCATTGCATCTCCATCATTTACTGGAACACCAACTGCACCTATACCATTGGATGCTAGTGTTCCAAATCAAATAGCAACTACTGGATTTGTTAATGCTTCAATTGGTACTTCAGCTACACCCGATGCTAGTAGAAATACAAAAGGAAAGCTTCAGTTAACTGGAGATTTAGGAGGCACTGCTGATATTCCTTTAGTTAATAAAATAGGAGGTAAGTCTATTGTCTTGGGTGGCGACTATATAACAGCAGGTAATTATACAACTACAATCACTGCAACAGGTACAACAAATATAACACTCCCAACCAGCGGAACTATTGCCACTATAAGTGGAACAGAATCACTTACTAATAAAACAATTAACGGAGTAAGACCTACATCATTGTCAAATGGTTTTAGTATTGAGGGTGGAACTAATACTAATACTATATTAACAGTAATTGGAGATGTAACTGTTGGTGGCGTTAACTCAGGGGATCAATTAATTACATTAACAGCAGATGTGAGTGGAAGTGGTACAGGAACTTTTCCTACTACTGTTAATGCTGTTGGAGGGGTAAGTTCATCAACAATTAGAACACTACCTACATTGATTGCTTCAAATACCAATAGCATCACAGCAGAGATTACTAGAGCTACGAATGCTGAAAATGCTTTAGATACAAGAGTTACCTCAAATACCAATAGTATTACAGCAGAGATTACTAGAGCTACGAATGCTGAAAATGCTTTAGATACAAGAGTGACCTCGAATACCAATAGTATCACAGCAGAGATTACTAGAGCTACGAATGCTGAAAATGATTTAGATACAAGAGTGACCTCAAATACCAATAGTATCACAGCAGAGATTACCAGAGCTACGAATGCTGAAAATTCTTTAGATACAAGAGTGACCTCAAATACCAATAGTATCACAGCAGAGATTACCAGAGCTAGGAATGCTGAGAATGCTTTAGATACAAGAGTTAGCTCAAATACAAATAGTATTACAGCAGAGATTACCAGAGCTACTTATGCTGAAAATGCTTTAGATACAAGAGTTAGCTCAAATACAAATAGTATTACAGCAGAGATTACCAGAGCTACTAATATAGAAAGTGATTTAAGTTCAAGAATTGGATCTAATACTTTAAGTATAACTAGTAACACAAATTCAATAAATGCGAATACAGCGAGTATTTCAAGTAATACCAATTCCATAACTTCAAATACGACTAGTATAATAAGTAATACGAACTCTATTACTGCGAACACGGCTAGTATTACAAGTAATACAAATTCTATAACCGCGAATACGGCTAGTATAATAAGTAATACGAACTCAATTACTGCGAATACAGCTAGTATCAATAGCAATACATCAAGTATCACTACTGAAATTACCAGAGCAACAAATGCAGAAAGTGATTTAAGTTCAAGAATTGGATCTAATACTTTAAGTATAACTAGTAACACAAATTCAATAACCGCTAATACGGCTAGTATAATAAGTAATACGAACTCTATTACTGCTAATACGGCTAGTATAATAAGTAATACGAACTCTATTACTGCTAATACGGCAAGTATTACAAGTAATACAAATTCCATAACCGCGAATACGGCTAGTATCAATAGCAATACATCAAGTATCACTACTGAAATTACCAGAGCT
>Ga0209829_10003297_pt1 | contig 11798 bp, 12 predicted proteins | sample C_140205_EF_Meta_FD_187311 | JGI IMG/M metagenome (GOLD analysis project Ga0209829, IMG submission 187311) | Freshwater microbial communities from Lake Croche, Canada to study carbon cycling - C_140205_EF_MetaG (SPAdes) (version 2) | ecosystem: Environmental > Aquatic > Freshwater > Lake... | reverse complement strand
AAAATAGAATTAATTATATAAAATTATATAAATTTATATTTATACTTTATACAACATATATTTTATATATTTATTATACATCATATATATTAATATATTATAATGGCGTTGGTTGTTGCGAGTTTATTACAAAGGGATGCGGTATTGCGCTCTATTGGTGCTACAAATTCAAAAATATATGAAATTTTATCGGAATACATGTGTGGAGAGATGTACATTAAATCAAAAATAGAAAAGTTGGATATTATTTATAAATTAGAAGTAATTGAAAGTTATATTTCGGAAATACCAGAAACGGTTCATGAAAAAGCAAGCATACACAAAGCGTTGACGGGTATTCACGACATGTGCACGAAATTGCATAATGAACTGGATGCGATTTTAAAAAAGATAAAGACACACAATGAAAAATATTTTTATTATTTGAGGACATTTGATATTTCATCGGATTTATTGAACCTTGAAACCCATGTATATAATTTAAATCACAGGTTCAAAATGTTTTTAGGGTTAATGAATGCAAACATATCTATAACAACACATAACAACACAACAAGTGAAACAATAAAATAAAATAAATAATAATTATGATAATTTATATAAATATATATGCGGATATATTACACACGTATATATATTTATAATTATTTTTATTCCACTTGTATGACAAATCAGCCCGAAACTACGACACATGACCAAGGTGGCGGCGGCGCCAACATCGCAGAAGCTCTGAACATGGTTACAGCGTTGTATAATAAATACGCGAATTTACCAAATGTTCAACAAAAGTTGATTCATCACATTATGGATGCGTTGCCGACAATCCTTGAAAATACTGTTCAACAGTGTAAACAGAGAGAAGAGAGAAAAAAATCATTAGAAGAAAAATCAGATGAATTTATTGAAGAATTTCTTGCAAAAACACGATATTTTTATCATTTAGGCACAGAGTTATTTTTTATTTATTCTGACGATAAAACATATGAAGTTATAAAAGAAGACAACATTCAACATTCTATTTTAACAACGATTACGGCTAGTCACAAAGACTTGTTGCCGTGGAAATATAAAATAAAAATACAAATTATAAAACGAATTCGAGAGAATAATAATATACTGAAATCAATACCTGAATCAGAAACTATTCAAAATGTTATACGGTTATTCACGCCCGCATTGTTTAACAATAAAGATACAGTGAAATACTTTCTTACAGTCGTCGGGGACATTTTACATAAAAAAAATTCACTTCATTATTTTATAAACTCAAAAACTTTTATTCCTTTTATTAAAGAATTAAATCAGGAGTGTTATAAGTATTATGGGATTAATTTATTAACGCATTTTAAGTTCAAATATTATGAACACGCAAATGAAGATTGTCGACTTATAAATGTGTGCGAACTGTCGAATGCTTACAATGATTATTTCAAATCACATATTATTCCTCACATTATTGATTTATTTTGTGTTGCATCTCATTACTCAACACGATATGTATCTGCCGATTTGTTTTTGGATAAGTATTGCAACGACTATTCGGTAATAAATCATGCCCTGTATTTAAAAAATAATACCAATCTTGAAATCGTTGCGAGATTCATCAATGCGACTACAGAAGAGTGTCCTGGTTATAATATAACGTGTAAAAATATGTCATATTTGTGGAAAATATTTATTGAAGAAGAGAATATTCCGAATATCTTTTTTAACCATTCTCTCCAACAACTGTTATCAACACATTGTGAAAATTTGAACTTGGATATTGACACACTGCAGTTGCCAGATGATGTTGAAAAGACGGTTATAAAAAATAGAACAAGTAAACATTTGCCATTTGTCTGCAGTTTCATGTCATTTTGGAATACTTATATTGTAGATTTAAACAATTCAGAAAATCAAGAAGAAGAAGAAGAATATGAATTAGAATTGGATGAACTGTTGTCATTGTTCAACAAATCAATTAAGCGGTCTGCGACGACGCTGTTGCACAATAACGTGTCGGATAAAATGTTACTGGGTCTCATAAAACATTTTTACCCGGACATTATTATAGAAGATGATAAGTATTTGATTCACGTGGGATGCAGGTCGAGCATTTGGAATAAAAGAGGGGAAATTGAAGAATTTATACAAAAATATAAAGAGTCGAAAATGGAGAGCATCAACGCAAATGCGACAAGTCAGTCAAGTCAATCATTATACGCAATTTATCAATGTTATTGCAAATACGCGTTTGATAAGGAATATAATATCATTAGCAAACGATGGTTTGAAAAGTATTTCATGTCAGTTTACAATTCATATTTGATTGATACTGAAATCAATGCGAATATAATTGTTTCGCCAAAATGGTTTAGTATTTAATTATTTCGCACAATATATTTATATATTTGTATATTTATATAAGTATTATATTTATTACACGTTCGTTTAGTAATGAGTGAAGCAGGTGAAGCAGGAACAAGAGAGTTAGAAAGCATAGAAATGAATCTGAAAAATAAACTAAATAGTTCGATAAAAAATCATTTGATAAAAAATAAAGATTTTAAAAAATGTTTGGCAATTGATGATGATAAAAAAACAGCAATTGTATATAGAATCGCAATAAATAAAAAACATTATTATATACGTTTTTCAACACCACCCGTTTTGACAGAAGTGTCAGCATTTACAAGGTCAAACCCTGCTGAAGTTTACACAAGTCTTAAAGAGAGAGCTAAAGTAAATGATGAGAGAGAATATAATTTTGTAATGTTTTTATTTTTATTAAAATTGAGAGAAACAGAAACGACAGAAATGGTGGAACCGCCAATAAGGGATGATGTTAGTTTATTTGACAAACAAGACAGACAAACATCTTTCGATTCATTCAAACTAAGTTATCCCGATGAAAAAATTAATATTAGAGATGATGTAATATTAGAAGTTCCCCAAGTTGTAGTGTGTAGAGATTTATTAACATTCGAACAATATGTTGCAAAACCAAAAAAAGATTCATCATGCGCAATGATGGGTGGTAAAACTAAAAGAAAATCAAAGAAACGAATGGTAAAAAGAAAATCAAAGAAAAGAATGATACAAAGAAAATCAAAGAAACAAATGATAAAAAGAAATTAACAATATTGTTTTATTTATTATTTAGTTATTATTCTCTCTTCTCTCTTATTATAACTTATAAAAATATAAATATAATTTTTTATCCATGGGACATGCTGTCGTCATGTCCCTAACAATCCACATGACCACATAGGATGGGTTCTAGGGGCGTAATGCTTGGCACCTTGGTTCCCCTATTATTTTCCGTCGGTTTTGTAAACAGGTGCGCTTGACTTGGCGGCATCTGCAGATGTCTGCGCATTCTTTTTATCTGCCAAAAATTGAGCAGCGGCTGCACGCGCTTGTTTGGGTGTTTGCACACATGGAACTGTCAGCATGTAGTTGTAACTAATTGATGTGATAAGAATTCCGGTCAACAAATACCAAATAAAATAAGAAACAAGGTTTTTCAGCATAATATACTTTTTAAGTTCGTAAAAATATTCATTGTCCGGAGTTTTATTACCATCATCAATATCAATTTTTTGAAAGTCTGTTTTAAATAACTTCACATCAACGCTTTTGTTCCAAAAGTTCAAAACATTTTCATTATTGAGCGTGTTGATAATTGTAGAAGGGTCGCTAAGTATATTTTGAATTACTTTTAATGCATCTTTACTTGGTGGGGTTCCAACATTTAGCAATTTTTCTGTAAAAAGTGATGATACACCGACAATGCTTGCGACAGCATAGCCAATTGTATTTGAAAATGCGGCAAGCCAACCAGGAAACATTGTCAGTAACAAGTTGAGTAATCCGAAAATAAGAACCCATGGAATAATTGTCGCAATGGCTGCAGTTCCAACATTTGAAGGACTGTTGCACATTTGTTTGGCTAAATATATATTCAAAATAAATTGACTGACAAGTATTAAAATGAAATAAATAACAAATAAAGCGGTTGACCTTTCGGGCATCATATACTTCATGGTAAAATATACGGCGGTAAGTCCAATGTAGACAAAAATTGACGTGGCTGGGTCAACTACTTGAGCAGCCGAAGCGGTTGCGGCTGCAGGTTGTGCTGTCGATGCTGTCGATGTTGTCGATGCTGTCGATGCTGTCGATGCGGGTTGTGTTGAAGACATTTTTCCTAACTATTTAGTAATAATTTATTTTAATATTTGTATTATCAATATATTAAATTTTATATTAATTAATGTGTATAAAATTAATATGAAATTATCTATCATGTTTTATAGAATTAAGAATTAGAATATAGGTAAATATACCACACACACACAGACACACAAGTAAAGTGAATATGAACTTTTTTAGAATGGGTCACGGTCCAGGTCAAGATGACAAACCATTTTTGACCGAACCCGGAGTTAAATCATTTATTAATGGTGTGTTGAAAGGTTGTCACCAAATAAAGTCACATCACTATAACACTGTATTCAATGTATCAATGTTTGCATTATTTTCCATACTTTTAGGGGGGATTTTATATTTTAAATATAAAGGAAAGCTTACTCCTGAAGAAAAGGAAAGAAAAAAACAACAAGAAAAACAATATATTTTAACAAAATTAAATAATGTATCTGCAACAATAAAAATGGACCGACAAAAAGGTGGAGTAACACACGCAAATTTAATAACAGATTTACCTTCATGGTAAGGGACGTGTCGTCCCTTATAATCCCTTGCCTTCATGGTAAACAATCGCAATCGAATGAATGAACGACAACGATTACGACCAGTCGATTTCAATAAACATTTTTTTTACTTGATTGTAACTGTATCCATGAGGAAAATGTATTTTTTCAACACAATTGATTTTACTATCAGGGAATGCGCATTGAAGTTCACTCATCAAATCGTCAATGAATTGTTGTCGCATTTTGGGTTTTTCATTTGCATCATTCGTGAATTTAAAAATCAAGTCTTGATATTCAACAATTGTTAGCTGTGATTGTGACTGGTATACAAAACCATTCATCGTTTGGTGAACCCACTCTTCTTCAAAAGGAATGCAAAATTTAAATGCAGACTCAATACAGGAGTCTGTGTGTGCATATGTGCGACCACTTGCTTTATCAATGACCCCGCTGGATATTAAATTTACAACTCTATATAATTCTCTATTTTTAGGATAATTTTTAAGATATTCTTTTGTCATTGGTTTAATAACAGTTTCCATTTTTTTCATTTATTAATTTTATTTTATTTTATTTAATTTTGGTATATAAACAAACATAAACATCTTTAAATTATTTTCACAATTTTTAATTATAGTTATAATATAATTATATAATATAATTAATAGTTACAAGATTATATTATGAGCAGTGAACCAGAAGAATCAAATGATGAAAAAATTACAAGTTATTTTAGACTGAAACAAGATTATTTTGAAGAAAGAAAAAAAATAATTAATAAGTTGTATAAAAAAACGAAATTTATAGAATCAACAAATGAAAAAAAACGACTTGCAATAAAGGGTGATATTTTAGAGTCGGATGTTATAAAATCTATTTTATTAAAAATGCAAAAAATAAAAAAAAGTCGTGGATTCAAAATGGGAAATACACATAATCTTCAAGATTTATTAGAATCACAGTTTAAAAAAGTGGAAGAAATGAAGGAACATATTATAAATTTGAAATTGGATTTATTATTTAATTATAAATCTGAACATGATGCTCTTGCCGAAATTACCTTGAAAATTCCTGAATTTAATAGACAACTTGAAATATATAAAAAATATGTTTCTGATTATGAAAATGTTGTAAATAACCAAGAGCGGCGTGTTCAGTTGCATCGCATTCGTGATGATATTCAAACTATTTTAATGAATATTGAAAAACAGCAAGAAATTATGAATCAAACACCAGACCCTTTGAAAAAGCTCGAAATTATTCACAACATTCTTGAAACATATCAAACATCACTTCAATTTAATCCTGATTATCAAGAAGAAGATGAAGAAGAAGAAGATGAAGAAGAGGGTAGAAGAGAAGAATTAAGACGAAAAAAAGAGACTGAAACTACAAAACAAATGAAAATAAAGTATGCTGATTGTTCATTGTATAAAGTTCACCCGGATGATGATGAAATTTATCTTATACAAATTCCTTACACCATTTCACAATTGGAAGTTGTTATAAAAAAATAATGGTAATCTAATGTAAAATGAAATTATTTTTTCATGATTTCTTCAAACGAATTATTTATTCTAGATAATAAACCTTGCATCTCACGGGCAAAATGTTTCGACAGTCATAATTTCTGAATGATGTCTTGTCGAATTCAAAAATGCTGAATCCTGTTGACATTCCGTTAAACCCCGCATCGTATGGAGCACCATAGTCCAGAATTTTACCCAGTTTGATTGGGTTACCTGTTTTTGAATCAGTCCGATAAAATATTCTCTCTTTAGAATGTTTTGTAAATTCATACTCGGGTCCAATTGTTGTTCCCGGTGTTTGTTTCACACCGCGGTAATAAACCACGCTGTATGGACATTCGCGGTTGAACTTGTGCTTTGAAAATTTACACTCTCCATCTCCCCATCCGTTTATGCCGGCATTATAAGCATATTGATTGAATTCAAATGTTCCCAACTCAAAATTGCGCCCAAGAGACAATATATCAGTATAATAAACTGTGGTTGGATTAGATTTGAAATCGTGGTCTTCGTGGATATATATTTTATCATCGGTTTGGGTTTTGGATTCATCAATTTCAGCTTGAGCGGCAGCGGAAGTCATGTTTTTGACTTTTTTTAAAAATGAGTATTTATATATTTAGATTTTCAATTTTATATAATTGTTAATTATTATTATATAATAAATAATTAATTAATAATAATTAAATTATTATAGTATAGTGACAACAAATAATAATAATAATAATGACAACAACAACTCCAAAAATAAATAATCCACAAAATTTTAGAACTTCAAATACTTTAACGACAACGCGAAAGCCGCATTATGCAACCAAGGTGAATAATGCATTCAACGTGATTCCGGGCATGCATCGTCCAAATGCAAATAATGTTCCATCCAATATAAATCAGGATGATTTTATAGGACCGAATTTTAAAGCGCGCCCGTTGAAGCATTGGCGGAGACAGCTGGTTCCCACAAATCCGTCAACAGACAACTCTAGCCAAAAACGAATGGCAACGGTGAATTTGATGGATGCGCCGGGGTTAAGCATCTACAAAACAAATGCAGAATCCTGCGAATGCATTGAAACGGGTGGGAATGCATTTCAAATTGCACATGCATACGTGGAAAACAATTTTGATAAAGGAGATAAAATTCAAAATAATGGTGCAATATCTGTTCCAACCCAATATATCAGCACTCCAATTATTGAGGAAATATTTCTCAACATTCCGGGGGCTGCAACCATTTACGACATTATTTATCATGATGATGAACCAACAGTTCCGGATATTTGGTATGTTGACCCAATTACTTCGATTGCTCCACCGATTCCGGACCAAGAAGACGAAGTAGTCGTCGATACAAGTTATGAAATAATTACCAGCGTTTATGATACGGCGTGCATTGCATGCAATCCCGAAAACAATCGAATTAGGTCGGGCATTTGCACGCTGAGCCAGTCCTATTATGAAACCACATCCGGCTATTTACAGTCCAGATGCAGAACTGCAGCTCAACGACTGTCGACAACAAAAAAAGCGGGTTGCGTGTATTATCCAAGTGTAAATGATAATATTCCGTTTGAATTTTTATACCCGACAAACGAACCGAATGGTCCCCAAGTTTATCAGTCTAAAAATTGTTCAAATCCTAAAACATATAACAACAACGCGCTCAATCAACCCGCCAACAGCTATTGTAGTACAATTTATAAGCCAAATAACACGCAATTTGCGTGCCAGGGTGCCGTTTCTGGAAGCACGCGCCTTCAAAAATTGAAAGCAGACACCATTACGAGTAACGGATTTTCATTTTATTCGGCATATGGAGCAACAATGGCAAATGCCGGCAATTTTCAAGGAACAAATACGTCAAGTAACTACTATGTAAAAAATAGAAATTATCCGCTCGACGGTTTTATACACTTGAATAGATATCGCGAAAATAAACAGCTGGCATGCTGTGATTTTGTTTTTTGAATATTCAAATATTAAATATCATACACTTTTACTTCTTTATCATCTTCGAGTAAACTGAATCTGAGTTTGTATGAAAGGATATTGTCTAATATGCTGCTCGAATTTCCACCGTTGTTTATACTTTGTGCATCTTCGGTTGAAGACCCACCTTTAATAAATGTGACGTTTGATATTGTTCCAATGGGTCCACTTCCACTACTACCTGCTGGGTCATTATGGCCAACCAGAAGTTGAATGTTGTTATTAGTAAAATAATTCATGGATGCGTCATTGAAAAATGACACGCACATATTATTATCACACGCATTTCCTTTGTCCTTGCTTAATGAAGCATTCAAAATGATTGTATTGTTCAACATGCCGTTAATAAATACATCTAAAGCGCGATTTTTATAAGCGAACCCACTATCTGTATTATATATCGGCTGATTATTTCCTGAAGAGTCTTTATAATATTCATTTTCATCTTCATTGTAGTCATCATTGCCATTATAGTTCAAAATTACATTTATTGGTTCATTTATTGGCAACGTAGACGATGTTATTTGATATGTTGCATTTCGTTGTAATAAAGTTGACGAAATAGCTAATTTACAAGTTGCATCAATGTATAAATTTAATATCTGAGTTAGTGGAGTTGCATTTGTGTTATTCAGCGTCAATATATTAAAACTTGCATCGACCGTTGTTGGCGGCACCCATGAAGTTATATTTAACCATAGAGATATTGCAAATGCGCCTCTTTCTAAAACTTTACCAGATTCAATGGGAATTGGAATGATGGGACCTGAGCTCAAAATGGGCTGTGAAGATGTTGTTAGCGCAATGGTTTGTTTTTGTTGCATGTAAAATGAAACTAAAATATAAACAACTAGAATGAATATTACAAGTAAAATAATATAAAATATGTCTATTTCTTTTCCATAAAATAACATTTTGTTTTGTTTTAAATTTTGTATATAATATAATTATAATTATAATTTAATTATGATTATAATTAATCTGACCCCTCTTTCAAAGTAAATAACCTCCTTACATCACATAGATTACAAACAAAAGGAGGGGTCAGAGGGGAACCTTGGTTCCCCTGGCAATTAAATGTCAAGCTTAGACAACTCCACATTATCTTTTACAAAAGCGAATCGAACCTTGTATTTATTAAAAAAATCTGAAACAGAACTTCCGCCACCGCTTCCATATCCGCTAGAATAAGTGTTCCAAACGTCTTGCGGCCCGAGTGGATAATTTGTAAATGTTGCAAAAATAAAACCAGTAAAACTACTGGGACCACCCACGTCAACGGACCCTGCATTTAATTGAAATGGATTATCTAAAGCAGTTGTTTGAACAAGTTTTCCATTGATATAAATGTCCAAGGAGTTTCCATTATTTACATTTGCAGTAATCAATGCCCAAGTTTGAAGTGGTATATTTTGTATAACTGGTATAATTTTACCTCCAACTGTCGCATGTAAACCATTATCCGAATCTCCTAAACTTAAATTAAAGTAGTTCGCACTTTTCGGGTCTGATGTGGTTATAATTGGTTTGACACTTCCACTGGTCGTCCAACTGCTAACATAAATCCAAACGGAAAATGCAAATGAGTTAGAGGAAGTAACTGTTAATTGGCTTTTAGTTGTTGCTGCTTGTTGAGTAACGGATGTGGTTGATGATGAAGAAGACAACATTGTCCAAACAAAATAAATAATAATAATTAAAAGTATAATGATAATAATCGTTGTAAAAGAAAAATCCATTATTGTATTATGATATATGAATAAAATGAGCTATATAATGTGTATTAGATTATTATTATTATAATTTTAATATTTTTAATAATAATATTTTTAATAATAATATTTTTGATATTTCTAAATTAAATGAATTATGAATGAATTAAAAGTTTGGAGTTAGTGGCGGGTTTAGATATTTATGACTATTGTATATCCACGAAATTCCATCACTTCCTAAAACATTTCGATAATAAACTACATTGCATGCTTGGCCATATATTCCTGATGTACTTCCTACAGTCAAGCTTGTTGGAAGCGTGGGAATGACATTTGGCACTGAAGTTTCTAAATGATTATTTAGAAACACGTCCATTATACCAGTATTATTAAAATTTATAAATAAATGATTCCATCTCTGCAAAGGAATTTGGCTTTTTGGTTGAGATGATTGTGGGATTGTTGCACCATTAACCACAATGTTTAATAAATTGTTACTTGCATCATAATTTATGGTTGGAGATTTTGAAAAATCTAATATACTTACACCACCTGGAGTTGTATAATTATTATTTGTATTTAGTGGTTCTGGATGAATATAAAACCATGCAGATATTCCATAGTTATAAGTTTGCTTACCATTTTTAGTGTTGTCTGCAAGTGACGGTGTCAAAGATTTTGTCTCGACATTATTTGAATCTGTGGTGGTTACTTGTAACGGCGGGTTGCTTGTTACATTCAAAGGTAACACGCTGTCCAAAATTACCTCTCCATTGTGATTAATGACTGCATCAAATGCTTTTGGAAGAATAAATAGTAATGCAATCAGTATAATTTCAATAATAAAAATAATAACATATGTCCATTGTTTTTGTGCTAATTTTAATTCTGTCTTGAAAAAGTCAACAGTATCTAAAAACAAACAAGGTATATAAATAAGCATTTTAAAAAGCAAACTGGACCAGGATGGCGGTCCGGAAATATAACCTGGTGCTTCCGCGCCAATGAATTTGATAACCATGGCAAAAATGCCAACAAGTATTGCGATGTTTATAGCAAATAATACCGTGTTTGCAATAATTGGAACATTATTATAAACGTGCAAAATTGCAAGAATTATTCCTATAACAATTCCGATTAGTATCGTATATTTCAAAAATGATATTATAAAAGGCACAAATGCTTCAAATCCCATCACAAGCAATGATAAAAGTGCAAATCCGATGAATAAAAATATGCATAGGAATATCGATTTATTATCAGATACAACTTGGTACGGTTGTTTTGTATAAATGTATACAACTAGAGCTAAATACATTAGGAAAATAATGAGCATTGACTTGGAGACAAGTTGCATCAAAAATCCCTTTACAAAATAGCTGCATAAAAAGCTGGTTATTTTTGTGAGTGAGTTCCACGCATCTGTTATGGATGACACTGACATTCCGCTAAAAAAATTATTTACCGATTCGTTTATATTCACACCTTTTACAATGAAAATGTAAAGTAAATGAAGTAGTAACAGTCCGACAATTACAGACATGATAATGCCTGCAAGTTTGTTTACAAAAAAAAGCAAACCAGATATGGATGCCAATAAAAATATGATGACATAAATGGTTGACATGTTTATGACAAAACGTAACATGGCTGCAAATGCAAATATCAAAATGAGTAAGACTGGAAACAACCACTGGTTTTTAATGAAATTGTGAATTAAACCATATGAAATTCCACTTATTATTAAAATAATAATTAAGATTACAACGTATGTGTATTTATTTTGTGAAATATTTTGTATAATTTGTAAATTTCTAAAAGATTGCATTGTTTTTTGTTTTTGTTTTTATTAATTTTTTTTTACTTGT
>Ga0209829_10003296_pt1 | contig 11807 bp, 7 predicted proteins | sample C_140205_EF_Meta_FD_187311 | JGI IMG/M metagenome (GOLD analysis project Ga0209829, IMG submission 187311) | Freshwater microbial communities from Lake Croche, Canada to study carbon cycling - C_140205_EF_MetaG (SPAdes) (version 2) | ecosystem: Environmental > Aquatic > Freshwater > Lake... | reverse complement strand
TCTTGTGGTGACAAGATCTCCATCGTGTCTCTTGTGGTGACAAGATCTCCATCGTGTCTCTTGTGGTGACAAGATCTCCATCTTGTCTCTTCTGCAAGTTACAAACTTGCAGCCACATGGGAACACTTGCAGCCACGGGTTGAAAACTTGCACCCACAATTCAAAACAACCCTCGCTCGTTCCCATCTTCCTCTCCCCTCCTCCTCCTCTTGTGGCGACAAGATTTCATCTTGTCTCTTGTCGAATCAGCAAGTTGAAAACTTGCTGCCACAATTCACATTTTCCCTCCGCACCTCTCTTTGTGGCGACAAGATCTCCATCGTGTCTCTTCTGCAAGTTACAAACTTGCAGCCACATGGGAAAACTTGCACCCACGGGTTAAACACTTGCACCCACGGGTTAGAAACTTGCAGCCACATGGGAACACTTGCACCCACACAAGCCTTCGAACGCAGCTCTTTTCGGACTCATTCAGGCCTGTGCCATGCCTCCCGAAACCTCGCGGCTCGGGTGAGCGCCCACCACAACCACTCTTGACCGCTAGCGGCACGGCCACGGCCACGGCCGCGAGGATCAGGAGGAGACGGAGTGGACAGCGTATGAAGTCGCAGGTGCATTCGCCGACTGGTGGCGGCTGGAGAACTGAGGATGTCGACACGGGGTCGGAGTTGCAAGCCATGGACTGCACGGGCTGGCTGCCGCCAGGAAGTCGACGAGCGCCTCGTGTGACGGCGTCACCACCAGATACACCGCCAGCGACAAAACCGCCAGATCACGCGGCGAATGGCTGGGCGACAGGAGCCACCAGCCGATCCCGAGGGCGGTCCAGGTGGGGATCAGGAGCGGCAGCGCCGCGACGTGGACGGCCACCACGCCACGGACGAGCGTAGCCATGCCGCCGGCGGGCGGACTCTCACCCGCGGCGGGCGGACTGATCACCGCCATCAGCGGCCGCATCTCCCGCCACGCATGCCAGCAGAGAAAGTAGAGTCCGATCGCAAACAGCGGGTCGGCGGCCACTCCCAGCAGGCCGATGACCAGGAGATCGATCAGCGTCTCGGCCGACCGCCCTGTCGCCCCCGGCAGTCGACGGCTGGCGACTTCTTCGCTGGCCAGCGCCGTCAGGCCCGCTGCCGTCAGGCAAACACCCGTCGCCCGCACCGTCTCTGGCGCAAACGCGAGCGGCATGCCTGCCGCCGCCCCGCCCACCAGCCCGACCAGATCGCTGACGACGGCCGACGTCTCGGCTGGCCACACCGCCAACGGCACACCCAGCACACTCGCTCCGCGGGCCACTGCCGCCAATGCCAGCCACGGCCAGCCCGCGGGCACGGGTGGCGACTGGCCATGCGCATGAGACAGGCCGAAGTGCCAGATGCTCAAGGCGGCGAAGAGCACCACCATCGGTCGCGGTGCGACCGCGAATGCCAGCATCACGGCCGCCATCAGGGCCGCATACACGGCAAAAAGCCGCAGCGTTGCCGGCCAGCCGCAGAGCCGCCGTGACACGGCAAGATCGGCCGCCCCGTGCGGCAGCCCGACCACGACCAGCGCGATCAGCCACGGCGCAGCTGCCACCCGCGCCGACCACGCGGGCCCGAACAGAAACGCCGCCGCCGCCGCGGCCACAAGGACCGCCAGCGGCGCGACGCGAAACGACACGTGCCCGTGGTTCACGGCGTTCTGCCTTTCTCTACACCCGAGGCCGCGACTCGGAGTGCATGTGGCTCATCGCCTGGATGCCATGGTAGGCGACCAGCCCGAAGCCAACCTTGTTGATCACGTCGGCAACGTTGTAAACGATCTCACGCAGCTCTCCGTACCCGGAGCGGGCCATCAGGAAGCCGATCGGATAGATAGCCCAGCCGACGAGCACGAACAGCCGCATCGTTTCGAGCGCCCTGGCCAGAGGCGCGGGAGCATCTGCGATTGCCGTCCCGAGTTGCGCGTAGAGCACGCCCACGATGAGCAGTTCGAAGACGCACGACACGAGGAAAAACGTCCACCACTTCTCAGAGTTGACCGGCGACGTCTCGGCGATGAAGGCTGTCACGATCATGGCCACGTCGAGCACCACGAGCTGAAGGAAAAACTTCGTGCCCCGATCCCCCATCCGCAGCAGGAGCGGAAACTTGATGAGCAGCAGCGGGGTCGTGAAGAGCCAGTCGACATACCGCAAGGCAGTGGGGAACTGGCCGCCCGACTCCTGGTAGACATGCGTCATCTTGAAATAGTGGAAGCAGGCGATCGCACAGATCAGACCGGCCACCACCATGGTGCTGCGATACACCGGATCGACGGAGTCGCGGAGCAGGAAAAAATAGAGGGCGCCGGCGCCCATGGCCACCGTGCCGGCAAAAAAGAGGTAGAGCGTGATCGACTGGAGCGGGGCATTTTTTGCGAAATCCATCGACAGTGCGTTGGCATGCTCGGTGAGAGCCGCCACCTGAGCCAAAAGGGGGAACATACGAGCCTCCGTAGGTTGCGCGCCGCCATACCAAGGGTCGCATCATGCGAAGCTGTGCGTGGAGGCACTGGCTATATGGAAGGCGAGCACGCCTTCCATAACAGAGCGAATCGGTGACACGGAACATGCCGCTCACCACACGAAGTAATACTCACCCGACGAAAGAACAATAGACGCCGGTGACCACAAGGCAAACCGAGCCGGACACGGTCTGCCGTTCAGGCACTGCCGCCACTGGACTCTGCCCGATCACGTGCCTGTGCTGCAATGTCGAGGTTCACGAGCCTGCTCCACGCCGCAAGCAGCGACTGGTAGATCGTGCTCGGTCGGCCGGCGCCCACCGGTCGACCACTGAAGCGGGAACCGGGGAGGATGCAGTTGGGCGAGGTCCTGAGCAGGATCTCATCGGCACTGGCAAGATCGGCTTCAGTGAGCGACCGGCTCTGCCAGGCGAGGCTCAGAGATTCCTCCAGGCGTTCCGCACACCGCAGGCTCACCCCCACCAGTCCATCGGCTGGCGGAGGCGTGAGGATCGTGCCATCGCGAGCGATCGCGATGTTTGCCGTCGACGTTTCGCTGACTCGGCCATCGAGATGGCAGATGACTCTTCTCCACGCTTGCGTTTTGCCGCGGAAGTGCCGCATACTGTCATCACACTTCTGGAGGCTCTTCCTGTGATTTTCGATCCCTCGATGGCAAACAACGACGCAGTCCCCCACGCGGCCGGGCCGCTCTCCCGCCGCGGCTTCGTCGCGGGCAGCGCTGCGGCCGCCGCAACATCCGCCGTGCTCGCCGACCCGATCGCCCGCACGGCCCACGCCGCCGGCAGCGACCGACTGAAGGTCGGCCTCGTCGGCTGCGGCGGACGCGGCACGGGTGCCGCGTCCCAGGCGATCTCCGCCGATCCGGGCGTCGTGCTCTGGGCGCTGGCCGATCCGTTCGCAGACCGCGTGCAGGCCGGGGCCAGCCTGCTCGGCCGCACGGTCGAGGAGAAGGCCAAGGACGACGCCTCGTTCAAAACGCGGTTCGACTGCCCTTCCGACCGGCAGTTCACCGGCCTCGATGGCTACAAGAAGCTCGTCGATGCCTGCGACGTGGTCCTGCTGGCGGCCCCCCCGGCCTTCCGGCCGCTTCATCTCAAGGCCGCGGTCGAGGCAGGCAGGCAGATCTTCTGCGAGAAGCCGATGGCCGTCGATGCCGCCGGCCTGCGGAGCCTCCGCGACACGGTGAAGGTTGCCACGGAGAAGCACCTCTCGCTCGTGGCGGGCTTCTGCTGGCGGTATGCGAATCGCGAGCGCGATGTCTACAAACGGATCCACGAGGGGGCGATCGGCCCGGTGCGGTCGGCCTATACGACCTACAACTCCAGCGGCTTCCGTGGCGAGACGCCCCGCAAGGCTGGCTGGAGCGACATGGAATATTGCATTCGCAACTGGCCGTATTACACCTGGCTCTCGGGCGACCACATCGTCGAGCAGGCCGTGCACTCGATCGACCGGCTGTCCTGGGCGATGAACGACGAGATGCCGGTGAGCGTCAATTGCACGGCTGGCCGCGAGGTCCGCCCCGACGCGCCAGCGGGCAACAATATCTTCGACCACTTCACGGCCGCCTTCGAATACGCCGATGGCCGCCGCGGCTTCCATATGTGCCGCCACTTTCCCGGTGCGGCCAACGACAACAGCGACTACATCGTCGGCACAACGGGCACCGCCACGGTCAACGGCCTCCAGAACAAGCAGCAGACCGTGTCCAACGGCGAAACCTGGCAGAGCCAGGCGCCGAAGAACGACATGTATCAGCAGGAGCACGACGAACTCTTCGCCGCCATCCGATCTGGCAAGCCAATCAACGACGGCGAGTCGATGACCAAGAGCACGGCGATGGCGATCATGGCCCGCATGAGCGGCTACACAGGCCAGCCGGTCTCATGGCAGCAACTCTGGGATTCGAAGGAAGATCTCTCCCCTTCGGCATGGGATTTCTCGGCCTCTCCGCCGCCATCCCCGATCGCCGTACCGGGCAAGACGAAGCTCGTGTAATATCGCCGCCTAGAGTCTGTGCCGCCTGGGGCGGCACACCGTGACACAAAAGAGCATCCATGCCCAAGCCCTCTTCCGCCGCCGTTCCATCGTTGCCGATCTACCGTGGCCCGCTGCCGCACCTCACGACGGTGGAACGCATCCCCGTCACCGTCTACGACCAGTCGGGCGACGCCAGCCGGGCCGTGGCCCGTGAGATCGCCGACCTCGTGCAGTCGAGGGCGGCTGCCGGCAAGCACACGGTGCTCGGCCTCGCCACCGGCAGCACGCCCGTGGGCGTCTACGACGAGCTGATCCGAATCCACCGCGAAGAGGGCGTCTCGTTCAAGACGGTCGTGACGTTTAACCTCGATGAATACTGGCCGATGCAGCCCGACGCGTTGCAGAGCTACCGCCGCTTCATGCGGGAGCATCTCTTCGACCACCTCGACATCCCCGCCGCCGCAATTCACATCCCCGACGGCACGCTGCCCCGCGAGCAGGTGGCGGCGGCGTGCGGCCGCTACGAGGAAGTGATCCGCGAGGCGGGCGGCATCGACCTGCAGCTGCTGGGCATCGGCCGCACTGGGCACATCGGCTTCAACGAGCCGGGCAGTTCCGTGGACAGCCGCACGCGACTGATCACGCTCGACAGCGTGACTCGGTCCGACGCCGCCAGCGATTTCTTCGGCGAATGGAACGTGCCGCGGCAGGCTGTCACGATGGGCGTGGGCTCGATCCTCGATGCCCGCCGCATCGTGCTGCTGGCGTTTGGCGAACACAAGGCTGCAGTCGTGCGCCGGGCCGTCGAGGAGCCGCCCTGCCGCCATGTGTCGGCCAGCGCGCTCCAACAGCATGCGGATGCCAGGTTTGTGCTCGACCGGTCAGCGGCGGCGAGGCTCACCCGGTTTGAGTCGCCCTGGCTGGTGGGCCCGCTCGATTCGATGGGGCTGGCCTGGACCGACGCACTCACGCGAAAGGCCGTGATCTGGTTGTCGCTCAAGCTTGAGCGACCGATCCTCAAGCTCACCGATGAAGACTACAACGAGCATGGGCTGCAAGACCTCGTCTCCAACCGCGGCCGGGCCTACGACATCAACATCGAGGTCTTTCGGGCCCTTCAAGACACGATCACCGGCTGGCCGGGCGGCAAACCGGGCCGGCCGCGGCGGGTGCGGAGCATGGCGTCGCGCGCCGGCACATCACAGGCGGGCTCAAGCCGCGCCGATGAATTCCCGAAACGCGTGGTCATCTTCAGCCCGCACCCCGACGACGACGTGATCAGCATGGGGGGCACGTTCATCCGCCTCTGCGAGCAGGGGCACGAGGTGCATGTTGCCTACCAGACCAGCGGTAACATCGCCGTCTGGGACGAGTCGGCCGACCGCCATGTCGACTTCGTGGAGGAATTCTGCAGGGCGTTTGGCGTGGGCTCCAGCACCGCGGGTGATCCGGGCGAGATCGCCGACAAGATTCGCACATTTCTGCGGACGAAGCATGCCGGTGAGGTCGACCCGCCGGAGCTCCAGACGGTCAAGGGACTGATCCGGCGGACGGAGGCCCGGGCCGGCGCCCGCTATTCGGGCGTCAAGCCGGAGCACATCCACTTCCTCGACCTGCCCTTCTATGAGACCGGTCGCGTGCGCAAGAAGCCGATCGGCCCTGACGACATCGCGATCACGGCGCAGTTGCTGCAGCAGGTGAAGCCGCACCAGATCTACGCCGCGGGCGACCTCTCCGATCCGCACGGCACGCACCGAGTCTGTCTCGCCGCCGTGGTCGCGGGGATCGCGACGGTCGCCGACGAAGACTGGGCTCAGGCGTGCGAGTTCTGGCTCTATCGGGGCGCCTGGCAGGAGTGGGAGCCCCACGAGATCGACATGGCGGTGCCGCTCTCGCCTGACGAGGTCAACCGTAAGCGGATGGCGATCTTCAAGCACGAGAGCCAGAAGGACCGAGCCCTCTTTCCAGGCCCCACCGACCCTCGCGAGTTCTGGCAGCGAGCCGAGGATCGCAACCGTGCGACGGCCGAGCTCTACGATCGGCTCGGCCTGCCCGAATACGAGGCGATCGAGGGTTTTGTCCTGCACCTTCCGTAGAAGTTCTCTCTGCCATGCCCCCCACCCACAGCCAGCCATCCCGAGCCAATCGTGCTGGCGTAGCATTGGCTGTGGTCGCGCATCCGGACGACATTGAATTTTACTCGGCCGGCACGCTCCTGTTGCTGCGCGAGGCCGGCTGGGCGATCCACTATCTCACGCTCTCCGGCGGCGACTGCGGCAGCATGACGACCGGCCGCGACGACACACGCCGAATCCGCACGGCGGAGGCTCGCTCGGCCGCCGCCATCCTGGGTGCCGAATTCCATGAGAGCTTCGCTTCGGACATGCTCATCTTCTACGAGGAACACCTGCTGCGCCGCCTGCTGGCGGTGGTGCGGAAAGTGCGGCCGAACATCGTCCTCACGCACTCGTCGGAAGACTACATGGAAGACCACATGAACACGTCCCGGCTGGCCGTGACGGCGGCCTTCGCCCGGGGCATGCCGAATTTCGCCAGCGACCCGCCGAGCGAGCCATACGGCGCCGATGTGACCGTCTATCACGCCATGCCGCACGGCCTCTGCGACGGCTTGCGACGGCCGATTGAGCCCGACCTGTTCATCGACACAACGTCGGTGCACGCGACGAAGCGCCAGGCCTTGGCCGCGCACGCCAGCCAGAAGGAGTGGCTCGACGCCACGCAGGGTATGGAGAGCTATCTGGTGTCCTGCGACGCATTATCGCAAGCTGTGGGGAAGCTGTCAGGCCGCTACGAGCACGCCGAGGGCTGGCGGCGGCACCTGCATCTGGGCTTTTCCGCTCAGGACGACGATCCGCTGGCCCGAGCCCTCGGCAGCCACTGCATTCCAGGCCCAACACCACGCCCGTGAGAGGATCATCATGCCCAGGCCCCTGAGCCGTATCGCGCCCGACTGGTGGGATTACACGACCCTCGACGCCGCCATCATCCGCGATGCAGCGGCTCTCTCGGCCCAGGATCTCGCACAGCTGTCGCGGCCAGGCTTTCGCATCGCCATGTACGACACGCTGGAAGACTTCTACCTGGCCGAGGCACTCGAATACATCACTGCCTGGCGGCAGGCCACGCCCGACGATCCCGTAGGCATCTGCGGGCCGGTCGGGCCGACCGAACAGCTGCCGCTGGTGGCCCGGTTGGTCAACGAGCTGCAACTCGACCTGCGGCACGCCCATTTCTGGGGCATGGATGAGTGGTACGAAAACGGCCGCGAGGTTCCGGTCACACACCCGCTCTCCTTCGAGCGGGCCGATCGTGAACTCTGCTTCAACCGCATCCGCGACGACCTTCGAATGCCGGAGGCCAACCTCCACTTCCCCAAGGCCGACACGGCGGCCTACATCGCCAGCTGGGACAAGGCCCGGTGTGCCGTCATGCAGGGAGGCCAGGGCGACATCAAGCACTGGGCCTTCAACGACCCGCTCCGCCGCGCGGGCGCATTCCAGGCTGCCCCGCCTTCGCCGCAGGAATACAGGGCGTTGGGCACCCGCGTGGTGGAACTGCATCCAATCACTCTCGCGCAAAACGCGCGAACCAGCGGTGGCGGCAACATCGGGATGGTGCCGTTGCAGGCGATCACGGTGGGCCCCCGGGAGACCTGGCGGGCAGAGAAGGTCTCAATCTGGCACGCGGGCATGCATGACAACCCGCTGGGCCAGCGGCTCACGGCCCTGATGATCTCGAAGCAGATCGCCGACTCGAGTGTGCCGATGTCACTGCTGGCCGACCACCCCGACGTGCAGTTCAATTACTACCGTGGCGGCCTAGGCAGTTGTGCCGTGGAGATGCACTAACTGTCCGTGGAAAAGATCATCTCTGACCGAGCGGTCATGCCGAACCTGAAAACAGTTCCACTTTGAAAACCTCCGGTTTTCTCAAGTGCTACGCACTCGCGACCGCCTCGTGCGGTCGTTCCAGCAGTGTTTCCACAGCCTGCTCGCGGGCCACGGGTTGCAAAACCGGCCGGCGCGGGCACGACACATGCCCGCACCGACACCTGCGCCACCTGTTCGCCTACTCGTCGAGCACTGCCACCGTCTCGAAGACCTTGCCTTCGAGCATCTCCAGCGATGCACCGCCGCCGGTCGACACATGGCTCACCCGGTCGGCGTAGCCCAGCTGTTCCACGGCCGCCGCCGAGTCGCCGCCACCGATGATCGTGATCGCGCCCTTGGCCGTTGCCTCGGCCACGGCATCCGCCACCGCCTTCGTGCCGGCGTCGAAGGGGGGCATCTCAAACACGCCCATCGGCCCATTCCACACGACCGTGCCCGCCAAGCGGATGATCGCCGCATACTGCTGCGCCGTCTGTGGTCCGATGTCGAGCCCCTCGAAGCCGTCAGGGATCTCGCCTGCCGTCACGATCCGTTTGGCGGCGGCCGCTGAAAAACCGTCAGCACAGTGCGTGTCGACCGGCAGTACGAGCTTGCCGCCGGCCGTGGCCAGCAGCTCCTTGGCGAGTTCGAGCTTGTCGGGCTCAACAAGCGACTGGCCAATCTTCCCGCCTTGAGCGAGCGAAAAGGTGTATGCCATGGCGCCGCCGATGAGCACGTGGTCGCAGATCGCCAGCAGATTCTTGATGACGGCAATCTTGTCCGACACCTTCTTGCCGCCGAGGATCGCCACGAACGGCCGCTTCGGCTGGGCGATCGCGTCGGACAAATACTGAATCTCCTTCTCGACCAGAAAGCCGACCACAGCCGGCTTGCCACGTGCCTTCATCGCCACGGGCACCGCGTACATGCTCGCCTCGGTGCGGTGGCAGGTGCCGAAAGCGTCGTTGACGAATGCATCGGCCAGCCCTGCCAGGCCGTCCACGTAGGCCTGGTCGTCCCCCTTCTTTTCCCCCTTGTGAAACCGCACGTTTTCCAGCACAAGCACGCCGCCGGCCGGAAGTGCCCGGACCTTCGTATGGGAGTCAGCCCCGCCGGTGTCGCTGGCCAGCGCCACCGACAGCTTGAGCAACTCGCCCAGCCGCTTCGCGACCGGCGCCAGGGAGAACGCCTGCTCGAATCCCTTGCCCGCGGGCCGGCCCAGGTGCGACATGAGGACTGCCTTGCCGCCGCGGTCGATGATCGATCGGATCGTGGGCAGCGCCATGCGGATCCGCCGGTCGTCGGTGATCGTCCCCGAGTCGTCCTGCGGCACATTGAAGTCGACGCGGACGAGGACGGTCTTGCCGGCGGGATCGAGGGCGGCGACGGATTTCTTGGGCATGGGCGGAGGTTCCTGCGGGGTGTCAAAACGGCTGCAGCCGGGCCGTATTCGACAAGACGGCTGCCACAACCGCAACCCTCGGGACGGCGCTCGCCGCAGGTCGGCTTCCTGTCTGCGGAAAAAGTCTTCCAGACACTTGTTCCACCTGACACTCTCCTGTTTTCCGGGGGGCTTCGCACCCGATACCGCGTCATGCGGTCGAGCCATCGTGGACGCTTGAGCGGGCCGAAATTGCCTCGCAGCCCGCGGCGAGCCACAATCGACCGTTATGCAATCCGCCCGTACCAGTCCTGCCGTTCACCCTGCCATTCACCTTGCCTGCGCCATCGGCATGCTCGCCGGCTGCGGCAGGATCGATCAGCTCCCCTGGCAGCCCGACTATGCGTCGGCCGTGGCAAAAGCCCAGGCGGAACACCGCCACATGGTTGTGCTCGTCGCGGCGGACGGGTGCGAGCCGGCCGGGCGGCTCGAGACCGCCACCCTCACCGCCCCGCTGATCCGTGCGGCCCTGCGGGACTACGTCTGGGTGAGATCGGCCATCGACCCGGAACTGCAGCAACCGCTGCAGGCCGCGGACGAGCCCAGCCTCGTCTTCGTCAACCCCTTCACCGGCGGCGTGCTCCACCGCGTCACCGGCTTCAGGCCCGTGGAACTCCTCGCCCGTGAGATCGTGCGGGCGAGCTGGGCCATCGGCCTCACGTTGCCTGAGGAACTCAAGCCTGTGTCGCAGCGAGTCTTCCTCGTGGACGGCCCGCAGGCCACACGGCTCCTGGAGGCCGGCGGTGCCGCAGGGCTCCGGGCGCTGCTGGAGCCGGCTGCGGCGGACGACTCGCGGCCCGCCAACTACCTGGTCGTGCAGGTGTCGCTGCCCAAGGGGCTGGACCCAGATCAGGTGCGCCTGCTGGCAGGAACCGACTGCTTGGTCGGCGTGGACGGCTCGGCAAGCGTGGCCGATCCCGCGCTCGTCGCCGCCCGGATGCCAGATCTGACCGCGACGAGCGCGGAATATCCGTTCCCGGCCACAGGTGTGCTGGTCGTCGAGTGCGCCGTGGCCTCCGGCCCGCTCGTCAATGTGCGGATCACCGCCCCCGGCTGCCTGCTCGTCGATGATCTGATCCGCTTTGAGGAGCCCGCGCCGGGAACGGCCGTGCAGCTACGCACCTACTCACTCCAGCGGCTGGCCGACGCCACGGCCGCCATGCTCACAGGTCGCGTGCTCAGGCCCGACAGCACGCCGGCAGCCGATGCCATCGTACGGATCGCCGACTGCTTCACCAGCGACGCTGCGGCGGTGCCCCTGGTCACGAGAACCGACGCCAGCGGCCGTTTCGTGTTTGCACGGGTGTCGCCAGGCCGGTTTCTCGTGCGGGCCGAGGCTCCCGGAGGCGAATGCGAACAGTTTGTCAGCCTGTCCGCGAACGGCGACACTGTCCGCGACTTCAGGCTTTCGGCAGTCACCACCATCGGCATCCGCTGGGCCCTGCAGACACGCGAACTGGTGCAGGACCTCTCCGGCGCGGGCGTGCAGACAGGCGCCGCCTTCTTCAGCGTCGCCAATAGCCGACTCGCTCTCGCCTCCGGCATGCGAATTCGGAACGCCGCGTTCGGCGACATCATGCTGGCACAAACGCCGCTGACAGACGACGGGCTCATGGCCTCCATGACTGACCAGGCCCGCTCCGCGCTGGCTGCACTGCCGGCAGGCACGCCCATGTGGCATCTCTTCGACGCGGCGTACGCCGCAGATTTTTCCCCGCTCTCGGGGCTGCATCGAGAAGCCCGCACCTTCGACGCCATCCAGCAGGTCCGCGAACACCTGCCCCTGCCCAACCTGGAGTGGGACATCATCGGTGAGGTGCAGCCGCAGGCCATTCTGGCCACGCGGGCGAGCGGCAGCTTCTTCCAGCTCCTCCAAGGCGAGCCGGTGCGCCAAGGGGATGTCTTCACGCTGCGGTGCGCGACCAGCAACTGCTACGCCAAGCTTGAGGTCACCGACGTCACCATCGTCGCCGAGCCAGTGGCGG
>Ga0209829_10003295_pt1 | contig 11810 bp, 10 predicted proteins | sample C_140205_EF_Meta_FD_187311 | JGI IMG/M metagenome (GOLD analysis project Ga0209829, IMG submission 187311) | Freshwater microbial communities from Lake Croche, Canada to study carbon cycling - C_140205_EF_MetaG (SPAdes) (version 2) | ecosystem: Environmental > Aquatic > Freshwater > Lake... | reverse complement strand
CGCATTGCTATCTACCTCTCCGTAGATTTAACTCCGTCACCGGGTTTAACTTTGCCCAAACTCTGCCAAGAATGGCGCATCAATATTCGATAAACCTTACGGCATGAAACGATTTCGATGAAGGGTTTACACAAGAAACGCAGAATTAGCCGTTAAGTACCTTTAAATCTGCGGGCGCTCTTCGTTGACCTATCGCCTACCTTTTAATCCGAATCTCAGAATTAGAATGCTCGAATTGGATGCACAGTTCCACCATTCGTGACGCCATTTATACTGCCATGGAGGTCTTTTTGAATTCCCGAATTGAAGCTCTGATCCCAAAACGGAACGATATCAGGGTCTTCTTGACCACCTAAAGATGAAGACATGTAGTTAAGGTCAATTTTAAAGTTGCGCCATTGGAAGGTTCCAGAACCGTCACACTTCACTTTGGAGTCACCAGTAAGTTGACCATTTGCGTATTTACAAAGTTCGTTAAGTTCATTTTTTGAGGGCAGGAACCAATCCTGCTTTCCTCCACCTACAAATGAATGAGCAAGTTCTGCACCACTTGTCTTGCAACTTGACATGATGGCTTTTGTATTTGCTTTGCCTTCGCCAATCTCATCACTAAGCCTTGCGCCTAGCTTTGCGACTTCAGAAGGCTCGAGAATCGAACACCAAGTGGTCTCTGGATCAATCTTGGAACCAAACCATCCGCCAGGAGCAAACTCTAAATATCTTCCCCAGCTTTGTTGACTCCCGGCATCAAAGAAAACAATTCCGCCTCCTGGTCCAGTACTGCCAATTGGACAAGCACTGTCAACATTGCAAATCTTCCCAGATCCTTTATCTTGCAAAATTTTCCCCGGCGGCGCTGCTTTGGCTGCAGCGTCTGAGTCGCCAATTTTTGTAATTTTTCCACATTCGCGGTGGAAATAAACCCCCTCAGCATCTGCAGGAATTAATATATCTCTCACATTGTTTAGATTTCCAAACCCAACTTTGAAATTGTCGCGTGTTAATTCTTCTTGGCTTACGAGTGCAAACCTACAGCTAAGGTTATTTTCTGCATGATAAATCCCAGGGAAAATATCGGCACCAACAAGGTGACTACTTTCTGGAAGCAATGGACCTTCTTTGAATGTAGGAGGACCAAATCTAACGGGACACTCAGGATTCCAAAGGTGCTCACCTTTCCTTAATTCAAGAATGTTGAGCCCACCAATACGCTCATTATTCAGAGTTTCTATAAAAAAGGAGCAGTCTGCACCTGGTTCGTAACGATAAAGCCCTACTGGAATATCGACTCCACCTACATAACCCTTGGCTCTTTGGTATCCAGATGGTGGCACTACATCACCGTGCATCCTTGGGTAGAGACTTGTTGATTTTGGAGATGGAGATTTTGTAATAGTCTGCTTTGTTTTGGCCTTAGTTTTTTGCAAAACCTTTTCTTTTGACGTTTGTGTGTTTTTTGAAGTTTGTGTACCGACTTGATTTGAAGAAAGAGTTGGGTGGCTGGTAGGAGTTGCTGCGTTTGCTATTCCTGTAGGTATTGAAAGGAGAAGGATGGCTACCGGCAAAACGCGCCCCAACAACTTGCTCTTCATGGGTGTGACCTTTCGTTGATAAGGATGGATAACTAAAGTGTTCACCGCCAAGATTGAACGTTTTTGTGCACCAAATAAGGTTGCATTTACGCCTAATAAACCGAAAAATAGAGTTTTGGTCTCACTGCGCCCCCTCTGGACACCTCCTGTAGCCTTCGGGAATGGTGGGCACAAAGAAGAACGCACGCTCAACCACCGAGGGCGAATTCACCGACTGGCTAGCAATTCATCAAAGAAATCTCATTAAGAGTTCACGAGTCATTTGTTTTGATCGACAAAATGCAGATGATGTCTTGCAGGAAGCGTTGGCTGACATTTATCAGCGTTGGGCCAAAATTCGAGACCATGAAAATTTAGAAGCCTATACGGTGAGAGTGATGGTGAGTAAGCACGCTGATTTACGACGTAAATGGGCGAGAAGGCAATCTGAGTCAGAGACGACTCTGGAGATGGCCGATTTCTTGTTTGAATCTGTTGATAATTCAGATGAACTAGCAGAAAGACTTCTTGTACAAGCTGCATTGAAATCTCTCACTGCACCTCAAAGAGCGGTACTTCTACTTTCTTACGAATATGGATATCTCCTGAGAGAGATTTCAGAGATTCTGAATATGCAACAAGGCACCGTTTCTTCACATTTAGCTCGAGGTAAGGCTGCAGTTGCTCAATATGTGCAGTCTGCACCTGCTATTGCACATAGAAGTCGGAAAGAACTCCAAAACTCTTCTGATTTAGATGCACAAATAATCGAAGATGCGCAGGTGATAGAAGAATGATGCAAAACATTGATCCTCTAATTCAACGAGAGTTTGAGCGCCTCGGCATCAATATTTTGGAATCGGAGCACTTGGCTGACCTTGTAATTTCAAAAGTTCGCTACCGTCGCACCCGCAAATTCACGCTCATTGCACTTTATAGCGCCTTAGCCATTGGCATTGGATTCATTCTTTATCTAGCAGGATCGGTAATCACTAGTGCAGGTGGAGATCAAATTCAAGAAATGCACTCTTCTTCTCTCTCATCGCCCGCAGGCGCTGACGGATCCCTTTCTCTTCCTCAATTTGCAGTAATAGAAGTGGACACCACTAAGCCTGAAGGTAGAAATCTTGGGTTTAGCTTTGACCTTAAAGCCAGAAATACGTTCGAGATGATTTCTGAAATCCCAGAGACAATCCGCGGATTGGCAGGTTCAATAGAGGTTTATCGGGTCAATCCCGATAAGAGCAAAACCTTCTTCACAAAATTTGATTTAGGGGCTTCCACGCACATCAATGACTTTTCAGTACCCGCTGATGGTCAATATCAGATTGTTTTTCGATTCTCTGACCCCACCTTTAAGGGCAGGGTAAGGCTGGCATTTCTAGAAAATCGTTAAAGATCTGCACAAATCCGAACTCTTTTGACGGTGGTAGTTACAAGAGCCAACTACTGGAGGATTTTGTGAATACTGTGAAAATGAGATTTGGTGTTTTGCTTGCTTTGTCGGTCATTGTTATGACGATTCCTCAATCTGCGTTTGCAGAAAATACCCCAGAGGACACCGCTTACTCTGCCAATCTATCCTCTAAATACACAGACGTGTACTACGTAGTTGAAAATGCTTACGTTGTTATTGCCACTTCGCCAGATGCCAATCTAAAAAGCACCAGCGCAAAATACAAGGCATGGGTAAAGAAAATGATTCCTGCGATAGATAAGGTTCTAGCTTCTATCCCAGCCGTCGTAGCTATTACACCTAGTCCGGGCTATGCAAAATCTGATGCCCTACTAAAAAAATACTTAAAGGATATGACAACAGAATTGACCCTAAAAAAGAAAATCCTTCTTGCGAAGAAAATCGTGAATTCTGATCTTACTAAGGACGCTTCGCTTATTTCTCTTATTACAAAAGATATGAATGCGTGGTCCTCGGCACAACAAGCTGATTCTGCGCTGGCTAACTTTAGTGCCCCCTCTACTTGGCCAACCATAACTTTTTCACAAGGCCCTGATCAAAATAATATTCTGACCTTGTATGCGACTTTGGCTGATTCAGTTTCTTTTAGTCAGAAAGCTTTACAAGTAACTGGTTATGCATTTGAGTGGTACGAAGGAACTATTTCCGCGACACCCATTCCTACAAAAATTCTCTTGGCAGATTTAACTGACGAACAAAAGAAGGCACCGCTCACTGTTTCACTCTCAGGGGTTGTAACAAAAGGCACTTATCTGTTCCGAGTCGCTGCCATTAACTCCGCAGGACAGGGAGAATGGTCAACTCCATTCACGACAACAATGCCTTAGAGAATTCAGAAAGAGTTATAGTTTCTAGGTGAATAGGGTGATGAAGAAGAACAGCATTGGGAGATTAGTCTCCCTTGGGATTGTTCTTGCAATAATACTCTCCTTTGTTACACCACCTGGGTTTGCTGCATCAGAGAAGAAAACTGATCTCCAAATTCTCGGGAGTCAAACTGCAGTTAACGCACGCAAAGATTTTTTACTCCAGATTAAAAATGCCTCAACGCGAACACCAAATTTGGAGTTTCACATCGACCCAACTATGAATCCCAACCTGTTATTAGGAATCAAGGTTGACACGGCACTGAGTGCAGGGTTTTGGTCAACTTTACTTTCGATTAATCGGAAGGTTCTTGTCTATGTCGCACCCACTGAAAATTTTCAGTTCTTTATTGATGAATTAAAGCCGACGCTGACACCACAAGGTTTAGAAGGTGATTGGCTTGGTCACAAATTGGCACAAGCAAAAGAACAGCCTCACGGATTTTACGGTGGTGGGGCTCCAGCTTTTGATAAAAACAATAATCCCGTTTTTATCGTCTACGCACCTAATGGACAAGATTTAGGAAGTGGTTTTTGGACACAATCAACCGCTCATGAATTTGTACATGTGGTCCAGCGCTACTTGATGGGTGGAAATATGTCACCCATGCTTGGTTGGGTTATTGAAGGTCAAGCAGATTACATCGGAGCTAATTTTGCGACTCGTAATAGCGCTGAAGCATTCGCAAGTTACTGGGCTCAATTAATTGCAACAATTCCAGAAATGTCCAAATTTCCCGAAATTATTAATTGGGACCAACAAAAGTTTATTACTTGGTTTAAAGAGAAAGAAGTAACACTTAACCCTCAAAAAGCTGGAGATATACCCATTGAAAACTATGTCCTTGGAGCAATGGCAAGCCAATATCTTTATGGAACATACGGGTACAAGAAAGTGAATACTTACTACAGTAATCTAGGTAAAATCGTTGCAGATTGCCAGAACGGTGACTCAACGGTGCATTTACAATGCAATCCAAGTCGCCAAAAAGCTTTTAAAGATGCATTTGGAATTTCAATGAAAGATTTTTATCCTAAAGTTTCAGCATTCATAGTCTCTGAAATTGCATGGTCAAAAATAGCTGCCACGCAATATCCCAAGAATTTACTAGAAATAGCCCCTTCGCCTTGGATTGGTTCAAAAGCCCAAGTGCCATACGTTGCTCCACCAGATCTTGGGACAATCAGTAAAGATGCTCACCCTCAAGAAAGTTATTCACCAAGTGGTTCGCAATCAAACAGTGGAAATGGAAATCAGATAGTTGATCCTTACCCACCAAATGTTCCAGCTCCAGGCAGAAGTTGTCCCAATGTGAATTCTTCTGCCAGATTATATGGAGCTTCCATGACATGCGTCGCGAGTGGAACTGCAGGAGTTTGGACACTTGACCCTGGGCAAGTTGTTGGACCCGCAACAAAATAACTAAATCTCTACTCCGATGTATTTGGTTTCTAAGAATTCATGAATTCCATCAAAGCCGCCCTCGCGACCAAGACCGCTTTGCTTAACGCCACCAAATGGCGCAGCTGGGTCTGAAATAACTCCGCGGTTAATCGCAACCATTCCAGCTTCTAACGCTTCTGCTGTGCGAATTGCTCGTTGAAGATCACCGGAAAAAACATAACTAATTAATCCGTATTCCGTGTCATTAGCTAAAGCAATTGCTTCTTCATCTGTATCAAAAACTACAACAGGGGCAACTGGACCAAAAATTTCGTGCTTCAAAATTTCATTATTCTTCTCGCAAGTAAGCACTGTTGCTGGATAGAAAGCACCAGGACCCTCAGGGGTTTTGCCACCGATAGATACTTTTGCGCCACCTTTAACAGCAGTATCAACTAATTCTGCGATCTTGTTGCGCTCCTTAAGAGAAACACTTGCCCCAAGGTTTACGCCAGTTGACATCCCAGGGCCCATAACAAGTGCCGACATTGCTTTCGTGAATTCTGCAGTGAATCTTTCAGCTATTGGACGTTGAACATATATGCGATTTGCTGCCGTGCAAGCAGCGCCACCATTGCGCATCTTTGCCGCCATCACAGCTTGAACTGCTGATGTCACATCTGAGTCTTCGAAAACAATAAATGGAGCATTTCCGCCGAGTTCCATGGAGCATCGAATAACGCAATCGGAAGCTTCGCGCAAAAGTATGCGACCAACTTCTGTTGATCCAGTGAACGATAAGTTTTTTACTCGCGGGTCATGAAGCATCTTGCTTATCATTGGGCCGACTGGCGAAGGTAATATTAAATTGACAACACCTTTAGGCACACCAGCGCGCTCAAGAACATCAACAATTGCCATTGCGGTAAGTGGTGTTTCACCTGCGGGCTTTAAAATAACTGTGCAACCAGCAGCGAGCGCAGGACCAATTTTCCGTGTAGCCATTGCCGCTGGAAAGTTCCAGGGAGTTATAAGAAGTGAAACACCAATTGGTTGATGTGTAACCAAAATTCGCTTATCCCCACTTGGAGACTTACGGAAATCACCTGGCACGCGCACAGCTTCTTCTGCAAACCATCGGAAGAATTCCGCAGCGTAAGTAACTTCTCCTTTTGCATCAGCAAAAACTTTTCCGTTCTCGCGAGAAACCAGAGTTGCTATTGCATCGCTTTCAGCGATGATCATTTCGTAGGCTTTGCGCAAAATTTCACTTCTAAAACGTGGAGAGGTTTTTGACCATTCCGGAAGTGCGTTGTGAGCCGCGGTAATCGCCGCTTCGCACTCGGCTTCCCCTGCTAGTGCTACTTCAGCAATAACAGATCCATCGCTTGGGTCGTATACGGGTGTGGTCGAAATTCCATCAACCCACGCACCATTTATATATAGCTTTGAGCGCATAAGGTGAGCATACGCTCTAAGATGGTGAGAGTGAAAAGCGTTTATCGCGTGCAACAGGGGAGAATCCGTGCCTAAGTCTTGGACTGATGGCGCCCCGACGCCAGGGGTGCTTCAAGAACACGCACATTTGAAAGATCCATTCTCTTACAGAGTTAAACGCAGACTTTTAGGCAACCCACTCAATCGGCATTCTTTAGGGCACCAACGTTTAAGCAAGAGGTACGCCCTTGGAATTCTTTCAAGTGACTGCATTTCATCGTCCGCTTACGGAAGTGAACAAATACTTATTGCATTACTTCCAGCTTTCGGTTTGGCATCTTTTGCACTCATGATGCCGATGACTGCAGTCATTCTTGCAATTCTTGTAATCGTCACTTTAAATTACCGAAATGTAATTTCTGTCTATACAAAAACTGGCGGAGCTTACATAGTTGCTCGAGATAATTTTGGACCAACGACCTCAATAGTTGCAGCTGTCGCATTAATGTTGGATTACATCGTTACCGTTGCAATTCAATCAGCTGCAGGTGTTGCAGCAATTATTTCAACATTTCCTTCCTTGCACCCAGGCAAGATCTACATGACACTTGGCGTGATTGTTCTACTCACATATGGAAACTTGCGCGGAGTTAAAGAAGCGGGAAAGTCATTTGCTTTGCCAACATATCTTTTCGTGGGTGCTATGGGAGTTGTTTTCTTAACAGGACTTTATCGAGTCTTTACAAACAATATGCCTCAATTAGATACAAACCTTCCGGGGGCTGTTGCGGTTGGCCAGGCACAAGGTTTACTGACATTTAGTGCAATTTTTATCCTCCTCCGCGCTTTTGCAAATGGAGGGTCTTCACTTACTGGACTTGAAGCCATTTCTGATGGTGTCGCACTCTTTAAAACACCAGAAGCTGCAAATGCCAAACGAACTCTTGTTGTAATGAGCTCGATTTTGGGAACTCTTGTACTTGGTGTTTCTTGGTTTGCTCAACGAATTCACGCAATGCCGTATGAATCGGGCACACCAACGGTGATATCGCAGATTGCAAAAGTTGCACTCGGTGATGGCACCGCTGGCAAAGCATTCTTTATTTTTGTCCAAGCTGCCACTATGTTAATTCTTTTTGCAGGTGCTAATACAACGTATAGCGCTTTCCCAATCCTTTGTAACTTTGTGGCTAACGATGGTTACCTACCCCATCAATTGAGCAAGCGAGGACATCGTTTAGCATTCTCAAACGGCATTATTTTCCTTGCAGGTTCTGCAATGTTATTGGTTCTTTTCACGCGAGCTTCTGTTGATCATCTCGTTGCTTTTTACGCGCTAGGTGTATTTACTGGTTTCACTCTGGCTGGTTTCGGCATGGCAAAACATGCATATGTCCACCGAACAGGTGCTTGGAAAATTCGATTTGTCATTAACGCTCTGTCTGGATCTGTTTCTGTAATTGTTGTTATTGTCTTTGCAGTTGTTAAATTCAGTGAAGGTGCATGGATAGTTTTGGTCATTGCACCAATAGCAATCGTTTCTCTGATTAGATTAAATCGTCAATACCGTAATGAACAAGCAGTGCTAAATCTCAAGCCAGCGGTTTCGCGAGCAACATCTATTGGACGACATGACGTAACAATTCTCGTTGACAGCGTTGATGTTGCCACAATTGGAGCTGTTCGTTACGCGCGGAGTCTGAAACCACATTCCCTCACCGCTGTGCACTTTGTTATAGATGATAAGCGTGCTGAGAATATTAAAGCTCAATGGGCGAATACTCATGCTTTAGATGATGTGATGCTAGAACTTATCGATTGCCCAGATCGCCGTTTAGCTAATGCTGCCGTTGATTATGCAATTCGAACAACAATCGCTCCCGATGTCGAACTTACGCTTTTATTACCTCGAAGGTCATATGCCCCAATTCTTGGGAAATTGTTGCATGATCAAACCGCTGAAGATATTGCACGCCCGATTTCACAATTGCCTCGAGTTGTTGCAACCATTGTTCCATTCGATGTTGCAAAAATTATCTCTGGAAAATCGGTTTTAGCACCGAGCAGTGAGCCTCAAGAAGTTGTCGTAACTCCAACTTCAATACCAATAAAAACAGTCAGCCAAAAGAGTTCAGATCCAGTAAGTCACTATGCGGAAAATATGATTCCTATTGGCTCTATTTCCTGGCGGAACCGTGCACATGTTCAAGGGCGTGTGACTTCAATTCGTGCAGCAGCTCAAGGATCAGCTCCAACAGTTGAAGTTGAAATTTGGGACGAAACCGGTGGAGTAACGCTGCAATTTTTAGGACGACGAGAGATTGCTGGGTTAGATGTTGGCTCTCAACTTCGCGCAGAAGGAATGGTTGGCGAGGCACATGGTTCGCTCACAATTCTCAATCCATCTTACGAAATTGTTATTTAGCCTGTAGAGCGGTGGCGGTGGGATTTGAACCCACGGTTGAGTTTCCCCAACACGCGCTTTCGAGGCGCGCTCCTTCGGCCGCTCGGACACGCCACCAAAAGTGAGGATACAGCAACTATTTTGCTTCGCGCTCTTTACTAAAAAAAGAGGTAAGTATCTGAGCACATTCAACTTCTAGAACGCCAGAAGTTACTTCCATTTTGTGTAGCGCTCTTGGATCACGCAAGACATCCCACACTGAGCCAACAGCACCTGCTTTTTTATCCCACGCTCCAAAAACCAGATGTGGAATTCTTGCCTGTGCAATTGCTCCAGCGCACATGGCGCATGGCTCAAGTGTGACTACGAGAGTATGTGAATCTAAGCGCCAGTTTGCAATTTTTTCAGCAGCACTACGAATTGCAACTATTTCTGCGTGAGCACTTGGATCTTTGAGAAGCTCACGTTCATTAGTGCCCGTTGCAACTACTTCACCTTGGGAATTCAAAATTACCGCACCTACAGGAACATCCAATGGATTAGCGTTGCGTGCTAATTCAATAGCAATTTTCATTGCTTCAGTTGAATTCATTTCGCAATCTTACAGGTCAATTAAATCCCGGAACTGTTCACCAAAGCCGAGCCTTGTTGCGATTGCATCCAATTGTTGATCTGGGAAAAGCTCGGCATCGTCACACAGCGCCGAGATTTCCATATGATTCATTCCAAGATCAGCCAACATATCAATCTGACCTGTGGGTATTGGTTCATCGTCTTCTTCAGGAAAAGGTAGATCTGCTAATTCAACAAACTCTGCAGCAACTTCGTAATCAAGTGCACATGTAGCATCGCTCAGCATCATGCTGATATGAGCTCCTAAAACACGTATTAACATGAAAAATTCTTCATCGATTGCGATAAGTGCGATTGCTCCACCATTTGTTTGCTGACTTTTTAAGCGATCAATAATGTGGGCTAAGTCATGTGCGCTCGGTAATTGAGCCAACGTCCAACGGCCATTTTCATGCCAAGCCGCAACCGCAATATCAACTTCGTCGTTCACGACAGCCCCCTGAGTTCCTCTGGCCTATAGGTTGCATAGTGACACTCATTTCAAAAGAAAGAAAGACCTGTAAGGTAGGAATATGAAAGTTCATATTGCAGACCATCCTCTGATTTCGCATAAATTGACGCTGCTAAGAGATGAAAGGACTGACTCTCCAACTTTCCGCCGACTTGTCGAAGAGCTCGTAACGCTGCTTGCCTATGAAGCCACTCGTGATGTGAGAACTAAAAACGTTTCTATAAAGACGCCCGTAACGACAACACAAGGTTTGAAATTGGCAGATCCGCGACCTGTAGTAGTCCCCATTCTCCGAGCAGGTTTGGGAATGCTCGAAGGAATGGTGCGATTAATTCCTACAGCTGAAGTTGGTTTTCTTGGAATGGTCCGCGATGAAAAAACTTTAAAAGCAAGTACTTATGCAAATCGTTTACCTGACGACCTCTCTGGCAGACAGTGTTATGTACTCGATCCAATGCTGGCAACAGGTGGAACACTTGTCGCAGCGTTTGAATTTCTTCTCAACTTAGGTGCAACGGATATCACAGCAATATGTATTCTTGCTGCTCCAGAAGGACTTGCTTATGTAGAAAAGGCGTTTGAAAATTCTAAAGTTCCTATAACTATCGTTACTGGTGCGTTAGATACTAAACTCAATGAACACGGTTATATTGTTCCGGGTCTTGGGGATGCGGGCGACCGACTTTATGGAGTTGTATAAATGGCATCAACAAGCCCAGGATATGGAATTACGATTCGTGTTGAGGGCTCACCTTTAGCTCAACCAGTTGCACTTGTTACTGCAGCTATTACAGATGCCGGTGCAACTATTACTGCACTCGACGTAGTTGAATCTCTGCTTGAAAAGGTTGTCGTTGACGTCACTTGTGACACGATTGATGCGGATCATGCAGAACAAATTACAAAAGCTATTAGTGCTCATCCTGAGTTAACGGTCCGCAAAGTCAGTGATCGCACCTTCTTATTGCACCTCGGTGGAAAGTTAGAAGTTCAATCCAAAGTTCCGCTAAAAACTCGTGATGATCTTTCCCGCGCATATACCCCCGGTGTTGCTCGCATTTGCCAAGCAATCGTCGATGATCCAAGTGATGCTCGGCGATTAACAATCAAGCGCAACACGGTGGCAGTAGTTACTGATGGCTCGGCAGTGCTTGGTCTAGGTAATATCGGTCCAGCTGCGGCCCTACCCGTAATGGAAGGAAAGGCTGCTCTATTTAAAAGATTTGCTGATGTAGATGCATGGCCTGTTTGTCTAGATACCCAAGACGTAGATGAAATTGTTAGAACTGTCCAACTAATCGCCCCTGTTTACGGTGGGATTAACTTAGAAGACATTTCCGCGCCTCGTTGTTTTGAAGTTGAGCGCCGTTTACGCGATCTATTAGATATCCCGGTGTTTCATGATGATCAACATGGAACTGCAATAGTTGTCCTTGCTGCACTTCGAAATTCTTTGAAGTTAGTAAAGAAAAATCTGAGCGATTGCAAGATAGTGATGAGTGGTGCTGGTGCCGCTGGTACCGCAGTGGCTCGATTACTTATGCAAAGCGGTGCCAAAAATATCATTGCATTTGATGCTGCGGGTGT
>Ga0209829_10003293_pt1 | contig 11813 bp, 22 predicted proteins | sample C_140205_EF_Meta_FD_187311 | JGI IMG/M metagenome (GOLD analysis project Ga0209829, IMG submission 187311) | Freshwater microbial communities from Lake Croche, Canada to study carbon cycling - C_140205_EF_MetaG (SPAdes) (version 2) | ecosystem: Environmental > Aquatic > Freshwater > Lake... | reverse complement strand
TACCGTCGGCGCCGGTGGTGGACCGGGGAGTAACGGTAGTACATCGTTTTTTGATAGCTATTATGCTCTAGGTGGCTTTGGTGGTACAACTGATACACAATCGGGCCCCGGTAGAGGAGGTGATTCAGGTGGTTTGTCGTTTGGTAGTGCTAATTCTATTACCTACAATAGTGGTCTTTCAGGTGGAATTGCTGTAGGTAATTATGGCGGGGCGGGAGCCGGGAAAAGTTATCTTGCGCCTCAAGGTTCTACTCCGGGTGTATATCCAGTACCTACATTAACAGCCGGTCAGGGTTATTATTCTTCTGACATACAGGCCATTGTAGCAGGTGGTGGTGGCTCGGCTATTGTCCCTGTACCAACTAATGTTATAAATTATGGATTTGGTGGTAATGGTGGTTCATTTCAAGCTGACGGAGATAGCGGTGGTGATGGAGCGGTTGTAATTAGCTATCACCAAGATATATACAATAATACTAAATCGATACCATTCTCTGCTTATTCAACAGATTTAACAGCTTCACTTAATATCGGATGTGCTAACTGGGATGGTGCTACAGGCGGAGGTTTTTATAACAGAAAACAAGCGCTAGGTCTATTTAATAGCTTAGCATCGGAAAATTTTGGCGGTCAACTCACACATCCGCCAGGATTTTATAGAGTATATTATAAAAATGGCACTTTCAAATATAATGGAAACTTTGCATCATCATATTACGGTTGTAATCTCGTATATTCTAACGGTAAGAGTGATGTTTATATAGGTGGTGGGCTCAACAGCGGTACTTATGCACAAGCTGAGGCTGCTGGTAAAAATTTTAATGGTACAGGTATACCCTGGTACATTGATATATATCATACCGGCGGTGCTATGGGAATTTATCTCGCTGACAGTCCGTATGATGATAATAGAAGCGATCCAACTAACGGTAAACCTGTCTGGGCTCTTCAGCAACTAGGTGCATCTCTCCCTCAAAACGCTTCTCTTGTTGCTTGCGGTACACTAGCATATTCAACATCCTCATGGAATGGTAGAGACAGTAGCAGTACTTCATACCTGACTACACGGTTAAATCTTACTACTACTACTAATATCGTTTTAATGCATGCCTTTAACAATGGTGGTGGTAAGCCAAACGACCAAACAAATAGTCAAGCAGTCAGACTTGGTGGTTTACCTATTGCATACGAAGGTATAACTTCTAGCTCTCTCATATCAACATATCAGCCTAAGATAACAACTGCAGAAATGAAGATTTGGCAGATTGGTACAGCTTCAACAGTTACACAGGTATCGGATGGTGTCGGTGATGATAGAACTGGTATAGATTTAAATATCTAGTTGAGTTCCTCTCTTACAGCGGCTAGTATAGAGAAATGGGAATGTTCGATACTGTATTTTGTGAGCGCAAGCTCCCGCTAACTAAAGAAATTAAAAAGGCCTTTGCTGATAAGGATTGGTCTAAAGCAGACTTTCAATCAAAGTCTTTAGATAATACGATGTCTTCTTATTACATTAAGAAGAATGGTTATCTCTACACCGAAAAAGTAGAAGGCGAGCATGTTCGTGTAATGACCGAAGCAGAGGAGAAGAAAATCAAAAAGCAAGGTAAATTCTGCTGGCCTTATAAGTTTGTAGAATCAAGTCGCACTTCGGTGAAGGAAGAAATTACCGCTACTATTAACTTCTATGATTATAGTGATGATGACAAGGGTAATACCTGGGACATTGAATTTGATGCTGTATTTGTTAAAGGTAAGCTCACTTCATTAGAGCTCGTAAAAGGGGAGATTATAACCACAGCTGAAGAAAATGCAGCTAATAAAAAGGTTTGGCAAGATCGACTCAAAGTCCATGAAAATCATCCTTGGACAAAGACTAAGAAAATTCTTAATAAGATTACTTTTAGATACTGGTCTACAGTTTGGCAGAATGTTTCAAAGATCCTCTATCGTCTTCAACAGAAGATTCAAAAGCTTCAGATGTGGGTTGTTCGTAATTTAGCTTAATATGAAGAGAGATTTTGTACCCTTAGCTACCTGGTTAGGCATTATAGTCTTTTTAGGAGTGTTTTGGTATAGCTTGATTAGAGCTATTCTTTACTTTCTTCATTGACCTGTCATAAGTCTGCCTATACAATTAGAACATGAGCAAGATTATAGCTGTTGGAGATATTCACAATCGATGGGTAGCGGCTGAGGCTATTGCATCGAAGTATGATGCTACACATACCATTGTATTTGTCGGTGACTACTTCGATAACTTTCATGATACAGCTATTGACGCAGATCAAACAGCTCGTTGGTTGAAGGAGTCTTTGACAAAACCCAATCGAATTCATTTAATGGGTAATCATGACATTAACTACGATTACAGAAATATTCGAGATAGTGGTCAGATTTATCATTGCTCTGGATATTCACCTGCCAAGGATGATGCTATCAATAGGATTATGGCCAATGAAGATTGGGATAAAATCGAGATAGCTTATTATAAGAATGGTTTTTGGTTTTCTCATGCTGGATTCCATCCTTTCTGGTTTGGTAATCCTGTAACTGGGATGACTAATGAGTCTATTATAAAAAAGCTTGATAAGATTAGACAGGACATTAAGGACAGAACTTATAGTAATGAGCTCTGTGGTGCTGGTCGATGCAGAGGAGGCAGTCATCGAGTAGGTGGTCTTCTCTGGAGAGATCAGTATCAGGAGTCATATACTGGTGAGTACTGGAATGATCAGTCTGGTATTAAACAAGTCTCTGGTCACACTCCAATGTACAATGGTATAGACATTGAGGAGACTCGAAAAGGTGGTCTCTGTATTGATATCGATTGTGGTCTGTCTCAGGTGCTTGAAATCCTTGAAGATGGTACCTATAATATTATTGATACAGGGTTAGAGAACTTTTATAAAGAGTCTGAACGAAAGTTTATAGAACAAGAAAAGAAAAAGAGAGATGAACAGAAGAAGAAATATCTCTATAATGTAGGTGCATATGATGACATTTATAATAAACTAAACAAATCATGAAGAAAATAATTAAAGAAAAACAAGTTGAACAAGCTCTATACTTTTCAGACTTTTCTGGAAAGCCATTTGGTACATTTCATCACCCTCCTATTACTCTAAAGTTTGAGTTTAACTATGGCTCAATCTATGATGGCTCTGAGATCACATTACATTTAGATGACAAGGACATGGAGCCAATTTTAGATTTAATTAGCTCCAAACTCAATCCTGATTTTAAGAAGAGCATAGAGGAGGACTTGGATGAAAATATTGACAATATGCATGATGCCTTAGATGATAAGGACCCTATGAGATGTGAGTATTATATTTCATGTAATAACTTGTTTAAAAGGCTTTTAGGCCCTAAAGAAAAGGATTCAACAGATTTTATTTCTGAGGACAGAGACAGGGGATAATATGACTGAAAAGAAGAAAATCATTATTACTAGAAAGTCGTATGACTATGAATGTGGCGATGGTTGCTGTTCAGAATATGGATGGACCTGGTATGTAGATGGGGAAGAGGTTCATAGTTCCTCTTGTGAGCATAATGCTCTAATTGACATACTTGATCGCCTAGGATTTGATGCAACCATTAATTTCTGTGGAGAAGATGATGATTTAGATGATCCACATTCGAGCCTATGATATAATATGGAAGGAGATAAATGAGCAATAAGGCAAACGAAGATGATTTTGTACCAGTTCTAGTAGCTGGTCTATATAAAGGTAATCCAGCTGTAAGGACCCTAGACTTTGAAGAAGGTGTATCCAGTACTCAGGTTGCAGGATTCCTAACAGCAATCCTAGACTGTATGGTTGATGTTGTGGATGAGCAGGATCAGATAGAATTTGAAGAACAGATATTAGAAGCTTTTAAGATCTTTACTAAAGATAGGTTTGGTAATACTAACAAATATAAATTAGATGAGTGATATAAAATACACAATTGTAAAGGATGAAAAGTCTTGTTTTGGACCATCCTGGTCTGTTAATGGTAAAGAGCTTGGAGAGGGACAGTACCTTGAACAGAATGATGAATTACTAGATTATCTTTTACTTAAAGTTAAGGAATCCATTAAGGATGGTTCTAGCGATGTTGATAGTCTCCTTCGGTGTATTCAGTATGATGATTGGGAGGCAGATGAAGGTGAGTCCTGTGAAGCCTGTGGTCATTCTGGTGGTGGTACAACAACATGGAAAGTTTAAGCTTGCTCTGTCCTTAGTCTGAATATAATATATTGAAATGAAGGATATATTCTATAAGCCTGTTAAAGTTACAGCTAAGGATCATGATGTACTCGCGTGGGGCTGCTTACACTATGGACATGATCCAAAGTGGGACAACCCTATCTGGAAACTCAGAGGCTATAACAGCTCAGCTGAGCATGATGAGGGTCTGATTCAGAACTGGAACTCAAAGGCTAATAAGAACACTATTGGCTTTCTTCTTGGAGATACAATCTTTGGTCATAATGCTGATGAGAGGCTGTTGAAACTTTTAAACAGGCTTAACTTTAAAGAGCTCTATATCCTCCCTGGAAATCATCAGGCTGGATACAAACAGATCCTTGATTCATTGCATGAGAATGTTCTTAATGTTGATGGCCATGAGAAGCTGATTCACTTTGTTCCAAACTATCTTGAGACTGTAGTGAATGGACAGACTATTGTAATGTGTCATTATCCAATCTTGAGTTTCAATGGTATGGCTAAGGGGGCTTATCACATCTATGCCCATGTCCATGGCAATCTTGGAAGATCTGAGCTTGGAAGATTGTATCAGAATACTGGTCTTACCTATGAGGTCTCTGTAGAGAATTGTCCATCCCCTATTACTTTTGGTGAACTGAGAGCTGAGATGCGAAAGAAGGTACAGAGTACTCCAGATCATCATTAAAGCTTGACATCTCCTCCTAAATCATATAGAATATATAAATCATGAAAACAAGATCCAAGATTCAATCAACTATTCAAGTAGAGCTATTTGATAATGCTGCTTATGAGTGTAATCAGATTCTCCATATTCGACCTCATAAGGATAATGTTGAGCAATGGTCAGAACTAGCTATTAAAAATACTGATCCTGGTCACTTTGATAGAAACCCTCATCCCTCTACAAAAATTATTTTCGATAACTGTAACCTTGATGCAATTATCCAGGCATTGCTAATCTATCAGGACAACCTTAAATCTATTAACCAATGAAGGTAAAAGACCTAATTGAAAAGCTACAAGCATTTGATCCAGAACTAGAAGTCTATGTCGATGGGTATGAAGGTGGTTATGATGCACCTCAAGAGCCTTTTCAATCTCCTATTAAACTAAATGTTCATGATGAAAAAGAGTGGTATTATGGATCTCATGAACTTCACAGAGCAACAGATAATGGTCAACCAGATTCTGTAGCTGTAATAATTCCTAGGTAATATGACTGAACTAGATAGTAAGCTAAAAGAGTATGCAGATCTGAATTGTTTTATTCATAAGCTCAAAAATGTTATAGAAGAGAAGAAAATTATGCCTTGGCTCTGTACACCCAATAATGCTTTTAATAATAGAATTCCAATGGAGATGATCATGGCTGGTGAAACTGAGGAGCTAAACAGAATGATATATGAACTTGGAGAAGGAGCATTTTTATGACAAACTTGGATAAAATAGCAGAACTAAATGAGATCTGGTATATGTCCATCTTAGGTGGTGGTTCTGGGCATAAAGACAGAGATTGCCATTTCTATATAACTCAAACATTCTCATACGGAGGTACTGGAAAGTGGGCTGTCGCTCATCATGGCTATATTAATCATCACTATCAAGAGACAGAATGGGACTCTTATGAAGAGTGTCAAGTTGAGTTAATTAAACTTTTAAAGTATTCTATTTTAGAAGAGCTTAATTGGTATTTGGAACATTATGGAGACCCTGAATGGGATCAGCATACTAAATATAATAAAGAAGAACTTGAGGACATTAAAAAGAAAGTTCTTGAGATAGCTCCTGATTAATATGACATACCCACTTAAAGTTCAAATTGCTATAGATCATCTTGAGGAGTTTTCCTCTGATGTTATTGCATCGTTGTCATTAGCTCAACAATATGACCTTCAAAGAGTGGCTCATGATATTGATCTGGTGTTAAGAGAGATTGGACATATACCAATTCAAGAAGGATAAATAATATTATGAATAACGAAGCATTTCTATTACCTGTTCATATAGCAATGCTCATAATGGTAATAGGGTTCTTTGTATTCTTTTTTATGGTTCTGGGTGGAGTAAAGAAGGCTGTAAAAATAACTAGAAAGGCTAAGAAAAAAGTTAGAAAGACAGTAATTTGGTTAAAGAGACAGGAAGCTTTTAAAAGAAATTGGTTCTATGAGATTTGACATTATTTAAAATGTGGATAAATAAGTTATATGTCTGTAGTATATAAAATAAAAAATATTGATGGTTCAATAATTGATAGAAACACTGAAACACAAAAAAAGTTTTATAGTGACACATTTAAAGAAGAACCAAAAGTAGGAGAAAAACTCACAATTAATATGATTGGTCCTTGGGATGTTGCACCTACCCCTGTGAATTTTATATATGAGGGAAATGGTGTATTAAGAGCATCTAGAGATGTAACAATTAATTCTCTTCAAGGTTATGAGAAAAATAATTTTAAATCTCTTTCAAAGTAATATTAAGAAAAATTGGTTCTATGAGATATGAATGGTATAAAAACAGCATCAGTTTGGATTGAAGAACTAATGCAATGGGTTCCAATGTCTCATATTACTGTTATTCAAAGATATACACATGAAGGAAAGAATTGTGTACAGTTTACCTTTGATGGTAAGACACTAGAAAGTTATATTGAATATAAGGAAATTTAATAAAAGTAGATAAATAATAATATGAGCAAATTTGATAAACTAGTAAATGAGATCCTTAACGAAGGATTTAAGAAAAACATCCGATCTAAAACAGGTATTGAAAATGACCATGGTTTTTCGTATGATTCTGTTGGATTTCCAGAAAAGGAAATTATTAAAGGTCTAAAGATGATTAAACAATCTGTAAAAGCTGGTGGTAAGATTGTTGATAAAGCTCTTTACAGCCAAGCACTTAAGTTCTTTATGCAGTTGGGTGGTACAAAAGCTCAACTGAATGATCTTGATGATGAAGAGAGTGGTCTTTGTGAAGCTATTTTTAAGAATATTAGTAATGATGCTTTTGGTTACCAAATTTTTCAAGACATTACAAATGCTTTTGAACAAGGTCAGCACAGAAAATTAAGAAAAGATCCTACTTTAGGTGGAACTGTTGTTGCTAATGATCCTGATATGGATGAAGAAGGTAACCTTTATTAAGTATTTACTAAAAGTAGATAAATAATAATGTGAGCAAATTTGATAAACTTACAGAAGCCTATTTAGAGGTTGTTAATGAAGGAGTTTTTAATGATCATAAACAACAAGAACCAAAGTATATTATTAATATACCTACAAGAGAAGGAGCTGAAAGAACAATTGGAATTATCGAAGATTCGGGTCTTGTAAAACTTGGTGTCAAAAGAGGGTGGTGGACAATATTGGGTAATGCTGACCATGATGGTATGATAGAGCTCGAGTTAACAAATTAAATCTCCTTTAAAGTAACATTGCCTCCCTTGTCTATTATTAGATAGTGACAAGGATCATCACAGAATGAACCTGTGTTGTAGTAGTTCTTATTCATCTTTGTACAGAAGTACTCTTCGGCATAATGGACATGTCCACCAAAAATGGCATCATACTGAGTATTCTCAATATGCTTTAGAGCTCTTAACTTTATCTTTTCTCTGACATCGAGAAATGTTTTACTATTCCTCTTTAGCCATCTGGAAATTGGCTTAGAATAGGTTTGAAAGAAACCATAAATCATATCTGCTAAATGTGTTATCATAGGATGCTTTTCTATAAAGGTATCAAAGATATCTAAATGTAAAAACAGCATATGTTTTTCATTAACTGTTAATTCATATTCATGTACAAATTCTATACCAAGGATATTTGCTAACACCTCTGAGTTCTTATCATGATTTCCAGCTATAAGGATAACCTCCTTCTTCTTTGATATCTTTCTTATGACATCTAGAACTTTCCAATGTTTCTTTTTATATCTGTTAAAACATTCATTGTCCAAAAGATCCCCATTAATAATGAGCTTATAAAAGTCCTCCTTTTCAAGTACCTTTAATAATGCATCTGTTTTACTAACAGGCGAACCAAGATGTATGTCAGATATGACCAGAATATTTTCCTTTGACATCAAAGATACTTATTGGCTACATCAGTTCAATGATATTTAAATATTTTTGTAATTTTTCACCTTTGAATTGTATATCTTTGGCATCATAAGCATCCATATTGGCATAGCTTTTTTCAACTGCTTTTTTTGACATATCTTGATCAAGAACAGCAACTGCAACTATCGTGTATTCTAAACCAAAATTATTTGTTTTTAATTTTTCTATAAGCTCTGGAGATTTTACCTTTATATAATAAAATGTTACATTGTGTTTATAGTAATAATCATTAAAATGATTAGGAGCTTTATATGTTGTACACCAAGCAGAGTCTTTTTTACCATCTTCACAATCTCTATATGCGAAATAAGATAAACCTAATTTTCTTGATGCTTCATGAGTATGAGGAGACATAATCAGTAAATTATTATCATCTCTGATTACTTCATAATCATTCTCTAAGTCTTTCACAGAGATATCCTGTCCTGTTTCGTTGAGGTGATCAACCTCTATTTTTAAATCATTAAATATCTTATATTTATAAATGTCTTTATTTTTCACCTTTCCTCTGTTAGCAAAAGAATCATACTCTTCAATTGTGTTTCTTAGTGTATCAATGTCTGTTACATTTTTATTAACCCATTGATTAGACATCCATCCTACGTATTTCTTTTGTTTTGTTGGATCTGCATTAACAATAGAATCGAAATCTTCTTGAGAAAGTTTCCCTTGTTGTACAAGATTCTTAGCTGTTGCTATTTTTTCTGTTAGCAAAAAAGCTTCTTCTAAAAGTATTGTGTCTTTTGTTCTCATTTTAATATTTATCGAATAATTCTCCCTGTTACTTCTAAATCATCAGGTAAATAAGTAATTGGGGTATTACGTAAATCCAAGTCTCCTTCGACTTTTAATCCTTGTGGTAAAGAAGTAATTGGTGTATCACTTAAATCCAATTCTCCTCCGACTTTTAATCCTTGTGGTAAAGAAGTAATTGATGTATTACGTAAATACAAGTTTCCTCCGACTTTTACTCCTTGTGGAAAAGAAGTAATTGGTGTATCACTTAAATTCAATTCTCCTCTGACTTCTAAATCATCGGGTAAAGAAGTAATTGGTGTATTACTTAAATTCAAGTATCCTCCAACACTTAATCCTTGGGGTAAAGAAGTAATTGGTGTATTACCTAAATACAAGTTTCCTCTGACTTTTAATCCTTGTGGTAAAGAAGTAATTGGGGTATTAATTAAATTCAAGAATCCTCCAACTTTTAATCCTTGTGGTAAAGAAGTAATTGGTGTATTACCTAAATCCAAGTCTCCTTGAGAACCATTCTTTATATACTCTTGTACTTTCTTTAAAATTGCTATTTTATAGTTTTTTTCTCTTTCTTCTTTGGATCTTCTAGGAATTAAAATAGAAGGAGACTTTACTTGTTCATAAGCATTTTCAAGTAAAATTGTGTCTTTTGTTCTCATTTTAATATTTATCGAAAAATTTTTCCTTTGACATCAAAGATACTTATTGACATTTCAAACCTTTCAGCTATTATAGAAATATATGTTTAATTTATTCCCACAGAAGAAGTCAGTTGATGAGCTTATAGGTTGGAATCCACCAGAAAATGTGCCTAGTTATATACAAGCTCAAGATGAGATGATTGGTGAGCTTTTAAAAGAAAATACCAAGCTTAAAGATGCTCTCAAGTCTATTGAAGAGGATGGAACTGTTGAGCACAATAATGCTATTAAGCTCAGAGAAGAAAATGTAGAACTTAAAGGTGAACTAGAAATCATAGAATTGGAGTTTAATCTGGTTCTTGAAATTAATGATGATCTCAATAAAAAGCTAAATGGCTTAAATCATCTAAAGACAGAGAATGATAGAGTTATTCTTTTAGAGAATGCTGTAGATAGATGGAGTAGTAGAGCAGAGAGTTGGGAAAAACTAGATGAGGAGCTAAAAAGTAATATCTCAGAGCTTACTAAAGAAGTTCTAAACCTAAGACATTTAAAGACAGAGAATGTTGAATTGATTGAAAGACTTCATAAAGAGATTCAAAAGAAAGGTGTATCTTTCAATGAAGCAGAACTTCAAATTATTAAGAATGATTATAAGAAGTGTGCAGAACAGAGAGATGAGTATAAGCATCAGCTCAATGCATCTAATAAAGAGATTGAAGCACTGAAGAGTAAAATAAGAGATTGGGAGGACAGGTATACAAAAAGTTTTAGCTATAGGGATATGGATAAGTTACAGAAGACTATTGATGAACAGAAGAAAGAGATCCAAAAGCTCAAAGGAGACATTGTTGATTATGTCATTGAGAAAGATGATAAGTTAGAGGAAGCTAAAGCAGTGATTGAAGCTCTTAAGGGTATGAAAACTCAGGGTTTTGAAGATTATGACCCTAGTGACTTTGTAGAACAAAAACATCCTATGTACCCTCTTCATTGGGGTGGCTATGATAAGAACATTAAGGAGTTTGTTGAATCCGAACTTAATAATGAAGACCCTGTTGATGGTCTCTCAGAACTTTTACAAAAAGCTAAAGATTTAACAGAAGGGGTTGAAGTAGACTTAGACAAGTCCTTAGATGAGCAATGTGATGAAGAGCCTATTGATTGGAATAATCTACCTAAAACCTTCCCTAATGAATTTCAAGATGAAGAAACAACAGCTGAGAACCTAGAAGAGAAGTTTGACAGAGGTGAAGATGTAATGGATTATTTTCAAGAGACCTGGAAGTGTCCTTGTAATATGTGTAAACAAGCAAGAGAAGAGAACACAGAAAAATCTTGGGAAGAAACAGCATCAGATTTAGCTTTAAAAGTAGCAAAGCTTGAAAAGAAAATAGAAGAGCTTACGATTATTACACATACTAGCGATCCGAATTACAAATATTTTTTAGAGCATGGTAAGTGGCCTTATAGTGATGTGAACTCTGATGGTACTCTCAAACAAACAACTGCTAAATAATTTTTTGCTTGACTCCTACTTTATTTACTATAGAATTTAATTATGCCTAAAGCTACTTTAACTTTTGATCTCCCTGAAGAAGAGTCATTACATCAAATGACTATTAATGCTGGAAAGTATTATTCTGCTCTTTTTGAAATTGACCAGTACATGAGAAATCAGATCAAATATGCATCTGATGATACACCAGAACTTTTTGGGGAAGCTATTCAAATGGTAAGAGATGAACTTTGGAGTATTCTGAACAGCAGCAATATAAATTTAGACCTATGACAAAACAACAATTCGAAGAGGTTATCCTCAAACTACAATTAACTCAACTAAGAAGTCAACAGCTTTATAAGCTTGGAGTTGATCTAATGGAAATCGAAGAACCTTATCACAAGGTGATTGATATTCTTTTTAATTCTTGTTTTAATGGAGAACAAATGGGTTGGATTGATTGGTTTCTTTATGAGAGAGTTGGTATCAATGGTAAGATTCTTAAAGCTACAAAGAAGGTAGGTAGAAAGAAAGTAGAGATCTGTTATGATATTGATTCTCTTTGG
>Ga0209829_10003291_pt1 | contig 11819 bp, 15 predicted proteins | sample C_140205_EF_Meta_FD_187311 | JGI IMG/M metagenome (GOLD analysis project Ga0209829, IMG submission 187311) | Freshwater microbial communities from Lake Croche, Canada to study carbon cycling - C_140205_EF_MetaG (SPAdes) (version 2) | ecosystem: Environmental > Aquatic > Freshwater > Lake... | reverse complement strand
AGTTTGCCGCTTGAAAATTTATTTATGGCAAATCTCAGTAGAAATCACATTGGAGATAAATCTCCAATATTGAAAACTTGTTTTTCAATGTGATTTCAGATGGAATCCACGCGTCACCATCAGACATCTATATCTGGGTGGTTTCGTCTCGAACTCCCGATTCTATAGCATCTTTACAGAGCACGTGGTAGATCAAATCAGTTAAAGTGATTCCTATAGTTCACTTCCGTGCCACAGATAGAACTAATACCCTTTCTCTGCACACACAGGGATGGATGTACGACGAACCAGTTGTCTTTCTTCTGTAGAAGTTTCCAGTACTGATCGAGGCAATATTTTGTCTCGTCCTTTGTGCTCTCTAGAAGCGCCAATCCCTCCTTGAAGTTCTTGAGTAGCGTTGGATAGTAGTGCCGGCTCACAAGATATGCTGTAGTCGTCTGCCCCTCCTTGAGTTTGTAGGTAGTCTTATCATAATCTGTTCCAACGTTCCCCAAGGTTATCACATCATAGGGCTTCGCCGCTAAATTCTCTAGAAGACTATAGCCTGTCTCGTAGTTCAACCACGCCCCATCATCTTCCATAATCAAGACATTCTTCCACTTATGCTTCATAGCCATCTCCAAAGCAGCTATATGACTCTTGGAACAGCCATAGTGACCGTTCGTCGTGTCTTTTATGGCACTCAGGCGAGTTATCTTATGCTTTGGGAAGACACTCAACTCGCGTTCTATTTGCCCCTTTCTATCTTTCCTGTCATCAAGATTTATATAGACGACCTTCTCCACGAACCACCAGGGCTTTCGGGCTCGCTCCGTGTTGTTTCTCCGTGTGACAGATCTTTTGCCCCTAACACTGAATGTATGATGTTTTATCATCTTTTTACTTTCTTGGCTAAGAGTGTACTTCTTGACCATCCTCTAAAAAGAACCCATTTTTTCTCAAGATGGCATCGAACTCTGTGAAATCTGTTGGGCGCATATCGTGGCATGTAATGATCTTGCCTGGCGAGATCTTCCCCTTACAGCAGCGCTGACCCTTATAACTACATCCGAAGAATCCATCCTTCTTAATAACTATCGTGTCAGTTTCTGATATGAAGTAGGCAATCCCCACATCGCACGCATTCGTTAGATATCCTGCCTTAGTCTCCTTACAGATTTCTATCCATCGCGCCATAGCATTCAATACCAACGGATATATCTTTTCCAAACATGGTCTTGTTATTACAAAGCCAGCGCCACCCGAGTGAAAGTATATGTCTTTTTCACCAAGCTTTCTGTGATCACCATGCCCTCCAATATAGAGGGGTTCTTCGTGATTCAATATCCTCAGATATCTCAGGAGTTTCGGAATGTTGATGAAGGTGTCTGAGCCGCACATGAAGACAAACTTCGGCTGGTAGTTCTCGTAGATATATTTCAGTCCGTAATATTGCTTATACGATGCTGAAATATAGTCGTTTCCTAGAGTCTTGTTGTAGATGTAGGAAGGCCCGCTGAACTCTTCGTTAGGCTCTCCTCCAAGAAAAAAGAGGACTGTCACGTTATCAGAATAGGTCTTCCAAGTCTCGTTAATCCTTCGGATTTCTTCGCTATATCTTGGAACTGTGTGACAGGCAAACACACCAATAACCAGATCGGCCATACTCTGTAGATATGCAGGAAGCTATTTAAACCCGCTCTAGGACGGTCAGACCGTTGTTGTTCGTGAAACGCTCCTTCATGATCCACTGAGGATTTGCAGCCAAAAACTCCTCAATAGCCGGCCATAAACCCTTATTGATTTCCTCGACAGGGATCCCAGTCTTTGCAGATTGCTCCTTCGCGTTCCATCCGTTACGGATCGTCTCGCCTTTATCAGCATCGACCGTAGTATCGTGTAGGATAATATACTTCTTCGTGTACGTGTGCCATCTGGCCAACTCCCTCTTGAGATGCCCGTAGACATGCCAAGTATCTATAAAAAGCAGATCCGTATCCTCAATAGGTGATGTCAAGTCATCCGCCTCATGGAATGTTGCGTCAATGTTTTCTGTCTTGCATCGCTCCAAGAACTTCGTAACATTATCACTTCTCTTTGGATCTATCATTATCAGCTTCCCTGTCTTCCTAAAGCGTAGTCCATCCGCAAAGGCATAGGAACTTATAGCACTGCGCACTCCACACTCCGTAATCGTCATACACTCTGTAGAGTACGCGCGGAGAGTTGGCAGATGCTCGTTGATGTCGGAAATGGTAGTACACAGCTCCTTGTAAGTTGCCTTTATTACGGACATTCTACAGGCGCAGAAGTTTTCAGATCTACCATATTCTCCGCAGACTCGTATTCTATGAAAATATCTTGTCAGGATGCCGAGTATATGAGCCTCTATAAGTATCTCGATAAGCCAAAGCATATCCTCCATATTGGCGCAAACTGGGGACAAGAAACTGCCGAATATATTAAAGAGTTCAAAGGATCTCTACAGAGCATCACCTACATCGAATGTATTCCGGACATGGTCACACGCCTGAAAGAACACACTGATCAATACAAGCATGACGTCGAGATAAACAATATAGAGGCACTCGTTTCAGACTCTGTAGGCTCTCGTGTAAAGTTCTATATCGCGAATAATGAGTGCGGGAGCTCTTCCATGTATCCACCCAACCCTAGCGAGTGGGCCTGGAACCATGTGTCATTTAACGGTGAAATCGAACTCACCACCACGACATGTGATGCTCTCGTAGAGAGCGGAACTCTCCCAAAGGAATACGATACCCTCGTATTAGATACGCAAGGTAGCGAACTCAATGTACTACGCGGAATGGGGAAGCTGCTGCCTTCTGTCAAACAGATGATTATCGAATATTCTCGTCGCGCATTCTACAAGGGCGGTGTTCTGCTTCCAGAGTTGTCACATTTCCTAGAATCTAACGATATGGAGCCCAAGTTCATCCCCTCGGGTGACCATGGTGATGCAGTATTCATACGCGCTCAATAATAGACATTACATCCGTGTGCTCCATAGATCTGTCACTCTTCATCTTGTCGATAAAGCTCATATCGGCATACGCGCTCAATAATAGACATTACATCCGTGTGCTCCATAGATCTGTCACTCTTGATCTTGTCGATAAAGCTCATATCGACAAGCTCGGGATGGACGTACCAATCCTCATAGGGAAGATCATCATTCCTGACATCAGAAAACACTCGAACATATCCAGCGGCGTCAAAAATGCTCCTTGACTCCAGGCGAGTATTGAAATGGTCACCCGTATAGATATCATGCTCGAATGTAACGACTGCGAATCGGTGATCAGACATTGCATCGTTTTTCAGCTTACGTAGGGTGTTTATCGTCGAGGCATTGCTGACCTCCAGATCAATCTGTAGATAGTCAATGTCCTTCCCCAGATCTTCACAGACAGCCTTATAATCAACCTCCTGTGCGTCATCAATGATATATTTTGAGGCGGGCCGGTGTTGTTTGTAGCTTGGAAGAAACCTGGGCTCGTACTCAACCATGTAGCCGGTCCAGCCATAATCCTTCTCCAACAAATAGCTATTGTTGATACTGATAGGATCGTTAGAACCAATCTCCAGAAAGGTCCCTCCCCGCTTGAACTTCAGACAGTGTAGGGCAAACCCATCCTGGGATGCTTGTCCATTGTATTTTGACATTCTACCCGTTCAGAGAACTTTAATGTTCACTGTACTCCGCATTTGCCGGTAACGTCGTAGGAGTCAGGCCCTCGCGCTCAGCCGCCTCTACGAAATCTTTCAGCTTTACATCCGTTATAGAGTTATCGTTCACCTCCTTGTCCTTCTCCTCAAAATACTTCCAATCTCTGGGATTGTCAACCCTATCTGCAGATCCACGTGCCATCTTCACTTTCTCAAAGTACTCCTTCGACTGCAACATATAATGATTTAGCTGTATGCCAGGAGGAGAGTTTACGAACTTCACAGGGCCCTTTACGTCCTGTCTGTGAATATGAAGCGCACCGTCATGTATATCCTGCAACCACATAATAGTCTTTACCGTTTCATCCGTGGCCTTATCCGCTTCTATGTCCTTATTGAAGCGCTTCGTAAAAGACTTCCGCACACTCGCAGGTTGCTTGACAAAGCCATTGGAACCGAATGTCATCCACACGAAATCTATGATAGAAGGTCGATCTGGTGCGCTAAATATTTCTACCACACGATCCTTTAGAGTTTTGCCCTTCTCCGTGGAAAACATGAACTCATCGAGATCAACGATCATCAATATATCTATGCCATTCGCTTTCAGCCATGGGTGTCCTATGTCGTTATAGTTCCTGACCTGGTTACCCTGCCCAGGAGCATCCAAGATGGTCACATGCGGCTGATTACGTACAAGATCTCCACCACCATCCGTTGAACCATTATCCAGCAGGAGGATCTCATCAAGACCCTGCCACTTATAGTGCGCAACCCACTCCTCAATAATCATCTTTTCATTCTTGAATTGCGCCATTACTGCAAACTTGTAGCTCCTACCACCTGTCTGACGCCTCATCATCCTATAGGCACCCTGATCCACTCCAATCTTCTTCTCAAAAATCGGTGGCGAATAGATACATTCTGGAGGCAGTGGATGCACCATGGCCTGATACGACCGTTCCATGAAATGCGAGGCCTCGTGAAACTTGTCCTTGTCTACTTGCCTCAAGAGTTTCTCGTAGAATGCCTTCGGATGCTGATGAATATGCTCCTTCGATATAGCCATGATGGCAAAGAATGTTGCGTGATTCACTTGTACCCCAGGAAAGTTATGCTTGTACCATTCTCCAAAGGGTCTCACTTCCGCCAAATACTGATTAGAACGTCCCGTTTCACCGTCCTTATTCTGACCATAGGCAGTAGGATAAGTAGGCATCGTGAAGTTATACATCGCCTCTGACACCTCCGTATCAAACTTGTAGGTGTTCATGACAGTGTTCTTCGTCTCGAAGGCCTTATCTATTGTGAATTGAACAATCTCCGCCTTGTGTTCGAAATCCGCAGATCCTGGGGCGAAAATGGTAACATCTGCAAGTCTATCATAGTAGTGAACAATATGGTATAGATACGTGTGATCGCAGACACCCACGTTAGGGATACGGTGGACCACACAGTGCTCTAGATGACAACTTAACGCTTGATCAGACTTATTATAAATGTGAATCTTGTGGAATCCCATGTGCTTATAGGCATTTAACCAGTTCACTGGTTCCTTATACCTAGAAATGACTAGATCAACAGTACGCCCACCCCCCTGTTGTCTTTTCGTATGACGACGGATTCGCCTCATCTTTTTTGTTTTTCGATACATCCCTATTGTATGCTCATAGAATAGGGATGCCGGGTCTTACCCGCCTTACTTACCTGCTTTCTCAACCAGATCCTTCAACTCCGTGTCCTCCACTTCTTTAAAATCGTTCCCTTCAAAATACTTCCAGTCTCGCACGTTATCAGGTCTTTCTGGAGCCCCTCGTGTCATCTTCACCTTTTCATAGAACTCCTTCGACTGTATAATGTAGTGATTCAGCTGTACCCCTGGAGGATTGTGGATTGTCTTTCCAATCACATCATGTGTATGCGCCATAAGACTTGCATCATTCTTCAGGTCCTTGAACCATACCACAGACTTGCAGTTAATCTGGGGATCTTTCTTCTTCCAGGTGAACCCCTTGCGAACACTTGCCGGCTGTTTCTCATGACCACTTGACCCAAACATAACCCAGTTGTATGAAACCTGGGATGGACGATCTGGTGCTGTGAAAATCTCGACCAAATGTTGCTTCAAGTTCTTGCCGTCCTTCCCATACATGTACTCATCTATGTCTAGAACCGCCAGAATATCTACATGATGCGCTTTGAGCCACGGATAGCCAAAGGTATCATAGTTCTTCTTCTGCACATGTTGCTCCTTCGCATCAATGATCGTCACTCCAGGCATCCCGCGCACAAGATCTGCCCCACCGTCATTCGAGTCATTATCAAGCATCAAAATCTCATCCGCCCCCTGCCACTTGCAGTGTTCTACCCATTCGCGGATCGACATCGCCTCATTCTTGAAGATGGTCAGGATCGCAAACTTGAGATGCTTCCCACCCGCTTGACGACGGCGCGTGCGCCGCCTTTTTTGAAGTCTCTTTCTCGACTGCTTCCTCCTCATCTATTTTACGTGAATATTAACCGGGATCAAACAACCGGGTCATCCATATATAACTTTCCATAGTATGAAGTCCGATAGAAGCATTCCGCGTCAGGTATCTTATCCGCATCAATCCTATAGTTCGTAGGCGCCCCCTTGAACAAGAACGCCTCCGTGTCATAGTAGGCATCACCTATCTTGTGTTGCTCCGTCAACCGCTTGAAATACTCCCCCGTCGTCCACCAGAAGTTCCCGCTGAAATGAGGCCCTATCATCCGCTCCTTGTAGAGAACTCCCACAATATCGTGTGTTGCCAGCTTCTCCAGACACTTCTTGTAGTGCCGAATCAAATAGTACTCGAGATAGTTCCTCCAAAGATAGGTCGGCTCGAAACCAATCTTCTGACCTGATGTGCGTAATACACCCTTGGAATGCATGTAGAGGATCGCATCCTTCGGCCCCACGTTCGGAGCAATCTTATTCAGCGTGAAACGTTCAAATGTCTTATCATCTATGCCAACCTCCTTCACAACAAACTTCTTGGGCAGCGTCTCCAAGAAACTCTGAACCTGCTTCACACACGCCGCATCCCCTGTCAAAAAACAATAGATTGCCTTCGCATCATCATAGAGGCCACTGAACACAATCTTCGTCGTCTGGTCACGGACTATCTCCAGAGTGTTCTTGTTGCAAAAGATGTGGTAGAAAACATAGACATCGCGCCCAGATCCTCCACGCATCCTCCGTGTACCCTTTTTTCTGCTTATCATCCTCCGTGAAGGACGTGCCCCCATTCTACCTTTACGCGGTATTTGATTCGGGGTTGGGACCCCTGTCGCCTCCGGGTGGTTTCGCCTCGAACTCTCGCCACTCTTCCGGAATCATCGTCATCCTATCATTGTGATCGGCCGCGAACCATTTCATCTGGGGCGCGCCGGGAACTGTGAGCATGTGTACCCAGACATTCACTTCCCAAGTAATCTGTCCCTTCGCCAAAAAGTGGTCCAACGCCACCGTGGCCGCCTCAAAAAGGTTGCCAGCCTCTTCCCGCCGGACAACGAAGAATCCCCCGCAGAATATCCAGCAAATCTTCCGGGCCAACTCCTCCGGAGAAACGAGCCCCATGGACCAACATCCTGGAACAGCCACTCCCGTAAAGTCCTCCCGCATCCTCAAGCCCTTCAACCGCCCCAAACTCCCTTCCACATCTTTGAAGATCTTCACGATCCCTGCATCCAAAAAAGCGAGAAAGGGCTTCTCTGTCCTGGCCTTGGCCACCAACTCCACCTTTGCATTCATCAACATCATAAAGAACTCCCCATCCTTCCCCTCGTTCCGGATCCCCGGCAAGGCCAACTGTGTCGCAGAGTTTAGACACCGCCTACCAATCTCCGAGTCATGAAGCGACCATTCAACGAGCTCCAGTTCCGGGTGGGCCGAGCTCGAAAACCACGGCGCCCCCTCCACAGCCTTCTTGAAGAGATCATCTACAAAAAGAGTCAGAGGCAGATGCGCCGATAAAAGGACTCGGAGCCATTCCAGACGCTTGGCAGGTTCTATAGGGTCAGATGGATTGTATACGAGAGCCGATACAAAATGAACGTTCATCTTACTCTACAGGATAGATTCGACCTTAGACCTAAAAAACCCGCGTTCTGTGTAGAATGCGGAGATTTCTGCTGGCCTTTCTATTAGCAGTCTTTGCCATTGTGCTCCTTACATGCCTCGTGAACTGCTCTAAGATGGAGGGCTTCGGTACTTCTCCTGGAACCATGGTCCAACTACAGACATCCCATGTGCCTACCGAAGAGGACTACAACTTCTACACCAACGAGTACCCTAAGATGGTACGACGCGAAGTGGCTGATCTAACTGGCGGCGATCCCGGTGTCTTGCGGCCTTGGATCTTCCCTTGGTACGGGCGTGGTGTTACCTTGGTTAACTAGATGGAACTTTTTGAAGTGGTCGTTCAGGTTCGATAGCTGCGGAAACGCCTTCTCGCAGCCGCTACATTTATAGGGCTTCTCATGCGTATGTGTAGTGCGAATGTGGACCTCTAGGCGACTCTTTTGAGGAAAGGCCTTCTCGCAATGCTCACAGATGTATTTGGGAGAGTGCGTGTTTTTGTGATATGTTATAAGGCTCTTCTTCAGGACATCGATCTGCTTTTTACAGTTGGGCATCCCACAGCACCATTGGTTCTCGACAGTTGTGAAAGGAAATGCGCGCGACATCTTGGTAAAAAAGGGCGGGGCTGCCGCCGAAGTTCAATTTTTAGTCGCCGGTGTAATACCTCCCTTTCACTCTGAAGGTCACGCCGTCACGTGCGTGTGGCGTACAGCTCGTGAGGCCTTTGCCATAGACTGTACACTCGGCACAACAGGCGCCAAAGAGCTTCAGAAGTTCTGCCGTTGCAGATTCCTTTGCGAGCTTCCACGCCTTGTTCTCTGGATCCCATTTGCCTCCTGCAGCCTTGATCGCATCCTTCGCGTCAAAGGTACCGCGGCCTGAAATGATCAGCTGTGCTCCTTCGGGTTTTACGTTGAAAGACATGATTGGATACGATATGTCTGGGGGCCAAGGCGTTCAATTTTGAAATGGGTACGGGGGGTACTTTAAAGAGGGCTGTAGATCCTCTATAGATGCGCCCCGCTCCCTTTCGTATCCTAAGAGGCGTTGTTCGACCACCTCAAACCGCCCTAGTACAGACGGATGGCTCCTACGGATCCAAGTACTATATTTCAAGGACCGCGGTGATCTTGACGACGCACCGCGGTACCGAGCACACCATGTGTAAGACATATGACACTCATAACAACTCTACAGAGTCAGAATGGTGCTCCGTGCTCGATGGGGTCCAGTATGCTATCAAGCGGGGGGAGGGATCTGTAGAACTCGAAAATGACAATCTCGGTGTCATATGGAGTCTTATCAAAAAAGAGGTCCCTCCTAAACAATATATAGCCGAGTATTACGCGGCCATATATAGTCATGTTAATCTCTTAGAATACTTTAGCCTCCGCTGGATTCCCAGACGGTTCAATAGGGCTGATGTTCTCTTTCAGATTCGGTAGAGTGTCTATGGCGAGATCCAGATCCCCCTTATGGGACACGATCCCCTTCAAGAAGTTGCCGATGAAGTCGATCTGCTTTATGAGCATGGCGGGGGTAGGTGAAGGCACTAACTTTACACTCTTGGCGTAGGTATTGATACCCTTTATAGACATGAGAGCCATCCTCTCGTGGAGTCCGTCGCCGATACTGATCACGTTGCGCTGGACAGAGGTACTTGCACCAAAGGTAGAATAGACCTGCATCTTGAAGGCCATCTTTTTCCACATCTCTGGTTTGGTTACGTAGAACTGCTCATAGATGTGGCGAGCCGATAGGATGTCTACGCCGTTCAGATGGGGCTTGAGACGGGGCATGAACTTTTCTACGCAGTCCTCGACCCACTTGTCCCCAGAGTTGGTGATGATGATGACGCGGCCGAGAGTGCGGGCAAACTCCAGTAGGACTATGACGGATGTACAGATCTTATCGAACACCTCTGCAGTGCCGGTCGATAGGATTGCCCCAGAAGTGGAGAGGAGACGCTTGGTCACCATCCAGCTGGTGGGCTGGAGAGTGTCGTCCCAGTCGAGGATGATCAAGCTCTGGCCCGAACTGCTGGGGGGTTGATGCGGCCCCCAGATACGGTAGTCGTGATCGACGTCTCGTATTATAAGCGTGTCGCTCATGTGTTATTATTGTCACCTGGTTTTAGGGCCCAATTTTAATCAGAAGAAATAGGTGAGGCCTCTGTCATCTTTGGGCTCGGTTGGTTGGGTTGACTGTGTTTGAGGTGTGGTGGTTGGTTTGGTTGTTTGAGTTAGCTCTCCCTGGTTCTTGGCCAACTTCCTCTCCCACAGCCACAGCCCCCTGAAGTCGGCGTTCATGTAGAGCTCCAGCTTTACCACCGTCTCCATGACTCGGTCGATCTCCTTCTTAGGGGCCTGGGTGGCGTAGAGATTCACCAGCTTCTGCTTGAGCTCGCCGAAGAGATCCCTCAACTCGTTGGCGTCTAACTGCACGTCCATATACATAGGGCAGAGGCGATCTTCAGTCGAGGATGTACGCAAAAAAGAGCATCCGCTTGATCCACTGAGGCATTCTGTAGGTTGCAGTGGAAAAAGGGGTGACAGCAGGGGGCCGTCACAGTAGATGTTGTTTTTGTCGCTAAGCCACCGTGCTCAAAGCTCTGAGAGGTCAATGTCGTCCTGGCGCTCCACTTTGCCGCCCTTTACCTTTTCCTTCACTGGCTCCTCTCCTTCCTCGACTTCCTCGGACCTGTCGAAGATGTCCAGGTCATCATCGTCAATGATCGTTGACAGAGCGCCTGCCGTCACCGCCGACTTGTAGACCTCCTTGGGCATCTTCCCGCTGCGCATCAGGTCCACCGCCTCTGCCCTCTCCTGTATGACTCCAATGATCTCATATGGCATGCTCTTGATTTTGGTTGCCTCCTCAGGCACGCCCTCTGCAACGACTATCTGCCCAACAGAGATACACATGCGGCCCTTGCTGAAGAGGCCCCTGGGGGTACCAAGGATCTCTCTCCCATCTGCGCGCCTCAGAGAGAAGTAGCCATTCCCTCTCGAGGCCTGGACACTGAAGAAGGTCAGGCCTGACTCGCCGGAACTGGCTCTCTGGATCGCGGCAACGTTCTGACGCTGCGTAGATGCTGACTTGCTCTTACCTTTGGGCATCTTGTTGCTTGTCGTGTGTGGGGGGTACTAAAAAAAAAGGGGAGGAGGCCCTTTCAATTTTTTTTCGAAGGGCGCTACGTAGAGCCTCTCCCTTCATCCTCTTTATACCTTCTTCGTCCACCGTAGGAAGAAGATGGGAGACCCGTCTTCGTACCCCGCATACACGCGGGAGACATAGTCTCCTATGGCCGCGTTCGTAAGACCTGAGCCCCAACCCTTGGCGGTCCCCTGGGCAAAGGCGCGAACCTCAGACGCCGTCTGTTTTTCGCTCTTCTTGCCCAACGAGCATATGAACTCTCCAGTCTCCCTGTTTTTGTTTGGCGTGCGGAGCTTCTCGTCCTTCCCACAGATCTCCCTCCAGCGGGCATTGAGAGGAGCCATAGAGGGAAACTCCTCCAAAGTTACCTCACAGTTCTGGTGGCTCGTGGCAGGAGGCACATAGCCGCCGCCTCCCCCTCCAGATGGGCCGACAGTGTTACGTGCCACTGTCACGTGGACCGCCCCCCCAGCCTCATGCACACGGACGCCAGTCATCTTCTTGTCCACCTGGCTCACAGGGATCCCCTCCAGCGTGGGAGTCCAGCGGGGATTGGAGCAGAGCTCGCGCCAGAAGCTGATGTAGTTGTCGACTGTCTTCTGGCTCGTGTAGACAATCGTCCGCTTGCTCTTCCCATAGCCACAGGCGCGGCCCAGAAGGGACTGGAGGTTGGTGTCGTCCTTGTTCCCCAAGCGGTCAAAGAGTATCCCCACGTGGGTGTCATCAAAGGTCTTGCCAGCGTAGAACATGTTCTTGAGGACGATAAAGGTGGGAACCTCTGGGGGGTTCTGCAGTATCTCGTTGATGTCGTCCATCTCTGAGAGGCTGCAGTTTTCCTCCTCAGCAGCGGAAAGTTTCTCCTCAGAGTCGAACTTTCGCACATCTG
>Ga0209829_10003290_pt1 | contig 11819 bp, 8 predicted proteins | sample C_140205_EF_Meta_FD_187311 | JGI IMG/M metagenome (GOLD analysis project Ga0209829, IMG submission 187311) | Freshwater microbial communities from Lake Croche, Canada to study carbon cycling - C_140205_EF_MetaG (SPAdes) (version 2) | ecosystem: Environmental > Aquatic > Freshwater > Lake... | reverse complement strand
AATTCCAACCCTAAAAGTGTTTTCTTATAGACTTGTTGCAGATAAAAGAACTCCGCTATTCACATTTGATCCGTTAATTGTTATTGCAGAAGTATTTTTAGAAAAAATGAAAACTTATATAACCACTTATGCATCCGGGTTAAATGTAAATGCCGAAGATATATTGATTATATTGTTTGCATGTAATAAAAATATTAATTATGAACACCCAGAAATTACTTCACTTTTTGGGTCTACCCCTGCATTAAACAATATATTAGATCGAATTAAACATATTCAATCGCAATCAAATTCCCCGAATTATAAATACGAGATTGGTGCAGACCAATTGATAAAAAATTATATCACGTTATTTACGAGTAACGGTCCAACAGAACCAATAGCGGTCGACGAGCCAAAATATAATGATTTAGAATCACAAGAAGATGATATATTACCGATTGAACAAAATCAAACAATAATCGCAGAAAACAATCAACTCGAACAAGATTTAAACGATATTGAAAAAGAGTCGGGATTGAAACATGCTGACTCCGACGCTATGAAAGTTGGTGGAACAAACAAAATTCCATTTGTTAAAGTAAATAACCGAAAAATATATTATAAAACAATTCATAACACATTTGTTTATCTATTTAATTATCCAATTGGATTAACCCGTCACAATATAGATGAATATTCACAATTTTTATTAGATATTTCAAGGTTAAAACAGAATGACAAAAAATCAAAAAAAAATCATCAAAAATCCAACAAAAATATTAAACAAAAAAACCCCCAAAAATACAAGCGTAAAACACGTAAAAATCGAATATGAACAGATATATATCTATTTATTTATTTCGTAATAATAATGCAGAATAATGAATCGTCGGGTTTGAGTCGAGACGTCGGCTTTAGCCAAAGGAGTTCGGCCAAATTCCAAAAAATGGTTTTTATTATGAACGCTCTCGAAAAAGGATGGTCTGTGAAAAAATCCCAAGATTCCTACATTTTTACCAAAAAACACGAAAACCGGCGCGAAATTTTCCAAGAAAATTATTTAGAAACATTTATCCATTCGAATTTTGACCATTCGGTACTACAATAAAAATCGTTGATTTTTTAATCAATGATTTTTTTTAATAAGATAATAAATTTTTCGTCGACGATTTTATTATGCTCTCATATACATGTGTTCAATTTCAAGTAACCGGTTGAATTTTGCCACCCGTTCCCCCCTACATGGACTCCCAATCTTCAAAAATTTCGCCCCAATGCCCACTGCAATATCCACAATATATGCATGATTGGTTTCGCCCGATCTATGCGAAACAATCACATCAAGCCCGGCGTCAAACATCAATTTCGCCCCTTCAATCGCTTCTGAAACCGTGCCAATCTGGTTGACTTTCAGTAACAGTGTATTCGCCCAGCGATTTTCCAAGCCCATACGAATCAATTTCGGATTTGTGGTAAACAAATCATCCCCCACAATCATCATTTTCCCCGAAAACAGTTCGGTGAATTTCGCCCATGATTCATAATCCGATTCATGGAATCCGTCCTCGATGCTTTTTAGAGCGGGATGTTTTTGAATCAAATCGGAATAATAGGTAATCAATTCTGAACCCGTCAAAAAATTACCCGTCTCAACTTCATACAATTTCGTGGTTTCGTCGTAAAATTCACTCGCCGCGCAATCCAGAGCAATAAAAACATCAATACCTACTTTATAATTGGCCGTCTGAATCGCTTGTTCGATAACTGATAGTGCTTCTTCGGCACTATGAATCGGCGGACAAAACCCCCCTTCATCGCCAATACACTTTGCCGATGTGCCGTATTTAGAAACCAATATTTTTTGTAGTGTATGGTATACTTCGCAAATCATTTGGTTTTGTTTGATCGCCATTACACCCGGTTTCGAGAAAATCATAAATTCCTGTATTTTCAAATGTCCGGTCACACTATGTTTCCCACCATTGATAATATTGACAAGAGGAATGGGTAATTCCAACCGATGTCTATTAAAATGTTCATCGTTATTATTACCGAATTCGTATTCGTCTCGAATATAATCAAACATCTCGATTCCACGTAATTTCGCCGCCGTGCTTGCAATACAAAAACTGACCGCCGTCGTCGTGTTTCCGCCAAGGACACGTTTCATTGGTGTTCCGTCGATTTTCAATAATTGTTTATCACATCCGGTCAAACTTGCAACCGTTTTACGATTCAGCACCATAAGTTTATTGATTTTTTCCACATTGGCAACTGCCCGGAATACTGATTTTCCCTGATACATTTTGAGGTTACCATCTCTCAATTCTAATACTTCACCCGAGCCACACGATGCCCCACTCGGACTCGATCCCGATCCCAAGCATTTATTTGTAAGATTATCATAGCATTTCACCTCAATCGTGGGAAACCCGCGGCTATCGATAATCTGATAGGCCGACAAAGACAATTCGTTTATATAAGAGAATTTCGTCGGACCATCGACACCGAACTCGATATTGATGGGAACGCCCGTTGGAATTTCAAATGTTTCGATCGATCGTTCGTCATGAATGCCCAAGTGGACAAAAAGCGCACGCAAAGAATTTCCATGGGCGACGACGAGTACATTTTGTGAATTTTGTAAAAGGGGCAAAATAGATTCATCGAAAAATCCACCTACGCGCGCTTTCACATCGTCCAGATTCTCGCCATTGGGTGGACTGTCCCAATAAGACCGGCGCCATTTCAACACTTGTTCTTCGCCGAATTCATCCTGTAATTCGGTTTTGTCTTTTCCGGTCAATTCGCCATAATCGCGTTCTTTTAATTCGACAGCGGGACATATATGTTTATATTCGGAATGATAATTTTGGGAAATAATATTGTCCGCGGTTTCAATCGTTCGGTTTAAATCGCTTGTGAAAATGGCGTCGAAATTATAATCTTTCAATAATATTCCGGCGGTGCGCGCTTCATCTACCCCGGTTTGACTCAAATCCACATTTTTCCAGCCGGTAAATAAATTCAGAGCGTTCCATAACGATTCGCCGTGACGTAAAACGATAAGGACCATGATATAAAATAAAGAGGTATATTTTTATATCATTATTAAAATGTATTATTATTATTGTTCGTCTAATAACATTAAGGCCATTGCAGCGTAATTGTGTAAATCCAATAATGTATCTCGAATTCCTTCGTCGTTTACTAAATTCACGCCATTTTTTGTAATAGACATTGACCGCTGTATTTTGTCTTCGATTCGCATTAACACGCCGATAACTCCGTATTTTGCAAATGCATCGCCATAATCAATATTCTTTTTTGTAAATATTTCCAATGCATTATGCTGAATTTGTTTCATTTGTTCGACACGATTCATTTTTATAATATAAAATATAATGATTCGTTTTTATATTATTTTATTTGTAGTGTTTTTTACTACAGAAACCTACGAATTCCTTCGCTCCCGCTACGGAATTCAGTAAATTTCCTACGACTGCCGTCTCCGGAAATTTCCCACTTCCGTTCCGAAAGCTACGGTTTCTGTGTTCGTAACTTCGTAGTGCCTTCGTTACGTCCACTATATCATGTTCTCTTACATTCCCAAATTCTTTATGGTTTTTAATGCAGAATCGGGAGTGACCGATATCGAATCGATACCTTCTTGAATCAAAAAACGACAGAATTCCAAACTATCCGATGGCTGTTGCCCACAAAACCCGATTTTCACCCCATATGATTTATATGTTTTAATTGCCATACTAATCATTCGCCGATAACTGACATTTGTGTCGTCCGACAAATACGCGATTCGTTCACTATCCCTGTCTACCCCCAAAGTCAATTGTAGTAAATCGTTACCACCAATAGAAACCCCATCAATCATCGGACTGAACAAATCTGCTTCTATTACATTCGACGGAATTTCGCACATCAAATAAATTTGTAAGCCATTTTGTCCACGAACCAGCCCGTATTTTTTCAAGGTTTTAATGACCAGTGCACATTCGGTCGGAGTGCGACAAAACGGAATCATAATAATCACATTATCCATTTTCATAACTTCGCGTGCATATTTGATTGCATAACATTCCAATTCAAACGCCTTTTCATACTCGGTGGAATAATATCGCGATGCCCCGCGCCAGCCAATCATAGGGTTCTCTTCATTGGGTTCATACAATTCACCGCCGATTAAATTCCGGTATTCATTCGATTTAAAATCCGACAGTCGCACAATGACGGGATTGGGGTAAAATGCCGATGCAATTTTGGCAATGCCCATTGATAATTGTTTGATAAAGTGGTCTTTGCCCGAATTTTGCGTTTCCTCTCCATTTTCGATAATATCGCGAATGGAAATTCTTACATCGTCACGGACGTTCGGATAATTACACAGAGCGAGCGGATGAATTTTGATATAATTACTAATAATAAATTCAAGGCGCGCCAGACCGACCCCACTATTCGGAATCATCGAATTATTAAAACTACTTTCGGGATTTCCCACATTCAACATCAATTTGACCGGCAATTTCAAATCCGATTTGACCACAATTTTTTCGACATGGTATTTCAAGTCGCCTTTATATACTTTTCCGCTTTCTCCGTCGGCACAAGATATCGTCACATACTGGTTGGAATAATTCGCCAGTACATTCGTTGCATTTCCCGCGCCGACCACTGCATTTAATCCCAGTTCGCGGGCCACTATGGCGGCGTGACATGTTCTCCCTCCTTTATTTGTAATAATCCCCGATGATATTTTCATAATCGGTTCCCAATCCGGGGTGGTGATATCGGTAACCAAAATATCGCCTTTACAAAATTGGCCAAATTCGTGTATTCCCGATAATATTTTCACTTTCCCCGAGCTTATTTTGTCACCGACCGAAACGCCATGCGCCAATATATCACCGCGTTCATCTAAAATATATTTACACATTTCAAGTTCGGCGGAAGTATTACTATGTATCGTTTCGGGACGCGTTTGGATTATATAGAGTTTATTATCGGTTCCGTCCAGCGCCCATTCGACATCCACACCCAACGGTTTATCGAATAATTCGGAATAACTTTGTTCCAAAGACACCACATAAATACCCAATTCAATCGCCTGTTCGTCCGTCAAACTAAATGTCGATTTTTCGACCAGACTCGTATCAATTTCGGTTACACCGATTCCGCTATCCATATCGTATACGATTTTGGAATTTTTGTAGCCCATATGTTTGGTCAATATGGGGTCGACCGATTCTGTGAGCCGATTTTTTGATAATAATAGTACCCGTTTGTCCAATATATACTCGTCCGGTTTTACCCCGCCCGACACCACCAATTCGCCCAAGCCAAACGCCGAATTAATCACGACGGCTTTATTATAACCGGATTCGGGGTCAATCGAAAAAGCGACTCCGGCAGACGCCAAATCCGACCTCACCATTTTTTGAATTGCAACCGAAATTTTCACTTCTCCGAACGGTATATTATATCTCTTACGGTACGAAATCGCCCGACTATTGAAAAGCGATGCAAAACATCGTTTGATCGCGAAAAGCAAATCGTCTCGACCGCGTATATTTAAATAAGTATCTTGTTGTCCGGCAAAAGAAGCATTTGGTAAATCTTCGGCAATGGCGCTAGACCGGACTGCAACCTCCATCACATTGGTTTCATATAGTTGACATAAAACTACGTAATTTTCTACTATCAGGTTTTCTTGGTCATGTGTAAATTCTCCCGCGGTTATTATTTCTCGAAGGTTTTTTGCAGAAATTTCTAAATTAGAAATATCGTCCACATCGATTTGTTCAAGTTTTTCTTGAATGATTGAATCCAAATGATTGAATTCGATAAAATCGTCATATAGTGCAGTGGTGATAGCAAATCCATATGCAATATTAAATCCGATTTTTGTGGACAAACGATACAGTTCGCCCAATGAACTGCATTTGCCACCTACCAAATGCTTATTTTTATAAGAACAATCACTGAACCAAACAATCTCACTAGAATTGTTGTCCATGTTGTATTTTATATTATATATATAATATATTATATAAAAAACCTACAGTTTGACTAATTCGAACAATTTCGCAATTTTTCTAACAAAAAATGTCCAGTCCTACTATATTTTTACCATGTAGTATTTTATCTTGTAAATATTCCAATAGTGCTCCGCCACCGGTAGACATATAAATATGTTCTGATTTATTATAAAATAATGATGCAGTTTCACCGCCGCCAATGATAATTTTTTTATTTTTAATGCATTGTTCGAGATATCTCACCAAATTCGTGCTTCCTATTTTATATCGCTCATCTTCGATTACTCCGAGAGAACCATTCCAAAAAATAACATCCGCTTCATCGATGAGTGACAATAACTGTTTCATGCTTTTATCGCCAATGTCATACAAATTCATCTGGGTGTTTAAGGAATCGATATATATGCGTTTATCAGAGAGGGTTTTGTTACCATATCCGTCATTCATTACATATACGTTTTCGATAAAATGGTCCAATGATGGTGTATATTGTTTTGCAAGTCCGCCTGCAACGAATATTTTTGCATTTGGAATTTGGCGTAATGTATCGATAATGGGTAGTTTATCTTTTATTTTATTTCCACCAATAATTCCCAAAATTTTCATTTTCCCGCCATCTCCGTGCATATTTACCAATGGTTCGAGCGCGTCGATTTCGTTTTTAATCAAATGTCCATATCCGAACATTTTCCCGGAATATTTCATATCGCAAATACTCATGTGTTTTCGGTGTACGCAACCAAATGCATCTGAAATAAACACATCTCCCATGCTTCGATAAATCTGAACAATATTTGATTTCTTTATTTCGTCTGCCGACATTTTTTCATAATCGGTTTCTTCTTTATGAAATCTTACATTTTCCAGTAAATATATAGGCGGCAGTGCTGATGCCGTAAAGGTTTCGGTCGACTGAACTCCGTAGTTCCCGAAGGGAGCCGAAGGAGTTAACACACTATCTGGGTGGATTCCTTTTTCCAAAAATTGGACCGATATTGCCGATTCGTCGTGGATAATCGTTTCCGACATAGGCATAAAATAGGCATTTAAATAGGAATTTAATAATGGTATGATTCGCTTCAATGAATTTTTATCATCGGGACCATTTGGTCTGCCAAAATGGGCGACAAGAATCAAACATTTGGGTTTTTTTGACAAAATAGTAAGAATGGTTGGAATGGCCGAACGAATTCGAAAGGTATCGATTATCACATTATCGACGACCGGAACATTAAAATCAAATCGCGCAACGACCCGTTTTCCTGCCAAATCCATATTTTCAATATAATATTTTGATTTGATACTATTTTTGATCTGATTATGATTGTATTCGTACATGTTCTCTAACAATCGAACTAATTGTGCCGAATAAGACCATTCATTGTCATACCATAACATCAATTTGAATCGGCCATTGCCCATATCAATCGACGCCTTGATATCCAAAATAGCGGGCGTCGTAGTAGTCACAAAATCACAACTGACCAACTGTTTTTTATTGATTTGATACACTTGGCTAAATAATTTGTGTTGTTTTACCAGGTTCTCGATATCTTTTAGGGTCACCGTTTTATCGGTCAATTCGACATTTACATCTAACAGTGAACAATTTCCTACCGGAACTCTCACACTCGTTCCGTTGATTTTACCGGCCAATTCGGGAAGAACGGATATAATCGATGCAGAAGCACCTGTTGTATGAGGAATAATATTATTGAATATAGAACGATTGGTTCTCGCCGCCTTGTTTAAAATATCGACAGTATATTGTGTGGAAGTCGTTGCATGTATCGTTGTAAAATTACAGTTATCGATTTCATAGTTGTCGGTCAATATTTTTAACATGGGTGCTAAACAATTTGTGGTACATGAGGAACCCGATACGATATTTTCACCCGCGTATTTGTCTAGGTTGGCACCACATATAAAGGTGTGGGTCTCGTCTTTTGCAGGGGCCGACATGACCACATAATCGACGTCGTGGTCTTTACATTTTTCGGAAGTCAAAAAACATCCCGTTGCATCGACAACATATTCACATCCATATTTTTTCCAATGTAGATTTACTGCATTTTTGTCGGATAAAATTTTTACAATATGACCGCCTATTTTGAATTCGGTGGGAGATACTATTTCTATGGTGAATTGCTTTGAATAATTATGGGTACTGTCATACTTTAAATAATCTTCCAAATCATTGATATTTAAATTAAGTGCATTTATGGCACACACCTTGAATTTCGGATTGGCGATCAATTGTAAAAACACACATTTACCAATTCGCCCAAATCCGTTTATACCGACTTGAATCATTATTCTAGAGATATATATTATATAAGTACAATAAATACAATAGTAACCTTTTATTTATTTAGTAAATACCATGAATTTAAATATAAATAAAACCGATTTGACGATACAAAAATCAAGATACGTTCGAACCGAATCTATACCGATTCCGACTGCATCGGTGAAGGATTCGCCGGAATCATCGATTAACAATATATTGATGTCGAGCAATTCGCCCAAAACGAGAACGCGATGTTCGGAATGTTCTGGAATAGGTCTTATAAAAAAAGAAATCATTATTTGTACCAAATGTAATGGCATTAAATGTATTTTTTGTCGCGCCTCCGGATATAAACAAATGCCGTATGAAACCTGTGAAAAATGTGACGGGTGCGGATTGGACCCGAATCCGTATCCGATTGGGTAAAAATATCCGTAATCTTGTTCGTAAATCTTGTCCGAAATCTTGTTCGCAAATCTTGTCCGATTGGATAAAATATCACCAAATCATTTTATGAGACCATTATATGTCTCATAAAATATGGAATTCTTCTACAAAAGTTTAAATTTAAATTTGCCCAGATATATTTCATTGTTTTCGATTAATTCCTTGATTTTTTTAACCGAAATTTTTAATTCTTTTTGAATATCTGTATAAGAATCAAATAATTTGACAAGTTCATTTGTAATTGGATGTAGTTGTTTTATTTTTGTTCCTCTTACATTCGATTGTTTCGTTGGAAGAAGATTGGATTGTAAAAATTTATCTCGTAACGAAACATCCACATGTTCCCATCTCATCCAATAACAATTATTTAATGGCGTCGAATGTTTGATTGCACAACACATTGCCGACGGATGTTGTAATATTTCCTTTGCAGCATCTTTCGATATTTTGAAAACCTTTATAATTTTGGTTTTATTGATATTTAACATCGCAACTTGTCCTTGATTTCGTTCATGCAGAATCACCGTTTCTCCAATATTTCTTGATTTATGCAAATCAGGTTCTTGGCGATCAGTAATAAAATGCCATCTATAATCGAGGTAAATCGTTTTATGTTGGTATGCCTTTTTGATTGCTGTAAATGACGCGGTTTTATTATTATAGTTGAAATTTCGGGTTGCTTCCATAATACTATTGTATACGTGACATACGGTTTTGAGGTCATTCTTATGGTATATTTGAACAATAGGACCGGTGGAATTAGCGTTGATTTGTGGTACCGCGATATTAATTACGTCGTTGTTATTATTTTCAACAAAGACATTTTCATACGCATTCGCTAACGTATTGTCTTCGTCATCGGTTACATACTCCGTAACGACAGTGGAAGAGTCTAGTGGAGGTGACGTGGTCACTGCAACGTTAGACGAATCGCATTGCATAACAGACACAGAATCAGGCGAACAAGGAACGGTAGCGACAGTTTCTGATTCGGTAACTACGTTACGTGGTCCAACCGGCAAATTGATTTTATTTAATATATTCATAACTTCATCATAATTTTTACACAGGGGAATCAATGACGAAACCAAATCTATTTTTTTCTCTTCGATATGCAATCGAGTCAATTCAATATTATTATATTTAAGCATTTCGCTGTTTGCAAATTTCACAATCTTTTCATATTCTTTTTGATTCGGAATATGATAGGCTTCTGTTGAAAACTTTTTATTTTTATGCTCAAGTTTATTATATTTATATTTTAATAGTTCATTACTATTATGTAATGATTTTTCAAATTTGATGCTATTTTCACACACAAACACATCTAATAAAATTATATCCATTTCAAAATCGCATCGGAGTGCGTCGATTCGATTTTTTATATCAATCGTTTCTCCGATTTTCAATATGAAACTACCGTCGTCATAGGATTGGATTTTACAAAAATACACAACCCATTTATTTTTATTGCTTCCAATCAATACTTCGTGTCGTTTGACGGAAGTTTCTTTTTGAGAAACTTGGAGCGAGGTTTGTAATTCATTATTTTTAGATTGAAAATTTTTATAATATTCGTGCATTATATTTTCCATTTTGACGTAATAAGACCGAATTTCCTTTGCCTTTGTAGTTGCCGCTAACATACAAAAATTTTTAAAGCAATCGACGGTCAACAAAATGGTTTCCTTATTTTGTCCTGCTCCGCCTAAATTTTTACCATTAGCAGCTCTTCCCAATTGAAGTTCTGATTGTTCCGATTGATACGCGGCAGATTCGTCATTGTTTCGTCCTCCAAAATTAGGCGCTGCTTTTTCAGAATCATTGGTTTGTTCTCCCAAACCTGCTTTGTTTTTTGACAAAGCAGGTATTTTGTAATCTACATTCGCTGTAAAATATTTTTCTAATAATCTTTTTGCACCAATCTTTTGTGTAAATTCTACCGTTTTCCAAACATTGTCAAAATCAACCACAAATTGAGTGGAATCTGACCCATGTTGTAAATATAAATAATGACTAATCATAAATATTTGTTCCTGTTCAGAACTCATTCGTTCCTTCATTATTTGAAATAATTCATCGCCATTATCATTGTGTCGTTGGAGTTCCATCCTATATTATATATAACGATTTGTTTTTAAGTAATTATGCGAATATATATATATATATATCTACATGTTATTATTTTCTATTTTTTTTAGATAATATTTTTTATTATATTCTTTCCGTTTTTCGCTTGATACTGGATTCGCCTTCATTTTTTCCAATAATTCTTCCCGGTGTGTTTCATAATATTTTTTATTACGTACTGGCGATGTATATTTTTTCAAGTGTTCCTTGGTCGCGTTTAATTCATCTTGTAATTTTTGTATTTGGTCTTCTAATAATTTATTTTTTGCAATTAATTCTTCGTTGTCCATTTTCGAAGATGGAGCGAGCCGGAGATATTGCTACGCAATATCGAAGGTGAGCGACTGAACTCCGTAACGTCAGTGAAGGAGTTTGAATGTGTTTGGTATAGTATAATATAATATTATTTTTAAATGTTTTTACAATAATATAAAACATTATATACTCCAAATTAGGTAATAAACAATATTTTTGTTATCGATTGATGACGTCGGCAATAGCGACAACGTCTTTTTCGGTTCCATCAAGTTTGAACAATATATAAAATTTAAATATTATTAAAATAACATAAAGAGATTTCAACATTTTATAAAGTCATAATGTCCGACCAAGAAATATACAAACCCATTCCCGGGTTTGACAGCTATGAGATTTCGAATTTTGGCAATATCAAAACAAATAATAAAATATTGAAATATCGAAAAGATAAAGACGGCTATCTACGTACCAATTTATACAGAGATTCGAAACCGGTTACCGTTCGTGTTCATCGATTGGTCGCGGAAAACTTTGTCGAAAATCCCGAAAGCAAACGATTGGTCGACCACGTTGACCGAGATGTTGAGAATAATTATTATCTGAATTTACGATGGGCGACGCATAGCGAAAATACGCTGAATAGTAAAACATATAACAGA
>Ga0209829_10003289_pt1 | contig 11820 bp, 2 predicted proteins | sample C_140205_EF_Meta_FD_187311 | JGI IMG/M metagenome (GOLD analysis project Ga0209829, IMG submission 187311) | Freshwater microbial communities from Lake Croche, Canada to study carbon cycling - C_140205_EF_MetaG (SPAdes) (version 2) | ecosystem: Environmental > Aquatic > Freshwater > Lake... | reverse complement strand
GATTTTGTTGTCATTATTTTTATTTTTCGGATCGCGACGTTTGGACAGGATCTGTTTCGCGATCAACTCTGCGAGAAGTTCACGAAAACTCTTGACTTGTTGCGGGATAGTTGACCCGTAGGGTGGGTCGGCATCGAGGCGGTCGAGTCCGTGTTGGCGGTCATCGTCTTCAGGGGCGCGGGGGTTATTTGGGTTCTTGGTCATTGGGTTTCGGGGTAGTGGGGAATGAAAAAACCGGTGGCGTGCCCGGGAGCCGCATCGGCCCCAGTCGGCACGCCACCGGTTGAGAACAGGTCAGTTCTCAGAGTTGTGCCGCGAGAACAACCCACGGCGACCATGCCTGCCGTCGATAGAGGCGACGAGGCGAAAATCGAATCACTTCGCCAGCGTGTCGCTGGCCAGCCGGTCGTTATCCGAGCAGACGGACATCCCGCATCAGGCGGTCGAGCATTTCGCCGACGTGGGCGACGAGCATTGCTCGAACCAATGGTAGGCAGTTTGCATAAGGGACGAAGCGGGGTCTGAGGTCAGTCGGCTCGCCGTGTGGCCGTCCAAGGTATTCGGTGTATTCGACCGAATCCCAGACGGCTCCTCCGATACCACCAGGCATCAGCAGAACAGCCTGGAAGAGAGTGAACGTATCGTCTTCATCGCTCGACGCCCCTGCCGGCCTGGCGTAGACCACCGGTCCGGTGACTTGGAAATCTCGCACCCCCAGCGAAGCTAATTCCGCGAGGGCGTGGTTGATGTTTTCAATCGTGTCTTCTGCAGAGTCGAGGTTCGTCTGAATCGTCACGGCGAGCCGCGACAGATCGGCGGCGCGCGTGGAGAGAAAATCGTGCATGGCACATTCCTTGGTGTGAATGGCGGCCGATACCAAAAGGCCGCTCAAGGAATATGCCGTGCTTTCGATAGATATTTAGTTCAGATAACCTGAAATTCTGATTGAATGAAGAAATGGGAAGACGACCATGCACTGCCCGGCAGCCAGGTAAAGTGATAAAAGGGTAGGGGCAGCGACAGTGGGCGGCCGGCCCCACGACAGGGAGTCGCCGGCGTGCCGGAAGGTGGAGAGCGACTCGAGAAGGGCGCAGCAGATGAACAGGATCATCGGCAACGAACGGGGGCAGGAGGCCGTCGACTGGGCCCGAAAGAGGATGCATCTGGAGGGGCCGACCGGGAAATGCCTGACCTGGGCGATGGTGGACGAGCAGGGGGAGTTTGTTGCTGTGGTGGTGTTCTCAGATATTAGCGACCACAGTGCCTGCTTCCATTTTGCCGCGGTGCCCGGAACACGCTGGATGACCCGCCGGTTTATTGGTCAAGCCCTCGACCTGGCATTTGGTCGCCTGAAAATCAAGCGGTTGACGGGGCCGATTCGCGGCTCCAATTCCCGTGCGCTCGCGATCGCTCGAAAATTCGGCTGCCCTCGGGAGGGAATCCTGAGACAGGCGTTCCCGGATGGGGACGATTGCCACATCTACGGGCTTCTCCTCGAGGAATACCATTCGCATCGTTGGAAGCTGCGGCCGATGTAGCGACAGATGTCGCCCTTACAGGTAGCGGTAGTTCGGGCAGGCTGGTTCGCGGCGGAAGCAGCCTGCCAGATGGTTACTTGCCCGCCACGTCGGTGACTGTCACGCGGATGTTTTTGTAACCGTATTTGGTACTTCCGTCCCTGACCACCACTGTCAACTCGTAGACGTTGTCGCTGTTCGTGTCTTCCGGCTTCTCAAAATTTGGAGCCCAATTAAACGCAAGGCTGCCGGTGCTTTTGTTGATCGAGAAAAGGCGGTTGTCGCCCCCATCGGTCAGTTCATACGTCAACGTCGAAGTAGACCGCGTCGATTCCTTTTTCGCGGATATTGTTGTGACAGCGGTGGTGTTCTCCGTAACCGACTGTGCGGATGGCGTTGTGATAAACGGCCCTAAATCCCTGTTGGTGACGTTAACCGTAATCGCCTGCTCGGTTGTGAATGTGCCGTCACTGACTGTTACGACTCCCTGATACTCATTGGTATTCTTACCGTCCTTAATAAGCCCACCTGGATTTTCGAACGACGGGCCTGGCCGCCCCTCTGAGCCCTCAAACAGATTGCCCTTAAACGAGAGCAGGCCCGACGTGGGGTTGATGGAGAGCGGGACCGAAGAAATGCTATAGGTGAGCGTTTTGCCCGACTCGCCCACAGCCGCCAGCGTGGAGATGTCGAGCGACCGGCCCTCCTCGACCGTGAACGTTGTCGGTGTCGTGAATGTCGGGGCATCCACGACATTTGTCACCGTCACTCTGAGGTTTTGCAGGGAAGAGAGATTGCCGTCGGCCACCTTTACTTGGACTTCGTAGACGTTGTCCTTGTTTGTGTCGGTGGGTAGTTCGTAATTCGGTGCTACCTTAAACGCCAAGTTGCCCGTGGATTGGTCGATCGTGAACTTGAGTAGATCGGCGCCGCCAGTAATGCTGAACGTGGGAGCGATCGACAGTCGCCCCTGGTCCCGCTCAGCAACGATCATCTGCACAGCAGCGGAGTTTTCTGCGACCGACACGGCCGCGGGAGTGGTGATCACCGGGGCTTCGATGACGTTCGTCACCGACACCGTAATGGTCTGCTCACGCGAGAGGAGGCCGTCGCTCACGGAGACCGTGACGTCATAGATATTGTTGGTGTCGGTTGGCTTCTCGAAATTCGGGGCCTGTATGAACGACAGTAGGCCGTTCGTGGTGATGGTGAACTTGGTCCTATCAAGTCCGCCCACGATGCTGTAGGTGAGCAGTGCGCTGGGCCGTGTTTTCTCACGGATCGCCATGACGGTTTGCACCGCTGTCCCATTTTCAGCGACCGACACGCTTGCAGCGCTTTTGATCGATGGGGCGTCTATGGCATTCCTGACGACTACCGCCACCTGGCGCGTGGTGAAGCGTGTGCCGGCAGTCGCCTTGACCGTCACATTATAGACGTTGTTGGCGCCAGTATCGGCTGGACGCTCGTAGTCTGGGGCGACCTTGAACGCGAGATCGCCCGTGACGGAATCGATTGTGAATAGGTTTTTATCGGTGCCGCCTGCGAGGCTGTAGACCACTGTGGTGCGCATCTCGGAGAAAGCTGTCACCTTCTGCACGAAGAAGTTGTTCTCAAGCATGCTCACGGCGGCCTTGCTTGTGATTGTGGGGGCGTCCACGACATTCGCCAGCGTCACGGCGATCGGTTGCACTGTGGTGAGTGTGCCATCGGTCGCCGAAACCACGACGTCGAAGACGTTGTTCTTATCGGCGTCGCTGGGGACCTCAAAATCGCGGGCGGTCTTGAACAATAGCTGGCCGGTGATGGCGTTGATTGTGAACAGGTTTTTATCGGCTCCGCCGGAGAGGGAGTACCGCAGCTTTGCCTGTTGGCCGGCATCCTCGTCTTTGGCATTGACGAGCCCGACAACCCGTCGCCCCTCCTTAACCGATATCGAGGCCACTGAGGCCGGAAACACCGGTGCCTCGTTGACGTTGGCCACAGTGACGGCGATCGCCTGCGTCACTGGATTCACGCCGTCAGTGACCTGGACGATGACGTTGTAGACATTGTTCAAGCCGCTATCGGTTGGCGTCTCAAAGTTTGGAGCCTGCCTGAACGACAGCAGGCCGGTCGTGGGGTCGATGGTGAACTTGGTCTGATCAGGCCCGCCCACGATGCTGTATCGAAGATTCTCGGAAGATTTTGTGGAGTCGATGACGGCGGTGACCGTCTTGACAACCGTCGTGTTTTCTTTACCTGTTACCGCCGCTTGGCTCGCGATCGCCGGGAATTCAACGACATTCGTAACCATCACCTCATGGCTGGCGATGGAAGAGAGCTGACCATCGTAGACCATGACATCCACAAGATAGACATTGTCTTTGTTGCTGTCGGCGGGGGTTTCGAAGTCGGGTGCCGTCTTGAACGACAAGGCTCCGGTACTCACATTGATCGTGAACAGGCCTTTATCGGCACCGCCCGCGATGCTGTAGGTCAAGCGTGTAGCCGCGTCCGGATCGGTGCCCTGAACTGTCATGATCGCGGTCTGGTTTTCGGCGACGCTCGCACTCTTGGACGTCGTGATCGTGGGCATCTCGTTGACGTTTTGGACCCCGACGGCGATGGCCTGTGTAACCACATTCAGGCCGTCGCTCACGGAGACCGTGACGTTGTACTTGTTGTCCTTGTCGCTATCTGAAGGACGCTCGTAATCCGGTGCCGTCTTGAACGAGAGCAGGCCCGTGGTCGGATTGATTGTGAACGCGGCTTTATCGGCACCGCCGGCGATACTGTACTGCAGTGTGCTGGTGCCGTCGGCGTCGGTAGCCGTGACACTCAGCGCGACCGTCCCGTTTTCAGGAACCGAAACCTGCCCGGGGCTTGTGAACACTGGGGCGAATTCATTGACATCCGTTACCGCTACGGCGATCGCCTTGGTGGTCGTGAGCGACCCGTCTGACACCCTGATGGTGACGTCGTAGACATTGTCGCGGCCGGTGTCCGCTGGGGCTTCGTAGTTTGGCGACCAGGGAATGAGGTTGCCCAACGAGTTTTTGGCTGGCGCAAACTCGAGCCTCCCGGTGTTGACGTCGATCTTAAACCGGGCCGCATCAGCGCCTCCCACGATGGAGTAGGTCAGTAGGCTCCCTGGCCGGCTCGCTTCTCGATGGCCCACGACGGTTTGAACGGGGGCCACACTGTTCTCCAGCACCTCAACCCGGCTCGGGCTGACGATCGACGGAGCGTCGACAACGTTCGTGACAGATACGGCGACCGCCTGCTGGGTTGCCAACTGCCCATCGCTGACCGACACGAGCAGGTTGTAGACGTTGTCCTGACCGTCATCTTGCGGATTCTCAAAGTCAGGAGCCGCCAGGAACGTCAGACTCCCTGTGGACGGATTGATCGAAAAGAACCTGGCATCAGGTCCGCCGGTGACCGAATAGCGGAGAACGCTGCCAAAATCCTGGTCTTGAGCGGTAACCTGCTGCACGAACTCCTGGTTTTCCGGGATTGTCACGTTTTGCGCGGTCGTGAAGACTGGGCCAAACTCGTTCACGTTGGTGACGCGGACGACCAGCGGCTTGGTCGTCGTTGAGATTGTGTCGGATACCTGCACCGTCAGGTCGTAGACGTTGTTGCGGTCCGCGTCGGCTGGTGCTTCAAAGTCGGGGGAAACCTTGAACGACAGGCTGCCGGTGGCGGAATCGATCGCGAAGAGGTCACGGTCAACACCACCGACGATTGCGTAGGTCAGCGTGCTTTGGGGCCGGGTGACCTCGCGGACTGCCAGCACCTGCTGCACGAGGGTATTGCGTTCCTGAATCGATATTTCGCCTGGGCTCGTGATTGATGGGCCATCCACGACGTTCGTGACGCTTACGGCCACCGCCCGGTTGGCGACGATCGATCCCACAGCAGACTGAATGATCACGTCGTAGACGTTGTCGCTCCCTGCGTCGGCAGGGGCCTCAAAGTCGGAAGAACCGTTAAACGAGAGCACGCCGGTGTCGGGAGAAATCGTGAACTGTGACTGATCGGCGCCGCCCACGATGCTGTAGGAGAACTGGTTCGCGACGTGCGGAGTGCTAAACGGGCTCACCGATGACTGGTTTTCGGCAACCGACACCTTGGCAATCGGGAGATCGTTAGGAGCCATCGACTCGAAGGCGCTCCGCTGTGTGGTCAGGCCGACGGTGACGCTCTCGATGCCATCTTGGGCTACGTGGATGCCATTCGCTGACGACCCTGCGATATCGAGGCCGGTGAGCGACAGTACCGTGAAAGCGTCGGAACTATCGGTGACTTTCGTGACCGAACCACCGCTGCGATTGAAGATCTTTGAGTCTGTGACGACGCCCGGCCCCGTTCCTACCGAATAGGATTCGAAATACTTCGTGAGCGATGCTCCGACCGCGAGGAAATCTGCTGCTGCGGCGGCCGTCCGTGTTGTGCTCACCACGTCGATCGCGATCGGGCTCACTACCTGCAGGAAGCGGTACTGCTGCCTGATTGTTGATTTGAGGGCGTCCACATTCGCCGTGGTGGCATTGATTCTGGCCTGCACGACGTCGAGCTTGCCCACCAGATTGGTGATCCGTTGTGCCAGTGTCTCGGCGTTGGCTTGTGGCTGCGTTACGGCTGTTGCCGCTTCGTTGTACGCACTTCTGGCCTTTTCCTTCTGTGACAAGGCGTTTTGGTAGCGGGGGTCTCCTGTGTAGTTGAGCGTAAACGTGACCGCCGGGATGTAGAAGCCGAAGAATGTGGAGCCACCGAAGGTGACCGTGTATTCTTTTTCGAGCTTTTCTTTAAGAGCGTCGAAGCTGGCGTCGGCGTCGTCCAAGGCTTTGTCGAGAAAGCCTACGACAGAGTCGTTGCGTATGCCGATTGCGCTGGCGGTTGCCTGGTCGTTTTGCAGGGCCGAGAGCTGCTGAGAGTATTGAGCTGTCAGGGACGCATCAGCCAGCAAGGACGAGGCATCCGACTCCGTCTGGTTGGCGTCAAGAGTCGCCCTCGTGGCCAGGATATCGCGCTTGAAATCCGCGAGGTCAAATGTGCCCTCGAGGTACTTCATGGACGTTGCGAACGCCCGCATATTACAACCACAAAGATCCTTAAAGGCAGTGCCACGGAGGGGCACGAACGTGTGAAAGTGCTCGAAATCGGCCGATTTATAGGCCTTCAGTTTTATGGCGATCGCATCGGCCAGGTCGTAGGTCTCGATCACTGCGGCAAAGGGGCCCTGAAAGAGGTCGACCGCTTGCTGCCAGCTGGGGGACACGATCTTTCGGAATGCTGCTGCCGCCGCGAATCCCGCAACGGTATCGTCGCTGACACTGGCACTCTGCAGGGTCTTGAGTTGGACAAGATCCTGATATTCCGCGGAGAAGAGAATCTCCGTCCCAATCTGCTGCCCGAGCGAGGTGAGTTGCTCCTTAAAGGCCGACACAAATGCGCTGCTCCCCGCCATAGCGTCGAGGCCTGCCAGGCTCTGCGACAGCGTGCCTCCAACCGCGTCGCGGAAACCTGCACTTGTGGGGTCGTCCGCGAGCTTTCGGGCTTCCGCGACTGCCTTGTCGAAGCGATCGAGGGCCACCCCTACGTCGCGTGAGATCGTCGTGGCGATGTCGCTGAGTTTGTTCTGGATCGCGGGCACGTCGCCCACCAGGAACGCGGCCTGGCCTGTCGTGTCGCCTGCGTTGGCCGCGGTGAGCACGTAATAGGTCTCTCGATCGTCGGGGGTGGGCGCGACTGCTGAGAACCCCTGGCTTTCGTAGGTCGTCGCCACATTCTCTGTGGCCTTGTCGAGGATCTTCGTGAGCTCATCCTTATTGGCGAGGACGGCCGCCGCCTGCCGCCTCAGAGCTTGGAGGCCTTCAATGTCGCTTACGGAGGAGAGTTGCGTAAAACAATCTTCAGATTCGGTGCGGGGGAAGATGCCCGCAGGATCTGAATTCGGGCTGCCATAGATCGTCAGGTTGAACGAGAGTCCGTGCGTGATTGTTGCGATGGTGGGGGCGGATACGTATCCGCTCGGACCCTTGAAAAGCCCGTCAGGCACCAGTTCCATGGAACTGATGGCCTCTGCGGGCAGGCCGTAGAGAACGATTGTCTTTTGACTCATATCAACGGTCGTGGGCCTGGTGCTGAAGTTCGTCGTCTTTGCCAGGGCTGCTGCAGCATTCGAGAGGTCGTAGTTGATCGGATCCGTGTCGATCGTCCTGACACTTCCGTCGGGGTTTTCGACGTCGAACCGCAGGTGGAACGTGCCTTGCGTGGTCGAGGGATCAATGGCCAACTGGATGGATGTGGAGAAGCCGTTCATCAGGTCAGAGGCGGTCGGCTCGCTCTTCAGTGTGTAACGACCAGGGTTGTACTTGTCTCCGAGGGCGCTCAAGGCTCCGAACGCAAGTTGGCGGTAGCCCTTGTTGCCCACAAACGCCTGATCCGCCGCGAGGCCGAAGAGTTTCTTGACGATACTCCTTGCATCAGCGGAGATCTGTTCTTCGGTGACGGCCTCTTCCTCGATGGCGGCGTCGAGCGCCGCGCGGGCGTCGTAGTATTGCTTCAGGCTGTCGGTGAGCGTGCTTGTGACCAGATTCTGCTGTGTCGTGATGAGGCTTGAGACACCATCGGAAAACTTTGTCTTCGACTTCGTCAGCTGGTTCGCGATCGCGTCGGAAAGCTCCTTGCCCTTGGCCTTCAGCACGCTCTCGAGAGCCTCGACATTGGCCTCGGCCGCCGCTTGGGCGTACGGCACTGAGGCGGCCCGCATCTGGTCACCAATCTGCTGGTTTTCGATTGCGTCGGTGGTGAGGGAGAGAGCACTGTTGATGGTGCTCACCTCCTCCTGATAGAGCGTGTGCTGGACGGTGTTTGTCGTCACCTGGACGCCGCTGCCAGCTGTCGGGCCGCTGTTGACAACGACGCTGTCGGTGCCGGCGTCGCCAAACAGGAACAGGCTGCTATTGATCTTGCCTGTAACTCCCTGGCCAACCGTGAACCTGTCGTCGCCGCCGCCGCCGTACAGGAAGGTTGGGCCCGCGATCGCATTCACGTTGAACTGATCGCCCTTATCGCCGCCATAGGCGATCAGACTGCCGGTGTAGAGGCTGTTGTCGAGAGTCAGGGTGCTCGGCCTATCCGTCGCGAGGCTGATCGTGACCTCGTCCAACGCGTTGAAGAAGACCATTGGCTGCTGGCCCGGCGCATAGACTGCGTTGAATCGTTCGGTGCTCGCAACCCCCGGTTTGCTGAGATAGCCTACCGACACCACCAGCTTTTGATCCACGACGGTTACGAGGCTGACCCCGACGATGTCTCGCAGCGTGGCACCATCCTGGACGGTCTCGATGTATTGGCCCTTCCAGGCTAGCTGGACGCCGTCGGCATTTGAGATTGTGTCGATATCGTAGAGGAAGGAGCCACTGCGGCCGGGATTGGGGACGACCTTGTAGCTGACTGTGTACCGCTGATCTTGAGGCGCGAGATTTCTGAGGAAAGCTTCAAGCTGCTCGCGGGCGGTCGTCAGCGTGTCGGAGTTCTTCTCGTCCAGGAACGTTTTGTAGGCCGTGCCGGCGGTAATTGTGACGTTCTCTGTCTGGTTGCCGGTCAGTGTGGCCAGTCGGTCAATCAGGCCACTGTCAAGGTAGCGATCGTTATATCGAATCTGCTGCGCGAGAACCTCGTCGAGCTGCTTGCGGAGATCGGCTTTTCCCGCCTCGGGGAGGCGTTTGAATTGATTGACGAGGCTTGTGAGCGTCCCTGCGGCTTGCACCCCTGTGAAGCCTTCGGAGACCGTTGTGAACTTGCGGGGATCGGTCGTGAACGTCCGCGTAAAAAGCGTGCGATCGGCGGAAATAAGGGAGGCCTGCCCCTGGAGACCACTGAACACGATCGTGTCCTTGAGTCCCTCAGGATCGAATACGACGACAGGATTATGGATTCCACTGAGAGCTGGCGCTGCGGGCATCGTCCGAGTGACAGCGTATGCCGGGTCGTTGATGGTGAACGGCACGATGCTGCTTCTGGCCTTCGTCTGATCGATAGCGAGGCCTCCAGTGATCGGGGTTGGATCGGCCTGCTGGAAACCGTCTACCGTGACAAACGCGGTGCGGCTGTTGGCAGGGTATCGGAGCGTGAATGTCTGCGCGGCACCGCCAACGTAGACGGAGTCGCTCCCTCTGCCGGTGTTGATCGCCAACTCGGCGGTGCCGGGCATGTCGAAGCCATAGAGATAGACCTTGTCGTCACCAGCACCGGTGATGATCTGCACCTGCTCGACGTCAAGCAGGTCGGTAAGTTTCATGCCTGCGCCGTAGATCCGCTGCATCTTCCTGCCATCCACCACCTCGGTGAAGACGTAGAAGGTGTCGGCCAAGGCCGTGCCGACGATCGCTACCGAGTCAAACCCGGAGCCGCCTGAGATCTCGATGTTGGCATTCTCCAGATAGACGAGCGTGTCGATATCGACCGAGTCGGTCGACACAGGCTTCTGGGGTGTTGTGAGAGTGGGATCACTGCCGGCGCCGACCTTTGTGACGGCGGAATCTACTGCAACGATGGTTACGTCCGCGTTGTAGGTCAGCAGGGCTCTGACGAAGAACGTATCGTTGCCATTATCCCCAAACAGGGAGATAGGGGCAGCATTGTGGCTGACCTCGAAGTAGTCGTTGCCTTCTCCCCCGGAGACTCGCATGGGTTGTGATGCCCCGTGGCTGACCTCCGTGACAACCTGCACCTCTTCTCCGTCCACGAGCACGGTGTCAAACGCATACACTTCGCCGACATAGAACTGGTCGTTCCCGCGGTCTCCGTAGACATTGATTGCTTGGGCGGTGTCGTTACTCTCAAACGTGTCGTCTCCCGCGTCGCCGCGGACGTCGATGGTCTCCAGCGACTTGCCGTAGTTGAGCACCAGGTAGTTGCCCGATTCATCGCGGCCAGCGACCTTCACGGCCGTCAGGGCTGCAGACGAGTCGCTGCCATTGGCAAGTGCCGCGAGGTTGCCAGTGTCGATCGGCTGGAGACTTGCGGCATTCGTCTTGGGACCCGCGACGATCAGCCCATCCCCGTGGCTGCCGAAGCCTGTCCAGCGATTCTGGCTGAATTCTGGCTTCGCATTGGTGGTGTCCTTCGACTTGTCGTAGACGGTATCGAATCTGATGCGGTCGTCACCGCTTGACCCCATGAAGTTCAGCGTGTCTCTGCCAGCGTCTCCGGTGTCTGCCAGTGTGATGGTATGGGTAGTCGTTCCGCCGCCGGTCGGCGAGTTGACGACGTAGCTGTCACTATCGTTCCCACCGTCGACGGTAAGGGCTCCGATACCGATCAGTTCGGCCGCGGTGCCGAACACGGTGATCGTGTCGGCGCCGCCCCCGGTCTTGACGTCGAGAAGGCCCTGGTAGTTGTGAATGTGCAGCGTGTCGGCCAAGCCGCCGGTGATTACATTGGTTTTTCCGGTCTGCGTCGAGGCAATCGTGATATCGGCATTATTGAGCTTCAGTGTGGTGTCGGCGAAACCCGCGTAGTTGATCTGGCCTCCCATCGAGAATCCACTGACGCTCGTGGCCGTGAGCGTGCCTGGCTGCTTTACCGCGTTCGCGGCGACCTGGCTGCCATCGATGACCAAGGTTGCGGCAGTGCCGCGGCCGGTGAGTGCGATCCCGCCGAGAATGCCCGCCAGCCCATTCTGAGCCTCGCCCTTGACGATGAAGCGATCGTCTCCACTGGTGCCGTCAACAGAGGTGGTGGTTCCGTCGCTCGTGCCTGCCACGGTCAACGTGTCATTGCCGCTGCCGAGCGTGATGGCGAGCGTCTCCGCGCCACGGTAGTCGATGCCGTGCTTCATTGAGAGGCCGCGGAGACCGCCAGCGGTGAGCGTTCCGGCGGCGTCGGGCGTCGTGATGGCGTCAGCCTGGGATCCGGCGTTATCGATGTTGATCGTGTCACTATCCAGACCGCCATCGATCACGAGCTTGCTCGAGATGCCGGCGAGCGTACGGCCGACGTTCCCGACATTGACCGTGTCGTTGCCTCTGCCAGTGTTGACGGTGAGTGTGGCAGACTCGGACGCCAGCTCCCGCACGGTGACGGTGTCGGCTTGGTTGCCGAAGGACAGCGTTAGATTTTCGACGTCATCCTGGCCGACGTTGATCCGTAGGCCGTTGGCCCCACCCAGACCGCTGATCGATGTCACGAATTGCGAATCGGTGCGGTCGACGCGACGCAGCACCGATGTGGCGGAAGTGCCGGGACGGAACTCATCCACGTTTGTGGCGGTGACCGTCTGCCCCTTGTCGAGAACCTCGTAGCGATC
>Ga0209829_10003288_pt1 | contig 11822 bp, 12 predicted proteins | sample C_140205_EF_Meta_FD_187311 | JGI IMG/M metagenome (GOLD analysis project Ga0209829, IMG submission 187311) | Freshwater microbial communities from Lake Croche, Canada to study carbon cycling - C_140205_EF_MetaG (SPAdes) (version 2) | ecosystem: Environmental > Aquatic > Freshwater > Lake... | reverse complement strand
CTTGTTATTCCACCCAACAAACCTCCCTTGTTATTAGCAGGTGTTACAACAGGAGCAACAGGAGCAACAGGAGCAGCAGAAGCAGCAGAAGTATTAGCAGCGGACATTTCTACTAATTAGATTGATATTATTTCTAAAGACCAAGGCAATCCATAAGAGCAAATCGGGATTTGAACGAAAGACCGGGAAGAGCAGCTGGTTCCTTTGCTGTCAATCCCTTGAGTTCTGCCATAATACTCTTTATCTCTTCAAACGCATTTAGTGATTTATGAGCAACTCCCATGATATTGGTCAAACAATCCGCCAGCTCCTCTACAAGCAACTTCTGCTCGGAATCCAGGGAATTTGTAATTAGAGACCGAGCAACAGCCAGTGTAGTATCTAGCAGTTCTTGTTCCGTAATTAGGCCCTTAGAAGCAATCTGCGCAATGAAAAGACTGTAACCCCGGCGATGAGTCTTTCTCTTGCTAGCATCCAGAAACTTTCCGTACTCTGCTGATGTCTGGTCTTCCTGTCCCTTAGCATCTGTAAATACATCCAGGTAACTAGCAAATAGCTTCTGCATCTCACCCTTCAGAAATGGAAACTCGGGAGTCAAATCTGCTAGGAGCTGAGCATATAGTGCCACAAATGTATCTTCTTCTGCTGCCTTAGAAAAGATAAGTGCCATAAACTGCTCCAAGAACACTTTCTCCTCCGAATCCATATTTTGACGGAGAAAGTTCAGAATCTTCTTATAGTTCTGTGCTGAGAACTTATTAATCTTAGCACGAATGTGACCGAGAATTCGGTCATCTAGCTCATTCGCAGTGGAAGCATCCTTCTTGAACTTGCTCTTAAACTTAACGTATCCACCGGTTACAGGAGAAGGTGGCACATCATCTGTCTCCTCTGATTCAAGAGGCTTAAAACGATTTACAGTTGGAACAGGTGTTACTGAGGAAGAAAGCACAGGCATTACTGTGGGAACAGGCACAGCCGTTACTACAGGCGCTACAGGAGCAATAGGCGCAACAAATCCAGTCGTAAATTTGGGACGACCTGTTGACCATGCTGAAGTCTGCTGAGCCTGCTGAGCCTGGTTTCCACGCCAAAATCCTGTATCATTACGTCCTCCATTATTACCACCCCGACGTCCAAAAGCATTTGTTCCATTATTTACAGGGCCGCGGCCATGTCCGTGCGATGAGGGAAATGATTCCGTCCACCCATCAACGGGTACCTTCCTTACAATCCCATTTGACCTAAACGACTCTACACGCGAACGGATTTGTGCGATCCGACTGCGTATATCCTCCGGACAAACGAGTCCAGGTTTACTACGGATTGATAGGACTTGGAGGAGGGCTTCGGGAATTTCATTTCCACTCATGCTCATAGTAGTAATTACTGACATTTTTTTATATCCGTTTTTTCCGGATTCTGTTCCATGATTTGAGGACATTGCTAAAGAGGACATTTTCACTGACAGGTTATTCTATACAGTTTTTATACTTCAAATTTTTTAACAGCCTAAGACTATATTGTGCGATGGCTAAAGCCATCACAATTAGACATAAACCATTCAAAAAATAAGACAAATTTTTTAACACAAATAGACACGCGGAAAAACCCCACAATACATAACACAGAAAGAAGCAGAGAATGCTCCTTGGCAAATATGTTGAAGCCGATATTAATTTCAAGGAACTTGCCGCCGATATTTCTCCGAAAACTCAATGGGGTATGACCAAATTGATAGATTATTTCAAAGGTGCCACAGAAGATGTAAGTCTTCTAGAAAAACGCCGAAATGTTATTCTCAAACTCCGTCAGCATTTTCGCAAAACACCTGAAGATAAATCTCGTGCTCTTAAACTGCTAGAAAGAGCGGCTGCTTTAGAGAAAGCCCTTGAAGAAAAGGTTGAAATGGAAGATGAGCGTCTAAAAGAGTATTATGCGCAAATTCTTTGGGAAAAAGATTCTTTTGCCTCCTTTCTAAATGAAAGTCCAATGTGGTTAGAGGCTGCTAATTTATGGAAAGTATGGTTGCTTCCAGCAGTTAGTATCTTAATACCTCTTATTATAGTTGTACTTCCATATGTAATTATACGTATGACAACACAAGCAGAATTGAGTATTCCGGAATATTGGGAACTGCTACAGCATATTTTGAAACAACAAGGCGGCCAAGGAAATATGATATCTGGAATGCTAGTTCCACCGTGGGTATCTACAGGAGGAACAACCAGCCAAGTTGCTCAACGATGGTTACAATGGGGGCTATCTATCTTCATGTTTGGATCTAGCATATGGCAACAAGTTACGCTTTCCCAGCATCTCCATACAATCACACAAGATATGCGCAAACGAGGCGGTCATATCTGGGAACTCCAAAATATATGGAAGGAATTATCCGATATAGTTGGACCAGTTATATCAAAATATATGGACCTGCCGGATAACGAGGATCTACCAGAAGATGAAAATACACTTGGGATTTTCGGGTATACCTGGAATAAGCCCCATGTTTTAATGGGTTTAACGAAAAATATAGGTATCTTGGATGTGATGATTATATGTTCTACTCTTCCTAATATCGGATTTCCCACCTATGTAACAGGCCCGGAAACGCGTCTACATATAGAAAACTTCTATCATCCGCATCTTGAAAAGGAAAAGCGTGTTGTAAATACAATTGATTTGTGTGGAGACAAAACAACACATGCTCTAGTTACTGGTCCTAATCGCGGCGGTAAGTCCACCAGTCTCAAAGCAATTCTGACAAATGTGATTACCGCTCAGAGTTTAGGATTCTGTTTTGCTCGTCGTATGAAAATTACACCTTTCCAGCAAATCCATACTGCTCTATCACCATCGGATACACTTGGCCGGCTATCCCTCTTTGAGGCGGAAATTGAATTCGCAAAAGATATTCTGGAGAATCTTGATCCTGCCAAGGAAGACGGAGGAAAGGCCCTGCTTGTGATGGACGAGATTTTCCATTCAACCAATGCGATAGACGGCGAAGAAGCCAGCCGTATTTTCCTAGATAAAGTCTATGCCGCATCTGGGCACGCTTCCCTGATTTCCACACATTACACTAAATTACCTGAATCATATGCTAAAGAAAAACGGTGCCAAGCCCTCTGTCTTCAAGCAACTCCTCATCGGGAAAATCCAGACCAACTCAATTATACATATAAAATGCGAAAGGGAATTAATTCTTTGAGCAGTGTTCGTGAAATCTTAAAAGAACGCGGTCTTTTATCCGATAAAACTTATCCCTCCTAAAAAAGAATGAACGCAGGCACTCAAGATTTGCTGCTGCTTACGGCAAGTTTTCTTTTGATTTTGGGAGGTGTGGCGTATTGGCTTTATTCCAATATTGAGGCTCAGCAGAGAAAGCTCGGTGTTCTGGAAAATGTTCTCTATGAACTCCGTTTTGCTATCCAAGAACGCAAGGTAACAGATGAAGAAGCACATAAGGTTCATTTGCGTGATTCGCCTCCCGAAGTTGATATGGCAGACTATCACCAGACGGAAACGGAAGAGGGTGAACAAAAAGACGCCGAGGCTGAAAATACGGAAAAGACAATTGGAATCCAACGCTACGTTGAGCCGCCTGAATCAGTTGCGGGAGAGGTTGAGCACACCATGAGGGATTTTGATGTTGAACTCCCTTCAGCCGACGACGAAGAAGACAATCTCCGCCCTGGAGGTGTTTTGGACTTAAATGAAGATGAAATTCTCAATGGATGGAATAAGTCTAAGCCCACGGAGGAATCCCAGTTCAAGAAGTTGTTCGTAGGTAGTGTGGATGAGACACCGGCCGCTGGTTCGCTCTTAGAAAGTATGCCCACCAAGCAGCTCCGTGAATTGGCTACTGAGAGAGGCCTTCGCGTAACTAAGTCAATGAAGAAGTCCGAACTGCTGGAAGTCTTACGCTCTTCCGCCACACAAAATGTTGTTCGTAGGTTAGAGGAAGCCGAATGAGTTGTTTCACTACAAGTTATCCCCGAGTAAAAGGCGCACCCGCCAGAATGGCCGATGGCCGTTCATACACTGACTACCGCCCTCGTTGTGAATCTTATCCCGTAAAAGCCGCCGGAGTCTGGGGTCAGCATGATGCTCGGCAGCGAACAATTGCGGATGCGGAATCTTTCATGCGCGGCGCTAATCAAATTCTAAATACCAAGATGGGCGCACATAAATGTGTAGATACTATGGTCCCTGAACTATACAAGCGTGTTTGTACATATGATGGATGCCATACAGTTGAAGGTCATTATGCTGGAATTGGCACAGGTCGCATTTACCGTCCTTCATTGGCTTCTGAAGCAGCAGATTCACAGGCTCTAGCATATGGAAATACGGCCCCTCTTCCCCATACATTTCCCATTATCGCATCACAGGAGATTAATTCCTGCGCGGCGGGTGATCCTGAAATGTTCTGGCAGCCGCTTGCTCCTAAGGCAGTCAGCATGGCGCGCGCTTATCCGTATTCCGGACCGCGTGGCACACCTGGCGGCGACCAATAAGTAATAAAATACTAGCCTTTGCTAGAGACAATGAATGCAAACGTTTCAGTTGAGAATGGCAAAATAGTTGTCAACGGAAATATTGGTGGAGCAGCAACAATTAAATGGAGGGCCGCCGCACCCGCAACACGGGGTCACAGTTTTAGTGGTTCAGGTTTTCCTCATCCGAATCAAGAGCAGGCTTACGATGTTCGGAGCAAGAGTGGAACTATAACAACACAGTTGGGGGACTATCGTATTGTGCTAGATGAGGCGCCAGGCGCATATTATTCTGGACTTGGAAGTATCTATGTCCCACCTCATGTTGAAATTGAAGTCATAAATGCGTCTGGAAATGTGACAAAATCAAATATTTTGATGAATCAATATTCTATTCCTCATCGGTGGATTTCAGGCGCACCGCCGGGACACGCTGTCGGTGAAGGAACAATTGATGATGAGGGTCGTGCTATGTTTCACAAATGGAATCCGGATAATGGCGTGCGTTCACAAGAAGCAATTCTTCGGTCGCGTGGATATCCGTAAATTAAGGCTTGTTTACTAAATAATTTGATGTAGCATCAAGTTATTCAGGAAAATTTGGATTTGTAATAATTTCTACTAACACTGGTACTATATGTGTTAGGTTAAAGAACAAGAACCGATTTTATCACAAATATCAAACTAAATTAGTAGGTCTAACCCATGCGCGGGAAGCCGACAAGGTTGGCGCCGAGACCGAAGCCCGCACCGGCGCGAGCTGAGCCACCGACTGAAGGAGCAAGGGTGTCCAGGATGCCGAAAACGACCGCCGCGACGACGGCGACAGAGAGAACCTCCTCGTAGTCAGGAGACTTCTTCTTCATTACAAGAACCATCGCAACTGCGACGGCGAGGCCCTCAAGGAGGTACTTAGTTACACGCTGGATTACGTCAGCCACAGAGAAACCGTCCATTTGCTATATCCTGGTCTGACATTTTTTTTCGGCTGCTGCGTTCCGGTTTTAAAGATTGTTTGTCTAGTCTATCCAGGATGAGTGACGGTGAGCAAACATGGCTAGAGCAGGACAAGGAGATTCCGGGACAGAAGTATGTGTGCCTCAGTTTTTTGTCTCCAGAGAAGGTGTTGGCGAATAAGGAAGTTTTTTTCTACAGCCGCTTTCTGGAAAATTATGAAGTGGAGTACAAAGTTTCGGCGTCAGAGAAGTTTCTGATGGACCAGGTTCTGCAGGTGACCAAGGCAATTTCTAAGGTGGAGGATTTGGTGGCGAATGCTGGTCTAGATGTAGCTACGGATTTGAGTGGTTCTACCCCTGCTACAGCACCTTCGGATGCCAAGAAGTGGCGCGACGAGGCTGTTAAGACGATGCAGGAGGTTCGTGCTTCCCTGTCCAAGGATGCGGCGGATGACCTTGCCCAGTATGTGAAGAAGAACATGCGTGACTTCAAGGAAACGAAGATCCAGGAGGCGTATGAGAACTTCATGTTCAAGAACCGGAAGAAGTTGGAGGAGGAGTTCTTCACCAAGAACGAATTCCGTACCAGCATCCGTGGGCTCAAGGTTCGTGGTGTATATGATACGGCGGCAGAGGCGGGTGCTCGGGCTAAGACTCTCCAGAAGTTGGACCCCTTCTTCAACGTGTATGTGGGTCAGATGGGCTTCTGGCTACCGTGGGACCCTGAGCCGGCTGATGTTGCTGACCAGGAGTATGCGGAGGACCAGTTGAATACACTGATGAAGAATTACAAGCAGAATGAGTCACAAAAGGAGGCGTTGTATGAGGAACAGAAGCGTGAACGCATGGCGGGCTCCAAGGTGGCAGTTCCTAAGTTCGGACCGGGCTCTAAGGAGGAGAACGCCTTACCTACAGATATGTTCGGTGGCGGTGGTGAAGCCGACTTGGCGATTGCTCGTAAGAAGGAGCTTGCGTCTAATGCGGCGGCAAAGGTGACACTAGATGTTTAAATTTGCGTATTTTTATAAATTTGTCTGAATTTATTTTTATAAATTTGAAGCCCTTTTCTACAAGAAATTGACTTCAAAATGTCCTACCGCACTCTGTATCTTTTCACGGAGAATCCCCAGCAGCGTGTCGCTCTCCAGCAGGTTATCAATGCGTATCGGCCGACAGATTCGGGTGTGAATCTGCCTCTACTTGCTGCTGTAGTCCCAACTACTAAGGGCAAGGCGGCTAAGTTGAGCAGCCAGATTTATGGTGCTTGTATCTCAGCCACGGGAGGCCCTAGTCCGTTTCTTATCCTTCCGCGTTCATCAACTGGTTCAAAGACGCCCCTTCGTCTTGCGAACAGTGTAGGCCTGATTGATGAGGGCTATCGTGGTGAACTGCTGGTCTGCGTAGATAATCACAGCGACTTTGACTTTGTTCTGCCGGAGGGCGGTCTCTTGTTCCAACTATGCGCACAGGACTATGTTCCGTTCGCAAAGGTAGTTCTTGTAGATTCGCTGAATGCTCTACCGCAGGCGCGGGATGACCGTGGTGCGGGTGGATTCGGCTCAACTACTTCGTAATAAGTAGAATGCTCCGGGACGTAGCCCTAAAGGCCATGACCCCGATAACAATTCTGCTAGAAGCCTATCGTGTATTCAATGGAACTCTCCTAGTTATTTTTGTTCCCGGCGTCTGCGGCGATAAAGCATGTCTTCCTCAGCAGAATTTTATGAATGGCAGCACACTTTATAAATCTACATGCGGAGTGAATCTTCTAGCACTTGTTGTCTTCATAGCACTCTACACAATAGAAATCCAGCGCGAATACAGACTTTCTGCGTATCTTCGCATGAATCCTGAAAAGCCATCCGATGCTATAACTGCCAAAGCCGCGTTTGAAAGCCTAACAGTTGAACGCAAAAATACAATTCATTCATTTGATAAACTTTACCAACGAGCAGTTATCGCAACTATTTTTATTTTTGCTATAAATACTCTGCTAAGCGGTTATGTTATAGGCACAGAATACGCTAATGATAAGGGCCCAATCTTATTTGCTACAGGCACTGTCTTGATAGCAAGTAAAATTTATAATATTATATCAATCAGTTTTTCGGAAGGATATGCTTCAGCCTACTTACATACACGTAGCCAATTTAATGATGTTAAAACTTCCGTACCTGAATCAAAGCCGATTTAGCCTTCTTGCCGCCCACACCGAAGCGTCCGTCAAAGTCCTCTGCTTGATCCTCATCATTTTTAGAATTGGCCGCTGAATGAGCCCAAATCTCCGGCGACCCAATCTTGAAATCTGAATGCGGCGGTGCCTTGTACCAGTAAACCTGGTCAACTAACTTATTGCTCTTTGCGTTATTGTCAATCACCAAGCATTCATAATTCTCGGTACACTGGTCCATCACCTGACAGAATGACTCAAAATCGGGGAACATTCCAGCATATTGCTCATAAAGACGCTTTCTGTTGGAAACAATAGTCTCACGCAGAATGAATACGAAATCCACATTAGTACGCAAGGCGGGCGGAACACCGAGCGCATACTGCATGGTAATAATAAACAGGGCGTGAACGTGACGACCGTTCATAAACAAATAACGGATATTCTTATCACGAGTCCATGAAGCGTCAAATAAGCAGTCATCTAAAATCAAGAATGTACGCGGATCTACACTTGTCGTACCACGAGCCTCAATATCCTTAGAAATCTTATTTGCTAGAAGCTTCTGTCGCTTTAACATATTAGCGATGATTAACGGTGAATACTCTTCGTGGATGAACAGTGAAGGAATAACTTTACTATAAAACTGATTAGCGCCCTCTGTACCTGAGATTACCGTTCCCACCGGAACATCCTGGTTGTGCCAGAGTAAATCTTTTACAAGATATGATTTACCAGTTTCACGTTTTCCAATCATAACAACCACGTGCCGGGCTTTAATACGCGACATATCAAACTTCTTCAAACGAAGATTGAGTAATTTATTGCTGCCTGTTGGTGGTGCTTGTGGCTGACTCATTCTTTTGGTGATGAATATTATTTCTGTAGACAGCAGACCGCAGCTGCGGTTTTGTAGCAAAGCCCTTTCCTCTGAAAAAAGTAATGGGTAAGCATAATAAACAAAAAGTGGTAAATAAGATTCAAAAAACATCCAAATCTTTTTGTGATGAACCTAAATCAAGTCCGGGGCTTGAAATTTTATATACATCTAAACCTATTCCGCAAAAAGTCGTTGAATATCTAGACCCCCATTTTACAAAAGCTCAAACGTATTTTTCATCTTTGGAGAAAATCTTCACAAATCTTGTACCAGGAAAATCTGAGGGATTTCTCCTTAATACGGCTGAGTGGATTCAAGATATTTCCGGTTTTATTGATCCTTATCGTTTTCAGGGAATGGTCGGACCACTTGATAGCCCCACAAGACCAGCAAATCTTTTTATGAAGCGGGCTCATATCCTTAATCCTATTTCTTACATGAGTGGTGAATATGTTCTACCTGATGATGGTGCGCTTCCATCTTATTTGTCAGCCTGGCAACATACTCTTGCAAAAATAAATGACCCTAATAATGAAGCCTACATAGATTCCCTTTTCGCAGTCTGTGCTAGTCATCTAGTTGAACAGAAGTTGTCACCCCACTGGGTCCGATGCTACGGAAACTTCTGTGGTCGCCTTGACCGCTATTCATTTAATTTGTCAGAGGACTATGAAGATATTAAGCATGAATCGTGGTTCTCCGAGAATCTAGCAGCCGGTCTCTTTGAACTCCGCATCATTGACGAAATGGGTGAAGCGTCATCCTTTAAGCCACAAGACTATGACCGTCGTCCTCGGAGATCAATTGTAAGTGATACATCAATTGATTTTAATGATGTTGCTTCCTGCGAAGATTTGGATGCGGATGCGACCGATAGAGGTCAGAGAAATAGTGTGGAGGATACAGATATTAATCAAGAAGCGGAAATTGGCGAAGAGATTGAACTGCTGGAAAGCGATGAAGCTCCCATTCCAGTAACTGTTCCTCGGCTGAATCTAAGACAGATTCCTACATCGCCTGTGGAGGAAACGGATGTTGATAACGTAGATTTGGATGAGGAAGCGGGAAGTCATACATTTAGCGAATCATCATGCGGCCCCCCTATTATCGCAATTTTCAAGAATTTCCCCGTAATGGCAACAGTGCTAGAATGCTGTGATGGAACAATGGACCTTCTCTTAGACGAAGAGGATGAGGACATGGAAGATACAAAAGAGCAGCGCTGGACTGCTTGGCTTTTCCAAGTTATTGCGGCTTTAGCAGTTGCGCAAAAGGAATATCATTTTGTTCACAATGATTTACATACGAATAATATTATGTGGTCATGGACTTCGGAGCCGACACTCTATTATGAATTGAAGGATGCGCTCGGCGGCCCTCGTGTATATGCTGTTCCCACATTTGGTCGTATTTTCAAAATCATTGATTTTAATCGCGCCGTATTTCATCTTGGAAAGCGTGGTGGATTTTTTATTAGTGACGCATTTGAGGAGGAAGGTGACGCAGCAGGTCAGTACAATTGCCCCCCGTATTTCAATCAGAAACACAATCGTGTAGACCCGAATCCTTCCTTTGATCTTGTGCGTCTAGCATGTTCATTAATGGATTCACTCTTTGAGGACACACCTGATGAAGCAAAACCTGCTCGTGTATTAACTGAAGAACCGGGAATTAAAGTAATGGAAACTAATTCATCGCTTTACAATTTGCTGTGGATGTGGCTCCAGCAGAAGGATGGTTATAATGTCTTGAAGAATGCGAATGGAACTGAGCGTTTCCCCGGTTTTGACCTTTATAAAATTATTGGACACAACTGCTCAAATGCCATTCCCTGCGAACAAATTACCAAGCCTATCTTTGATACAAAATATAGGATTAATAAAAAGGATTTGCCGGCGGAGGCGTTTCTTTGGCCGCTGCCATGCTCTTTATAGGTTCATACGTCACCAACTTCTTCAACTTTCTCTACAGCATCTTCACGTGGGCGGTGACCCAAGTTTCCCACAAAAACCCGTTCTACACGACCTTCATAAATAACTGTGGCAACACCTTCTGTTTCCACAATTTTTTCAGAGTCATCATGATTTCTAGCATAATCATATGCTTCAGCTTCTGCCGTGTAAACACCATTTACCAAAGTATCTATCGCATCCTCAATGATGGCATGCCAGTTATCCGGCAGATTCATTTTCCCATTAATTTCCGGCCGTAAAAAGTTGATAATGGGAACATTCTTATTTTGTTTTATCCGCGGACAATATGTCGGTATACACCATTTTCCCTCCGCGCTCTGAGAAATAAAAGCAGGATCATAAAAATGCCCTTCTCTAAAACACCAATCATACTCAATATCTCCACTTGTGCGTTGAACAGCTATACAAGGATGCGTTACTAGAATATCAAGAAACAACTTAAGTGCCGGAATCGTAAAAGCATCCTTTACCCGCACTAAATGTTCTCTATGTAGATACGCCTTACAATCACGCTCAGCATTAATTCTGTGCGTATCGCATACTTTCATGCCAAATAAATGCTCAATAACAACAATGCCTGTATCTTCAGCCCCACAGTAAAAACATTCGGATCGTCTCAATACTAGAGATTGCGGTACGAGTGTATTTTTACAGAGTTCATCCATTAGTAATATTTATTTTGCCATGTTTTAAGCATACCACATATTTTTAGCATATTTAACACAGGTAATTGACCCAATTTTATGATGCGTAAAAAGCAAATCAGTTGACAAATGATTATCATAATGATCCTCAATCCAATCCTTGATATTTTCCATTTTTATTTCCACACAGAATGGAGCGCCACGGCGTGAAAGACCATATGTATACGGAAAATGCGAAATTAATTTTTCAAGAATAGGTGTGGCAATTCTAATACATTCTTCGCGATTTGCTGAATAATCATAAACATCCATTTCGCAAATTAAGCTGTGAATTAAATACAAAAAAGGATACAGCGTAGGTAGCAATTTATGTTCATATCCATCTACATCAATTTTCATAATATGAATGGGCTCTGTTATTCTGAATGGCTTTGTTTGAATCATTTCAGTATTTGTACATGTATTTAAATCATCAAGAGGACTTTGAAAATGACCGCCGCCACCAGTATAAATAAGTCGTACCTCAGATTCAGTTTCGCCGATTCCATAATTATTTAGATGAACATTCTGTATCTTTCCACAGTTTTCCTCTAAGATTTTATAATGCTGTTTACCCGGCTCATAGACATGAATCTTAGCAGTTGAATTGGTTAGAACAGATATCATAGATGTCCATGCGCCAAAATAAGCACCAATGTCA
>Ga0209829_10003285_pt1 | contig 11831 bp, 10 predicted proteins | sample C_140205_EF_Meta_FD_187311 | JGI IMG/M metagenome (GOLD analysis project Ga0209829, IMG submission 187311) | Freshwater microbial communities from Lake Croche, Canada to study carbon cycling - C_140205_EF_MetaG (SPAdes) (version 2) | ecosystem: Environmental > Aquatic > Freshwater > Lake... | reverse complement strand
AGCGGGTAGTGGACCTCCTGCACGAACCAGGCGATCGCGGCCATGGCGGAGCTTGCCATGACCTGGGCGATCAACACCCATGCCATGCTCATCGAACTGCCGTCCCGACCGGCGCGACGGATTCTTGGGAGCCGACAATCGGCAGGGGAGTTGCGATCGCGTGGTGACACCTCCATGCATGCGCCAGCATGAGCGCGAAGGGAATCCACCAGACGAGATCGTTGGTGGGGATCGTGATCCCGAACCCGACTGGCACCTCCCCACGGAGAACGCCGTCGAGGTAGCCGATCGGTCCGAAGATCTTGCCGAGGAAGCCGACGAGAACGATCGGCCAGTGCCGCACTGGATCGGACGAGGCGGCGAGATAGCCGATGCCGTACACGCCGACGATCATCCCCACACACTGCCAGATGAAGGGGTAGTTGGGAGGATCCATGGAAGCTAGGTCGAAGAGCCACATCGGCCGGAGCACGGTGAGGGCACCCCAGAGAAGATTGTAGATGCCGGCGGCGATGAGGCATGACCTCATCCACGGGGGCGTCGCGGCGACCGGGAACGGGGGCATGGCGTTGACTTCGCTGGGGGTACGATCGGGGCACTTCCCCATAAAACCGTGGGATGACCGCCGCGGTAACGCTCTGCGGGGGGATCTGCTTGACGGATGGGCCGAAGCGCCCGAATCTACCGAGAAGGGGCGGCCATCCGCCCGGAACTCCGTCGAACCTCCACCTCCGCCGTCGCCCGCCCCAGGATTCAAACCGATGGTCGACTTCCTCGGAATCGGAGTCCAAAAGGGGGGGACGACCTGGCTCTACCACCAACTCTCCCGCCACCCGCAGATCGCCTTCCCCGGCGGGAAGGAGGTCCACTTCTGGGATCGGGCCGATGCCCGGTTTGTCGACCAGTGGCTCAAGCTTCTCGAGCCCCCCGCGCGGACCAATGCCGCCGGTCAGCCGATTCGCTCCGGTGAGATCACCCCCGCCTATGCCTCGCTTCCGTCGGAATCGATCCGCGCGCTCCAGGCCGCCTGCCCCGACGTCCGGCTGTTCATCACCTTCCGCAACCCGCTCGAGCGCGCCTGGTCGGCGGCGCTGATGGCGCTGGTGCGGGCCCAGATGCTCGACGCCGAGGTGTCGGATCAATGGTTCATCGATCACTTCCAGTCGGCCGCCTCACGCCGCGCCGGCGACTACTCGGCGATCATGGAACGCTGGCTTGCCGTCTTTCCCGAGGAGCAGCTCCTTCCGCTCATCCGCGACGACATCGAAGCCTGTCCGGTCGGCACGCTCGAAGCCCTCGCTGACCACCTCGCCATCGATGCCAACGGCTTCGCAGGGCTCAGCGCCACCGAGCTTGCCGAGCGCGTCGTGCCGATTCTCACCGCCGACCAAGCCTACAAACAGCAGCAGGATCTCCCTCCGAGGCCTTCGCTCGTGCCGGTGCTCAAGGAGATGTATGCCCCCGAGGTGGCCCGGATCGCCAAGCTCTTGGGGCGCGACCTGAAGCGCTGGGTGGACGGATTCGGCACCCCAGCCGCCCACCAGCCTCAGGCCCGGCACGAGATCCGCATCGGGCTCCACGGCGCCATGGCGGTCGACAAATGGCTTGCCGAAGGGGGCGCTCCCGCCCCGCCGCCGGCCCCCCCCTCCTCACTGGAAGCCTTCGGAGCCGCGGGCGAATGACGCGCCCTGGGCTGTCGGTGATCGTGGTCTTTCAGAACATGGCCCGCGAGGCCCCGCGGACACTCTTCACCCTCTCGGGAGCGTATCAGCGCGGCGTCGATCCCAGCGCGTATGAGGTGATCGCCGTCGATGCCGGATCGGCGCTGCCGCTCGACGCAGCGCTCGTTGACGCCGGAGGCCCGCGCTTCACGCTGCTGCGCACGCCGCCATCCCCATCCCCCAGTGCGGCGATCAACGAGGCGGTCCGCCACTCGACCGGCGCGGCAGTGATGGTCTGCATCGACGGCGCGCGGATGCTGACGCCCGGCGTGGTGCGATTCACGCTCGATGCCTTCCGGGCCTGGAACGATCCGCTCGTCGCCACGCTCGCCTGGCACCTCGGCCCCAAGATCCAGAACGAATCGATGCTCGAGGGATACGATCAGGCGGTCGAGGACCGGCTCCTTGACTCGGTCGATTGGCGACGCGATGGCTATGAACTGTTCCGGATTGCCGCCTTCGCCGGCTCGAGCCGGCGGGGATGGTTCCTTCCCCTCTCCGAGAGCAACGGCGTGGCGGTCCGCCGGGAGACGTTCGATCGGCTCGGGGGCTTCGATGAAGGCTTTCAGACCGCCGGCGGCGGACTGGTAAACCTCGACTTCCATTGCCGGGCCTGCGACGCCGCCGGACCGGTCGTCCACCTGCTCGGCGAGGGGACGTTTCATCAGTTCCATGGCGGCGTGGCGACCAACGTTCCCGCGGCCCGGCATCCCTTCCCGATCTTCCACGAGGAATACGTGCGCCTCCGGGGCAAACCGTTCGCCCCACCGACGGCGCTGCCGCTGCTCCTCGGCGCGATGCCGCCGCAGGCCCTGCCGTTCCTCGAGCGGTCGATCGCCGAGGCCCGCGCAGCAAGCGGCGCGTGAGGCATCGCATGCATCGCCGCGCCATCCTCGTCCTCGGCATGCATCGCAGCGGCACTTCGGCGCTGACGAGGATCATCGGCCATCTCGGCGCGACCCTCCCCCTCGACCCGATGCCCGAGACGGCCGACAATCCGGGCGGCTATTGGGAATCCCGATCGATCGCCCGGTTCAACAACAGGCTCCTCGAATCGGCCGGCACCCGTTGGAACGACGATGCCCCGCTGCCGGCCGCTTGGTTTGCCGATCCTGCCCGCGCGGCCGATCGCGAGGAGGGGGGGGCGCTGGTCGACGCGGCCTTCGGCGCGGCGCAGCTGCTGGCCTTCAAGGATCCCCGCCTCTGTCGCCTCCTGCCGTTCTGGAAAGAGGTTCTGGCCGACCGGGGGATCGAGCCGTGCGCCGTCATCGCGCTGCGGGATCCCGCAGAGGTGGCTCGCTCGCTCCAGGCCCGACTCGACGATCCGGCATTCCGGCCGGCCGCGGTGGCCGCCCCCGAGCGCGGCCTTCTGCTCTGGCTGCGCTACGTCCTCGACGCCGAGGCCCGGTCGCGCGATATGCCCCGCGCCGTGATCGATTATCCGTCCCTCATCGCCGACTGGCGTGAAGCCGTGCGTGGGCTGGTTGAGCTCGTGCCGTTGCCGACGATCACGTTCGAGGCGGCCACTGCGATCGACGGTTTCCTGTCGCCGGGCCTGCGCCGGCAGCGTGGCCCGGCCCCCGACGAAAGCGGCGCGACGGGCGGAATGGCAGGGGTGGAAGCTCTCCGCAGCGTCGGCGAGGCGGTGACGCAGGCTGTGGGCACCGGTGTCGAACAGGCAGCGGCGCAGCGCCGGCTCGACGCCCTCGCCCGCTCCTTCGATCGGCTTTCGACCGCCTATGCGCCGCTCCGGCAGGGGCCCGCTGCGACCACCCTCTGCGATCCCTGGGCCGGCGTGATTCTCGCGGAGCTCGCCGGCCTGCCGTCGACGGTCGTGCCGCAACCGCCCCGCCGTCGTGTGCTCTTCCTCTCCGGGGCCCCGCGGAGTGCGGGGCATGTCTACCGGGTCGAGCATGCCGTCGCCGCCCTCGCCGCCGAGGGATGGCAGGCCTCCTGGTTGCCGCTCGACGACGCCGGCGCGCCGGCAGCGGTCGGGGAGGCGGATCTGGTCACGGCCTTTCGGGCCACGTGGGGCGAGTCGCTCGCGGCCGTGCGCGAGCGCTGCACGGCGCTGGGGATCCCGCTCGTCCACGACATCGACGATCTCGTCTTCGATCCGGCCGTGATCGCTTCCGGTCAGATCGCGTTCATCGACCGGCTGCCGGAGGAGCGCCGGCAGTCATGGCTCACCGCCGCCGCACTCCACCGCCGAGCGATCGCCGCGAGCGACGCCTGTGTCGTGACGACGGCCGCGCTGGCGACGGCCGCCGCCGTGGTCGTGCCCCGGGTCTACGTTCTTCGCAACGGGCTCTCCGCCGCAATGCTCGCCGCGGCTTTTCAGGCGCGAGGGAATCCGCAGCCCTCGGCCAGCGACGGCCGGCTCCGCCTCGGCTTTGCCAGCGGCACGCCGACGCACCACCGTGACTTTGCCACGATCGCTCCGGCGCTGGCCGACCTCCTCGCCCAGCGGTCCGACGTCGATCTGATTATTGTTGGCCATTTCGACCTCGCGGCCGTACCCGAACTCGTGCCCCACGCAGCGCGGATCGAGGTCCGCCCGGCGGTGTCGCTGTTGGAGCTCCATGCCGAGGTCGCCCGCTTCGACATCAACCTCGCGCCACTGGAAATGGACAATCCGTTCTGCGAGGCGAAGAGCCCGATCCGCTGCACGACCGCGGCGCTCGTGGGGGTGCCAAGCGTCGTCGCGGCCACGGCCCCCCTCGTGGCTGCCGTCGTCGACGGGGAGACCGGCCTGGTGGCCCGCTCGCTGGAGGATTGGACGACGATGATCACCCGACTCCTCGATGATCCCGTCGGCCGAACGGCGCTGGGGGAAGCGGCGCGGGTCGACGCGATCGCCCGCTTCGGCCCCGCTGCAATCTGCCAGTGCGCGGGGCACGTCTACGCCACGATCCTTGCCGATCATGGCTCGTTGAAACGCTGGTTGACGCTGCCGGCGCCGCGGTGACCTTCCCTAGGGGATGATCACGATTCGACCGGGCCCGCTCCCGCTCTGCCGGGATCCCGACCGGTGGAAAGCCTTCAGGCGGCCCGGCGCGACGAGGCATCCCCCCGCAACGGCTGGCGGGGGCCTGAGTGTCCGGGGCGGAAGAGCGTCAGCTCGAGGATCTTTGCCAGACTTGCCTGGCTTCCCACGACGGATGAACCGTCCGGGAGCGTGATCCGGAGGGCAGCGGCTGGACGGGCTGCTTTCTTGGTGGCCATGCGGTCTCCTTCACGGGGTGCGTGCTCGAGGTGCGGGGCCGGCGGAACGGTGCACGATGGCTGCCACCGCCATCGCTGACCCGTGGAGGTATCGGCAGGATGGCGGGGGCAGGGCAAATCCGATTCCGCCGCCTGGAACAGTTTTTCCAGCCCGACCGGATGGGAGACGCACCTCTTGGCGTTCGCTCCGTGGCCGGAGTCCGCTTCCCTGACGATTCGGCTACGACGGCCAGGGGAGAGCCCGGCGGGCCAGTTGCGACCGAAGACGCGCCGAGGCTATTCTCTTGGCCGACTGGGGGCGATGCACGAAGCATGGTCGTCTTCCGTTCACGGGCCCGGGCACAGCCGCAGAGGGCCCGACACCGTCGTTGGCCATTCCCCCCGATTCCCCTCTTTCGGAGTGATTCCATGTCTCGTCGCCGTCCGTCGCGCGTCGCCCCTTCCCGCCGCGAGTTCCTCGCAGCCTCCGCGGCCACGGCCGCTGTTTCGGCCGGGTATTTCATCGCCCCCGAGGTTCGGGCCCAGGGGACGAAGGGGGCCAACGACGAGATCCGCTTCGCCTGTGTCGGCATCGGCGGCAAGGGGCAAAGCGACTCGGCCGACGCCGGCCGGTCGGGGAAAGTGGTGGCCGTCGCCGATGTCGATTCGAACCAACTCAAGCGAGCCGAGGGGGCCTTCGAGGGGACGAAGACCTACTCCGACTTCCGCAAGATGCTCGAGGAGATGCGGAAGGAGTTCGACGCCGTCACCGTCAGCACCCCTGATCACACCCACGTCATGGCTGCCGTGACGGCGATGAATCTGGGGAAGGCCTGCTTCTGTCAGAAGCCGCTCACGAAGTCGATCGCCGAGGCCCGGCTGATGGGCGAGATCGCCCGCGGCCAAAAGGTGGCCACGCAGATGGGCAACCAGGGGACGGCCTCCAACTCGCTTCGCCAGACGGCGGCCTTCATCAAGGGGGGGAACCTCGGGAGCGTCAAGGAGCTCCATGTCTGGACCAACCGACCGGTGTGGCCGCAGGGGGGTGGTCGCCCTGCTGAGGCCCCGGTTCCGGAAAACCTCAACTGGGACGTGTGGCTCGGCCCTGCGGCCGTCCGCCCCTACGCCGCCGGATACCACCCGTTCTCGTGGCGTGGCTTCTGGGACTTCGGCACCGGGGCCTTGGGCGACATGGCCTGCCACACGTTCAACATGCCCTTCATGGCCCTCAATCTGCGGGATCCCGCCAGCGTCCAGGCGATTTCCAGCGGCCACAACAAGGAGACCTACCCGAAGTGGTCGATCATCGACTTCGACTTCCCGAAGCTCGGTGAGCGCGAGGCGGTGAAGGTGAAGTGGTACGACGGCGGGAAGCTCCCCGACCAGGCGCTGTTCGCCGGGTACCAGGGGGAGGGGACCGATCCATTCAAGACTGCCTCGAGCGGGATCCTCGTCGTCGGCGACAAGGACACCCTCTACGCTCCAGGCGATTACTGTGAGAACGGCTTCAAGCTCAAGAGCGGCTCGGCCCCGGCCGAGGTGACCTACACCCAGTCTCCGGGCCACTTCGAGGAGTGGGTCAACGCCATCCGTGGCGGCCCGCAGGCGGTGTCGAACTTCCCCGATTACTCCGGCCCGCTCACCGAGACGATCCTCCTCGGCAATCTCGCCGTCTGGGCGGCCGATGGCGCCGAGGTCATGGGCAAGAAGATTGAGTGGGATGCCGCCAAGATGGTCGCCAAGAATGCCCCCGAGGTCGATCACGTCATCCGTCCGACGGCCCGGGACGGCTGGAAGGTGCTGCGGACCGGCGGCGCCTGATCGACTCCGCGGCGGCCACGGCCGCCGCGGCACAAGTTTCTTCGGCACCCTGTTCCCGGCCGCAACGGTCGGGAACAGGGTGTTTTTTTATGGCCCCCGTTCCGGGCAGCAGGGTAGTATTTTCCGGTGAATGGACGTCGTTAGAAAAGGCAGCAGGAGGGATGTGATGCGCAGGCTTCGGATGGTGGCGGTGATGGCCTTGGTGCTCGTGCTCTCCGGATTCTCTCCGGCCCGGGCCCTCGAGCCGCTCCCGGCCGAGGTCAAGGCGGTCGAGATGGTGAAAGCCCGCGGCGGGGCGGTCGATTACGGCCCCGAGGGGAAGGTGACGAAGGTCGATCTCTCCGATCGCCCGGCCACCGATGCCGACATCCTTGTCCTCCAGTCGCTCGGAGGCCTGGAGTCGCTCGAGTTGTGGGGCGCTGAAGTCACCAATGCCGGCATGCCAAACGTCGCGAAGCTCACCGGCCTGAAGACGCTCGTGCTCGAGAACACCGACGTCAACGATACCGGCCTCGCCCCGCTGGTGGGGCTCGGGAATCTCAAGGTGCTCAACCTCCGCCGCTCGAGCAACATGTCCGACGCGGCACTGGCGACGGTGGCGAAGCTGGAGGGGCTCGAGCAACTCGTCCTCCTCTACAACAATTTCACCGACGCGGGCCTGGCGAATCTGGCACCGCTCACGAAGCTCCGCGTCCTCGATCTCCGCGGCTGCTCGCTCGTCACCGATGCCGGCATCGAGCACGTGGCGAAGATGCCGAGCCTGGAGCGGGTGAAGCTCCGCTGCCCGAGCGTCAGCGATCGTGGCTTGAAGCTCCTCGCCGGGCTCCCCAAGCTCCGTGGCTTCGCCGTCGAGGACGGCCAAGTGGGGGACTCCGGCCTCGAGCCCTTTGCCGGCAGGACCGACATCGACGAGATGAACGTGATGCGGACGTTCATCGGTGCCAAGGGGCTCGCCCATGTTGCCAAGCTCACGAAGCTGAAGCGGCTCGAGCTCCGTGGCACGCTCATCAACGACGACTCCCTCGCGGCCCTTTCCGATCTGGGGAATCTCGTCCTCCTCGATCTCGCCGAGACACGCATCGGCGACGCCGGCGTGGCCCATCTCGGCAAGCTCGGCAAGCTCGCCGATCTCGATCTCTGGGACACCCGGGTCGGCGATGCCGGGATGGAGACAATCGGCAAGCTCGCAGCGCTCACGAAGCTCTCGCTGAAGAACACCCGGGTGACCGATACCGGGGTCGGCAGGCTCTCCGGGCTGGCCAAGCTCGCCACTCTTGATCTGTCCGGTACGAAGATCACCGATGCCGCCCTGGAGACGCTCGGCAACCTGCCGGCGCTGAAGACGGTCGACGTCAGTTTCACCGGTCTCACGGAGGCTGCGGTGGCGAAGTTCCGCGCGGCCCACCCCGGCGTCAAGGTAACGCGTTAGCCGTTGGTGAGTGCGGCGCCCTCAATCGCGGCGGAAAGGGGCTTTCGGAGGGCGTTTGGGCCCCGCAGGCGCTGACGATCGCGCCCGAGTGTGCCGGTGGTTTGACGCCCATCGGCGTGGGGGGTAAGACAAATGTCCGTCTGCAGCCCATTTTTGTCTGTTTCACGGAGACGCCGTCGATGATTCTCGGAAAGCTCTGGAAGTCCCTTGCGGCCCAGATGAACAAGATCGCCAACTTCTTCTGGACGGCCGATCCGATCGCCCAACTCCAGTACGAATACGACAAGGCGGTCGACCAGATGAAGGACGGCCGCGAAGGCCTGGAGAAATACCGGGCCCTCGTCGAACGGGTGAACCGTCAGGTTGAGACCAACAAGGCCCACGTCGCCAAACTCGAGGCCCAGATCAAGGCCTACCTCAAGGCAGGGGAGCGGGAGACGGCGTCGAAGTTCGCCCTCGAGCTCCAGAAGGCGAAGAGGGAACTCGAGGAGAACGAATCCCAGCTCAAGCTCCACGAGACGGCCTACGGCAACAACGTCACGAAGATCGAGCATGCCGTCAAAAAGCTCGAGGAGCTGAAGCGGAAGATCCAGAAGTACGACGCCGAGCTCAAGATGAGCCGCGCCGAAGCCGAACTCGCCAAGCTGGCGACGCAGTTCAACTTCGACGTCACCACCGACTTCGGACAGATCGAGGACGTCATCCACGACAAGATCGACCTCAACCGGGCGAAGGTCCGGGTCGCCGCCGATCTCTCCGGCGAGGGGCTCGACAAGATCAAGGCCGAGCAGGCGGTCGACAAGAGCATGGCCGACGACGCCCTGCGGCAATTCGAGGTGGAGATGGGGATGGTCACGCCGGAGACTTCAGGTGTCACCGGTGACGAGAAGGAAATCGGCTCGGAGAAGCTCCGCCAGACGAATCGGTGAGGTGCTGCCGAGACCGCTGGGGGCGGGGATCGATTGGCGGTTTTTTCTAGGGAGCGCGAGGGGGGGACGTGAGTACTGGTTCAGGATCGAATGGCCCGCGGACGCCGGTCGAGGATCATCCCCCGGCGTCTGCCGTCCAGGGGGCCGCAGCAGCGTCGGCCGGCGTGGCGATGGCCGCACTGCCGATGGGCACCGGTGCCTCGGCCGGGACTGCCCCGGGGATGGCGCTGGCCGACTGGTGTCCACGTTGGTCGGAGCGCCTGGGCGACGCCTATCTGGCCGGCACGAGTTGCATGTTCCTTCTCCATGGGAACGTCCGCGATCTCGTTCCTCTGTCGCCACCAGAGGCCGCGGAGGCAGCCTGGGGGGGCGTGAGCGACTTCCTCTGCCGGGAGATTTTCGGCCGCTGGGATGTCGTCCTCGCCTATGACGTCGGCAAGGGGCTGCGGCCGCTGGCCGGCACCGATGCCAACCGGCACCGCGACATGGTCGCCTGGCTCACCGACCGGCTCGGCAACGCCGCCAACTGGCCACGCGACCCCGATCAGGCGATCGGGGTCATCGATCAACTCCTCGAGCGCAATCTCATCGACCCGCCGGAGAAGCGGAAACGGATTGCGATCGTCCTTGATTACGCCCAGTATCTCGCGCCAGCCGGTGAGGCCGGTGCCTCGGTGAAGGGGGGAGCGGGGCGGCTGGTGCGGCTTCTCTCCTGGGCCACCAATCCGCTCCTGCGGCGCGTCAACGTCGCCATCGTCCTCCTGGCCGACTCACTCTCCGAGGTCAACGCCCGGCTCGTCACCTGCCCGGCGGTGACGGCGATCGATCTCCCCCTCCCCGACGCCTCCGAACGCGAGCGGTTTGCCCTGGCGACGGCGAAGACGGCCGGCATGCCGGAGGCGCAGATGGATGCTGTGAAGCGGATGGCGGCGCTGTCGGGGGGGCTGTCGCTCGAGAGCCTTCGCGCCGTGGTAACGCTCTCGGCCCGCGAGGGCTCGGCCCCGGACGGCCCGGAGTTCGCTGCCAAGAAAAAGGATCTCATCGAGCGCTCCTGCCAGGGGCTCGTGGAGTTCATCCAGCCGCGGCTCACGCTCGACACCGTCGCCGGCCATCAGGAGGCGAAGAATCGGCTCGAGTCGGATGCCCGCGCTATCAAGCGGGGGCAGTTCGAGAGCGCTCCGATGGGCTATCTGATCTGCGGCCCGGTGGGAACGGGTAAGAGCTTCATCGCCGAGTGTTACGCCGGCAGTGTCGGCATCCCCTGTGCGGTCTTGAAGAACTTCCGCAGCAAGTATGTCGGCGAGACGGAAGGCAATCTCGAGCACGCCCTCGACGTGCTCCGCAGCCTCGGGCCGGTGGTGGTGATCATCGATGAGGCCGATGCCGCCCTGGGAAACCGGCAGTCGGACGGGGATTCCGGCACCTCAGCCCGCGTCTTCTCGATGATCGCCCGGCAGATGGGGGATACCCGCTACCGTGGCAAGATCGTCTGGATGCTCCTCACGAGCCGCCCCGACCTCCTCCCGATCGATCTGAAACGCCAGGGGCGGGCCGAGGTCCACATCCCCCTCTTCTACCCGCACGATCAGGCGGAGATGGAGGCGATGTTTACGGCCATGGCCCGCAAGAGTCACGTCCGCCTCGCCACCGGCCTTCCCGGCCCGATCGATCTCGACCTCGGGCTCTCCGGGGCCGATATCGAGAGTGTTGTCCTCGCCGCCCGCCGGAAGGGGCTCGACCGGTCCGCCGATGCCGGGCTGCCGACCCCCGAGGAGATAGCGCCCGAGGATCTGAACAGCGCGCTCGACGACTTCATGCCCTCGGCCCAGGGGCTCGAGAAGGAGATGCAGGAGATCGCGGCGGTGCTCGAATGCACCGAGAAGCGGTTTCTCCCCGACCGCTGGAAGGCGCAGGTGTCGCAGCCAGGCGGCAGGGCACGGCTCCAGGAACGACTTTCCGCCATCAAGGGCGTGATCGGCTCGTGATCACCCGCCATCCATAAACCCCAGGCCCGAGATCATCCCAGGAGACCCCACCATGTCGAAGAAGACCCCTTGGTTCGATGCCCACTCCGAGGCCCCGATGTTGGCGGAGTACGCCCGCAAGCTCGACTCGTTCGTCGAGGTGGTGGCCGATGGCCGCGTTGACGTCACCGAGCTTGAGGCCCAGGAGGCCCGCGTCGTGGCGCTGATGAAGGAAGTGGAGCCGCTGCTTTCGCCCGAGGCCCATGAGAAGGTGACAACGCTCCTCTGCGAGGTCACTGCCTACGATCTCATGAACACGCTCCACATGGCCCAAGCCTCGCGCCCGAAGACGAAGTTCCGCGGCTGATCGGCCTCTGCGTTCATTGTCCCACTTTTTCTCAGGCGAGGTGTCCGATGGCAGGTGGTCAACCCAAAGCTCCGTTCTGGCTTGCGGTCTGGGCGGTGATCTTCAGCTTGCTTGCCCTGGCGGCCTGGCGTGCCGGGATGTTCGGGAACGTTCTGCGCCCCGGAGCCGGAGGAGCCCAAGTCGCCGCTGGCGGCGCTGGACCGGGGGGCAATGGGGCTGGGGGCAACGGCGGTGGTGGGGCCGGCGGCGCGCCACCGGCCGGCGGCGAAGGGCCGATCTCGGAGGCCGCCGACGACTCCGTGCCGACGACCGTCAAGGAATACGCCTTCAAGCCGGCCGAGAAGCTGCCGCCGGTGAAGGGGACGAGTGCCTACAAGCCGCTCGAGAACGACACCG
>Ga0209829_10003284_pt1 | contig 11835 bp, 5 predicted proteins | sample C_140205_EF_Meta_FD_187311 | JGI IMG/M metagenome (GOLD analysis project Ga0209829, IMG submission 187311) | Freshwater microbial communities from Lake Croche, Canada to study carbon cycling - C_140205_EF_MetaG (SPAdes) (version 2) | ecosystem: Environmental > Aquatic > Freshwater > Lake... | reverse complement strand
GTCAGCCCGGGAACGCCTGCCAGCATCACAAAGATCTATCGCTGGACCAACTGGTTGAGTCCCGCGACTCTCGCATTTGCGGGCAATGCCATCTCGAATGCGGCCACCACCTTTGGATTGGGAACGACGCCGGGCGCCCGTGTGGGTGATTCCATGGCTGTGAGCGGCTCAGGCTCCAGCACCATGATCCTTTTGCCAGTCAGCACATCCTCCCCCACGCTGACGACCAACATGGTCCTCCTGACGACTGCCGATGGCATAACCTTTACCAACCACATCATCGCGCTAAGCGGATTCACCTCGGTTGGAGGAAGCGGTATCTGCGGAGTGACCTTCTATACCAACAACACCTTTCTTGTGAGGACCAGCGGAAGTGCTGGAAACAATGTTTTCCTCTTTCAATTTCCTGCCAACATCGCCTCGCTCTCTGCCGGACCGATTGCCGCAACCCAGATCGGCTCGTACTCCCTGCCTGGAGTGCTTAGCACCACGGCCTTCATCGACTATCAATCCTCCTCCCAAGGCGGCTTTCTTGCGGTGGTCAGCCCGCAAAATTCCGGCGGCGCAAGTGCCTCTCATCAGGTGGCGCTCTATGTCGATCCCGTGCTTGGCAACGGCGGCTGCCCACTTCAACAAGCCACGACTAACTATGCCCACCTGCAGAGCAACGGAAATCTCGCGGGTGCTGTTGCGCTGGGAGGCTCCTCCTTCAACCAATTCATTTATTCTTTGGATTGCAACAATAGCGTCCGTTGTTCGGCTATTATCACCATTCCTCCTCAGGCACCGTCCATCTCTTCCCAACCCGTGGGTCTGGGCGGCAGTGGAGCCTATGCCCCCTATACGCTCAGCGTCTCGGCCTCCGGCTATTGCCCTCTCGTTTATCAGTGGCAGGCGAGCACGAATAACTCCTCGACGGCATCAACGTTCACTAACATTCCCGGCGCCAACTCCACCACCTATTCCATCCCCGGCGCCTCCACCAATTACTACCGCGTGGTCGTTACCAACTCCATCGCTCCGGCAGCAACCAGCGCCGCCGTTCAGGTAGCTGTCAAGGCGAGCCTGTCCAATGCGGCCGTCACTCAGCTCTGGCGCGTGAATGCGGGATCCACGATCAGCTATCTGGATACCGGAAATAACTGTCGCGGCCTGGCCTATGACACGAACTCCGACCGGCTTGCCGTCGCATATGTCAACAGTGCCGCCGTGAATCTGATTCATGGCACCTATGGCACAAACCTTGGCAGCCTCAGCGTGTCGGGGCTCGCCACAGGCAGCGGCGCTGTCTTTAACATCGATCAGGTGGGCATCGCCGATGACGGAGCCGTCTACGCCTGCAATCTCACGGCCGCGCCCAGCGGATTCCAGAATCCCGTTGTGATCAACCGTTGGAATGGCCCGGTGGTCGCAGCCCCTCCGCTGACAGGCGGCGCGTATAATGGGGTTCCATTCGGCACCGGAGAGCGCTACGGCGACAACATGGCTGTTCGCGGCGCCGGCGCTAATACCCAGATCCTTCTTCCTTCCAGCACATCGCCGATCTCGGGCGTCGGTCCCGGCACCAATGTGCTTCTCTTCACGACACTGGATGGCACGAACTTCACCGCGACGGTGCTCGGCGTGTCGGGTGCCCCGGCGGGATTCGCAAACCAAGGGATCGCGTTTGGTAGTGGAAACACCTTCTGGGCTAAGAATCAGAACGGCAGCCTCTATCAGATCTCGTTCGATCCCTCCACCGGTGCTGCCAGCGTGCTGTTTAATTATAGCGCTGTGCCTTCCGGAACCATGGGGCTTGCGGTCGATCCGGCTCTCTCCATTCTAGCCACCATTGCCCAGAACAGCACGCCGGACGACGTGGAGTTCTTCCAGCTGACAGGCAGCGCTGCTCCCCCTGTCCTCTTCCATCAAGCCCTCATGTCGGACAACGCGAACGCCAATGCGAACGCGGCCATTGCGATGAAGAACAAGAGACTCTACGCGCTGGATGTGAATAACGGCATCCTCGCTCTTTCGTATAATGTGCCGGTGGCTACTCCCCCGACCATTTCAACCCCCCCTGCTTCCGTTACGGCGTATACCAGCGCAGCGGCATATTTCTCCGTGGCCGCCTCCGGCACCCTTACCCTCAACTATCAGTGGCGCTCCAATGGCGTCGCCATACCCGGAGCTCTGGCTACTACCTACGTCCTGACCAACCCCTCGCCCAGCGCCAGCGGTGCTTTGATTGATGTGGTGGTGCAGAATACCGCCGGAGTGGTGACCAGTACGCCGCCGGCCGTGCTCACGGTTAAATCCCCTGCCTCCAGCCCCACAGCCACCAATCTCTGGAGCATGGCCGCAGGCTCCAATCCCAGTATTTCCACGCTGGACGAGTCCACTTATTCTGTGCGCGGTCTGGCCTACGATGCCACTTTGGGCCGGCTTCTCATCGCAGATCATTTCAGCATCTATGCGCTGAATGCCACCAACCAGGCCTATATCGAGAATCTGAACACGATCGGTGTGCCCGACGTGGGATTGAGCAGCTGGGTCCTGAGTCAGATCCGGGTGGCGGACGATGGCGCCGTCTACGCATGTAACATCCAAGACACTTACTACCGTCCAAACACCTTCTGCATCACCCGCTGGTCCACATCCGACAGCTCGGCCTCCCTCAGTGCGGCTTGGGGCGGCACCACAGGGGCGGATCCCGGAGTGGGAGACCGTATAGGCGACACCATGGCCATCCGCGGTGCAGGAGCCAACACCCAGATTCTTCTGGGCACGGCCTCTTCGAGCAATGTGGTGCTCTTTACCACGCTCGATGGGCTCACTTTCACCCCGACGGTGATCTACGTGACTAATGCGCCGAACGGATTTTCATCCGGTGGCGTCGCGTTCGGTCCAGGAGCGAACACCTTCTGGGCCAAGGGCGACACGGGCTATAACCTGCGGTTGGTCACATTCGATCTGGCTAGTCCGGGGGCTGCCTCCGCGACCTCGGTTTATGCAGCCGGCAGTCAGGTGCCCAGCACTCTCGCAGGATTGGGCTTCGACGCCACGCGCAATATTCTCGCAGGTGTGAATCTCGACAATACTCCCGACGACCTGCAGCTATTCCTGACCAGCGGCAACTCAAATCCGCCGTCTCTGATTCACCAGGCGTTTTTTGCATCCAACAACGCCAACATCAACCGCAACGCGGCCGTGGATATCAAGTTCCCCTGGGTGTTCGCGTTGGACGATAACAATGGCATCGTGGCGCTGAACTATGGCAACGGCACCCCGACCGCTCCGGCGGTCACGCTCACGGCCGTATCCCTTGTGTCCGGTGGCGTCTCCCTCACCTGGAATAATGTCTTCAGCGGACATGGCTATCAGGTCCAATACAGCACGGCATTGAACCCCTCCGTCTGGGTCAATTTAGGTACTCCTGTGATTCCCGGTGGAGCCACGGGAACCTATACCGACACCTCAGCCGGTGATGCGGCGCGGTTTTACCGTGTTGTGAGCCAGTAGTTTCAACATCCTCACAATCCCGCCGGCGGTTCGGCCGCCGGCGGGGTTTTTTATAATGCAAAAACTCAATCGTCGCCGCTTTCTTGAAAAGACCGCCACCCTGACTCTGGCAGCCGGCGGCACTTCCTTTCCGTTCATCCGCTCCGTGCGCGCCGGCGAACCCGGCCCGAATGACAAGATCCGCCTCGGGCTCATCGGTTCCGGCGGCCAGGGGCTTGTGGACTTGAAGTGTTTCTTTCTCAATCCAGAGATCGATTGCGCCGTGGTTTGCGATGTGGATGACGCGCAATTAGCCAAGGCCGTTGCGCTTTGCAATGAGGAGCGGGGCAAGCGCCCCGACACCGCAAAGGATTTCCGCCGTGTTCTGGACCGGAAGGATGTTGATGTTGTTTTGATCGCCACCCCGGATCACTGGCATGCCCTTACCATGGTCATGGCGGCTCAGGCGGGTAAAGATATCTATGTGGAGAAGCCCCTGGCCAAGACGATCGACGAAGGTCATGCCATGGTCGAGGCTGCCAGGCGCCACGAGCGCGTGGTTCAAATGGGATCCCAGTGGCGAAGCTGCGCCCATATCATCGAGGCGGCGGAGCTCATTCGTTCCGGCAAGCTCGGCAAGGTCAGCATGGCCCGGGGTTGGGCTTATCTTGACTGGTTGCCCAGCATCGGGCATGTGCCCGACACGGCGGCTCCAGCCGGGGTGGACTATGACTTCTGGCTTGGGCCGGCTCCGCTCCGCGCTTTCAACCCCAACCGGTTTCATTTCAACTTCCGCTGGTTCTGGGACTATGGCGGCGGACTGATGACCGATTGGGGTGTGCACTTGATCAACATGCTCGAGATGGCCATGCCTCCGGACTCCCCCAGAACTGTCTCCTCCTGTGGCGGCAAATTCACTTTCGACGACGATTCCGAAACCCCCGATTCGCAGGTCACAGTCTATGAATTTCCCACCTATCAGCTCGTCTGGGAGCACCGGGCCGGATTGAACAACGGCCTGAACGGACGCTCCTGGGGCGTGGAATGGAATGGAACCGAGGGCACTATCATTCTTAACGATTCCGGCTACGAGATCATTACCGAGAAGAAACGAGCCAATCTCGAATCAGGCCGCAAGAAAGGCCTCGGCGACCCGCGCCCGGCCCATGTCCGGAATTTTCTGGATTGCGTGAAAACGAGGCGCCAGCCGGTTCTCAACCTGGAGGCTGGCCAGCGGGTTTCCACACTGGCTCATCTCGGCAACATCGCCTACCGGACCGGCCGCAAAATCGTCTGGGACGGGGTGAATGAAAAGATTGTCGGCGATCCAGGAGCGGATAAGCTCGTCGGCGTGAAATACAGAAGACCCTGGCATCTTCCCTTTACGCGCCGGGGCTGATCCACAAATCCATTGAGAGCCATGAAAACAAACTCGAATTTAGACCGCCGTCACTTTATCAAACTCACCGCTGCCGGCCTTGGCACGGCCTCGCTTGGATTGTCCGGCTGCCTTGCCGGTAAGGCCAAGCATGCTAAAATACCCGTCGGCTTGGAGCTGTATTCCGTCCGCAACGAATGCAAGGCGGACTTTCCAAGAACCATGGCTGCCGTGGCGCAGATGGGATATAAGGGGGTGGAGTTTGCCGGCTACTGGGGGCGCACGGCAGGCGAAGTCCGGAAGATGCTTGATGAGAACGGGCTGGTCGCCTGCGGCACTCATACCCAATACGCAGACCTCCAGCCGGCCAAGCTGGAGGCCACCCTTGAATTCAATCACATCATCGGCAACAAGTTTGTCATCTGTCCCTACATGACCGGCAAGACGCGTCAGGAATGGCTGGACAAGGCGGCCGAATTCAATGCCTTGGCCGATAAGTTGCGCCCGTTGGGCATGTCCATTGGCTATCATGCCCATGCCCACGATTTCCATCGTTTCGACGGGGAAACGGCATGGGATCTCTTCTTCGGCAACACCCATCCCGAAGTCATCATGCAGTTGGATACCAGCAACTGCCGTGAGGGTGGAGCGGATCCCGTCGAGGTTCTCAATCGCTATCCGGGCCGAGCCAGAACCATTCACATCAAACCCAATGGCGGTGGTCAGGAAGCTGTGATTGGCGAGGATAAAATCAACTGGGCCGGAGTTTTTGATGTGTGCGAGCACCAAGGTCACACCCAATGGTATGTCGTCGAGCATGAGACCAGCCACCAGCCTGTGGACGCGGTCCGCCGGACTCTGGCAGCTCTGAAGAGGCTCGGAAAAGTGTGAACGGTTCCATGAGCCAGAATCGCGCCCTCGCCCTGGATGCCCTGCGCGGGGTGGCGATTCTGGCCATGCTCCTTTCAGGCCAACTCCCCTTCGGGGGCAATTCCCTGCCTGCTTGGATGTACCATGCCCAGTCCCCCCCTCCGGCCCACCAATGGATTGGAACCCTCCCGGGAATAACCTGGGTGGATCTTGTCTTTCCCGTTTTTCTCTTTTCCCTAGGCGCGTCTATCCCTTTGGCCTTGAGCCGCAGAATGGATCGGTGTGATTCCGTTTGGAGGTGTGGCTTGGGAATAGTGGAGCGGGGATGCCTGCTGGGGTTCTTTGCACTCTTTGTCCAGGCGATCCGCCCTTACACCCTGAGTTCTCATCCTACTGCCGCTGTTTGGTTGCGGGCTCTCGCCGGGTTTCTTCTTTTGTTTCCCATCCTTTCACGCCTGCCTCCGGACTGGTCTTTACCGCTCAGGCTCCTGATCCGTATCGGTGGCTGGCTTGGCGCTGCACTTTTTCTGGCCCTTGCCACCTACCCGGAAGGCAGCGGATTCAAGCTGACGCGCAGCGACATTATCATCGTCGTGCTTGCCAACATGTCCGTGTTCGGAGCTGTGGTCTGGATGCTGACGCGTCGCCAATGGCTGCCGCGAGCCGGCGTTTTGGGGATCCTCTTGGCAGTCCGAGTCTCAAATATGCCGCAGCCGGTTGAAGGTTGGGTTCACGACCTCTGGAAATTCTCTCCCGCCCCATGGATTTACCAGCTTTACTACCTTCAGTATCTTTGCATCGTCATTCCCGGAACCTTCGCCGGTGATTTGCTGCTGGACTGGCTGCAGGGTCCGGCACCCTCCACGGTTGTCGCAGGGGGAGCAAGAAAGTCTTTCGCGATAGCACTGGTCATGTTTTCATTCGTTCCGATTCTGCTCTGGGGACTCCAGACCCGCTGCCTCCTTCGGGTGACGCTCCTGTGTCTCTTGCTCTGCGGGGTTGGACTTTGGTTGCTGTCCCGCCCATCCAACCCTGCCGAGCTGCTCCACCGCAGACTCTTTCTTTGGGCTGTGTATTGGCTGGTTTTAGGGCTCTTTTTCGAGCCCTATGAGGGAGGGATCAAAAAAGACCGCGCCACTGTCAGCTACTACTTTGTCACCTCCGGATTGGCTCTTTGCCTGCTGGTCGGATTTTCAATCGTGGTGTCGGCATGCCGGAAGGCGCGGTGGTTGGGGTTGCTGATCGAGAACGGGCAGAATCCCATGATCGCCTATGCAGGCATCAACAATTTCATCACCCCCTTGCTTGGCCTGACTGGAGTCAATACGGTTTTGGCCCAGTGGGCCACCACTCCCTGGCTTGGTTTCTGGCGGGCTTTGATGGTGACTCTGCTCATGGCGGCGACAGTTGGATATCTTACCCGGCGCAGGGTCTTCTGGCGCACCTGAATCATGAATACAAATGGAAAGAAACTGGGAAGGCGCGCCTTTCTTCAGCGCATTGGGCTTGCGGCACCGTTGGTCCGCACTGCGCTCACCGGGTCTGCAGCCTTAGCGGCTGTTCCCTCCGAAGCCCGCCCTTTTGCATCCCGTGTCCGCGAAATGTCGGCCTCCTTGGTCGTTCTCGGGGGAGGATTGGGAGGATGCTCAGCTGCGCTGGCTGCGGCGCGAAACGGACTTGATGTCATTCTGACTGAGGAGACCGACTGGATTGGGGGCCAGCTAACCCAGCAGGCTGTGCCTCCCGACGAGAATAAATGGATTGAAACCTTCGGTGGAACGGGCAGTTATCAGGCGCTGCGAAACGGAATCCGCAATTATTACAAGAGCCACTATCCATTGACCGCGAAGGCCAAGGCCGATCCGCTGCTCAACCCGGGCAATTGCTGGGTCTCGCGCATCGGAAGCGAACCCCGGGTCGCGCTTTCTGTGCTCTACCAGATGCTGGCCCCGTATCTGGGAAACGGGCGGATCCGGCTGCTGCTGCGGCACAAGCTGCTGGCGGCTTCCACGCGGGGGGATGAGGTGGAGGCTGTCCGCGTCCGGGATCTGGACACAGGACATGAGGTGGTTTTGCACGGGCGTTTTTTTGCCGATGCCACTGAGCAGGGCGATCTGCTGCCCGCGAGCAAAACTGAGTATGTGGTCGGGGCGGAGTCGAAAGCACAAACCGGCGAGCCGCATGCGAAAGACCATCCGCAGCCCGACAACCTTCAAGGGTTCACTTTCTGTTTTGCCTTGGACTATCGGCCCGGCGAGGAGCATACCATCCCCCGCCCTGAGCAATATTCCCGCTGGCGGGATGTGATGATGGAAGCGCCGGCGCAGAAGCCCTATCCTCTTCTGAGTTTTGAGGATGCAGGCTCAAGAAAGTTTGGATTCGATCCCCAGCTGCGCAAGGGCTTCTGGACCTATCGCCGCATTGCAGACCGCGATCTTTTCGAGCCGGGATTTTATGAGGGTGATCTCTCCATTATCAATTGGCCGCACAATGACTACTCGTTCGGACGGATTTGCGATGTCACCGAGGGGGAGGCCGAGAAGCATCGGATTGCGGCAAAGCAGTTGAGCCTTTCGCTTTGCTATTGGCTGCAAACGTCGGCTCCGCGACCGGATGGAGGGGCAGGATGGAAAGGATTGCGGCTGCGTCCGGATATTGTGGGAACTTCGGATGGTCTGGCCAAGTATCCCTACATCCGCGAGGGCCGCCGCCTTCAGGCCGAGTTCACCGTCTGCGAGCAGCATGTCACAACTTCCGCCCGGATGAGGGAGACGGGCCTCAAGAAGGACTTTGTCCGCGCCACTCCGTTCGCCGATTCGGTCGGGATTGGCAGCTATCACATGGACCTCCATATCACCACACGGGGAGATCATGCCGAGTTTGGCAGCACGCTTCCGTTTCAAATTCCTCTGGGGGCACTCATTCCGCGGCGCGTGGAAAACCTCATCGCAGCATGCAAAAATCCCGGCGTGACCCATCTTACCAACGGGTGTTACCGGCTGCATCCGGTGGAGTGGAATGTGGGTGAAGCCGCCGGCGCCCTGGCCGCGTTTTGTTCGCATCATAAAAAAATGCCGAGGCAGGTGCGCAATGATTCCCGACTGCTGGGGGAATTTCAAGGGCTTCTAACCTCGGACGGAGTCCGGCTGCATTGGCCGGCAGAGGCGGGGGCCATATGACCGGAACATGAGAAGGATCCGGATGAAGGCCAGAATGATTCTGGGTTCGATTCTACTCTGCAGCAGCCTTGGACTACTGCGCGCTGAGGGGGTGATCGATTCGGATATTTGCATCTACGGAGGCACTTCAGGCGGAGTTGTGGCGGCCGTGGCGGCAGCCCGCTTGGGCAAGAACGCGGTAGTGATTTCGGCAGGCAATCACGTGGGCGGCATGACCGCCAGCGGTCTGGGCGTGACGGACAAGGGCAACACGGCTTCGGTGGGCGGTCTGGCGGCGGAGTTTTATCGCCGGGTCGGCAGAGCTTATGCCTCCACCAATCCTGTCTATTGGTTCGAGCCGCATGTGGCGGAGCAGACGTTTCTTCAAATGCTGTCCGAAGCCGGGGTCCGTCGCTTTACCAACCAGCAGCTGGCTTCCGTAACAGTCTCCAATCGCAGCATCAGCCGGATTGTCACCTTGGATGGAACCATCTATCGGGCCAGGGAATTTATAGACGCAAGCTACGAAGGCGATCTCATGGCCATGTCCGGCGTGACCTATACCTGGGGCCGTGAAGGAACCAATGTTTATAACGAATCATTGGCAGGTGTGCACCTCAACAGTCTGCTCTATCGCTGCGATCCGTATGTTGTCCCCGGCAACCCCGCCAGCGGGCTTCTGCCCCTGATCCAACCCGACGCTCCGGGCGCTCCGGGTCAGGGAGATTATCGGGTGCAGACCTACAACTTCCGGCTCTGCCTGACGCAAAATGCCACCAATAAAATTCCAATCATGGCTCCGACAAACTACACAGAGGCTACCTACGAGCTGCTGCATCGATATATCGTCGCCTATATTGCAACGAACGGATCCATTCCGTTGAACCGTATTATTGACGTTCAGACCATCATTCCGAACGGAAAAACAGACATCAATGCCTATGCCGACGTTTCAACCGATTTCATCGGCTATAACTACACCTATCCGACCAATACGCCTGAGGGTCGCGCAGGAATCTGCCGGCAGCATAAGGATTACCTCTCCGGCCTTTTATATTATCTGGGGAACAGCACGAACGTGCCAGTCAACGTTCGCACAAACATGCTGTCTTGGGGGTATGCAATGGACGAGTTCCAGGATAACAGCGGGTGGCCCTATGGATTATATGTTCGTGAGGCCCGGCGGATGATAGGCGATTATGTCATGCTCCAGCAGGACGCTCAGGGAAGCCGTGTTGCGCCGGATCCCGTGGCTCTTGCCAGCTACACCCTGGACTGCCACCCGGCCGCGCGGTTGGCTCTAAACGGTGTCGCAGTGTGGGAGGGGAGTATCGGAACAGCGGTTCCGTACCCCTATCCGGTCAGCTATCGCTCCATTGTTCCAAAAGCGGGGGAATGTCAGAACCTGTTTTGCACCTTTGCACTCTCCGCCAGCCACGTTGGCTTCGCTTCCGTCCGCATGGAGCCGGTTTTCATGATGACCAGTCAGAGTGCGGCCACTGCAGCCTGCTTTGCCATCGATGACAATGTTGCTGCTCAACAGGTGAATTATGCGAAGCTCGCCGCGCAGCTCCTTGCCGACGGTCAGGTCCTCAAATGGAACCCGGGCCAGAGTGTCAGCACCAACGGCATCCTCTTAACTGTCACATCCGCTTCCGGCATTACTGCGAGTGCCGGCTGGGCATCCGGAGCCAATGCCGGGGGATGGCCTTTGCCTGCGGGAACCTATTGGCATGACGGCAATGCCGGAAAAGGAACCCGCTTCGTTAGATTTAATCCTACCCTCCCCACCAATGGCTACTATGATGTCTATCTCTGGTGGGTTCAGGATCCCAATCGGGCTTCCAATACCCCCGTGGATATCGCAGGTCCGACTTATACCAACACGGTTGCGGTGAACCAGCAGATCAACGGCAGCGCCTGGATCAAGGTGGCATCCAGTAACTATTTCGAGAGCGGAACAGGCGCCAATGTGACCGTTCGGAACGATGGCACCACCGGCTATGTGGTCGCTAATGCAGCGCGCTGGATGCCCCTTGGATCAATCGCTTCAGCAAGTTCCACGGCTTTGCCGGGCATCGGAGTCATTGCCAGCGACCCGGTTGCGGGTGTGTTTGGCACCAACAGTGGCCGGTTCACGTTGGTGTGTCTTGATGGGACCAACCCTGCTCCGCTGAATTTGAACTATTCCATCGGTGGCACTGCCTTGGCCGGCGCGGATTACACCCCGATTCCCGCCAGCATTTTGCTGGCTGCCGGAATGGTAGCTACCAACCTCCTCGTCATACGCCCCGATTCCCGCCAGCATTTTGCTGGCTGCCGGAATGGTAGCTACCAACCTCTTCGTCACCCCTTTGGGAAATAACCTCACCAGGGATCAGGCCACCGTAACCCTTTCAATATCACCTTCATCCTCTTACATGGTTGGCAACTTCCAAACGGCGGCCGTGACAATTCAGGACCGACCCATCCACAAGTGGTTGCGCGATTCCTTTACCCCCGACGAGTTGAATAATCCGGCTTTGAGCGGAGATGCTGCCGACCCCGATCAGGACGGATTGCCAAATCTACTGGAGTATGCTCTGGGACTTTCCCCTAAAGTGCCTGATCCTTTCCCCTTGACCCATCCACAAGTGGTTGCGCGATTCCTTTACCCCCGACGAGTTGAATAATCCGGCTTTGAGCGGAGATTCTGCCGACCCCGATCAGGACGGATTGCCAAATCTACTGGAGTATGCTCTGGGACTTTCCCCTAAAGTGCCTGATCCTTTCCCCTTCAGCACCACCCTCAGAGGTGGTTTTTTGCAGCTTTCATTCCCCTCGGCACCCGCTGCGATTGATGCGGGCGTAAGTGTGGCTGGATTGGATATAGCGACGGGAGCCACAGTCCAGGGAATTTTTTTTCAACAGCCTATGTTCGTTGAGACGTCTAGTAATCGGATGATCTTA
>Ga0209829_10003282_pt1 | contig 11835 bp, 10 predicted proteins | sample C_140205_EF_Meta_FD_187311 | JGI IMG/M metagenome (GOLD analysis project Ga0209829, IMG submission 187311) | Freshwater microbial communities from Lake Croche, Canada to study carbon cycling - C_140205_EF_MetaG (SPAdes) (version 2) | ecosystem: Environmental > Aquatic > Freshwater > Lake... | reverse complement strand
TTGGTGACTGGCGGTGTGCACGACCGGATCGACGGCGATGGCGCGGCCCTGGTCATCGATACGGACGCGGATTTCGGGCATTTCCAGATCCAGCGCGCCGTGTTTGAAGCGGCGTTGGCGTAGGACGCTGGCCAGCCGCCAGCCCTCGCGGACCATGCCGGCCAGCTCCGGGTCGGAGCCGGCAGGGGCCGGCTTGCCATCGAGGATGGCCTGGGCTTGTTCGTAGGAAAGTTTGGCGCGGCTGTGGATGACCGCATCGATGAAGCGAGCCTTTTTGATTGCTCCGTCCGGCGCAACATCTAACAAAGCGCACTTCGTCAGCCGGTCCACGTTGGGTTTAAGCGAACAGATGCCATTGCTCAACTCGGTGGGCAGCATCGGCAGCACCCGATCCACCAGATAGGTCGAATTCCCGCGCTCCGCTGCCTCGCGGTCGAGCACGCCGCCGGGTTTCACATAATGCGAGACATCGGCGATGTGGACGGCCAGCGACCAGCCGTGGGCGGTTTTTTCCAACCAGAGGGCATCATCGTGGTCCTTGGCATCGGCGGGATCGATGGTGATGACGAGCTGTTGGCGCCAATCCTTGCGGCGGGCAATTTCCGCGGGATCCGGGGATTCCGGGGTGGCACGGGCGGCGGCGAGCACCTCTTCGGGAAACGCCGTGCGCAAACCAAAGCGATGGATCACCGCAATGATATCCACCCCCGACTCGCCGGGCCAGCCGAGCACTTCAATGATGCGGCCGCGCGGTGCCACCGTCCGCTCGCTCCATTGCACCAGATCCACAACGACGAGCTGGCCATTCTGGGCCGTGGTCTCGCCGATGATCTCGATGTCGCCGTCGAGTGCCTTGTCATCGCAGGTAACCGAGGCGTAGCGCCCTTGTTGGTGAAACACGCCGACGAGCCGGCCGGAGCGGCGGGCGAGGACTTTTTCGACCTTGCCGCTCGGTTCGTCCGCGGCCAACTCATCGCGGAAGCGACTGCGGGACGCGCCACGCGGCTTGGGGCTGCGCAGCGACACCAGCACCCGGTCGCCATCCAGCGCGGTGGCGGCTTCGCGACGGGGGATTTGGATGCGGGAAAGCGCGGCGAGGTCCAGGCCGGTGGCGAGGTTTTCATCGGCGCTTGGGTCTGGAAAAAACAACGCGTGGCCCTTGGGATGGAACTTGAGGGTGCCGACCAAATAGTTGCCAGAGCGGGCGCACAATTCGTAGCGGGCTTTCTTGCCTTCCACCACCAAACCATCCCCCACCAAGGCCGCCAGCGCCGCGCGCAGCTCGGCACGGCGCTCGAAAGCCACACCCAAGTGGCGGGCCAACTCGGCTTTGGTCAGCGGCTGGTAGCCGCCGGAGCGCATGAAGTTGAGCAGCAAATCTCGCAGGGTGTCACCGGGCATGGCCTAAGCTTGGGCCAAAGCCGGCTGCCTCGCAACGCCAATCCGGGAAAATGCATCCCGGAAAATGCTCCCGTGTCACTTGGAGATTTAGAAACCAAACCGCAGATGGACGCAGATGGACGCGAAAAAAGAAGGAGTAAGAGCCGAAATTCAGTGGGTCCAGCCAGTCAACCACCCAATCTCATCTTCTCTACCCATCTGCGGTCATCTGCGGTTCATCGATCCAAATTGAGCCTCCCTGTTGATCTGAGTCGTGAGTTTGCATTGCCAAGGCCGGCCAACGCGTCTAGATTTTTCGCGTTCACACCAATCCATCAACTCTTATGACTTGCCCAAGCTCCAGCCGCCATCGCGGCTTCACCCTCATCGAACTGCTCGTCGTCATCGCCATCATCGTGGTACTCGCCGCCGCCGGCTTCAGCGCTGGCATCGTGGCCATGAACAATGCCAAAAAAATCGCCTCGGTGGCCACTGCTAGGGCTGTGGAGGGCGCGGTGAACAATTTCTACACCGAGTACGGCAGCCTGCCGGATGTGCCAGAACGAGTGAAAACCGACAGTGGTGATGGGGTACGCTTGCTCAACATTTTGCTAGGGCTGGAGGAAAACTCCTCCAAAATGCAGAATTTGCGGATGCTCAAGTTGTTGCAGGCGGTCGAAACCAAGACGAAAGCCAAGGGCTTGCTCTACTCCGCGAACGGTCGCGCTGCCGAAGGCCTCTACGATGCATGGGGCAGTCCCTTTTCCGTGCAACTCGACATCAATTACGAGGAACGCCTGCGCGTCTCCCTCGGCAGCAAATCCGTGCAACTCAACGGCCGCCGCGTCGCCGTCTATTCCCCCGGCGCCGACAAAAAACTCGGCACCGCCGACGACGTGAAGACGTGGTGAGAGCGAGGCTGCGCCTCAGCGCAAGACGCAAGGACGGAAGAGCGCTTGGGCCTCATCATTGGTGCCATGCAGGCCGTCCGCGCTGCCTTTTTCGTTCAAGGCGATGGGCCTAGGCCCGCGGCGACGGCGGCAGGCGCAAGCGGCACGAGGCGCGGTTGCCGGGATGAGCAGGTGGACAGCAGGGACACGCGGTTTCCCCTCACCCGCTGGCAGCGTGTTTTCCGCTCAGTCTTGCCGTGTCATGCGCCAGCAACCCGATCTAGTCAATCAAGTGCGGCAATCCAAGCAGCCTAATAATCGGGATGTTGCTGACGGTGGGCAACCGCCACATACACCGTGCTGGCGGCGTCGCAGTCCTGATGGGGATTGGGGAATCGCACGACATGCGCCTCGCAGCTGGCGAACACGCCGGTGAGCGAGGCGATGAATCCGGCATCGGGCGGATCATCTGACCACAACGCGAACACGCCGCCCGGGTGCAGGTGGCCGACCAAGCGGCGCAGTCCCTCCGGCGCGTAGAACGCGGAGTTGCCTTGATGGAGGAGTTTCGAGGGCGAGTGGTCGATGTCGAGCAGCACGGCATGATAGAGCCGATCGGCCGCCAGCGGGTCGAAGCACGGTTCGCCGCCGCGGGCCAGCGCGAGTTGAAAAAAATCCCCGTGGATCAAGCGGCAGCGGGGGTCGGCGGTGAGGCCCGGGCCCAGCGGCACGAGCCCGCGCTGGTGCCACTCGATAACCGCTTCGAGGAAATCCACCACCAGCAACGAGCCCACCTCGGAAATCTCCAGCGCGGCGCGAGCGGTATATCCCAAGCCCAAGCCACCGACTACCACCTCAAGCACTTCCCCCGGAAAGGCGGCTTTGGCCGCTGCCAATCCCAGCCTCGAGAGCGCCTGCTCGACCTCGGTGAATAAGCTCGTCATCAAGAACGCGTCGCCCAGGATGATTTCGTAAACCACGATGTCATCGAGGGCCGGCAGCAGCCGACGGCGCAGAATGAGATCTCCCAGCGGGGTTTTCCGGTAGTCGAGTTCCTCGAAGCGTCGCTTTGCCTGCATGGCCGAGTGTACGGTGGCTCCGGCCATCAGGACAGACAATCCGTAGTTTCTATTTTCCTTTCGAGGATTAGGCGATGCCGCAACGAGCGTTTGAGTGCCGAAGGTTTTGGTGACGTTGGCCAGTCTGGAAAAAGGAAACCTATGCCGATGGCAGCACCGAGTGGGTTGGCCCCGACAATAAATCCGCGGAGACCGGGCGCGCGCTTGAAGAGCTCGCTGAGTGGCGGGCGGAATTGGTGACAATCTGGATTTCCCCGGGCAACGATTTTCGCGGCCATCACGGCGCGGAGCGGGGCACTCACGGCATCACGAGCGTGGCGCAGATCGAGTGCGTGGCAGGCATGGGGCTGCGTGGCGACCGCTACTTCGGCTACAAGGCCGATTTCAAGGGTCAGGTGACGTTTTTTGACGCCGCCGCAGTGGACGCGGTGCGCCAACAATTCAAACGGCCGGATCAATCAAGTGGCGAGTTCCGTCGCAATTTCATCGTCCGCGGGGTCGATTTATCAGCATGGGTAGGGCAGCGTTTCCGGTTTCAGGGCGTCGAGTTTGAAGGCAGCGAAGAATGCAAACCCTGCTACTGGATGGACGAAGCTGTGGCACCGGGAGTGGAGGAGTTTCTTAAAACGCACTTCCGCGGCGGACTGCGGGCCCGCGTACTCAGCGATGGGACCTTGCGCTTAGCCTCCCGACTCACTTGAAGATTTACCGCAGAGTCGCAAAGGCCGCAAAGGGCCGCAAAGGGGAATGGGTGACAGCAGAAGACGCAGGCCTGCTGACCCGGGCATTCCCTCGCTGCTCCGCATCACGGCGGCTGAGTTGCGGAAGCGTCTGGAAATCGGCCCGGAATTCAATCTTCTCAAATTTCACACTGTCTCGCCGAAGCTGTCATTTCTCGCCTACCCGGACTTCGAGAAATGCCCCCACCCGTCTTTGGCGGAGGCTGCTGGCGTATGGCAAGGCATTGACGTGGGAACTCAAGAGCAAGTCGGAGGAGTGGCGGGTCGAACCGGGTAATGTGGTGATCGCCTCAGGTTGGCGTCCGGGTCTTTGTCCGTCCTTTCTTGCCCCTTTTGATTTTCAGGATTTCCCGGTTTTCCAGCTTGCCAGTGATTTATCTAGCAGACAGCATCGATCAGTTCTGAGTTATCTGGATAGGCTCCGTCATTATTCCCCATGAAAACGTTCCCCATTCTTTCCGCAATCCCAGCACAACATCGACATCGCCGCGGGTTTCATCCTGTTGGCGACACTGGCGTTTTAGCATCCTACTGGCAGCCAGAATTCGCCACTTGATCATCCATGACCCCGGAATACGACCAACCCGTCGAACAATCCGACTCCGCCTGGCAATCCCTCGGCCAATAGAAATACAACAAGATCGACGCCTCCAGCATCTGAACACCATGAAAGCCAAAATTCTGAAAACCGAAGCAGACTACCAGGCGGCCATCGCCCGCGTGGAGTCGCTCATGGATGCCACGCCCGGTTCCGCCAAGGAGGAGGAACTGGAACTTTGGTCGCTGCTCGTCGAGCGCTACGAGCAGGAGCATTTCCCGATCGACCTGCCCGATCCGGTGGATGCGATCAAGTTCCGCATGGAGCAGGAAGGCCTGCGGCAGAAAGACCTCGCCAAGGTGCTACCCGGCAAGAACCGCGTCTCGGAAGTGCTCCACCGCAAGCGCCCGCTCAGCCTCGGGATGATCCGCTCCCTGCACAAACACCTGCACATCCCCGCCGAGGTCCTCATCGGCACGCCGTAAACTCCTTCATTCGGAACCACCAACACCGTCGCCGCCCTCTGGGATGCCGACACGCAGGATGCGCGAAGCCTGCCTTTAGCCGATCTCACCACCGAACGCACCGACCCGCAGGGTACCCTACTCGCCAGTCACCGATGGACCCGCTCCGCCATGGAGGATCTCATGGAGCGCCACGGCCTCTTCGACAAGGTCGGCGCGGTCCTCGACGCTGCGGAGAGTCAGGCCCGAGCCCACGGCTATGGGAGGAAACCATCGGCTACGGGCCGTCAAAGGAAAAGTGGGAGGCGTGGACTCTAACGGAGCGCAGGCTTCAGCCTGCGAGTGACGGAAACAGCCCACGCGTGGGATAATGATTCGCAGACCATGAAACCGGACTTCAAGGGTGCACAATTCCCGGATCACCCGGACGCTGGAAGGACTTGAAATCGTTAACGTTCAGGGTGAAAAACTTGGCCACACCGGCCTTCCTTGCTGCCACCAGGTGCAGATAGTCGTAGATCGCTCCGCCACGAATTCCGCGGTCAGGAGCCTCCGCATAGGAGTCCAAAAGCTCCGTTGCCGTCAGGTTGATGACTTTCACCCGAGGTGCCACCTGCTCACGTAGAAGAGCTGCCGCATCCGCTGCCGAAACGCGGATTCCCAATCGTCCGCCCGTAAGAATGCAGAACGTCTCAGAAAAGGCATGCCCATGAATATGTGCCTCGCCTGACAACAGCAGCTTCCTGCATGCATTGTGGCTTGGCTCTGCCTCGTTCAAAGCGGCGATGATCACCGTCGAATCCAAGGCCACTTTCATTTCGATTTGCGGACGAGGCTCTCTGCTCTTGCTTCACGGTCCTCCTTGATCGACTTCGTGATATCTCCCTCCCGCAGTGGCGGTCCGCCACGAATGACCGGAAATCCATTCTTCATCACGATCCGGACGCCGTCCGTCTCTGGCACGGCCTCGAACTTGCCGCCTAAGACCTCCAAGCGCAGCCGCGACCCTTCGCGCAGCCCCAGATTGTCACGGATGGCCTTCGGCACCACGAGCCGCCCCGCCTTGCCAACTGTAATGGTAATGCTCATGGCTGAAGGATGCCACCAGTCGCCCCTCATGGCAAGCCGGAGGTCACACCTTTCATGACGATCATCCACCCCAGCGGCTCTTGACGACCTTTGCCCCTGATTACGGACCACCGACCACTCCCGTCAACCCACCCCCTTGACCCGCTCCGCTACAGCACCCCAATCCACCTCCGGCGTCAGGTGGCACCAGCTCAGGCGGATTGGAGGCACAGAAGATAGAAACCGCAGCTCGCAAGCGAGACCTCTAGTAGTTTCCGCAGCACTTCAGCCCCCTCCCAATCGCAGCTCATCAATTCCTCCCATGCTCCTCTCCACCATGATTTCGGATCCTGTCGCGGAATCAACTCACACTGAATTCAAGAAGATCTGAAATCTGGAAGCCCAATTCCGCCCTGTCGCCCTTGACAAGCCAATGACCGACGCCAATCTCTCGCCTGATGAGTCCACTCCAGACACCGGTTCCGCATCCCGCCATTATAGCGGCCCGCGAGGCCTTGGCGAAGAGGCCGCTCGCGCCATTGGGCAAAATTCGCGATCAAATCAAGGATGTTCAAAAATGGAGGAGCAGGCATTCCTCCGCTCATGGGCTCACGAGAGGGGAGCCTTGGTTTCGCAAGCCATCTGGGATTCTTGAATTCTGATTATTTCCCTCTCGCTTCATGCATGCTTCATTTTGGCTCGGCAAACTCGCCAATCTTAACACCGCCCGCACAGAGCACCGCGGAATTGCGCCGCACAAGCCGCTGATGCTGCTAACAGTCACGCACGCCTCAGGCCGGATCCCGCATATTTAGTCCGGCATCGGGAGAAGCATCGGATTTGATTGCTTACTATCTAACATGAAGTTCGCATTTCAAATGAGCGTATTCACAAACTCAGCGATCACTGTCATATCAGATGCCTCACGGGAATCTATAGGAATGGGTCGATTGTCAGGGTTGAGTGGAAGGAGTTGAATGCTCTCGTGCTTCCATCCATCTTCGGATACACTCTTGAGCGAGTGGTATTTTTTCACGGTGAAGCGGCCGCCGTTTTCCGGGTCGCCCATGGAGTTGAACTGGACGAGGACGATGCGGCCCTCGCGGGAGCCTTGCGGGCAGGGGCGGAACAGGTTCCATGATCCGTCCTTGATCTTGGGCTCCATCGAGTGGCCGCGGACGCGGGCGATGAACATGCCGGGTTTGATAGATGCACCGGCGGCCTCGGCCCAGCCGATTTCCTCGGGGCTGGTCTCCGGTCCCCACAGGCCGGCGGCGGCTTCGAGACTGTAAACGGGGACGAGACGGGTGAATTTGTCCTTGGCGGCCGGGGCCTCTACGAAGCCTGGGAGGTCACGATTTTCGCGCTCGTGGGTGACAGGGTTTGCGTCCACGACTCGCAAGGCGGTGGCTACGGCGATGGGTTCGACGGACCAGCCGGTTTCGGACTTGGTGAAGGCGACCTGATAGTTGCTGCCGGGAACGCCAGCGTTGTCGCCGAACCAGCCGCGAAGAAGCGTGAGGATCTGGTTGTCCTCGCTGCCGACCGGAGAGGCGACGTTGCACGCGATTTTGACGAATCTGAACACCCACTGGCTGCCATCGGGCAGGGTGGCGGTCGTCAGTCCCACGGGGCGACCGGGCAGTTCCTCGACGGTGGGAAGCCGCAGGATGGGCTTGCCGCCGGAATGGCTGACCTTGGCGACAAAGCGGCCTGCGGTGAATTCAGCGGTTCTCTCCATGCGGGTCTTCGCATAGTGGGCGAGACGGTAGTCCACCAACTCAGCGGTCATGGATTCGAAGTCGGTCCGGAGGTTTTCCGGGCACGGGAAGGCGGCGACGAATCGGTCGCCCTCGCACTTGAACCAATGCCGCCCGGCCTGCTCGTCCATCCAACGGGACAGCGGCCATTCCAGCCACCATGCGGCCCATGCTTGGATCGGTGCCGTTGCGGGATCGGGAAACTGTTGGGTGGGCGGCAGGTCGTGGCGGAGCGTCGGGTGTGAAAGGAGGAATTCGCGGCAGGCGGCGGCGAGTTTTTCCACCTCCATCCCATCCCATAACGCATCGCGGTCCAGCAGCACGCGCAGGACGACCATTTTGTAGGACTTGTTGAGGTTGGTGCCCTCCAGCATGGCGAGCCATGATGCGAAGGACGCGAACACCAGCCGCTCGTTGGCGGTTAGATCGTCCTGTTCGGAAACGAACCCGAACCATGAGCCGAAGCGGGCTGCCAGAGTCCGAGGCAGGTAGCCGTGGTGAAACAGCTCGCTGGGTGAAGGCCGGCGGCCGAGTTCGTCGCGCATGCTGCGGTAGGCTTCAACAACGGCTGAGCCGGTGTTTGGCACGAGGCGCAGCATCAGTTCCTTGGCCTCAACTTCGAGATCCAGCAGGCAACCCGGTGGTAGATCCGGGGCCGCGCCGTTGAGGAATTTTTTCAGATCCATCCATGTCGCTGACCGGTTGCCGAGCGACAGCAGGTGGGTGAGACGGCTGGCGAAAACCCGGTGATTGCCGACGAAGTCGATGACTTTCAGCCGCAGCTTGTGATCGGCGGCGCGGAGGCCACGGCCGAGTTGTTGGAGGAAGATGACCTTGGATTCGGTGGGGCGTAGCATGACCACCCGGTCCACGTTCGGCACGTCGAGGCCTTCGTTGAAGAGATCGACCACGCACAGGGCCTGGAGTTTGCCATCGATGAAATCGGACAGGCTGTCGCTGCGCGGATCGCCGCCGCTGCCAGAGAACACGGCGGCGGCGCGGACCTTGCGGCGGCGGAGCCAGTCGCGGGTGTAAAGCGCGTGGCGGCGGGAACAGCAGAAGACGAGCGTGCGTGCGTCGGGATCGGCCTGCCATGCGAGCCACAGGCGTTCCATCCGCTCACTGTTTTCAAGCTTTTCCTCAAGCGCGGTAGGATCGAAGCGGCCGTTGCGCCAAGGGATCTGCTCGAAGTCCACATCGTCCTTGAGCCCCAGGTAATGGAAGGGAACCAGCGAGCCTTCCGCGATGCCATCGCCGACTGTGGCCTGCCATGCTAGCACGTCATCGAAGAGAACCGCCACGTCCACGCCGTCGGTGCGCTCAGGAGTGGCGGTGAGGCCGAGGGTGAAGGTCGCATTCAGCCGGGCCATGACGCGCCGGTAGCTGGGTGCTTGGGCGTGGTGGACTTCGTCGATAATGACGTAGTCGAAGTGCTGGCTAGCTAGCGCGGCGAGGCCCTCGGGGCGCGTGAGTTTCTGCACTGAGGCGATGACAAGATCGCCGCTCATGTCGCTGTTCGCGCCGAGGTACCAAGTGACGCGGGTTTCATCCCATTCCGACTGCAGGGCCGTGCGGACGGTGGCCTCCGCCTGGACCAGAATTTCGGCGCGGTGCGCGATGACCAGAACCCGCGGTTGCCGGTTGAGCACCTTTCCCACCGCCAGAACATCGAACGCGGCGAGCCAGGTTTTTCCGAGGCCGGTGGCGACGGCAACCAGAGCTCGCCGGTAGGCATTGGCCCGGATTTGATCCAGGGATTCCAAAGCGCGGATCTGCCAAGGGCGCGGCAGATAAAGGATTGTGGGGAGATCAACCGATTCCGGCGGGATGAACTTCCGATGTGCTTCCTTGGCATGCTCTGCATAACGAGAGACGAGCGCATCATCGAGCGGAGTGGCTTGCTGCCAAAGATCGGCAAACGCATTGGCGATAGCCAGATCAATGGGCTCGGAGCCGGAGGTCTGGCCTATCAGGTTCCATTCGATTCCGGTTTCAAGCGCGGCTTTGGATAGATTACTGCTTCCGACAACGAGCAGCCCGCCGGAGGAATCGACAATGCGCCATGCTTTCGGATGGAATGAAGCAGGCTTGGATGGGAGTTTTGAGATCTCCGCCAGCCGGACTTCAAGCAGACAGGCGTCTGAAATCTCGGCAGCAAGCGACATCCAGCCCACCAGGCGCCGCAGTGCTTCAGCCGAGGTGATATAGAGATAATCGCCGACAAGGATCCGGATTCTTGCTCCAGCACGCAGTGCGGAGAAAATTGATATTTGGATAAGATCGAGGCCGGAGGGTTGGACGAACGACGCCAGAAGATCGACTTCAATGGCGGTGGAAACTCGCTGGCCAATACTCTTCCACAGTGGGGAGTGCGGCTGGCCTGCTGCAAGCGTTAAGGCCTGATTGTTGCCGGATTTCGCTGGCTTGCTGACCATGTAGTTTCCCTTGTCAGGGATGCAATGGCGCACGCCGCCGCGTGGATCCGGCATATCGCCATGATACCGCGGAATCACATGGATGTGGACGTGTGGGACAGTCTGGCCGGCGGCTCCACCGGAGTTGAAGCCGACGTTGTAGCCGTCGGGTCTGGGCCATAGCTGTATGTCGAGTAGTCGCTTCGACTCCTTCACCAACGCCATCAGTGCAGCTTGTTCCGCATCCGAAGCATCGAACCAAGTATCAACGATGCGACGGGTGGTGACCAGCACATGCCCAGGAGAAACAGGAAAGCCGTCAAAGATTGCAAAAGCAAGATCGTTCGAGCAGAGCCAAGCGCTCGGCGGAAGCAATAAGAAGGGTGAGTTAAACTTACTCATTCCGAGGCATTCATATAGGCCTGTTACCGAACAGCAGACTAGAAATCGCGGAGCCCCGTGGGTTTGGGGGCTTTGTGGGGCTTTGTCTTGGCTGGCATGAGACGGAGGGTTTCGCGGTATGACGGTCACGTGGCGACGAGGTGACTGGCTTGCCCGGTGACAGCGCTAGAATCAACAGTCAATCGGCGGAAGGCACGCGGTGAGAAGAGCGGAATCATTGCTAGAATGGAAGGGGGAAATGCGGGAAAGTGACTCAGGGGCTCAGGTGTCCAGCGACAATTAGGAATCGCTGAGACAGAAGGCGTTGATGATGGTCTCGCGCAGGGCTTCTCGGTTGATTTCCGGGACAGCCACGTGAATGCGCCCGTCCAGCTTCATGCCGATGTGGATGTTTTTTTAGTGGGCCATGGCAAGGGCCAAACGCTACAGGGACCGGTTCATTTCTATCTGGGATTTGCTATTCATGGGCGTTGCGGCGGGACGCCGCGACCACGGCCTGCGGCGAGACGCCTCAGCCACGCACGTGGCGGGTGGGTCTACTTCTTCCTGGATTTCTGATGGGTTTCGGCCATGGATTGGGAGGCGGAAGCGACTTCGGCGGGCTGGAGGTTGCATCCGGCGTCCTGGTTGGCACCGAGGAACAGAAACCTCTAAATTGAAGCCGGCGATGGCGGCATCAGTCATGGAGCTCGAACGGTCGACGAAGAATGCGAGGGGGGAGGGTGCGTGGCGCTGAGGATCTTGCTCAATTCGGTGGACGCCAAGTGAACGGCCCGGTGCGCGTGACCGCCGGTGTGAATGAGAAGCCGCTTGCTGACAACGCGGGTTCATTGGCGGTTCATGGGCAGCGGCGGTCATAGACGCGCCGCTACAATGCGACAGATATTCTTGCGCGGCTCCTTCGCTTGACAGCAACTTTGGCTTCTCAAGGGCACGCTAGAGCGGGGCCAGGCCGAGCATTTCCGGCAGGGCCTCGCGGGGGCGCCAGGTGAGCAGTTCGGGCTCACCGTGGGTGACCAGAACAGTGTGCTCGAAGTGGGCGGATGGCTTGCGGTCTTCGGTAATGACGGTCCAGCCGTCGCCCAGAATGCGCACCGTGG
>Ga0209829_10003281_pt1 | contig 11837 bp, 10 predicted proteins | sample C_140205_EF_Meta_FD_187311 | JGI IMG/M metagenome (GOLD analysis project Ga0209829, IMG submission 187311) | Freshwater microbial communities from Lake Croche, Canada to study carbon cycling - C_140205_EF_MetaG (SPAdes) (version 2) | ecosystem: Environmental > Aquatic > Freshwater > Lake... | reverse complement strand
CCGCGGCCGCCGCCTTCCTGCCCTCGCTCCGCGCGAGTGAATCCGACATCCACATCCCCGACCTCAGGTCGGTGAGCTTCTTCAACGGCGCGCTGAGCGGCAACGCCGTGCTGATGATCGGCCTCGTGGTCTGCGTCCTCGGCATCGTCTACGGCTGGATGCAGTACATCCAGACCCGCAACCTGCCCGTCCACGCCTCGATGGGCGCGGTCTCCCAGATCATCTGGGAAACCTGCAAGACCTACCTCTTCCAGCAGGGCAAGTTCCTCGCCGTGCTCTGGGTGCTCATCGCCGGGTGCATGACCTACTACTTCGGCGTGCTGTCGCAAAACTCCGCCGGCCACGTCGTCATCATCCTCCTCGCCTCGGTGCTCGGCATTCTCGGCAGCTACGGCGTCGCCTGGTTCGGCATCCGCATCAACACCGTCGCCAACTCCCGCACCGCGTTCTCCGCCCTCAAGGGCAACCCCCTCGCCACGCTTCTCATCCCGCTCAAGTCCGGCATGAGCGTCGGCCTCCTCCTCGTCGCCATCGAGCTGTTCTTCATGATCTGCATCCTGGCGTTCCTCCCCTCGGACCTCGCCGGCCCCTGCTTCATCGGCTTCGCCATCGGCGAGTCCCTCGGCGCCTCCGCCCTCCGCATCTGCGGCGGCATCTTCACCAAGATCGCCGACATCGGCGCCGACCTGATGAAGATCGTCTTCAACCTGCCCGAGGACGACCCCCGCAACCCGGGCGTCATCGCCGACTGCACCGGGGACAACGCCGGCGACTCCGTCGGCCCGACCGCCGACGGCTTCGAGACCTACGGCGTCACCGGCGTCGCGCTCATCGCGTTCCTCGCCCTCGCCCTCGCCGCCAGCCCCACCCTCTGCGCCACCCTCATCGTCTGGCTCTTCGCCATGCGCATCCTGATGGTGATCACCTCCCTCGTCAGCTACTGGGTCAACGACGCCGTCAGCCGCTCCATCTGGAGCAACTCGAAGAACTTCAACCTCGAGCACCCGCTGACCAACCTCGTCTGGATCACGTCGATCATCTGCATCCTCGTGACCTTCGCCGCCAGCTACCTGTTGCTCTCGAAGCTCCCCGGCCACGAGGGCCTCTGGTGGGTCCTCTCGTCCATCATCTCGCTCGGCACCATCGCCGGCGCGCTGATCCCGGAGTTCACCAAGATCTTCACCTCGACCGAGAGCCGCCACGTCAAGGAGGTCGTCACCTCCTCCAAGCAGGGCGGCGCTTCCCTCAACATCCTCTCCGGCCTCGTCGCGGGTAATTTCTCCGCCTTCTGGACCGGCCTCTGCATCCTCAGCCTGATGTTCGGCGCCTACTGCTTCTCCGGCCACGCCGCCATCCAGACCATGATGCCCGACCAGTTCCGCTTCGCCGCCCCGATCTTCGCGTTCGGCCTCGTGGCCTTCGGCTTCCTCGGCATGGGCCCGGTCACGATCGCCGTCGACTCGTTCGGCCCCGTCACCGACAACGCCCAGTCCGTCTACGAGCTCTCCCAGATCGAGGGCAAACCCGGCATCGCCGCCGAGATCGAGCGCGACTTTGGCTTCAAGCCCGACTTCGAGGGCGCCAAGCACCAGCTCGAGAAGGGCGACGGCGCCGGCAACACCTTCAAGGCCACCGCCAAGCCCGTGCTCATCGGCACCGCCGTCGTCGGCGCGACCACGATGGTGTTCGGCATCATCATGATGCTCCAGGCGCACTACCAGACCATCAATCCCGCCTTCAACGTCCTCGAGCGCCTCTCCCTCGTCCACCCCGAGGCCCTCATGGGCCTGCTCATGGGCGGCGCGGTCATCTACTGGTTCACCGGCGCCTCCACCCAGGCCGTCGTCACCGGCGCCTACCGCGCCGTGGTGTACATCAAGGACAACATGAAGCTCGACGCCACTACCGCCGCCGTCGAGGCCTCGAAGGAAGTCGTGAAGATCTGCACGCAGTACGCGCAGAAGGGCATGATCAACATCTTCATCGTCATCTTCTGTTTCTCCCTCGCCCTGGCGTTCTTCGACCCGTTCTTCTTCATCGGCTACCTCGTCGGCATGGCCTTCTTCGGCCTCTTCCAGGCCATCTTCATGGCCAACGCCGGCGGCGCCTGGGACAACGCCAAGAAGATCGTCGAGGTCGACCTCAAAATGAAGAACACCCCGCTCCACGCCGCCACCGTCGTCGGTGACACCGTGGGCGACCCGTTCAAGGACACCTCGTCCGTCTCGCTCAACCCCGTCATCAAGTTCACGACGCTCTTCGGCCTCCTCGCCGTCGAGATCGCGGTCAAGATGCCGGACACGCTCAAGCACGTCCTCGGCGCCGTGATCTTCGTCATCGCCCTGGTCTTCGTGTACCGCAGCTTCTACGGCATGCGCATCCCGGTGGACGAGAAGAAGGGCTGAGTGCCTTTCTCCTCACCGTCAGCTTTCAAGAGCGGGCCTTCCGGCCCGCTCTTTTTTGTGCCCGCTAGGATTGCTGCCTATAGGTCCGATGCGTCCGATGGGACCCATACCCCAGAACGCCGCCGGTACTTGCCACCCATGAGGTGACATTCGGCGCCTGCCGCGGCGCCGCCCTTTTTTCCGCGCTTCCGTCCTTCCGCGTTTCCGCGATACTCAAAACCCATCCTTCCCTCCCATGAAACTTCGTCCCTTCGGCAAATCCGGCTTTAACTGCTCAGAAATCGGCTTCGGCGCCTGGGCCATCGGCGGCGCCTGGGGCGCCCAGGCCGACACCGACTCGCTCGCCGCGCTCAACCGCGCCCTCGACCTCGGCTGCAACTTCATCGACACCGCCGCCGGCTACGGCAACGGCCGCAGCGAGCGGCTCATCGCCCAGGTCCTCCGCGAGCGCGCCGCCGCCGGGAAAAAAGATCAGGTCTTCGTCGCCACCAAGACCCCGCCCGGCCCCGGCATCTGGCCGCCGGCGCCCTACGATCTCGCCGACGAACGCTACGCCGAGGCCTACGTCCGCGAGAGCGTCGCCGAGCGCTGCGCCAATCTTGGCACGAACCGCCTCGACCTGCTCCAGCTACACACCTGGACCCGCGCGTGGAACCGCAATCCCACCCCGTTCAAGCTCCTCCGCAAACTTCAGGCCGAGGGCCTCCTCGGCCTCATCGGCGTCTCCACGCCCGAGCACGACCAGAATAGCGTCATCGACCTGATGCGCGGCGGCTGGGTCGACGCCGTCCAGGTCATCTACAACCTCTTCGAACAGGAACCCGCCGCCGAGCTGCTCGACGTCGCGAAGGAATGCGGCGTCGCCATCATCGTGCGCGTCGCCTTCGACGAGGGCGTGCTCACGGGCAAATTCAAGCCGGACACCACCTTCCCCACCGGCGATTTCCGCGGCGTGTATTTCGCCGGTGACCGGCTGGATCGCTCCGTCCGGCGCGCCGAGGCCATCCGCCCCGACCTCGCCAGCACGGGCCTCACCATGGCGCAGGCCGCCCTCAAGTTCGTCCTCGCCCACCCGGCCGTCTCGACGGTGATCCCCGGCATCCGCAACGTCGCCCAGGCCGAGGCCAACTGCGGCGTCAGTGACCTTCCGGACCTGAGCCCCGCCATCCTGAAAAAACTCCAGCGCCACAACTGGCGCCGCGCCTTCTGGTACGCCGGGAAGTGACCGCCCGCCCGTGACCTCGCTCCTCCTCATCGCGCCGCTCTTCCTCCTCTTCGAGGTCTGGCAGCTTGTTGTCGGAGAGCGTTATCTCGGCATCAAGCAGATCGCCCGCAACGGGGATCCGCGCGCCCTCGGCCTGCGTGAGTCCATCGCGTTCTGCTGGAGCGCCGTGCTTGTCATGTACTGGCTGTGGATGATCGGCCTCCTGTTCACGCCCTTCACCCGCATGCACGGGCTCTGCCTCCTCGCCGTCTCCGCCCTCGGCTTCTCCTTCCGCCGCAATACCGGTATCAAATGGGTGCTCGTCATCCTCACTTTCGAGGGCGCCGTCCGCGTCGGCCTCCTCGTGTCCCTGATCGGCATGGCTTGGAGGCGTCTCTGACGCGGCGCTGGTGAAAGTTGAAAGCTTCGCGCGCTCGGGACCGTGGCCTCCGGGTCACCTTTCTTTCACTTTCACTCCTCCCTCATTCCCTTTCCCTTCCCTCATTCCCTTTCCCTTCCGCCATGCCTTTCCACGAAATCACCCGCCTCTCGCCCAACTGTGATGCGACGATGCCGCACGAACGGCTCGGCGTGGTGTTTCATCACAGCGTGATTCCGTTCGATGACACCATCGCGCTCATGACCGACCCGGCACGCAAGGTCAGCTACCACTGCCTCATCGCGCCCGATGGCACGCGCTGCACCCTCGTCCCCGACGCGGCCGTTGCCTGGCATGCCGGGGTGTCGTCGTTTCACGGCCGCACCGGCTGCAACGCCTTCCTGCTCGGCCTGTCCTTCGCCGGCGACACCTACGCGGCGCCCCTCACCGACGCCCAGCTCGCCTCCGCCCTTGAATGGCTGGCTCCGCGCTGGGTCCAAAACGGCTGGACCCTCGCGATGATGACCGATCACCGCCAGGTCGCTCCCGGCCGCAAGAACGACCTTAACCCCGTCGAGTGGGACCGCCTCTCCGCCGCGCTCAGCGCCAAGTTCGGAAAATCAACCTGATCCCAAAACATTTATCGCGGAAGCGCGGAGGAGCGGAAATGTCGGGGATTCGGCTGATCGCATCCCTTCTGTTCTTCGAAGAGTTTCTCCCGGTATTTCCGCTCCTCCGCGTCTCCGCGATAAATCGGATCTCCGCTACGGATTAAATCGCCGCGTCTCCGTCTTTGCTGCCGGCTCGGCGAACGATTGCGCAAAAAACTCCTGCGCCGCGTCCAGCAGCCTGATGTACTTGTGGTAGTCCCCCGCGCAGGAGTTCGGCAGGCAGATCCGCTTGATCACGCCCTGCCCGATCTGGTCCGGCGCCGTGCCGTCGGGCGTGAGCTCCAGTGAAAATCGCGGGTCGCAGACATGCACCACGTAGTGACGCGAACCGTTTTGCTCGTCCCGCTCAATCCGCAGAAAATGGGCAAAATTCATGGACGTGCCCCGGTAATGGCAGGAATACATCCCGAGGGGAAACCCAAAGCTCGGACTGGCCGCGCAATCCGTGGTTGAAAAATCCCCCCTCGCGCCGCACACACTTCCGCGGTTGGAAAAATCCCCATGATGCCCTCCTCGCCGACTCCGAAACTGCCCCTTTGGATTTTCATCCTCACGGATGTCGCCCTGCTGCTGGCCGGCCTGTTCATCGCCGCCCGGAGCCCCACCCCGCTCTCGTCCACCGCCGTCCTGTCGATCGTGACCTGCGTCATCGCGGGCGCCATCGTGCTCTTCGTGCCGCTCGTCAGCCACGTGGAGCGCGAAAAAAACGACGCCCTCGACGACCGCCAGCGCGCCCTCGAGGCTCTCGCCAGCACCGTCACCACCTCCGCCGAACAGATCAGCATCGCCGCCCAGGGCCTCCACGCCATCGCCGAGCTCGCCCAGAAAAACCTCCGCTCGGCCGAGCAGCTCCCGGCGGTGCTCCAGGCGAAGATCATCGAGTTCGAAACCCTTCTCGCCAACGCCCAGGCCGACGAGCGCGAGGAATTGAAAAAGGAACTCGCCCTGTTGCGCGCTTCCGAAAGCGACCGGCTCGAGGCCATCGCCGACAAGGTGGACCACGCGGCCGGTGAGCTCGCCAAGCTCGAGGCCTCCACCCAGCGGCACCTCACCGCCGCCCAAGCCGCCCTCGCTGCCGCCCCCGTCGTGCTCGCATCCGCGACCAGTTCCTCCCTCGCCAAGCTCACGGCCGTGCTGGCCGCAATCCCTGCTCCCGCCGCTGCGCCGGCGACCCCGCCGCCGGACGAGCCGGCCGCCGCAAAATCCCCGGCCGTCAAATCCGCGCCCAAGCCGACCGAAGCGGGCTTGCCCCTCATTCCGGTTTTGCCCCCGACCGTCACGCCCTTCATCGGCGACACCGCGGCCATCGCCTCGGAGATGACCATCGCCCCATTCGCAGGCAGCCTGCTTACCGCGGATCCCATCCAGGTGTCCCCGCCGCCCGCTGAGGCCGCGCCAACCACCTCACCCTCCGACTTATCTAGCAGCACCCCGGCGCCGGCGGAAGCCTTGGCGCAGGAGGGCCTGCTGCCTCCCGTGGAACCCAAGCCCGTCAAGAAACGCGCCCCGCGCAAACCCAAGCCGGTGGAAACCACCGAGCCCTTGCCGGTGGCGGCGCCGCAGGAAGAGCCCCTCCTTCGCCCCACGGATGAAGCCGGGACCAGCATCGCCCAAAGCGAATTCAGCCAGGTCGCACCCGACGAGTCCCCGCGCGCCCGCGCCGAGGTGACGGAAACCGTCATCTCCTCCGACGGCGCCACCCGCCTCCTCGTCACCGCCTACATCGGCATCGGCAACCGCCTCTTCATCCGCGGCGAGGGCCCGGGCCTGAGCTGGGACAAGGGCGTGCCGCTCCAGTTTGTCTCCATCGGCAAGTGGCGCTGGGAAACCAGCGAGGCCGACTCGCCCGTACAATTCAAACTCTACAAGAACGACGAAACCGAATGCGCCGCCCTCGGCCGCCGGTCCCTGGACCCCGGCCAACAGGCGGAAGTCAACGCGACGTTCTAGTCGTTGGGTGGGCGGGCCTGTCCCCCGGCCCGCAGGAGTAACGTCAGCCCGCAGGAGAGTTGGGCCTTTCGCCAGCGCGTGGACCTTGCGCATGCGGGCACGGGACGTGCCCGCCCACCTCCTTTCTCAATAATGCGGCGGACGCTCGTCGGCCGGCTCCCCGCCGTCGCCCGTCGTGGTGTCGGTCATCCGCTCGCGCAGGTTGCGCAGCTCCTGCCGGACCCGGGCGAGCGTCTCGGTGAGCTCCAGCATCGCCTTGTCCTGCTCCGTCACATGACGTTCCAGGTAGGCGACCTTTTCCTCCAGCCGTTGCACACGGTCGTTCATTTCGCGGCGTCCTTGAGTTTCTTCAACTCGGGAATCACCACGCGCTGGTAGCAATCCGGGCAGATGGAATGGCTGAATTCGCTGCCCGTCCGCTCGTTGATGTAGCCCTCGATCTGCTGCCAGTAGTTCTGGTCATCGCGGATTTTTTTGCAGTACGAGCAGATCGGGAGCAGCTCCTCGAGCTGGCGAACCTGGGTCGCATACCGCAGGATCCGCTCCGCGACGCGCAGGCGATTCCAGAGCTCTTCGATATCGAGCGGCTTCGTGAGGAAATCATCCACGCCTGCGTCCGCCGCCTCCTGCTGGTTTTCACCCGTCGCATCGCGCGCGGTCAGCAGGATGAAATACGTGTAGTCGGCGCCCGCGGTCTTGCGGATGCGGCGGCAGAGCTCGAGCCCGTCCATCTGCGGCATGGCCCAGTCACTCACCACCACCCGCACATGTTCCGACTTCGCCAGCTTCCAGGCGTCCTCGCCATTCGCGGCCTCGATGACCTCGTGACCCAGCTTGCGCAGCGCTTGACGCAGCACTGCGCGGGACACCGCATCGTCTTCGACAGCGAGGATTTTCACGGTCTGCAGCGTGGCTCGGGCCCCTGCCAGGGGCAACGTGGAAAAAGCGCTTACCCAACCAGCAGCTGCCGCAGCGCCGCCGGATCCATCACCGGCGCCTGGCAGGCAAAGCGTTCACACACAAAGGCCGTAGCTCTTCCCGCGACCGGCCGCATTTCCGCCAGCCAGGCGGACCGCGCCCCCAGCCACTCGCGATCCACTTCACTGGTGACCGCCAGCACGACTCGCCGCGGCCCCAACCGCTCGTGCAACACCGCCAGCAAGGCCTGAAAATCCGGCTCGCGCGGGTCACCCGCGAGCACGACCTGACGCGGAGGTTCGAGCGCGCTCCCCAGCGCGCAGAGCATCTCCGGCATCGCGTGCGGCGTGCCGCTCCATTGCGCCCGGAAGGCCTCCAGCGTGCGCACCGCGCGGGCGTGGAGCGTTTCATCGTGCAGCATCGCCGCCAGCCGCAGCAGGTTCAACGCGGCCACCGAACTAGGCGCCGGCTCGGCGCCGTCGTAATCTTCCTTTAGCCGCAGCACGATCGCCGTGTCGTCTGCGCGGGAATTGAAATAGCCGCCCTTGGCTTCATCCCAAAACCGCGTGTCCATCGCGCCTTGCAGCTGCTCCGCCCATTCGAGCCAGCGCAGTTCAAATGTCGCTTCATACAGGTCGAGCAGTGCTTGGATGAAATAGGCGTAGTCCTCGGCAAAGCCCTCCGCCGCACCACGGGTCTGGCGCCAACTGCGGAAGAGACCGCCGGTCGCGGGGTCAAACAGCTCCCGCCGCACAAATTCCGCGGCGCGGATCGCCGCCGCCAGGTGCGCGGGCTCGCCCAGGACCAGCGCGCCTTTGGCCAGCGCGGAAATCATCAGTCCGTTGTTCGCGGTGATGATCTTGTCGTCGAGCAACGGCCGGGGCCGCCGCGACCGCACGGTGCGCAACTTGGCCAGCGCCGCCAGGATCCGCTCGTTTGCCTGCTCGGGCGTCAGGCCAAACTGCGACGCGGTTCCCATCAACGGATGCCGCTGCACCAGGATGTTTTTACCGACGAACTCTCCGTGCGGATCCCGCTCCGCCTCTACATTCCCCGCTTCCTTCACGTTGAAGTGCACCCCCAACAATGCCGCGTCTTCCCCGAGCACCTCCCGCAGCTCCTCCGCGCTCCAGACGTAAAACGCCCCCTCCACGTGCTTCACGTGCTTGTCGTTCTGCGCAGTCCCCGGCGGCGCGCTATCCGCGTCCTCCGCCGTAAAAAATCCGCCGGACAGGCTGGTCAGTTCGCGCCGCACGTAGTCGAAGATATCCCGCGCCATCCACGCAAACCGTTCGTCGCCCGTCGCCTGCACCGCCTCGAGGGCGTTGAGCGCGATCTGCGCCTGGTCGTAGAGCATTTTCTCGAAGTGCGGCACGAACCACTCGCCGTCCACCGAGTAGCGGTGATAACCGCCGCCCACGTGGTCGTGGATTCCTCCCCGCGCCATGCCGCGCAGGGTCGAGGCCGCCAACCTGATCGCCTCCGCGCCGACCTCGCCCGTCACGCCCTGGATCGCGGCGCAGCGAAAGAGGAAATTGAGATTCGAGGCCCGGGGAAACTTCGGCGCATTGCCGAAGCCGCCGTGATCCGCGTCGAAGGATTCAAAGAAATAGCCCAGCCCCTTCTCAAACGCGTCGCCTCCCGCCACCGTGAGGTCATCCGCCGACAGCACCGGCGGCTTGTCCAGGTAGTGCTCCCGCAGCATCGCAATCACCCGGTCGCCCTCGGCAACGAGCTTGTCGCGCTCCTCGCGCCAGCCCTGCGCGATCGTACGCAGGATCGCCGGAAACCCCGCCCGACCGTGCCGGTCCTCGGGAGGGTAATAGGTGCCGCCGTAGAAGGGCTTCAGCTCCGGCGTCAGCCACGCGCTCAGCGGCCAGCCGCCGTGGCCGGTCATCGCCTGCACGTAGGTCATGTAAACCTTGTCCACGTCAGGCCGCTCCTCGCGGTCCACTTTGATGGGGATGAAATGCGCGTTGAGGATCTCCGCCGTCTCCGGGTTTTCGAACGACTCGTGCGCCATCACGTGGCACCAGTGACACGTCGAGTAGCCGATGCTCAGGAAGATCGGCTTGTCCTCCGCCCGGGCCCGGGCAAACGCCGCCTCGCCCCACGGCAGCCACGCCACCGGATTGTCCGCATGCTGGAGCAGGTAGGGCGATTTCTCGTGCGCGAGGGCGTTGGACATCGGCCTAGACGCTCACGCAAACCCGCCAAGTTGCAAAGATTTTGGGCGGAATTGTGGGGCGGGATCGCTGATCCCGCCTGTGGGTTGCGCGCCAGCGGGCAACCCACCCCTGCAAGGCGGGCCCAGCGGTCCCGCCCTACCCCAACCCGCGGGCTTAAGGCTATTTCCCCAAAACCCAGCTGAAGATCAGCGGCGCCACGATCGTCGCGTCGCTCTCCACGATGAACTTCGGGGTCTTCGCCCCGAGCTTGCCCCACGTGATCTTCTCGTTGGGCACCGCGCCGGAATAGCTGCCGTAGCTCGTGGTCGAGTCGCTGATTTGCGCAAAGTAGCCCCAGAGCGGCACGCCCGTGCGCCGCAGGTCCTGGTGTAGCATCGGGACGACGCAGATTGGGAAATCGCCCGCAATGCCGCCGCCGATCTGGAAAAACCCGATCGAACCCTCGCCGTTGCGCAGTTTCTTCGCCGTCTTCGTGTACCACTCGGCCAGCACGGTCATGTACTCGATACCGGTGCGGACGGTGTGCACGTTCTTCACGTGGCCGCTGATGACGTGGCCGGCAAACATGTTGCCCAGCGTCGCGTCCTCCCAGCCCGGAACGATGATCGGCAGGTTCTTTTCGCACGCGGCCAGCATCCAGGAATTCTTCGGGTCGATCTGGTAGCTCGGCTTCAGTTTTCCACCGCGCAGGATCTTGTACATGAACTCGTGCGGGAAATACCGCTCGCCGGCCCGGTCGGCCTTCACCCATTCCGCGAGTACGACCTTCTCGATGCGGCGCATGGCCTCCATCTCGGGGATGCACGTGTCTGTCACCCGGTTCATGTGCCGGTTCAGCAGCTTCTGTTCATCCGCCGCCGTGAGGTGCCGGTACTGCGGCACACGCTCGTAGTAGTCGTGCGCGACCAGGTTGAAGATGTCCTCTTCCAGGTTCGCGCCGGTGCAGACGATCGCGTGGACCTTGTCCTGGCGGATCATTTCCGCGAGCGAGATGCCGAGCTCCGCCGTGGACATCGCGCCGGCGAGGGTCACGAGCATCTTGCCGCCCGCGTTGAGGTGCGTCTCGTAGCCCTTGGCGGCGTCCAACAGCGCCGCCGCGTTGAAATGGCGGTAGTGCTGGGCGATAAACCTGGAAACCGGGCCTTTCTTGGCCGCGAGCGCGGCATTAACCGCCTCCGGCTTCACTTTGGCTTTCTTGGCTTTCATAAAGGGGGGAGCCTAGCACCCGGCCTTCCGGGAGGATACAAAAAACCGTCGCAACGGGGAGTTAAGTCGTCTCTTGTCGTTGGTTACCCGATGTTTGCCTCGTTTCTAGCCGCTTTCTTCTTCGCCCTCAACGCCACTTGCGCCAGCCATAGCGTCCGGGCCTTGGGCGCCCTGCGTGCCAACCTCGGGCGACTGGTCGTCGCGGCCCTGATTTTGGGCTTCTTCGCCCATACTGTCGGCCGCGGTTTCGCCAGCGCCAGCCTCGGTTGGTTCCTCCTGAGCGGCCTGATCGGGATGGGGCTGGGAGACCTCGGCGTCTACGGCGCGCTGCCCCTGCTGGGCTCGCGCCTGACGGTCCTCATGACCCAATGCCTCGCCGCCCCGATCGCCGCCCTGGGCGAATGGCTCTGGCTCGGGACGAAGCTCACCCCCGCACAAATGCTCTGGGGCAGTGTGATTCTGGTGGGCGTCGCCGTGGCCATCATGCCGAGCAAATCCAGCCCGCCCAAGGTGCACGTCCGGCCGATCGGTTTTCTCTTTGGCCTGGTCGCCGCGGCCGGACAGGGAATCGGCGCCCTCGTCAGCCGCAAGGGCGTGACCGTCGCCACCGCCGCCGGCGAACACGTGGCCAACGCCACCTTCGGCCTCACCGCCACATATCACCGCATTCTCGCCGGGCTCATTTTCATCACCATCTGGTTTCTCGTGCTGCGCCTGCTCCGCCGCGTGCCACCCGCCCCGGTGATCACGCCCGAAGTGCGACGCACCAGCCCGCGCTGGGTGCTGGCCAACGCCCTTGCCGGCCCGGTCGCCGGCGTCGGCTGCTACCAATGGGCCCTCGCCACCACGCCCAGCGGACTCGTCCTGCCCATCGCCGCCACGACGCCCCTCCTGGCCATCCCGATCGCCTTCTGG
>Ga0209829_10003280_pt1 | contig 11837 bp, 13 predicted proteins | sample C_140205_EF_Meta_FD_187311 | JGI IMG/M metagenome (GOLD analysis project Ga0209829, IMG submission 187311) | Freshwater microbial communities from Lake Croche, Canada to study carbon cycling - C_140205_EF_MetaG (SPAdes) (version 2) | ecosystem: Environmental > Aquatic > Freshwater > Lake... | reverse complement strand
CAATTATAAGTGGGGAACCCCCAATTTTGACCTCTAACAGCGAAATCATCTGGTGGAGCACCTGCTTGCATATCCATATGAAATAAGTTGGGATATTGCCAAGCATCGGCGCCATAACGATATACTCCAATAGGTATATCTCCTTTTAGGACTATCCCATTTTGATGAGCATAATGGCTAGCATTACTTAATTGTACATGTAAATGATACTGTACAAAATAATAAAAAGCTATTTCTTGATAGGTACTAGATTTTGGATGAGTTAACTTTTCAATGTCTGTTTCATCGTAGGTAGAATGAGTACTCCAATTATTAAAATCAACTGTACCATTCAATTCTCTTAAATAAGAAAAAACACTATAAGAAATCAACCAATGTGCATTATTTTTAAAAAAATCATTGAAGCCTTCGGATGTCAAGTCCTCTTTACCATTTTCTATGTACAAGGTCCTTAATAATTTCCACTTCAAATCCATTACGGCAGTATAATCGACAGTGGCAGATTCGTTTAAAGATTTGATTAAAGATTGATAGGGTTTTACCATTAGCGCTTGTCCCTTTTTCATTACCTCTTCTATTCTAATGAACATAGGATGCAATGCGAATGCAGAAATGGCCGCATAAGGATAAGAATCCATCCAGGTATGAGTGGCCGTCGTATCATTTAATGGCAATAATTGAATTAGTTTTAATCCAATTTTTTTAGACCAATCAACCAATAGTTTAATATCAGCAAATTCTCCCACGCCCATACTATTTTTTGATCTTAAAGAAAATACAGGAATGGCCACTCCGGCCCCTTTCCATTTTGTATTATTTAAATGAACAAAGCCATCATTGATGATCACTAATTTATCCTTCCCTATCGGTTCGTAAACCACTCTATTATTATCTGACTCAAATGCTACAAATAATTTTTTAGTTACATCATACACTCCATACTTATATACAAAAGGAAAATTACTTTTTGTTAAATTCAAACTAATTTCAAAATAAGGCGTATCTGAAGTTTTAGTTAATGGCAATACTTTTTTAATATCCCAAGCACCCATCATTTTATCTTCACCAATAATGCATATCGTTTGATGAGCTTCTAATAAAGGCGTCTTTACCCTAAAAATATGGGTTGTACTTTTATCAATTGCTTGCGATAACGACTGAAATTTATTTGGTTTTAATAAAACATTTAAAAAAGGTTCTGTATAAAAAACATTTTCTACCTGCCCAGCATAATTCCATGCATCCAATAATATTAAATCACTAGTATTGATATTATAAGGCGTAAAGCATTTATCATCACCCCAGTCAAATAGTAAACTACCATCTGCATTTTTTATAAAATAATGGTAAGTAATTAAATCCTGATGGTTAAACTCAGGACAATTTAAATGTAATACCCAATAAGATTCATTTAAAAAAACTAATGGAATCGCTTGTTCTACTTGCCCATCCCCAAGTAACGGATGGTTCCCATAAATATATATCTCCTGACCATAAATAGTTTGATATTTAAGATGAAAGCTAATTTTCTTAATCTTAGACACTTTTCTAAGATCTTCTTTGATAGTTTTTAAACCCTTTTTACTTTCTTCAACTGTTTTCATATCAATCCTTTTGTCCGTTCAATGGTTATTTTTGAAAATTAGCTATATTTCAAAAAGTGGTTAAAGATAAAAAGTAAAAGTGTATAAAACACACATTAACTAGTTTTTTGCTAAAATTATAAGAGGATTCGTATATTTATGTATACTACTTATTATCAATCGATTACGAAATTATAATGGATAAAATACATATCTATACTGATGGCTCTTCTCGTGGCAACCCTGGTCCTGGTGGTTTTGGCGCCATTTTAATGTGGGGTGATAAAGTAAAAGAAATTTCAGAAGCCTATCGTAAAACCACCAATAATCGAATGGAATTATTGGCTGTAATTAAAGCAATTTTAGCACTTAAAACCAAAGAATTACCGATACACATATATACAGATAGTAAATATGTAGTAGAATCGGTTGAAAAAAAATGGTTGGACAATTGGATTAAAACCGATTTTAAAGGAGGTAAAAAGAATAAGGATTTATGGCTCGAATACCATAAAGTGGCTGCACCTTTTCAAATAAAATTTCATTGGGTGAAAGGACATAGCACCAATCAATACAATAATAGATGCGACACATTAGCTACAGAGGCTGCAGACAATGGGCCTTGGAAGATTGATAGGGTATTCGAGGACAATGAAAAATTGAAATAAACTTTTATTTCAATAACTAGATGGCTTTAAACTTAGGAATAAGTAATCGGAAAGACCCAAATAAGACCCCACCAAAAACTAAAGTTCCTGCAACGCTGTAAGGGTAAAAAGGCAAGCCATCCACCATGGTTTGAATAAAGCCAGTCAAGTTAAAGGCATGATGGTATCCACCTCCTTGTGCCCAAACCAATGAATTGGATACTATAAAATAAGCAGTTGGTGCAGCAAAAAAACCAATGATATATTTAGATAGTTTATTGCTTTGTAATCCAAAACCAAAAACAGCTGTACCTGCAATTAAAATATAATTTAATAATTGACCCTCATAAAATCCTTGCATTGGACTTAGATGATAATAAAACAATACTTGATACAACACATCAGAAATAAACATAGATAAGATGGGCAATAAAAAAGCATATTGTTTTCTAGAAGCAAATAAAGAACCCCCAAATAAGGCAATTGCAATTTGTGGAGCAAAACCATAAGGTCTACCAGGTAAAACACGGTATAAAGCACTGGTAGCAATCATGATTATAATAGCCAGAATAATTTGTTTGTTCAATTTCATCATTATTAGTTTATAAGTACTATGAAGTCACATTTAACCTCAGTTACAAAAATAAGGGTTCAGGATATATTTTCTAAGAATGATTTTCCTCATGTGTTAATAAACTTAATTGGGCACCAATGACCTAAACAAAACGCATGGTCCTTTTGCTACAAGTTTAAGCAGCGCATCCGCTTCCAAAACTGCACTATCACCGGCTTTTAAGGGTAGTTGATCTACTAAAACCGACCCTTCAGTGACCAATAGTATCTCCATTGAATGGGTAGTAATTGTATAAGCTTCCCCACCCTTTAGTGTAATTTTTGTTAAACCAAAATCTGCTATTGGACAAGGGTAATTAGTTTCATTTGAATTAATAGACTCCCCCTCTAAAATGTTTGGGATAGTCGGTTTAAATTTAACATGTTCAATAAGTTCATTAATATCCACATGTTTTGAAGTAAGCCCCCCTCTTAAAACATTATCGCTATTTGCCATTAATTCAATATTTTGACCTTCTAAGTAGGCATGTAACAAACCTGCTCCTTGAAATATTCCATGGTACTTTGGAAGATGAATAATATTTAAAATATAAATGGAGAATATTCCTTTATCAATATTGGAAGCAGGAATTCCATCGGCATAATATTTATGCGCCCAATAGTGTGGATCCGATTTTGTAACAGTTCCATTTTTTACTGCAGCAGTGGCTTCTACTAAAAGAGATTTTAAAATTTGGTCCGAAGCCTCCATAGGCAATTGCATAAAATAGGTATACAAATGTTGATAGTCTCTCCCTTTAAATTCATTCATCAAAGAGTGAAATGGATTATAATTACGCAAACGTTCCTCTAGTAATTCCGGGGATAAAAACCCATGCAATAACCAAAAATCACTCAATGCCACCATTACTTCGGGTTTATGATTTTTATCCTTATAATTTCGATTGACTGCATCAATAGCAATCCCTGCCGCTTCTTCTTTTTCAAAACCAATCACCGCATTTTCTTTACTTGGATGTACTTGAATACTCAACATATTTTTTACATCCAATATTTTAAATAAGTAAGGAACGGTTCCAAAATTTTGGTATGTTTTAGCTCCCAACCACTTGGTAGGATTTTCATTGACTAAAATAGCTAAACTAACTTCTCCTTTGGCAGTGGTGACCATAGCAGCAGCACTGGGATGTGCCCCCATCCAATATTCAGCATAGGGCAAATGGTTTACATTTTCAATACCCATTAAATTAGGAATGAAACTTGTGCCTCCCCAATCATAATGCCTATGTTTTCCTTGTAATTTATACGCTTTTTGCATGTGTATAAAATAACGATGTTTAAACTAGATTTTAAATCTAAATGAATAATAGTATGAGCAACAAAGATACTGGGTTTTTTGGCGAAAATATGGCGGCAAATTATCTAAGCAATCAAGGCTTTGAAATCCTCTATAGGAACTGGCGGTATAAACATTTGGAAATTGATATTATCGCCTCAAAAAATGGCCTTTTACGTATCATTGAAGTTAAAACCAGAAGCTCTATACAATTTGGCTATCCTGAACAGTTTATCAATACTCAAAAAATGCAATTTCTTAAAAATGCAGCAGCCCATTTTCAATATGAAAACTCCCAATGGAAGTATTTACAATTTGATATTATTTCTATTTTTTTAAACGATAGTAAACAGTGGGAATTATTATTTATTGAAGATGTTTATTTATAATAAAATAAACTATTTTAAAAAAAGAGTAGTGTAAAAGTCTAACTCATCAATTCCTGCATCTTTTCGACCATTTTATAGGTGGCTGGACAAAGCTCAACATTCTGTTTATGTACATGTATGTATTCGGTCATCTTTCTTTTGGTTAGATGTGGAAATCCAGCACAATCTGCTGGACGAATATCGTAAATGGAACACTTATTCGATTTCATATTTAAAAACTGACAAGGTTGTGATGTATTTAACCAATCTTTATCTTTTTTATCATAGGTCAACCATTTTTCTTTAAATGCATTGGGGGTCATTTCAAAATGACTGGCAATTCTTTTTATATCAGTGGGTGTATAAGTGGGACTCATCGTTTTACAACAGTTGGCACAACTTAAACAGTCTACCTCTTTCCAAACTTCAGGACTTACTTTTTTTGTTAACTGATCCAAGCCTTTAGGCGTTTTCTTTTCTAATTTTGACAAGAATGATTTTAATTGTTTCCCATTATGCCTCACTTTCTGCTTAAATGACCTTAAATTTACTTTCATATATAGTTTAATCTGACGCGAAATAAAATCATTAAACTATAACTATCAAATCTATTTAATTAACAATGAGCTGGGTTATCTATAAAAAAGGTTTTAAAGCTTTCTTACAACTTGAGAAGTCATTAAGCGAACACTCTGTAGAAGCCTATTTAAGAGATATTGACAAACTAACCAATTATCTAGAGGCCAATGAAAACAAGCTATCCCCTTCGGAGGTTACCTTACATCACCTTCAAGCCTTTGTGCAATGTATTGGCGAAATGGAAATGGCTCCCACTTCTCAAGCAAGAATCATTTCTGGTATAAAATCTTTTTTTAAGTATTGCTTACTCGAACAAATTTGCACCATTAACCCCACTACTTTACTCAATAGCCCCAAAACCAGGCGTAAACTACCCGATGTTTTAAGTTTTGAAGAAATTGAACATTTAATAGGTCAAATTGATTTAAGTAAACCCGAAGGAGGACGTAATAAAGCCATTTTAGAAACCATGTATAGTTCGGGCTTAAGGGTAACCGAAGCCATTAATTTAAAAATTTCTTGCTTGTATTTAGACGTTGGATTTATAAGAGTAATTGGTAAAGGAGACAAAGAACGTTTAGTGCCTATTGGAAGCGATGCCATTAAATTCATAAAATTATACAAAGAGACCATTAGAATACATCAAACTCCAGCTAAAGATTGCGAGGATGTCTTGTTTTTAAACAACCGAGGTAAGGCTTTAAGTAGAGTGATGATTTTTTATATCATTAAAGCCCTTATCTTAAAAACAGGTATCAAAAAATCGATCTCCCCCCATAGTTTTAGACATTCTTTTGCAACGCATTTAGTAGAAGGTGGGGCCGATTTAAGGGCCGTACAAGAAATGCTTGGGCATGAGAGTATTACCACCACCGAAATATACACCCATATCAACCGAGAATACCTCAGGGATACCCTGGATCGCTTTCACCCAGCTTTCAAAAAATGACAAAAAAAGCCAGTTGATGTCTTAAAATTAATTAGGTTTGTCCTCTAAAATAATCAAATGAAAAAGATACTCTTTGTTCTAGGTACGGTATTAAGCATGGCAGTAACTGCTCAAGTTAAAATGCCTGCAGCAAGTCCCACTCAAACTTTAATACAAGATTTCGGTTTAGGTAAAATCGAAATTGTTTATTCAAGACCAAGTTTAAAAGGTCGTGCAGCTTTTGGAAATGGTAGCTTACTAGCTCCAACAGGAATTGTTTGGAGAACAGGTGCTAATGGTGCTACTAAAGTTACTTTCTCAGATCCAGTAACAATTGGTAATACTACTTTAGCGGCTGGTTCTTATGGCTTATTTACCATTCCAGGTGAAAAAGAGTGGACTATTATTTTTAATAGTAATTCTAAAGGTTGGGGAAGTTTTAGTTACACTGAAGCAGAAGATGTAGTTCGTGTAAAAGTAAAGCCAGAAACAACTAGCAATAGCACTGAAACATTTATCATTGGCGTTGGAGATATCACCCCAGAAACAGCTTCCATTTATCTTAAATGGGCTAATACTTTAGTGAATGTTCCTATTAAAATAGATATTAAATCTACTATCCGCAAACAAATAGAAGCTTCTACTACAGTTACAGGAGCCAATGGAGCCGCTTACCAAGCAGCAGCCAATTTCTATTATGATATGGATAAAGATTATGACAAAGCATTAGTTTTTGTTGACAAAGCAATTGCATTAGATGCCAAAGCTTATTGGTTATTTTTATTAAAAGCGAAGACTCAAAAAGAATTAGGAGATAAAAAAGGCGCTAAAACAAGTGCTGAAACTTGTATTAAAATGGCAGAAGCTGCAAAAAATGCAGATTATGTCCGTTCTGCAAATGAAGTGATTGCTTCCCTTTAATCTTAACAACTGATTGATATTAAAAAGAGTCTCGAGTAATCGGGACTCTTTTTTTGTACATTTGCAAACAAACGCGGAGGTGGCGAAATTGGTAGACGCACTACCTTGAGGTGGTAGCGCCCATACCCGGGCGTGGGAGTTCGAATCTCCTCTTCCGCACCAACCCTATCATAAAAGTGATGGGGTTTTTTATTTATATTTGTAACATGTCAATTTATACTGTTACCTGCCCTAAATGTCAAAATAACTTCGAGCCCACTGATGCTATTAGAGAGGAAGTGGAAAAAGAATTGCGTGGCAAAATGACCGACTGGCAAAAAAAGAAAGAAGAAGAAACCAATGTGTTATTGGCTGAGCAAAAAATTACTATTGAAAACGAATTGGCAGAAAAATTAAAAAAAGATTTAGGGGCTCAATATGAGCATAAAATAAAAGTCATGCAGCAAAGTGAATCTGCCATGAGTAAGCAAGTAAAAGATTTTCAAGAAAAAGAATTAGAATTCCTTAAACAGGTACAGGCCATTCAAGCAAAAGAAGCAGCATTAGAATTAGAATTACAAAGAAAATTAATAGCGGAAAGAGAAAACCTAAAAGCACAAATACTTAAGGAAGAATTAGAAAGAGGCTCCTTAAAAGATCAAGAATATCAACTAAAAGTAAAAGAATTAGAAAAACAATTAGAAGATCAACGTAAACTAGCCGATGAAATGAAGCGCAAAGCCGAACAAGGCAGTATGCAAATGCAAGGCGAAGTGCAAGAACTTTTATTGGAAGAATTATTAAAATCAAGTTTTCCGTTTGATCAAGTCGTAGAAGTAGGTAAAGGCGTTCGCGGTGCAGATTGTATTCAAATTGTACGAAATAACTTAGGCCAGGAAGCAGGAAAAATTATATACGAGAGTAAAAGAACTACGGCTTTCGCACAAGAGTGGATTGAAAAATTAAAAACAGATATGCGTAGTCAAGGTGCAGACATTGCTATTATAGTTACTCAAGCATTTCCTAAGGATATGGAAAGATTTGGCGAAAAAGAAGGCGTTTATATTTGTTCTTATCAAGAAGTAAAAAGTGTAGCGCTACTACTTCGAAATGCAATTTTAAAAGTATACGATACCAAGAAAAGTCAAGTGAACAAGGGCGATAAAATGAGCTTTCTTTACGACTACTTGATAAGTAATGAGTTTAACGAACAATGGAAAGCCATTGGCGAAGGGTTTAGACAAATGCGTTATAGTATTCAAAAGGAAAGAGACGCCATGGAAAAATTATGGAAATCTCGCGAGAAGCAACTAGAAAAAGTATTATTAAATGCTATGCATATCAAAGGCTCTATTGAGGGTATTGCTGGTGCAGATACCATCAATTTAAATTTATTAGATGATGACGAACCTTTGGAATTAGAAGATTAATAATTTAATACTCTTCTAAATCATTATGATTATCTCCATTGATGCTATCATCTTCTTCCTCATTAAATGTTGCCCTTAAATCCTCTAACTCTTCGCCGGGAATCTCCAATTCTATTGGATTTATTTTTTTAACCAGCGCCTTATTCCCTTCCGAATCTAAATGAATGGCTTTATGGCCTTTCTTAAAAATATCTTCCTTCGCTGGGTATAAAATTAATTTTAAATTTTGCACCACTAAGTCGGTGTTTTGATTACTCTTTTTCATAAACCTATGTTTTAAAATGAACTTCCTTATTTTAAAACAAATCTTTCAACACTACTTTAAGACTTGTATTATAAAATACATAGTAAAGTAATTTATTTTTCATGTCATATACTATGACCTTTGTCATAAAGAATAAAGATTTATACAATACTGGCTGCCCAAACAAAATCGGTAGCAATGGTATAAAATATTTGAACTTCCAATGCCAGTGCATCACTAAAAATAGTAGCAGGGATAATTCCGCTGGAATTTTTCGCTAATTCATCTACTCTTAAATTTTCAGGAAAATCAATGCCCAGTTTTTCATTCATTTTATACATGGCTTCTTTAGCTGCCCAAAAAAAAGTCATTTGCTTCAATTGATCTTCTTTGTGGAGCAATTGTATTTTACCCAATTCCGAAGTATGTAAAAATTTATGGGCCACTTTCCCTACCCTGTCTTGAATCAATTCGATATCAATTCCCACCGGATCTTTTGAACTGATGATACATGCCGCATACCCATTGCAATGAGAAACGGAAAAATGGAAATGACTATTCTCCAAATAGGGTTTGCCATGGGCACCATATTTTATGGATATTGCATCAAGCTCCGGTAGCAAGTGTTTTAACAATAATCTAGCCGCTAAATGTTGTACTTTTTTTATTGGATGTGTAATTTGGACTGCACTACTTACCTTTTGTTCGAAAAAATCCAACGACTCAGTAATAGACCAAATGGCCATTTTAGTTGTTGCGTTGATATTTTGTTGATAAAACAAAGGCATAGAAAAAAGGATTGATTTAGATTGCAGCGCAATTGATAGGTGCAAAATAAACATAAATAAACAAAGATGATTTTATCCGACTCTCGAATATTAGAAGAAATAGCAAAAGGAACTATCAAAATTGAGCCTTATGATCGCAAAGATTTAGGCAGTAATAGCTATGACGTTCATTTAGGAAAATGGTTGGCTACCTATGACAATCCTATTTTAGATGCCAAGGCACACAATACCATTACTTATTTTGAAATTCCAGAAGAGGGATTCGTTTTAGAACCAACTGGATTTTATTTAGGGGTAACCTTAGAATACACAGAAACCCACGCACATGTTCCCTTTTTGGAAGGAAAATCTTCTACTGGAAGATTAGGTATTGACATTCATGCGACCGCAGGTAAAGGGGATGTAGGATTTTGTGGCTATTGGACTTTAGAAATTTCCGTTAAGCAACCTGTTAAAATATATAAAGGAATGCCAATTGGACAACTTATCTATTTCCCTGTGGATGGCGAGATTGAAGTAAAGTATAACCAAAAGTCGAATGCCAAATACAGCGGACAGCCCGAAAAGCCTATAGAAAGCATGATGTGGAAGAATAAATTTTAAGGCATTCTTATTTGGCTCTATACGCTAAGGCCCATAAAAGCACATCGTTATAACTCTCAATTCCATTGGCTTGCTTATTCCATTGTAGAAATTGATTGTACATTGTTGTTGATGCAGGAATTAATAAGTCTTGTCTTTCTAAGAAAAATAATTTTATTTTTTTTCTATCTACTAATACTGCTGGGGATAATAAATTCTTATTTCTAGCCACTACCTTTTTCCAGTTTTCAAAATTTCCAGTTTTAGCAATAAAAGTTAATTCAGCACTTTGCGCATAAGTAAATAATTGCAACAACATAGAATATTTAAAAATAGGCTCATGAGTTTCGGAACCTACTACAAAAGCAATGAAGTTGGCTTCCGTTTCAGAAGCATAACCCAATTGATGTGCCATTTCATGGCAGGTAGTAAAGGGCAGGGTTAATAAAGGAACATCCCCTCTAATGATGGCCTCACCCGTTAGTGGCTGATAATAGGCCATAAAACCTATATAATCTCCTATAGCAGGAAATCTGGATAGTTTTAAATTGGGTTGCTGAAGCTTTAAAAAAGGATAAGCTGGCTCCATTTGAGCATATTCTTTAATGGCAGTAGAGAAAATCTGCTTAATGGTAAGCTTTTCAATAGACGAATCGGAAATTTGGGTCCTAGTAGCATTTAATTCCTCAATCAAGTCCAAAGTAAGCTGTTCAATGGCAACATCACTGTAACTTTCTTTTACTTCTAAGCCAAATGGCTTTGCGGGACTAGACTGCTGATAGTTTAGCCCCCAAATAAGCATAAATAATACATACAGTTGTACTAAATATTTTAACCCATATTTAAAGATAGATTTTAGAATTAATTTATAATTTTGATTTTGTTTATATTGATGTTTATATTTAAATAAACTTCTTATTATATTGATTATCAACATAATAATTATAAATAAATAAATAAACTCTCCAATAGCATTTGGAAAGAAACTAGTTAACTTTCTGAGGCATAAACCCAACCATTTAAAAAAGCCATTAGAGTAGTATTTGGATACCCAATCAGGGAATTGGGTAATGATAAGGATAACTAGCGCTAATAGATACCAGATCCATTGAGCGATCAATTTAACTGGCACAGCCAATTTTTGCACGAAATTTGTAGAATTTGCCATGGATTATTATAATGCGGTAAAAGTAGGATAAACTTTGTCTTTTGGTTGGTTTTTACTAACTTTGCCACCCTTATAAGTACGGTTATGAACCAAAACAGGGCTTACGAAATAGCATTTGTGGGTCTAAGACCCGGTTTACATGAGTTAGAATACCGTATTGAGGACAAGTTCTTTGCCGATTTTGGGCCACAGGATTTTAGCCATTGTGACACCACTGTTAAACTTAAATTAGATAAGAAACAGGGGTTTTTGCAATTGCATTTTGACGTGGATGGTACTATAGATGCCCTTTGTGACCGTTGTGGCAACCCCATCACCGTTCAACTTTGGGATGAGTTTAACTTGATTATTAAACTGGTCGATGACCCTATTACCATGAACAGTCAAGAGGAAGATCCAGATATTTTTTACATTGATAAGGGTGAAAGCCATTTTTCAATTGCTAACTGGATTTTCGAATTCATCAATTTAAGTATTCCATTACAACATATTTGTAAGGAAAATGAAAAAGGGGAATCTACCTGTAACCAAAAAGTACTAGAAACCTTAAAGAAGTTTAAGACCAATCAAATTGAAATCAATAACAAGAATATTTGGAAGGGATTAGAAAAATTCAAAGGTCTAGATGATCCAAAAGAAGCGACCAACAATTAGAAACGACAATTAAATAATAAATTTTAAAACATAAGAGATGCCTAATCCTAAACGCAG
>Ga0209829_10003276_pt1 | contig 11844 bp, 12 predicted proteins | sample C_140205_EF_Meta_FD_187311 | JGI IMG/M metagenome (GOLD analysis project Ga0209829, IMG submission 187311) | Freshwater microbial communities from Lake Croche, Canada to study carbon cycling - C_140205_EF_MetaG (SPAdes) (version 2) | ecosystem: Environmental > Aquatic > Freshwater > Lake... | reverse complement strand
CAGTGTTGTCCCCGTCGCGATCTACACGCGCGTTTCCACTCTGCACCAAGTCGGCGGACGTTTTGACTCCTGCGAGAGTCAGGCGGCCATCTGCCGCGATTACATCAGAAAGCGCGCCCACGAGGGCTGGACGGAGTTTTCCTGCCACACCGACGCAGCCTACTCCGGTGGTTCGATGAACCGGCCCGGCCTGCAACGAGCGCTGAGTCGAATACTGTTATTCTCCCGGTTGCACCATGATGCCCGCGTGTTCTGCGTCGCACGTGTCTGGCACGGTCGCCAGGACCCGGCCTCGGTAGAACGGTGGCCGTTCATGCCACGGGTTTTCCCGTCACCACAAGGAGACGATACGCATCGTGCTGGTTCGGCGGCCTAGAGTGGTGGCCGTCGAACCAGCGGAGCGGTTGACAAACCGGAGCTTGAGTCCAGTATTGGACTTCAAAGAATACCATTTGAGATGATGAAAGTCCCCTCCATTATCAAGGCAGCCACCTCAACGTCGGCAGCAATTGAGCGAATCGCCCGAGGGCTGGAGTGGGCCGACGCCGAGTTTGTGGCCAAGAAGCTAGGAATTCCGCTCGACCGCTTTGCCGTCCTGGTCGGTGTGCCGCGCTCAACCTTTTTTCGCCGGCAGAACGAGGGACGGTTCACCGAGGCGGAATCCGAGCACATCATGCGGTTTGCGCGGTTGTGGCAGGTCGCCTGCGAGGTCTTCCGCAGCGAGGCAGGCGCGCAATCGTGGTTGAACCGCGCCCAGGTTGGTTTGGACGGCAACGTGCCACTGGACTACGCGAAATCCGAACTCGGCGCGCGAGTGGTTGAGGACCTGATGATGCGGATCCACCACGGTATTTTGGCCTAGCTGTCATGCGGCTTTGGCGCATAGAAAAGTCCATCTTCACCAAGGAGGTGCGCTCCGGAAACGGAGCACGAATCTACGGTGGGCGCTGGAACAGCCCGGGGCGTCCGGCGATCTACTGCGCCGGCTCTCTGTCGCTGGCGATGCTCGAAGTGCTGGCCCATGTCAGCACAGAGGAGGACGCCGGCGAGAAACGCGTTTTCTTCACTGCCGATATCGACGACAAATGGATGGAAGAGATCGCCACGACCGATCTGCCACGAAACTGGCGGTCCGCGCTGAACGTGGGCCCTTGCCGACGTCAGGGCGACGCTTGGCTGGGTCGCGGACATTCGGTGGCGTTGAGAGTCCCGAGCGCGCTGGTGGCTGGAGAATTCAACTGCCTCCTAAACCCGGCGCATCCGCACTACCGAAAGGCAGCGCTGTGGTCCGCGGGAAAGCCGCTGCGAATTGACTCGCGACTATTCCAAGACCTCGGGAAGGCCAAGTAACACTCGGGGCGGTCTTGGCTACCGGTCCGGAGGATCCTATCGCTGGAAACCAAGCGGCGAGATGCCTCCGCGAAGCGTCCGCGGTGCAAATGCGGTTAATTGCTGGTGCGTCGGCTTCGCAAACGATCCCGGCTTGATCTGATTTCGCACGAGCGAGCCTCGGCCCCGAATCGAGGCATCAGCCAGTTTGCGCTCGGCAGTGCGGACCCGGCTCACATATTAACACCACTCACGTTCGCTGTTTAATCCGTCCGCCCCGACCATTTCCCTCTTTTTCAAAAGAAGGTCGGTTGTCGAGAGCGGGCTAGATCTCTCGGAGCTTAGCAAAAGAAACCTGCACCGCGAAACGCGTGCACGGGCCGAATACCTCCCCTTCGTGCGGTGCTCGATTTCACCGTCATTGACGCTTCGCGGACGAACGCGCAACGCCTCCTACTTTGACGCCCTCACTACCATTTAAAAGGTATTCGCCTACCTACAATGTACGTAATCTCTCGGCTGTCGCCGGACGGTAAATTTCGTTTCCTCGTGGGCGCCGCTTTACCCCTAGGAGCTGCCCCCCGATTCCGACCAACCTTTTCGCATGAACATGAGGACGATATTTCCGCGCCTACTTACCCTTTCGTTCGCGTGTGCCTCGGTTGGCTTGGCCCAGACTGCTATTGTGGAAAACTTCTCCACGGCTAGCGGTCTGACCGGCACCACACCAACGTCTGGTTTGGCTGGAGCCACCTGGACCAACATCAGCGGCAGCACCGGACTGATAGTCTCATCAGGCGCGCTCACGATTGCAGGTTCTGCCGGCGAGGCGGCTCAGCTCAACTTCAATGCGACGGACGTCGCCGCGGGTACGCTCTACCTCGGATTCGATTTCACGGTGAGCGCTTCCGGCACCATCAGCACGAACGACACGGTGTCCGCGATCGTCGGCTTTCGCAGCGGCACGGCATCATCAGGGAGTTATGCTCTCAGCTTTGGCGATTTTCGCCCCAGCGCGAATGCGCAAACGACCAGTAGCGCTCCCAGCACAACGATTTCGCAAGTCGCAGTCGGAATCTTCACCTCGTCCAGCTTCAATGCATCGAGCGCACCACTAAGCGCGTGGTCCACCGCCCTGACACGGGGCACGACGTATCGGATCGTGCTGGGTTTCGACACAACGAACAATACCGGCAGCCTCTGGATCAACCCAACCTCCGTCAGCTCAACCTCGATCACCTTGACGGGCGTCACCAACGACCCCCGCGGTATCTTCGTGCGAGAGGCCGCCAGCACGCACGGGAGCAGCACGTTCGACAATCTGAGTGTATCGACGAGTTTTACCGCGGCTTCGGCCATCCCTGAACCGAGCACCTATGCGGCACTCGCCGGTGCGGTTGTCCTCATTGGTGCCATCGTTCTTCGTCGCCGGAGAAAATGATTCCGTTCGAGCTGCGAGCATCCCTGCTTTAGCGGGTCTTGGCAGCGTCGGCCTTAGCGCCCAACGAGCTGCCTTGGGGCGTGCGCAAAGCTTCCAAGGCGCGCGCACATTCACGAGAAAACAGAAACAAATCGCTCCCTAATTTCTGCTGTGCTACGCGAAGAATATCCGGTGACGGCCGCCTCATCCGAATGAGGAGCTGCACATGCCGCGCGAGGTCTTCTCCGTCGTTCGCCATGATGTCCAGTTCCACCAGACGCGACAGCGCTGCTTGATTCAGAGGGTCGATTTCGACGGCGCGGTTCAGCACCCGGCGAGCAGGCTCATCGGCCCCGAGTTCGACCAAACGGTTTGCCACGGCCAGCAGGTTGTCCGCCCGCAGATTTGCCTGGCCAAGAAATCCTTTCAGATAAATCCCGGCCGCGGTCGCATCCCCCAACCCAAAGAGCGCCGCCGCCTGTAAACTGTCGCACACTCCGCCAATACGTCGCTCTCCGGCCGAAAGTTCCTCGCGATACGAGCGGATCGATGCGAGCGCACCAGAAAAATCGCGGGCCACAATGAGCGCTTCGATCGTGAGCATCGCCCATTCCTCGCGGGGCCACTGCCGCTCCGCCGCTCGCGCCGCGATTCGCCGCACAAGAACTACATCCCCGGCGCTGGCTGCAAAATCCGCAAGAGCCAACCCCGCCGCCAGATCGTCAGGAAAATCTCGCAAGAAAGCCTCGACTTCGCGGGCCGCCCGCTCTCCGTCGTTCGTCAGACGATACGCGCGCAGCAGCTCAATCCGCGCTGGCGGTTGATCGGGAAAAGCGAGGTGAAAACTCAAACCGCTACGCCGTGCCTCGTCTTGCAATCCGTGGTGCCGGAGGTGACTCACGAGCTCTCGCTGCACCTCCCAATCATTTGGCAACTCGGCGGCTAGGCCGCGCAGTTGCATCAGAGCAAGCTGCTGGTCGCCGCGATCCCACCCAATTTTCGCCAACAAGAGTCGACCGTCACGCGATGCGGCAAGCCCCGTCGCGCCCCGCAAAAAATCCTCCGCCTGGTCAAAATTCCCTCGATGGAAACTCGCCATGGTCGCGGCAAATGCGAGCAAGTGAGCTTGCTCAGTCGCCACTCCGACGTGAGGTAAACACTGCCGCGCGAGGTCGACCACACACCCGTCTTCCTGCTGGTGGAGTAAAAACGTGAGCAGCGGTCGGAGGAATATCGGATCGTTCGCATGAAAAACTACGCCATCAAGCAAAGTGCGCCGAGCCTCGTCCAAGCGGCCGATCGCGAGCCACAATTCGAACAACAGCAAGCGCCCCTCGCGATTGGCCGGAGCCTTCGCAAGTCCAGTGCGGGCATACAACAGAGCCTCCCTCAACATCCGCTGCGCGGCCAAGTGTTTCGCAGTGGCGAGATACTGGTTGCCGCGTGCGATCTGATAATTTCTCCAGCGTGGCGGCAGCAGAAGGTCGACGAAACGCACCCCTTCAACCCCGCGCGAGTAGCGCACAAAGCCGAACACGGCACCAACGCCCGTCACGTAGACTAAGACCGCCAGCAGGGTCGAAACCGCCAAGGTCTTTCGCCAATACAATCGCCGCCACCAAGGCGCTGCAGTGCCTCGCCAAAACCAACGAAGCATTCGCTCGGCTCGGGAGAATTCCCGGATGCCGCAGGCGGAAATCTTTTCGGAGGCAGGCGTCATGTCATGATCCGGGCGAATCACCCGGGAGACCTCCGACCGTGAATAATTACCCCCGAAAGACCATGAGGAATCTCGTTTAACCAGACGTAAGCAAACGAAGCCTCACGCGGTCCCAGCATTTAAGGCCCGAACAATCAGGACGAGCGCGACTGACACTTAACTTACTTTCCTGGAATCTTAACCTGCACCCCACCGGCGGGCGCCGCGTCAGTCTTCGCCGGAGCAGCCGTCGGCGCTGCCGGCACCGAGGCCCGCAACATCAGCGCGCGCTGGGTCCAAGGCCCCGAAGGATCGAGCTGCATGAGTTGGTCTGAATATTTTTGCACGTCCGCCGAGTTGACGGCTTCGGCCGCAAGGCTCGTCAGGTGGTAGGCCGCTTCGGCCCGCACACCCTTGAATTGGCCGACATCGGCGGCGAGTTGTTTAAGATCGGTGGTGGCATCGGCGACCTTGCCGGCCTGCACCTTGGTGAGAGCCCGGCCGAGTTGCGCACGAGCCGCGAGCGGCCCGCTCTTGAGCGCGGCGATAACTTTGTCGTAACCGGCGAGCGCCTCGGCCGATTTTCCGGCCGTGTAGGCTTCATCTGCCAGACGGAGTTGCGCCACTCCCGCCAGCGAATGATCGGCATTGGCCGAGGCAAATGCTTTCAACTGCTCGGAGGTCGTGGCCTTCGCGTAGGCACTCTCAATCTCGAGCTCCTTCTGCTTCTGCATGTAATCCCAGCCGCCCTTGGCGATGATCCCGACGAACACCAGGCCGCACAGGGCGAGCACCACGGTGCCATTGTTCTTCCAGAAAATGTGCAACTTGTCCTCAAAACTCGGCGCGATGTAGGTCTCGTCGACGGAAACGAGCTTGCGGTCATCACCGGCAGATTGCGGAGCAGAAGGAGTGGCGGGCGTAGTCATGGCGCGAGGGATTGGGCTTTGGAACCGGGGACGAGAACAAAACCCCGCCCCGCTGTCCATCCCTCTGTTTTTGGTCAAAACAGCTCGCCCACCGCACACGCCCGTCGACGAGCCCCGGTGGAGCCGATGAAATCCCTTCCACCTGTAGCCATCCTGCCACTCGCGCACGTGAAACAGCAGCATCACGCGTGCGGAGAGTCGGCCGGAGTCTTGGGTCATGGAGCGCATACCCGAATACAGGGTGGAGGACGCCCTGATCTTGCACGGATTCCGCTCGGAGGAAAAAATCACTCCTCTTTTTGCAAGAATCGTCTCCGCCCTCCCGTGAAGCCCCCCTGTGACCACGTTGGTCGCACCTCAGCCAATCGAAGAACAGCCTCACTATGTCCTCTACCGACACCTCCCTCAAATGCGTCGCCATCCTCGATGTCTACCAGCTCTGGTAGGCCGCGCGCCGGTTTGCGCTCCTCTCGTAGCGCAGGGACGCATGCTGATTAGGCGTCCGCCAACCGACTAAACAGCAGTGCAACTCGCCGCATGATCTCGAACGAGCAAACCAGTCCGGCCCGCGCTCAATCAAACACCACGGTCTTGTTGCCGTAGACGAGCACGCGGCCTTCGAGGTGCCAGCGCACGGCCTGCGCCAGCACCGTTTTTTCCAAATCGCGGCCCTTGCGGATCAGATCCTCCACGCCGTGCCGGTGCGTCACGCGGGCCACGTCTTGGTTGATGATCGGACCTTCATCGAGATCACGCGTCGCATAATGCGCCGTCGCGCCGATGAGCTTCACCCCGCGCGCGTGCGCCTGATGATAGGGTTTCCCGCCGGCAAACGCCGGGAGAAACGAGTGGTGAATATTGATCACCGGGCGCCCAATTTTGATTAAGAAATCCGCCGACAACACCTGCATGTAGCGCGCGAGCACGACGAGATCAGCCCCGAGGTCGTCGAGCAGCGCGAGCTGCCGCGCCTCCGCCTGCACCTTCGTCTCGGCGGTCACCGGGATGTGGTGAAACGGCAACCCGTAGCCCCGGGCTGTTTCGGCGAGGTCGATGTGGTTGCCCGCGATCGCCACGATATCGCCCGAAAAATCTCCTGCTTTCCACCGCAGGATCAGGTCATGAAAACAATGATCGGCCTTTGAAACAAAGACCGCGATGCGCGCCCGGCGGTTCGACAAGATCACCTTGGCTTGCATCCCGAGCGACGCGGAAAACGCCAAGAAATCCGCCGCCTCGCGCTCCGCCACGCCCGCCGCACCCGTGGGCACCCACTCGACGCGCTGGAAAAAAACCCCCGCCTCCATGTCGCGATGTTGGTCCGCGTGCAGAATATTTCCACCCCGCGCAAAAATCCAGCCGGACACCCGCGCCACGAGGCCGGGTTGATCGGGACCATGCAGGAGAGCGATGAGCGTCGGTGTGTTCATGCGGGGCAGGAAACCCAACGGGAAAAGCCCCAACATCCAAGCTCCAACCTCCGCTGAAATCAATCCGGAGCCGCCGACTTCACGGCACCAGCAGCACCTTCCCCGTCGTCTTTCGTCCTTCCAACGCACGGTGCGCCTCCGCCACCTGCTGCAGCGGAAACGTCGCGCCGATGCGCACCTTGAGTTTCCCGGTTGCCACCCAGCCAAACAATTCGCCGGCCCGCGCCTGGAGCTCGGCCGTCGTCAGCGTGTAGTGGGCGAGCGTCGGCCGCGTGAAAAACAACGAGCCCTTTTGCGACAACACGAGCGGTGCAAACGGCGCGACCGGCCCACTGGAGTTGCCATACGAGACAAACATCCCGCGCGGACGCAGACTCGCGAGCGTGCCCTCGAAGGTGTCCTTGCCGATCGCGTCGTAGGCGACATCGACGCCCCGTCCGTCCGTAAACGTTTTCACCGCTTCGGTAAAATTCTCTCGCGTGTAGATGCAGACCGCATCCGCCCCAGCCTCACGGGCGAGCCCGGCCTTTTCCTCGGTGCCGACCGTCGCGATCACCCTTGCGCCGCGCAGCTTCGCAATCTGCGTGAGCAAGAGCCCGACTCCGCCCGCACCCGCGTGCACCAGCGCGGTGTCGCCGCGCTTCAGCGGAAACGTATCACACGCCAGATAGTGCGCGGTCATCCCCTGTAACATGAGCGCCGCCGCCACCTGCGTTACGATCCCGGCCGGCAGCTTCACCGTATGCGCCGCCGGCGCGGTCGCTTCCTGCGCATAGGCCCCAACCGTGCGGACACTCGCCACGCGGTCGCCGACCGCCAAATCAGTGACCCCCGCCCCGAGCGCCGTCACGACTCCGGCCGCCTCCATCCCCAGCGTGTGCGGGAGTTTGACCGCGTAGAGTCCGCTCCGCTGGTAGGTGTCGATAAAATTCAGCCCGGCCGCCTCGATCCGAAACCTCACTTCGCCTGCACCCGGATTGGGCACAGCTACGTCGTCAGCCACCATGTTTTCCACCCCACCGGTTTGATGAATTCGAATCGCGATCATCCGGCTAACGAAGCGGGAATTCGCCCAAAGGAAATCCGGAAACGCCCGGCCCTGAAAAAATTCCGGGCGCCGCGCCTCAGCCGCGCCTTTACTCGCGCTTGCCGGCCGAGTCGGCGTTGGCCGTAAGCTTGTCCACACTGAGACCAGCTGCAGACAGTGCCCGCGCCACGGCCCGCAATTGATCACGCAATTCGGCCGCCATCTTTTCAGCTTCAACCCGCGATTTCTGCTCAGTCCGCATCTCTTTCTCGAGCCGCGCCAACCCCGCACGCGCTTGGTCGGCTTGCTCGACGGCGGCCCTCAAATTACTGCTGAGGCCGGAATTTTCGCGGCGCAATCGCTCGATCTCCGAAAAAATATTCACGACCTCTTCCTTGAAAGAAACGTAGGACTTCAGACTCGCCGCCAATTTTTCGTCGATCGGATCCGGCTTCGCCACTGTCGCCATCGACGGGCTCGACGTCGCGGCCTTGGGTGGCGCTGCTTTTTCCGCACGCAACTTGGCATTCGCCGCCCGCAGCGTGGCCAGCTCCCGCGTCGCTTCGCTCAACTGCTCGGTCAACCTCGCCGTGTCAGCGGACCCAGCTGCACTCGCCGTACCAGTCGCGCCGCTGCTCGAACTGGACGCCGCCGTCGATGCACGTTTCTCACGTTCCGACCGCCAGGAACTCTTGGGCTCGTCCGACGTGGACGACTCTGCTGCGGCCCCTTTTTCGCCGCCGCGTTCGCGGCTCGACGCAGCTGTCGACAGCGATGACGAGGCCGATGACCCAGTCTCCGTGCTGGACGACACCGTCGAAGAGCCAGCCGCCGACGCTTCGGAGTTTTCGGTCGGCACGCTCGCGCAACCGGCGAACGCCAGCAACACAATGGCGGGGGTGAGAAAGCGGAGCACTCGGAGGTTCATCCGCGCGACCGAATAAGAACCGCCGTAAGATGGCAAACCCTAGATGGCACGGCTGTGACCAGCACGCTGGGACAAGTAGGTGGTTGACGAAAAACGACACCAGTCCGAGCTAGAGCGAGGTGCCCTCCGTTCCCCTTTGCCCCATGAAGAATACCCGCTGGTTCGGTCTGCTCGCCCTCGGACTCCTCGCCGCACCGGCCGCTCACCTCCTTGCGGCTGCCGTCGCTCCTTCTGCCGAACATCTCCTTTCAGCAGGACCCGATCCCCAAGAAATCCCGCTTCCGAAAATTTCTACCGCACGGGGAAGCCGTCCTGGCGTTGCCGATCTGCCCGTGCGCCGCGAACTGCCCGACGTGCTGACAATGAACGACGGAGCCAAAGTCACCACCGTCCCCGAGTGGCAAGAGCGGCGGCAGGAAATGCTGCGCACGCTCGAATTTTATTCCGTCGGTCGCGCCCCACCCCCACCCGGGAACGTCAGGGGCCGTGAAGTCAGGTCACAACTCGTGGCCGGGGGTCGCATCCAAGATCGCCTCGTGCACCTCACGTTTGGCCCTGGCGAAAAACTCTCCCTCGACATCGGGATCTTCCGCAACCAGCACCGCAACCGGCGGGGATCCGCGCCCGGCAGTTGCCTCCCGTGGCAACCCGCCCGACGCGGAGGCCATCGCCGCAAACAACCCCGCCCTCGCCCGCGGCTACGCCTACGTCATGTTCAACCACAACGATTGCGGTGAAGATACCACGTTGCGCGAACTCGACGGCCGTTGGTCCTTCCGGCGCACGCGCTTCTTCCCCTCCTATCCGGGCTACGACTGGGGTCTGCTGCGGAGCTGGGCCTGGGGTGCCTCACGCGTCGCCGACTTTCTCGAATCCGATTCGGCGATCGATCGCACGAAGCTTATCATTACCGGTGTCTCGCGCACCGGAAAATCTGCGATGGTCGCCGCTGCCCTCGACGAACGCTTCATGGGAGCGCCCGTTGTGACCGGCGGCGGGGGCGTCGGGGCCTATCGTTTCGCGGGCCCGCGCAACAGCGAGACGCTCGACATCATGGAGCGCAAATATCCGAACTGGTGGTCGCCCAACTTGCACGAGTTCTGGGGCCACCGCGAAAAACTTCCCTTCGACCAACACTGGTTTCTCGCTCTCTGCGCACCCCGCCCGTTCATCGCACTCGAAGGCGACGCGGATACGATCTCGTATCCCGAAGGCATCCGCCAATCTATCCTCGGTGCCCGTCCCGCCTACGCGCTCTACGGCGCCACCGACCGCCTCGGTGTGAACTACGCGCCACACGCCCACGCCTTTACGAGCGACGACTGGGCGGCCATGCTGGATTTTGCCGATAAACATCTACTCGGAAAGCCCCTCCCACGCACCTTCGACCGCTTCCCCCCGAAGCAGAACTCGATGCCGCCCTCGCCCATTCACGCCCAAAACCATGAAACTTCATCCCCTCGCCCGAGTCACTCTCGTCGCCGCCGGCGCGGCCTTTTGCCCCATGATTCCCGCTCAAAACTCAACCCCGACCACCCCATCCGCCAAACTTCTCTCCAACGTTTTTGACTGGGAGAAGCTGCCCGTTACGCCCACGCCCAAGGGCTCGCGGCGCGACGTCTTCGATGGCCCAACCGCCACCGTCGACCGGATGCACTGCCACATCACCACGCTGAATCCCGGCGAAAAAAGCGGCGAGGCCTCAAAGCATCTTCAGGAAGAGGTGATTATCGTAAGGGATGGCACCGTCGAGGCGCACTGGGATGGCCAGTCGAAGACCAGTGGTCCCGGATCGGTGATTTTCTTCGCCGCCGGCGCGTCCACCTTTCTGCGCAATGCCGGCACCACGCCGTGCACCTACGTCGTGATCTACTACTACACACCGCTTACGCCAAAAAAGTGAGCAACGCCCGTCCTCCTTCACACGACTAATCAGACGCTGCTGCTTCATGAAATTCTCCCCCTGCTTCTCCCTGCTCTGCACCCTCGCCCTCGCCGGCGCCTCGACCTGTGCCGCCGATCCTGCGGTGAAACTCACGCGCCTCGATGACCGGGTGCGCGTCGAGATCGGTGGCCAGCTCTTCACCGAATACATCTTCAAAGGTGCGTCGCGCCCCTATCTCTATCCTGTCAACGCCGCCGACGGTACTTCACTCGTCCGCGATTTCCCGATGAAGGACACACCCGGCGAGGACCATGACCACAAACACCATCGCGCGCTCATGTTTGTCCACAGCGACGTTAACCAGATCGACTTCTGGAACGAGGGCACCTCCGGCACAAAATTCCCCAAGGGCAATACGATCAACGATGGCATCGTCGAAACCAAGAGCGGCGAAGTCGGTGTTCTCCACGTGAAAAACCGCTGGGTCGCTCCCGAGGGCAAACTCATCGCCACGGATGATACCACGATCCGTTTCCGCGGCACCGCCGACGCCCGCTTCCTCGACTACGACGTCACGATTCACGCCCAGCCCGACACCCCGCTCGTCCTCGGCGACAACAAGGATGGCACCATGTCCATTCGCATCGCCCAGTGGATGAACGCCCCGCGCAAGGATAAGGGTAAAGATATCCCCGGCACCGGGACGATCGTCACCGCCAGCGGCGACCGCAACAGCGCCGCCTGGGGCACACGCGCTCCTTGGTGCGACTACCACGCGCCCAAGGACGGCAAGATCTACGGCATCGCGATCTTCGACCACCCACAGAATCTCCGTCACCCCACTTGGTGGATGGCTCGCGAATACGGTCTCTTCGCCGCGAATCCCTTCGGTCAAAAAGATTTCGAACCCACGGCCAAACACCCGCCCGGCCAAGGCGACCACACCGTGCCCGCCGGTGGCACGCTCACGCTCCGCTACCGTTTCTACTTCCACCAGGGCGACGAGCAAACCGCCCACGTCGCGGCGCGCTACGCCGACTACGCCGCCGGACGGTGAAAGGACGGCAGGGTCTCCGACCGAATGGCACTTAAATCAGTCCGAGGACCCTCTTGCCGAGGCGTTTACGGCGGGGCGCGCCGGGCACGGTTGTGAAAAGCACGGTGCGGCTCAGACGTTGCAGCGCCTTTAAAGTCGTC
>Ga0209829_10003275_pt1 | contig 11845 bp, 7 predicted proteins | sample C_140205_EF_Meta_FD_187311 | JGI IMG/M metagenome (GOLD analysis project Ga0209829, IMG submission 187311) | Freshwater microbial communities from Lake Croche, Canada to study carbon cycling - C_140205_EF_MetaG (SPAdes) (version 2) | ecosystem: Environmental > Aquatic > Freshwater > Lake... | reverse complement strand
TGTGCTGAGCCCAGGCTGAAACTGCTGCGTGGCTCCAAAAATATTTTTTCGAGCGGCCAGTAGGGCAGCTTGTGAATCAAGCCGTAAGAGCTCTTCGACCGTTGATTGGTCAGGCGTCGTCTCGTATGCGAGCGTTAGAGCGCCGTTTAATGACAAGAACGCGACTGCAAAAAAAAGGCGTGCTCCACGAAGGATCACAGGCTTATTGTTGGATGTGTTCAAACAGATCTCCGATAAGTTGTACGACCAAGGCGCTCCGCGTCAGCTCTTGCCCTGAAATGTTTCCGATCTCAAGCGTCGCGCTGCGCCAACGTACCGGCGCGTTCAACTCTTGCAACGCAGTGAGCGCACGTAACGGGCCTTTGAGTGCGAGCGAGCGTTGATGCCAAGTGGGCAAACCGGCAGGCTGCTCAAGCGGACGACCGTGCGAATCAAGTGGGACATTCATTAATAGTTTGGTAGAGAGCCCAAGTTGTATATGCTCAAACAACGAACTCAACCGCTGCAAGCTCGTCATCCAGTCGCCAGGCACCGGCGCTTGCGCTAAATTTAGGGGCTGCGCGGCGTGCAAGAGACTCCAGGTGAGCATGGCGCGATCAAGCGCCACCGCGTGGAACTCCCAGTCGCCGGGCTTGACGGCTTCAAGATGCTGATTCAAGGCAAAGCGATGTCGGCGGCGATAGTGTGCAGCACACGACCAATTCAGCGACACCGGTTCACATTGCACGTGCAACAATTGCCAACCCGCCGGATCGAACGGCACACGACGCCAAGCGTCCATCACCCGCATCAGATCAGAAAACCCGTGTACCGGATGTTGTTGGGAGTAATGTGTCATGGCGTCAAGCCACCGCTGGCTGGGGTGAACCTGTGTCACGGTCGCGCCACGTTCGGAACGTTGATCAAACCATTTCACCCAAAGACCAACGACCACTGCCAGCGCGAGGAAAGCGGCGCGAGACTTGATCCCGAACCGCGCAGCCTGGTGGACGAATACCCGAGCTTGCTCTGAGCATTTATCATTCAACCACGCCGGCAATTGTGTTGAACTTGCGACAAGCCCTTCGTGCACCACCAAATTTGGAAAGCGAAGGCGGATTTTGTGTAGCGCCCCAAACGCGGATTGAGCATCCACGAACCATCGATCTGTTTCAGACATGATCGAGCCCGAATGCGAGGCGACCATCCAGCAGCCGCCTTCTTCAAAGCGAACGAGGCATGCTACTGCTGCGCTAGGATACGCAACGGAAAACAGCGCCGCCGCTGAATAGATCCCGCAAGACTGCGCGAAGTATTTTTTTTCGAGCTGTGCGCACCCAACTGTCATTGCCGGTGCACCAATGAGCAGAAAGTGTGTGGCGCGAACCAAGCGTGCGTGTTTGCGTGCCTGCTTCAGAGGCTGGCCACCAACAATTGCGGTCCAGTCCATGCCAAAGATCACCGGTTGGCCGAACGAGTTGCGCACGACAACTGTTTTGGCGTGCGCCTGTGACGCATTGATTGGCAACTGATCAACCGAAGCCTTCAATTTAAAAGCCCTCTTCGACTTGAGCAGTGATGACAATGAGCGTGATCGTCCTGTTGTTTCTGACACGATCGCTTCCGCCCAAGGCGATTGGCGCTTCGGCGCTCAGGCGTATGCGATCAGCCTCGCCGTGCTTTTGTTCAAAGCCAGAGACCAGCATGGGTTGCCCAGGACGCAGTGCAACCTGTTGTACGGTGCCGTTACCATCAATCGTAATTTGCTGAATTTGCATTCGACTGCTTTGCTCACCAATCGTGAGCGTTTTAAGTGGCTGTGCAACCGTGTTGTCATACGCAAGCGACAGCAGGATCTGCCCGTCATCTTGCGCATCTGGTACGAGGGTGAGAAATGAACCAACGGTCTCTTCTTTCTGGCTGACTGACATTGAAGGCATGCCATTAGCAGCCCCTAGCGCGCCAGAGGCACCTGGCCCAGAGGTTTTCACTTGATCGATGTATGAAAATGTCGTTCGAACCGCGTGAGTAACCGGACGTTTATTGAGCGTAAGTACTGGCATCGAGACATGGCGCACAACCGTACCGTACTTTGCCAGAGCATTAACAATAAGTTTAGAAGACTGCATTGGGCCGTACGCAGCGTCGAGTGCTGCTCGAGCCACCCCGACGCCTGTGCCAGCAACAGGGGCAGACAGCGCCGCAGCAAAGCTACCCTTGGTAAACAAGGCTTCCCAATCAAGACCAAACTCGAGGTCTTCGTGCGTTTGAAGTGAAATCTCTTCAAAAATCAGCCGGACACGGCGTGTCAAAGTGCGATTTTCGCGCTCGATAAAGCGGCCAACAGCTTGCAAGGCCTCGGGCGTATCGGTCACGATCAAAGAACTTAACGCCCCAGGCTGCGCGGCCATCACACCCGCACGCGTTAAAAACGGCTCAAGACGCAACTTGATTGCCTCAAGCGCGTGCTGCTCGGTGCTCTTGAGTGAAGTGCTCGAGGTACTGTCAAAGCCTCCAGCTTTGGTGTTAGCGCCTCTACCCAAACGTGCGTCGGCTTGTGCCGTGAGCGTCAATGACCTTACATCAAATACTTGAGTTTGCGTTCGATAGAACTCGATCGCGCCGTTGTGAAAGCGCCAGCACAAATTCAGACGTCTTGAAATTTGATCCAAAATCTTGGGAAGTGGTTGCGGCCCCATTTCAAGCAAGACTTGATGGGGCATCACCGCCACTGGCGTCATCGCACCAAGGCTGAGTCGGGGTAAAAAACTTTCGCTCGGAAGTAGCGCCTCGGGCTTAATCTGCACCGGTACACCCGTGGCTTGTGTGATTCTTTCTGCAAGCACCACAAGATCACTTTTGCCACCGCGATACAAAATGGTGGTGTTCACCTTTGCGCGCAGCGCTGCAGGCAACGTGACGTCGCGAGACAGCGGTACGGCGCGACTCACGAGCCAGGGCTTTTCGACCTGTTGTGCCTTGAGCTTTTCGGCGCGGTTGTTGGTGCGAGCTTCAAAGGCCGTTTGCACTCGGCCAATGGTATGACGCGTCTGCGCAACCTCTGCATCGCGCTGATTTAAGCGCTGATGAATGGCGCAACCATTAAGCGTCAAGACCGTCACAACCGAGGGGATGGTCATTCGTGCAACTGACCAACTCATGTCGAAGCACCGTCCCCGAGGGTGCGATCGCAGGGCTCAGCGACGGGCACAATTCGTAACACCTGATTTGAATAAAAACACGGCTGCAACGGGCGATCAGACAACTCAGTCGAGGCCAGCAGCGCTTGTACAGAAGCCACGAAATCATCTGAAAACTTTGCCGACGCCGACAAGGGAATATCGATATCGACAGCCCAATGCTCAGGCTCAAAACGCCAGCCACTGAGGCCAGCCCAACGGGTGAGTGCTTGCCTTAGGTGAAGGTCAGTGTGACTGACCGCAAAAAATGGTGCCGAAGCCTGAGCCTCGGAGCCAGACATGCGCGCTTGACTTGAGTCTAGAGAAGCTTGAACACTTGGGCGACCGGTCGCCACCTGCGTAGGATTTGAACGCCCCAACGACTGAGTACTTTGTGGTTGCGCAGCAAGCGCTTGTGCTGTCGGTTGGTGTTGCGAACCCGAATGGTGTTGCGAGCCCGAATGGTGTTGCGACAAAGCCGGTTGGGTCGTAGCCGACGCAACCGAAGATACGCCTGCACGCCGTGCGCGAGCCTGCTGACGTGCAGAACGAAACAGCAAGGCGGGCCAGTGCCCCTCTATGATGGTGTATGGACCCTGACGAAGATATGTCAGTACCTGCTCGCCTTGCTCGCTCGCGCCTAAAATAATCGGCAAGATTTGACCTGGCAACCATTGCAGCCAGGTGCGTGACGCATCTGAAAAAACTTGCAGCGGTGCGACCGCCCGATCACCGGACAGTTTCCAGTTGAAGTCAAGCGTACCCGACGGAACATTGGTGCCCCTGGGCTGCTCAGTGGGCCAAGGCCGCGTAACCGGCCCCATGCAGCCAGAGAGCAATGCAAACAAAAATAGCCACCAACTGCCGCGCATCGTCATCATCCACTCGCCCGTAAATATTTAACAGGGACGAATCTTGAGCCTAGTTAGCAGCGAGCACAATTGTGTGTCTCACGCATAGACGAAAAAAGCGCGCAAAAAAAAAGCCAGCTTGAACAGCCCCCCGGTGTCGGACCTCAATCCAACTCAGGGGGTGCTTTTCATGCTGGCTACCTGGCTCGCAGATGCCGGTTATTTTTTTCGGGTAGTTGGCGCAGCCTTAGCGAGTGCGGGATCCTGCATCAACGGACGCGACTCGTCGAGTGCCATGGTCAGTGCCGCTACGGGAGGCGTGTTGCCCGATAACGCTGCATCAAATTGCCGGCTCAAAATTGGCTCGAGGCTTTGATAGTTACGTGCCCGAAAACCGCGACTGTTTGTATCTTTGACTTGCCGCATAGAATCAATTAACAAACGTATGCCAGGTATTTTGTCATATAACGACACATTTGCAGCCCGATAGGCGGCATCAGTTAAAGGCAAATATCCAGTGCGCTGATGCCAGTTGGCGGCAATAACAGGCTTAGCCAGATAGGCTAAAAAAGCAACCGTTGCTTTTTCGGCTTCTTTTACGTGACCCGAAACAGCCCACAAGGCGCCACCGCTTACAAAAGGCGCACCCGCCGTTGGGTTGACTTGATCATAGAAAGGCATGGGTACCATCCCGAAATTTAAGCCACGGGTATCTAGCATCTGCCCAAGTGCGCCAGAAGTCGTTGTAATGACTGCACACTTGTTTTTGGCAAACAACCCATCGGCTTCTTTGCCGTTGCTGTTTTGCATGAGCAGTTCTGAACGTTTCCAACTCACCATGATCGACATGTGACGCATGAATACAGGGTCGGCCAGATTGAGTTCAGGTTGTTGCTTCGATTTATCGAGTCCGTTGCCAGGCGTGACGTACAACGTATGGTTAATTGGCGCGAGGTTTTCGAGATGGGTACTTACCTGTTGACTGATGCCAAACGGACAATCGTAGTAAGCCTTATCGCGCAGCGCGAGTAACTGATTTTGTAATTCAGGCCAAGTGCGAGCCGGTTTGGTGGCATCGAGCCCCGCCTTTTGGTAGCCATCCAAGTTGTAAAGCATCACGGGGATTTCGGCCATATAAGGAAACGCCATCAAGCGTCCCTGAGCGTCACGCATAAAGCCAGTTGTTTGGGGCAAAAACCAATTTAGATCTGCAATCGGATAACGTTTCAACAAATCATAAAGTGGAACAATATTTTTATGTTGAGCAATCAGTTCGGGTGAGCGGTTGTCTTCAATCTGCACGAGATTCGGTTTGCCCGCGCCGGGCGAAGTCATTGCGGCAGACGCTTGCGCGCGCAGACCCGCCTGATCATCAAATCCTTTTAGGATAACTTTGACGTCAGATTGTTCGTTATTAAACTGTTTGGTCAGTGTTTCGAACTCGGATTTATTGACCGAGCTTAAAGTGTGCCAAACCTGCACCTCGACCGGCTGGGCATGGGCCAAGCCTGACACCAAACAGCTGGCGCTTAACATCATTGCAAAACGGGTGAGAAAAGTCACGCTGTAATTTCCGTTAAAAAGTCGAACACTAAGGTTAGAGAACGTTGACCACACTTGGTGGGTAATTTTGACCAAACTCGCACGAGCGATCGTTTGACTTGGGATCATTTTAACGCTGCGACGTCGGCCTCTGAGGTAAAGGAGTCGGCAAAGAAGGCCTCTTCGGCCAAATTACACGCGGCAACAAACTCGCGACGCGCTGATTCGACAACGATTGGAGCTCCGCACGCGTACACTTGATAGCCACTCAGGTCAGGAAAATCTTGCATCACAGCGCGATGCACAAAGCCGGTTCGCCCCGTCCACCCATCCTCGGGTAATGCCTCTGAAACAACTGGCACGTAAGTGAAACCGGCGATCGTCTTTGCCCACTGCTCGACTAACTCGTTCATGTACAGGTCGCCCGGGCGCCGCCCGCCCCAATAAAGCGTGATGGGTCGCGTAATGTTTTGCTGCACCATGTGCTCGATGATTGACTTAATTGGCGCAAAACCCGTGCCACTGGCAAGCATCACAATCGGCAACTCGCTCTCTTCACGCAAAAAGAATGAACCGAACGGCCCCTCAAGCCTTAGAATTTCACGCTCTTTCATGGCCGTTGCACCTGCGCCAAACACGTGATCGGTAAACAGCCCACCATTTAAATGGCGAAGGTGTAACTCAAGGGAACTGGCCGCGTGCGGAGCATTGGCCATTGAATAGCTACGCCTTTTTCCATCTTTAAGGATTACTTCGACATATTGCCCGGCATTAAAACGAAAAGTTTCAGTCGCGGGTAGTTGAAGGGTCAAAATAGCCACATCAGAGGTCGGGCGCTGAATGGCTGTCACACGCGACGGAATCTTGCGGATCTGAATATCAGAGGCCAAGCGTAATTCACGCGACTCAATGACAAGGTCAGAGGTCGCGCGAGCTTGGCAGAGTAAGGTGAAGCCCGCATCGATTTCATCGACGCTAAGGATTTGGGCAGGACTTGTGCCCGCCTCGACTGAGCCAGACAGCACCTTGGCTTTGCACGTGGAGCAGGCGCCGCTCCGGCAACTGTAGGGCAAAACAATGCCAGCAGCCAGCGCGGCATCAAGCACGCTTTTGTCGGCCTCTGCAACAAACTGATGTTGGCTGGGCTGAATCGTAATTTGAAACGACATAATCGCTTTTACCTAAAAATGAGTCAAGAAAGTCGAAACTGCTTTAAACCGGCAATGCTACAGACGGTACCGCGGTGTGACAGTACCCACTTCAGACCGTACCGCAATCAAACGCTTTTAGCGCCTGACAGCACCGATCTGAGCAGTACCGCCTGTAAATCGGTACTGCTGGATTCTACTTTTAAAGAACCGGCGAAAGCACGGGGTCTTTACTGCGAATAGCGAATAATTTTCCTTTACGGGCGCGTTTTGACAAATATGATGCGAGTTCGGCGCCCGTCAAGACGTCTTGTACTTGTTTGTTGCGGTAGGTTCCGGTGACACGCAAGCCCGCTTTTGAAACCGGCACCGTTTGGGCCAGAATATCTGGCGCATCGAGTCCCATCAAAATCGTCCCTCGACCACCTGAGGCCAAGGCCTTGATCTCAGAGATCTCGATCAACAGCATCCGCCCGCGGGTCGACAAAAACGCCACCTGTACGGCCTGCGCAAACATCGGTACGGGGCGCAGCAAGCCGTCTTTTGGCTCGAGCGTCACGAATTGTTTGCCCGCACGCTGCCGGCTTGTCATATCCGAAATTTTGGCAATAAAACCAAACCCCTGTTGGGTTGCGAGTAACCAAGCCGAGTCTGATGGGGATGCAACCATGTGGTCGATTCGGGTGCCGGCCTCAAGATCAATCATTGAGGTCACGGGCACACCATCGCCGCGCGCTGAGGGTAAGGCCAACACCGGCACTGAGTACACCCGACCGTTGTCACCAAAAGCGATCAGCGTGTCAGTACTACGGCACTCAAAAATGCCGTAGCAACCGTCACCGGCTTTGAACGCAAATTGAGTGGTGTCGTGACCATGCCCTTGGCGCGCACGAAGCCAACCTTTTTGCGACACAATGACCGTCACGGGCTCGTCGACGATTTTGACTTCAAGCACCGCACGCTCTGCAGTTTTAATTAGGGTCCGGCGTTCGTCGCCATAAGCCTTGATGTCGGCCTCGATCTCTCGTACGACCGTGCGTTTGAGGGCCGTTGGCTGATCAATTAACTCTTTAAGTTTGCCCTGCTCTGCCCGCTTATCGGCGAGCTCTTGCTCGATTTTGAAGCCCTCGAGACGCGCCAACTGGCGCAGACGCATATCCAGAATATCGTCGGCCTGGCGTTCGGTCAGCGAGAAGCGCTGCATTAAGGCGGCACGCGGCTCATCGGATTCTCGAATAGTCTTGATGACTTCGTCGACGTTGAGATACACCAACATGCGGCCTTCAAGCACATGGATACGATCAGTGACCTTGTCATAACGGTACTGCGTACGGCGCAATACCGTGCTGGTACGAAAATCAATCCACTCGAGCAACGCCTGACGCAAGCCTTTTTGACGGGGTCGCTTATCTGTACCGATACACACCAGATTTAGCGAGACGCTGGTTTCCATGCTGGTTTGAGCCAGCAGGGTGTTGACGAGTTCGTCGCGATCAATCCGAGACGTTTTTGGCTCGAACACTAAACGTACCGCTGCGTCTTTACCTGACTCATCGCGTACCGCATCAAGCAGGCCGAGCATCTGAGCCTTAGTTTGCTGCTGCTCGGGTGTGAGCGCTTTTTTACCGGTTTTTACCTTTGGGTTGGTGAGATCTTCGATCTCTTCGAGTACTTTTTGACACGAGGCGCCAGGCGGCAATTCATGGACGACCAGTTGCCACTGACCGCGCGCCATCTCTTCAAACTGCCAGCGTGCACGCGCTTTAAGCGAGCCGCGACCCGTTTGATAAATCTGGGCGATATCTGCAGGCGCGGTAATGATTTGACCGCCACCGGCAAAGTCAGGACCCGGCACCATTTCAAATAACGCGGCGTCAGACAAGGCAGGTTGCTTGATGAGCGCAACACAGGCCTGCCCAATCTCGCGCAAATTATGCGACGGGATTTCTGTGGCCATGCCCACTGCAATCCCCGAGGCACCGTTGAGTAACATGACAGGAAGCCGAGCGGGCAGCATATCGGGCTCTTGGTGGCTACCGTCGTAATTCGGCACAAAATCAACTGTGCCTTCGTCGAGTTCATCAAGTAGCAAACGAGCAAAAGGCGTTAAGCGCGCCTCGGTGTAGCGCATTGCTGCAGCGTTATCGCCGTCGCGTGAACCAAAATTACCCTGACCATCAATCAAGGGGTAACGCAAGGTAAATTGTTGCGCCATGCGCACCAAGGCGTCGTACGCGGCCTGATCCCCGTGCGGATGATATTTACCGAGCACATCGCCCACCACACGGGCAGACTTGACGGGCTTGGCGCCCGATTGCAGACCCATCGCCTGCATGGCGTACAAGATTCGGCGTTGCACAGGTTTTTGCCCGTCACCCACATCCGGTAAAGCACGCCCACGCACCACTGAGACGGCGTAGTCAAGATATGCCTGCTCTGCATACAAGCCAAGCGTCAGGGATTCACCTTCGTCTTTCTGATCAAACAAACCGGGTTGAGTACCATCCGTCATTAAATATCAACCTCTGCAAGATTACCTTTATCTTCAAGCCAGGTGCGACGCGCACCAGATTCGCTTTTTGCCATCAACATATCAAACATCGCTGTAGTGTCGTCAGGCGCAAGCGCGCCATAGCCGACCGGCAGCATACGGCGGGTGTCGGGGTTCATGGTGGTTTCCCAAAGCTGTACCGGGCTCATTTCACCCAGGCCTTTAAAACGACTGATATCCCAAGAGCCCTCACGCACGCCTTCTTTGCGTAGTTTGTCTTGAACTACCTCAAGCTCACCGGCATCGAGGCAATAAATTTTGCGCGCTGGTCGCTTGCCTAAGGCGGGCACATCGACGCGAAATAAAGGCGGACGCGCCACATACACGTGACCCAACTCAACGAGACGTGGAAAATGTTTATAGAACAAGGTCAGCAAGAGCACCTGGATGTGCGAACCGTCGACGTCAGCATCAGACAGAATACAAACACGGCCATAGCGCAGTCCGGACAAGTCTGGCGTATCTTTGGGACCATGCGGATCAACACCAATCGCCACGGCAATGTCATGAATTTCGTTGTTGGCAAAGAGACGATCCCGATCGACCTCCCAAGAATTTAAGACCTTACCGCGCAAGGGCAACACGGCCTGAAATTCTTTATCGCGACCCATCTTCGCTGAGCCACCCGCCGAATCACCCTCAACTAAAAAGACTTCTGTGCGCGAGGCATCGGACGACTCGCAATCGGTGAGTTTACCGGGCAACACGGCCACGCCCGAACTTTTACGTTTTTCAACTTTTTGCGCAGATTTGGCCCGCGCCTGCGCTTGACGGATGGCAAGTTCAGCCAGTTTTTTACCGTACTCGACGTTGCTGTTCAGCCAAAGGTCGAGTGATGTTCGAACAAAACCACCCACCAGGCGCACGGCATCGCGGCTATTGAGCCTCTCTTTGATCTGGCCTTGAAACTGCGGGTCGAGCACTTTGGCAGACAGCACAAAGCTTGCGCGCGCAAAAACGTCTTCAGGCAAAAGTTTGACACCTTTGGGTAACAAACTGTGCAATTCGGCGAAGCTCTTTACGGCGCTGAATAAACCTTCGCGCAGGCCTGATTCGTGCGTACCACCTGCAGGGGTGGGGATGAGATTGACATAGGACTCACGCACCACGTTGCCTTCATCGGCCCAAACAACCACCCACTGAGCACCCTCACCTTGTGCAAAGCTTTCATGGTCGGCCAATGCGAATTGCTCGCCTTGAAACATGGGCACGCGCAATTCATGACCGTCAAGCGCCTCGGATAAGTAGCCTGCCAACCCGTCTTCATACTGCCAGTGACGGGTATCGCCGGTCTTTTCATTGACAAGGGTGACTTTGACCCCCGCCATCAACACGGCTTTACTGCGAAGTAAATGCATCAGTTCGTTGACCGGGATCACCCCTGAGTCGAAAAAACTGTTGTCTGGCCAAACACGGACGCGCGTGCCTGATTTTTTACGATTGAGTTCGGGGACCACGGCAAGTGGCTCAAGAACATCGCCGTTGGCAAACACCATACGGTGCGCTGCCGCCTCGCGCCACACCACCAATTCGAGACGTTTTGACAGTGCATTCGTGACCGAAACACCGACCCCGTGCAAACCGCCAGAGAAGGCGTAAGCACCGCCCCCTTTTTTATCGAATTTACCGCCCGCATGCAGACGCGTGAACACAAGCTCGACGACGGGGGCTTTTTCTTCTGGGTGCAGACCGACAGGAATACCTCGCCCATCATCTTCGATGGTCACGCTGCTGTCGGCGTGCAAGGTGACTTGAATGTGCTTACCAAAGCCAGCCAAGGCCTCGTCGGCCGAGTTATCAAGAACCTCTTGAATGATATGAAGTGGGTGCTCAGTGCGGGTATACATGCCAGGCCGCTGGCGCACGGGTTCAAGGCCTTTCAGCACCCGAATCGATGACTCGTTGTAAGACTTAGTGCTCAAGAGATCCCCAATTGCAATAAAAGATGCGCCATTTTACGGAAATTGCAAAATCAGTCAGTGACGTACAAAAAATGTCGGTCAATTCGGGCTTATCTGCCCCTGGCGAGCTGCGCGAGCAAGCTCGCATAGCGACCACAAGTTGTTATTCTGCACAACCGTTTAATGGCAAAACACCCTAAACCTAGCTAAATAGAAGGATGTTATGCTCTAATAGACTTAAGACAGGTGGTGACCACGCCGCCAAGGATCCACCAAGAAGGATCCCATGCAGTATCGGCCAATCTTGCCGAACGGCATTGCAAGAGTAATAGCAAAAAATATTTCAAATTTGCCAGTCAGATCACTCTAAGAGAGAAATCATGAGCGAACACATCAAAAACGTGAGCGACGCCAGCTTTGACGCAGACGTCATCAAATCTTCACAACCGGTATTGGTTGATTACTGGGCGGCCTGGTGCGGCCCCTGCAAGCAAATCGCCCCGATGCTCGAAGAAGTTGCAACGCAGTACGCTGGCAAAATGACCGTCGCCAAGCTCAACGTTGACGAAAACCAAGCGACGGCCGGCAACTTCGGCATTCGCGGCATCCCGACTTTAATGTTGTTTAAAGATGGCAAAGTGGCTGACACCAAAGTCGGTGCTCTGTCAAAAGCACAATTAACCGCATGGTTAGA